>Ga0209181_10007987_pt1 | contig 14333 bp, 11 predicted proteins | sample MAT05_FD_187208 | JGI IMG/M metagenome (GOLD analysis project Ga0209181, IMG submission 187208) | Freshwater microbial communities from Lake Fryxell liftoff mats and glacier meltwater in Antarctica - MAT-05 (SPAdes) (version 2) | ecosystem: Environmental > Aquatic > Freshwater > Ice > Liftoff... | reverse complement strand
CCGCCACGCTTCTTACACCAAAAACGTTAGCACTCATTTTAGAAAGACAAAACCAAGATATAGAAAAAATGAACAATTCGACAAAAAGACTTTTTTGCTTAACGACAATTCTGCTCGTTTGCCAAATTACATTTGCACAGACTTTGAAGAAAATCGTATTAGACGACAAAGATTTTTATAGCGGACATTACTTTGCGGTTCAACCTCAATCCGACAGCATTGCAGGTGTTTTAGTTCTTTTAGCTGGTTTCGGACAACGAGCAGAAGACACACCTCCAGAAACCAAACTTCACAACGTTGCTTATGTAAACAATATTCTGACTGTTTTTTATGCGGCAGGCAATAAACTATATGCAGACTCCATAACTCAAGTGAAATTAACCAAAGTAATCAAAGACATTATTAGACGTTACAAAGTTAAAAGCAACACTTTCATATTGGGAGGTTACTCAGCTGGCGGAATGGTAGCAATGAGATATGTTGAGTTATGTAATGAATTTCCTGACAAATTTCCAATTCAACCCAAAGGCATTTTTACTGTTGACTCACCTATTGATATTTTTACAATCTATGAACAATTGGAAGAAAGTGCAAAAAATAACTATTCAGAACCTGCTGTTGAAGAAGCAGTAAGAGCAATGAAATCGATTAAAGAAGACTTTGGCATTCCGAGAGAAAATGTTGTAACCTATGCAAAGCTAACAGCTTTCAGTATGAACAAAAATTATTGCGAAAATGAAAAGTATCTGATAAGTACAGCCGTGAGAACCTATCACGATGTAGACATTGCCTGGAGAATAATAAATAGAAACCAAACGGTTCACGGTTCAAACTATGAAGTTACAGCAGAACTCATAAATAGATTAGTTTTACTGGGGAACTCCAAAGCAGAATTTATGCAGACCTTTCAGACTGGCTACAGGTCTAACGGACAAAGACACCCACATTCCTGGGCAATCGTGAACGAAGTTGAATTAATACAATGGATGAATGGACTGATTAAATAAAAAACGAGTGCTAACAGCACCTTAGCGTCAGTTTTTTTGAAGAAAAAAACCGAACGCCAAGCTGCAAAACGTTATGCGTCACCATTGGACAACAGTGCGAACAACAAACTGTATGCAAGAAATTAAGTATGACAACTATTAATACATAAATAACAAATGGCAAAATTTTTAACAGGCAACGAACTCAATTCAGAGTTGGAGAAAATTTTTGAACGAGCAGACGAACAAATTATTCTCATCTCTCCTTACATCAAACTCCATGACCGCTTTGCTTCAACTTTGCGGACAAAAAAAGACAATCACAAACTTCAAATTACAATTGTGTTTGGCAAGAACGAAGAAGATATGTCAAGGAGCATGAAACAAGACGACTTCAATTTTTTCAAAGAGTTTCCTAACATTCAAATTCGCTACGAGAAGCGACTTCATGCAAAATATTATTCAAGCGAAAGTGCAGCTATCTTGACTTCAATGAACCTTTACAGTTTTTCACAAGACAACAACATTGAAGCAGGTGTTATGACTAAAGCAACCTTGTTAGGCAACTTGACAAACAACTTCGTGACTAATGTAACAGGTGAAGACAGTTTTGATAACACAGCATCAAATTATTTTAAAAGAATAATTGAGCAATCAGAACTTCTATTTCTAAAGACACCGCAATATGAAAGTGCAATGTTTGGACTTCAGAAAAAATTTAAAGAATCTAAAATTGAAGTTGACAAGCTTTCGGACTTCTTCGCTGACAAGTCAAAGTATGACGCACCGAATCGCAGAGAGAACAGCTATGAAAAGAAAAGAGTTGAGCAACCTGTTCCTACAGTAAGAGAAACTAAACCAGAAGTTGCTATTCCTGCACCGACACCTAACTACAACGGAAAATATTTTTCAGCGACAGCACTTTCAAAGGAACTTGGTATATCAAGCAAAGACCTAAATTATAAAATCGAAAAACTGAATTTGATTGAAAAGAAAAATGACGATTGGGTTTTGACAAGTTTAGGAATAAGCAAAGGTGCGACAATGAAGAAGGGACAATACGGAGAGTATATCGCTTATCCTGACACAATCATTCCTGAATTGCGATGACTAAAATCGGTAATGAACCTCTAAAAACCTTTTATCGGAAATACAAACCGTTGAGCATTGAACGGGAAGTATGGCGAACGCATAACAGCGGTTTGGCAAAAGTGGCGGTTCAGTGCTCCGCAGACACATTTGTGGTTAATCAAACATTCGTTCTCCGCATCAACATTTGTGGTGAAAATCGCCACCTTCGCCAAGCCGCAAACCGTTGGCGGTAATACTAAAAAGACATACATTTACATAAACATTAAGACATATGAAAAAAGTAATTCTATTTTTACTAGCGCTATTGACAATAACAATAAGCAAGTCGTTTGGACAAATTGTAAGCGGAGAACAATTGCCTTCAGAAATTTTCTCAACAAGTAATATTCCTAATATCCAGACCCGAAGTTTTGCATTAAACCTTGACAGTATTTTTCAAGCCGACACGAGCCGAATTGATACTGCACTTGCTTGTGGAACTCCAATTTTTACAAATATAGACTTAACTACCTCTGGAACAAATATTTTTGAAACAGACAGTTTTAATTTATATCAATATATTGTTCAAAGTAATAATGCAAATGCAATAGGGATTTATTTTAATGATTTTTATTTACCCAGTGGCTGCAAACTTTTTGCATTTGATATCAACAAAACTCAAATCATTGGAGCAATTACATCAAGTAATAATAACGATAGTAGCAAGTTTGCTATTCAGCCAATTGGAGGCGATGCAGTAATATTAGAATACTTAATTCCGAAATACTTAAATGAGCAAGTAAAATTAAAAATTGACAAAATAGCGCACTTCTATATTGACATAGTTTCAATATTAAATAATACGGCTTATAGAAGTAGCGATTGTTACCAGGATGTTCATTGTGCAATAAATCTTGGAAGAGAAAGAGCGGTTATAAAATGGGTTTATTATGATACAAAAGAAGAAACATATTATACTTGTTCTGGTGCTTTGCTAAACCAAAATGTAAATCCGAACGAATTAAAACCATATATTTATACAGCAAACCACTGCGGAAAAAACGCAGAACTATCAACTGCAGTATTTTATTTTAACTATAATAATCCTGACTGTGACGTAAACGGTGGAACAACTTATTACACAACAGTTGGCGCAAGTCAAAGAGCTAAAAAATCATTGTATGATATGTTTCTCATGGAATTGTATCAAACACCGCCACCAGATTATAATACTCACTATGTTGGTTGGGATAGAAGTGATAGAAATGATTTATTTTCTTTTGTATCGGGTGTTCATCATCCACATGGCAACAAAAAGGCGGTTTCAGATGGTTCATTTGCTTCAAATACAAATCCTAATTTTTGGCGAATTGAATGGGATGACTACCCAACAGCAGGAGGTTCTTCTGGTTCACCATTGTTTGAAGATTTTCACAATAGAGTTATTGGCGATTTATCATATGGCACTAGTGACTGTGATAATGTAGATGGAATTGATAGGTATGGTAAATTACGTAAACAATGGAGCGACATTGGAGGTTCTGACAAAAGATTAAAAGATTGGCTAGACCCAAATGACAATGACCCAAATGAAATTGATGGCAGAGACCCTTGCTTTGATAATCTTTTGATTCAAAATAGGACTTTCTATCCCGCAAATGAATATCAACCATTCAACAAAGTCACTATTCAAGCATCAAACTCCATAACTACAAGTGGAAGCGTTATTATAAAAAACGGTTCAGAATACCATTTTACAGCTGGTACACAAATAACATTAGAACCTGGATTTGAAACAGAACTAGGGGCTGAATTTACTGCATCTATTGCATCATGTACACAACTAGCTAACAATCATCGAATAGGCAATTTAAATCAAGAACAAGAGGTAGGAAACGATAGTATATATAAAATTGGATTGCCTGACTATTTCATTCCAACTTTAGAAAATTCGATACGAAATTTTCCCAATCCTTTTAATAATAAGACAACTATTGAATACTCATTAAAAACAGATGAGCAAGTAAATATTTTCATCACAAATATTTACGGTGACATAATCTATTCTGTTTCTCAAAACATTTTTCATATTAAAGGAATTTATCAAATTGACCTAAACACGGGTTTATGGGCCAGTGGAACATACTTTTATTCTATTCAAACACCTTCGTATTCTCAAACTCAAAAAATGATTTTAATAAAATGAAAACATTTTCTATACTCTTGATTTTATCACTAACTATTTATAGTTGTGAAAAGGAAAATATTGAACCGGGCATAATTGTTCAAAATATTGATTTTGGAACTTGTATTCCTATTAACTTGCCCAAGCAAGAATACATTATCACCTCAGACAGTTTATATCAATTACTATTGGTTAATTCTGTTTGTCAGAACTACTCTATGCCGACAATTGATTTCACGCAATATACTTTACTAGGAAAATTTGCTAGCGGAAAATGTAAAGTAACTTTCAAACAAGAAGTAGTTAAAGACGAACTTAACTTACATTACATTTATACCGTTCATGTGTTTGACAAAGGAATTTGCAAAAAAGAAGGTTTAAGTATGAATTGGGTTTTAGTTCCTAAGTTGCCTATTGGTTGGACAGTTGTTTTTAAAATAGAGTGAAGAGAAGTACTACCGCCAACAGCACCTACCCAAAAGGCGGGGTTTCGTGCTCCGCAGACACATTTGTGAAAGCCGAAAGTTCAGTTCTCCGAATGAAGTTTAGTGGTAAAAGCCCCGCCCTTCGGGTAGCTGCAAACCGTTGTATGCAAGTGTATGGACACAATCTACTTAAAGCAGAGTGTTTAATAAATATTCTGATATTAAGCAGAGCATACTTGATAGACCGCCAAATGGGGCGGAAAAACGGTTTTGGCCACATTAAAGGCATTAATATATGAAAAAGAACACATTAAAATTAACACTGCTGACAGCTATTCTAGGAATAGGATGTTCGGCAAATGCTCAAAACTGGTTAACAGGTGGTAACTCTGCAACCGGAACAGAAAAACTTGGTACTACCAACGCTTTTGACCTGAATTTCTTTACAAACAACAGCCAATGGATGACTCTCAAATCTGGTGGTCAACTTGGTGTAGGGATCACAACACCAAGGGGTTGGCAAGAAATTGTTTATTGTCCTACTCCTGGAGGAATTGAAAACGGACTAATTGTAACAAAGAACAATTGCAATAATAATTGGGCTGTTGCAATTCCAAGCTTACCTGACTGGATTGGAGGGGAATTGTAGAAGCCGACACCGGACAAGGCGGGGAAGGAAACCCCAATCCTCCATTTGTTCTTCCGTTTAGTTTCTTAACGGGGTCATTCAACTAATGCCACAACACCGCTATATTCATCAAATGCACCGCTTTTTTGGGTAAGAACAGAAGACCCTCACCCAAATCCCTTTTATACAGGGCCTGCAAAATTTGACACAAAAATGATAGTAATGCCCGATGGAAGCACAGGTATCAATATTGCTCAACCTCGTGCAGCTTTAGACGTGAGAGGTAGTCAAATTCCCAATAGACCTGCCGCTATTTTTGGATCTCGTGCTTTGGGAACAGGAGGCCCAAGTGGGCCTAATGGTTTACTTCAATATTACACCCAACAGATTCAAATTGTACCAATATTAAAAATAAACGGTTACAACAGAATTAGCCAAGCAAATGACCAAGGCATGTTCTTTAGTGATGGTAAAGGTGCTGATGGAGCAAATTCGAATGGTTCCTTAATCCTTGCCCCTTGGTCTAGTAATAATGACACATTGGTAGGTGGTATGCGAATGGATAAGTGGGGCAATGTTGATTTTCATGGGAATGTTAGAGCCCTAAAATTTAAAGTGGAGGCTAAATGGTGGAGTGACTTTGTATTTAATAATGAATACAAGTTAATGAGTTTACAAGATTTAGAAAGTTTCATTAAGCAAAATAAACACTTGCCTAATGTACCATCTGAAACCGAAGTGCTTGAAAAAGGACTTGATGTTGCAGAAATGCAGGCTATTCAGCAACAAAAGATAGAAGAGCTAACTTTGTATATCATTCAATTGCACAAGCAACTTGAAAAACTGCAAATTGAGGTTGTAACTTTGAAATCTAAATAGCTATGAAAAAGTTTATTCTATTAATAGTCTTAGCAATAATTGCATCAAGTAATTTAAATGCTCAATTTCTAATTAAGAAATCCGACCAAGTTACAAATGAAAATATTCGAAAAGTATTAGCAACCAGAGTTGCAGTTAGTGATTATCAATTGATTGAAATTGACTTAAATCAAACTCAAGCGACAAATGTTACAATTAGCTTTTTCAACCATCAAGTTCAATTGAAGAAAGAAAGAATTGAAAAACGTGGAACCAATAATTTTAGCTGGTTTGGGTCTGATGAGGAAAAAATTAATCAAGCTATTTTGACGGTAGATGGTAGTGATATACAAGGTATCGTAACAATTAATAATGAAATATTTAGAATTGAGACGATTGACAATCAATTTGTCATAACTAAAATTGACCAGAGCAAATATCCACCAGAAGCATGTATAAAAAATCAAAATTTACCGATAGAACAGAGAGACAGTATACCTAACTACAGAAAGAATACTGATGATAATAATCCAATAAAGGATAAAAAATTATATAAAACTTATCCTGAACAAGAATTTTGGAATTATCAATGTAAATTAAGAATTTTGGTTTTATATACAACTGCTGCAAAAAATGCTAAAAGCGGAATTGTCAACCATATTCAGTTGGCTATTGATGAAATGAACCAGTCGTTTGTAAATAGTGGGGTAAACTTTCAAGTTGAATTGGTTCATATAGAGGAGACAAGTTATCAAGAATCAAGCAGTCCTACACTTGATTTAAACAGATTTACCCTCAACAATGATGGTCAAATGGATAATATTCACAACTTAAAAGAAAAATTCTCAGCAGATGTATGCGTTCTTATTGGGGCCATTGATTCTGTTTGTGGTAAAGCAGCAGCAATAAAATCATGTGAAGAAAGGTCTTTTTGTGTTGTGCATTGGAATTGTGCAACTGGAAATTTTACATTTGCACATGAAATTGGTCATTTAATTGGGGCCAGACATGACCCGAATGCTGATCCGAACAACAACCCTTATCAATATGGTCATGGATTTATAGCCCCAAACAACGGGTGGCGTTATGGGATTAGGTTTTAGCTGTAACAACTGCACACGTATTCTATGGTGGTCAAATCCAAATAAAATTCTAAATGGACAAGTTATGGGTACAACGCAAACGCATGATAATACAAGGTTGCTCAATACATATATTCCTAATGTAATGTCACACAGACCTTTATCAGGTACTAGGGTAGTTACCCAAGCAGACATTAGCTCAACTGTTGGGGTAATTTATCATGCAAATAAAATTGAAACATCCGGTAATTTAATTATCCCCAACGGATATTCATGGGGTTTCATCGCAGTTAATGAAGTAAGTCTTAATCCCGGTTTTGAAACAGAACTTGGTAGTATATTTGAAGCTAAGCTTCAAGTAAGATGTGGCTCACCTGATAATGAAGCATGTAATTTTAATACATCATTTGATGAATATATTTCTTCTGAATTAATGACTAAAAATGTACATCAAAAATTTAATGTATTCCCAAATCCCATAAATTCAAATGGTTTTACAATTCAATGTAATTTGATTAAGATTCCAAGTAATTGCGTTGCGGAAATTTATAACAATCTAGGTCAGTTAATGTATAGGCAAAACATTTACGCTTTCAAAGAGGAAGTAAACTTTTCAGCCATGTCACAAGGTGTCTATCTTTTAAGTATTCGAAACGATAATAAAATAGTTCAGAATTTTAAATTAATAATCAGATGAAAAAAATATTAATAATAATCACTGTTACACTATCCACTTTAGGCCTTAATTGCAAAGACAAAGAATGCCCAAAAAAAGCAACGCCTTATGTTATTGAAGCCTACGAATTTGAACTTGAAGATTTCGGGTCTGGTAATGGGTATTGCGGAATCATCTTAACAGTATATGATAGTCTATATAGTACGATTTTAGTTTTCAAACCTGTAAACGTTCCATCCAAAATGCAAATATTCAATGCTTCTTATAGGGGAAAATTAGAAGTACTTCCTGAAACCTATAAGTGTTTTGATGGTGGACCTGATCCGTTGCCGGGTAAGCCTTCACCTACTATTTACCCTCACTTTGTTAATATAATAGAGTGGGAGAGAAAATAGAAATAATTTAACAAAACGGTAAAATAATTCAATCAAATAAATTAATTGTAAAATGAGAACTTCAATCATAATAATCGCTTATTTCTGTTTAATTTTAAATTGTTGTAAAGATAAGGAAGATTGCACCCCTCAAAAAGAACAACCATATTTGAGAGTTATATATGAATTTCAATTAGTAGATGTTGGTAGCGGAAATGGGTTTTGTGGGCCAATTATTGAAACAAAAGATAGTGGAATTTCCAATACAATAAGTTATAAAGCAGTTAATTTACCTTCTGGTATTTCATTTAGCCTAGATGACAAATATAAAGGAGTTTTTGAAGTACTTCCAGAAACTTACAAATGTATGGATAGTCGTCCAGATCCAATACCGGGTAAGCCTTCTCCAACTATTTACCCTCACTTTGTTAATATAATAGAGTGGGAGAAAAAATAGAAATGATTTAACAAATGTGCTTTGTGCGGCTCTCTGACTTAATAACAGTTGGCTGCACAGAGGTCATTTGCTATAAGAAAGGACGAACACCAGCATACAACAACAGATATAATAGATGGCTAGTTTGCAGGTTTGGAAAGTTCGTTTCCCCAACTAACTTTCTACTGGTTTGAAAGTTGATTGGCTCCGAAACCGCCACCTCTCATATCTGCAAACCGTTATGGTGCAAGTTTAACAGACACTGCAACCATGACGAATGACATTAAACGACAACGAATTCTGACAACACTCAACAGATAGTAAACTTGATAAATTAAAATTCCATAAAACAAAATTGGTCTGCGAAAGCCAAAGGGCTGACCACCCAAAGTGACAAAAAAATAAAAGTGGAGACTAGGAACCACTATACAAACGGGGCGACACCGAAAAGCCAAACGAGTAGGGATTATTTAACAACTAAGGAAAAAAATGAAAGAAGAAAAATTCGATGGTCAAATCTTCCTAGATGAAGCAGACTTACCATCACAACGAGAAACAATGCCAACTGAAGAAGTTATTTGGGAGTCAGATGAATCACATCCTTATGAAATCTTGATTGAAACTGATTCAAAATCAGAAGTAATATTTCAACGACTTTTAGCAAAGTGGGTTGACCCAACAACTCCACCCAAAATCCGCAACAAATGTGTAAAAATGTGTGGCTTTGGTCCACTTAGAACTTGTTGTGGTTGGAAATTGCAGAAGAAATGGTATTATAGAAAAGCGACACTGGTTGTTTCGACAAAAGAACCAGCAGACATTAAAAAAACTGTTGAAGGATGTATTAAAGTTGCTGCGATTGCCGCTGCAATTGTAGCAATCGTTTCTGGTGGTTCTGCTGCTGTTGCGACAGCTGAAAAAATGCTAACAGCTTGCCTTACTGAAAAATTAGGTAGCAACTTGGCAAGCGTTAGGATTTCTTTAAACGGTGGGTGGGGTAATTGGGAATAAAAACACGAACACATAAGCAGTGCTTTAAGAACTCGGGCGGACTGTGCATTTTGACAGTTCGCCCATCTTAAAATAGTATTTCGTTGGACAATAAAAACCAGCCCATAACAGCACCTACAAGAAATTGGCGTTTCAGTGGTTAAATGAAGCTTTGTGCTTCGTATCAAGTTTTGTGGTGGCAGAAAGTTTTCGTCTCCGAAATCGCCAACTTCTTGTAGCTGCAAAACGTTACCGCCAATGGTAGGGCGACCGTGCTAAACGACAATGACTTGAAAAATGACAATGATAAAACTTAATAATATTAATCCGTAAATTTGACAACTATGCACTTCTTTATTGACCATAACCTGCCAACACAAAGTTCAGCAGACACTTTCGCACCTGACAGTAGCGACCCGACCAACAAGTTTAATATTACTACACGGTTTCAACTAACTGGACAGGCAAAAGCGTTTGCTTGCCAAGACAGTTTAATGATTGTGCAGCAGTCCTCCGTTGACAGTTCATTGGTAAATGTTATTTTAAAACCGATTGAAGGACTGAAAATTCCTTTTCGTTCAGTAAAATATTTTGTGTATCGCGGACTGCTTAAAAACAGTTTTATTAGCGGAACAGCTATTACGCCACAAGCAACGACCAATTCCGAATTTATTGCCCGCTTCTGGACAAACTGGAATGATTACAAAATAAACACCAATCAACCAACGCTGACAGACCCAACCCCGCAAAGTTTCGGTTACGATACTAACCTTGCCGGTTCGCTTGATATTGAAAAAATTTACGATAACTCTCAAACAGATGTAAGAGCAATTATTGTAAAAGAGAGCGAATGGCTCGGGGATTATGCATTTCAGGACAACAGTAATAATCCGATAAAAATCGGTTTTGAAGTAATTACCGAAGCAGACAACCTTACTCTTGATTTAGATTTTTTAAGAGCGGAAAAATATCAGATTGATGTTTCAGGTTTTTTTGCTTCTCCTTTTGAAAAAAGGGCAACACGGGAACAAATTTTATCTTTTATAGACCCTGCTGCATTTTTTGGACTGCATTACGATTCAGGTGTAAACATTTCAACTTACAGCGGAAATATTAAAACAACCGTTAAGAAAAAACAAAACGATGTTTATTCCTTTTTGCTTGACAACAAATTTGAAACAAGAAATACAGTTTACATTGACATCAGGAGCGAGAAAGGCTTTTCTTATAATTTTTATCAGAATTACGATAATGGTTCGGGGAGCAATATCAAAATTGGTAATAGTGTAACCAGCCCGACAGAACAGGTTTATGAAAGTAATGACTGGCCTCTTGTAATTATTAATACTTCGCTTACAACAACTGGAAACAAGAATGACATAAAAATAAATCTGCGTGTTAATGACAACACAAAACCAATTCTTTTCTTTGAAAATACTGACCTATTGAATGGGAGCAACCGTTCACGCTTTATTGATGAAACAAAAATTCTGAACGGTGCAGGTTGGAGCAAGGATTTGAGCTTTATTTTTCCCAATACAGGAACGGGTTCTGCAAAAGACAATGTTGCATATTACATCAACCTGAATTATTTCAGACAAGAAAATAACCCTTCTTCACCAAGTACAGTTTTAAAAAATGAAAATGACATTGACACTATTTTCGGAACACTTGATATGCGTTTCCTTGGTGATAGCAATTATCCGTTTCAACATTCTGTAAATTCCGATCTGTTTTTTCTTAAAGGACAATTTCCCTCTTTAGAGAAATTCTCTTATGTAGCAGAGAGCGGAGCGTATTATGACAGTAGCCGTGTTGCATTTTATGTTCAAATGGGGTTCCCATATAAGAACAGTAGAAGATTTTATCAGAACACGGGATCAAGTGTTAATCCCGGAATAAATTTAAACGGCAATTTCAACAAGATGTCTTTCCTTACAAAAGACATTGGCATTACAAAAATTCATATTCAGGAAGTAATTGCTCCATCAACTTATCAGAAAGTTGGCATACTTGACATTTTTTCTTACAACGGTTTTCCAGCATCAGAAGAAAATGTTTTTCTTCTCGGCTTAAATCAAACAGAGTTTGCTACTCTGAAAAATGTAACTGGATTAAGCGATAAGCATCCCCGCTACATTGTGTTTGAAGATGTTTCTGTTCCGCCATTTTTAGATAAGGACGGAAGATTATTTAGAAAATATCGCCTCAAAGTTCAAGGGCTTGACAGCAATGGAGACAGCGATATTAAAACGCCTCCATCGGATGTTTTCGTTTATACAACAAGAGGTTTTGTATTTGCCTCAAAAGATTTTGCACAAGCTGAAACTGCCGTAAATCCATCTTACAATAGAAACTACGAAGAAAAAATCGGTTACGACAATATAGAATCAGTAAGCGGAAAAAAATATGAGGACTTTTTCATTGAAAAAGACAACTCAATGAAAACGCTTGTTGATAATTTTGCATCCGCTCTCAATAATATTAACGCTTCCAGCGCTGACGCATTTGCGGACATTAAAACACTTGTTGAAACAAGTGCAAAAAATATTTTTGACCAAGCAGTAAGTTTTGTACAGGCAAGCAACAATGCGAATCCTGACGACAGACCACTTTACTGGGCAAGAACTAAAATGCTGGTTGCACTAAAACAGCATCCGTATTTTACGGGCGAGTATGACATTTATTCAATCATTAATCGCAATTCAAATCTCGATTTAATGGTTAAACTTTTTGAGGAGAAATCAAGGAATTATACTGAAGTAGATTTTTCTTCGCATCCAACATTAAAGAAAATTTTAATTACTGGATTTGATCCGTTCTTTTTAAACAAAAAAACTCAAGGACATAATATTCTTCAAAGTAATCCAAGCGGAGCAACCGCATTGGCATTACATGGAAAAATATTAAAAGACACCGGTAACAATGACTATGCTTTAATTCAGGTAATGGTTATTCCTGTTCGCTATTCCGATTTTGATGGTAACAGATCAAGTAGTTCGGGGTTTGGAAACGGGATTATAGAAAATTATATTGATTCTTTCATAAGTGATTCGGCAAAAAGAGTTGACATGATTGTAACAATCAGTCAAAGTGGGCCGGAAAATTTTAATATAGATCGTTTTGCAACAATAAATAGAAGAGGAACAATTGACAATTTAGGGGCTACAAGACAAAAACAGTCTAACTCTGTAAATTTAATCAACGAAAATGAATTCAAATGGATTCAAACGACATTGCCAAAAGCAATGGTTCCTGAATATCCTGTAAATCCCAACGATCCTAATCCTAACGGTAATTCACACTGGATAATTTATGCTCAAAATTATCAATTACTTGATGACGTTTACGCATTTGGAGATAAGTTCAATTCTCAAACAGATTTACTAGAAAACACTATTCCTCCAAACACATCAGATTTAGGAAGAAACAAGAAGCAAGCGCCTACACGACTCCAAAAAGGAACTCTAATTCAGCAGGGTACAGGGGGCAATTATCTTTCAAATGAAATTTTTTATAGAGTTGCATTGAGTAGAGAGCGTTGGTTAAAAACTCAGCCGACTGGAACAAAATATCCTACAGGTCACTTCCATGTTGCAAAACTGCAATCTGGCACACAAGATTTTGATTCAACAGTAAAAGTTGAAACACAAAAATTAATTTCTACTGTTAAAGACAGGATTAATAGAGGAGTTTTAAATCTAAATAACCTTTTTACCAATGAATATACTGATTAAAAATATTATTTTATTAAATAGTTTTTTGTTATCTATTAATTGCTTTTCTCAACCAACAAGCTGGGAAATTACAAGATTTATAATTAAACTTCCAATAAATATTAAATCCCAAGAACTAATATTTAATAAGAATATTTTTTGTAGTGCTTTTTCAGATTTAAAAACTTATGGAGGAAGAGTAGATGTTGATAGTTGTTTTATTGAAGTCCGCATAGAAGAAATGATGGAATTTGCAATTAATGACACTTTAATTAATAAAAAAATAACATTAAAGATTACTATTGATAGCAATTCTTATTATTTCGTTATACACAACTTGCCGAATAAGGATTTTCAGACCTATTTATATCTTGGAGAAATAAAACCTAAAATTAATTACTATGAATATTTTATAGTGAAATCCTGTTGCCAAAAAGAAATTCTCAAAACAAAAAATAGGAAAATAGAAATTTATGATTTGAGAAAATATAGAAAAGGGAAAAACTTGTGTAATAAAAAATAAATTACCATAACACAGTACAAGCATATTTGCAACCTTTTTTTAATGGAAGATATTTTTTTTATTGGGCTGCAAAAGAGCTTGCACTTTTCAACGCATGCCAAAAAAAAAATTAAATTTCTTGGCTTGGCAAAAATTAAATCTCGTGACTATATAGTAGACATGCACTCTGACACAGACAGACAAACCACTGGCGGTAACAGCACCTACAAGAAATTGGCGGGTAAGTGGTTAAATGAAGCTTTGTGCTTCGTATCAAGTTTTGTGGTGGCAGACAGTTCAGTGCTTCGATTGTGCCATGAAGTTAAAGGTTACGTTCTTTAACATGTTGTAATAAAGATGATACAATCTCGTATGGCTGCGAGACGAAGTATCGGCAAGGGTTT
>Ga0209181_10007986_pt1 | contig 14335 bp, 14 predicted proteins | sample MAT05_FD_187208 | JGI IMG/M metagenome (GOLD analysis project Ga0209181, IMG submission 187208) | Freshwater microbial communities from Lake Fryxell liftoff mats and glacier meltwater in Antarctica - MAT-05 (SPAdes) (version 2) | ecosystem: Environmental > Aquatic > Freshwater > Ice > Liftoff... | reverse complement strand
CAGCGCCGTAGGTCCGTAACCGCGGAGTCATCCGGCTCTTAACCCCGAGCCGCCTGGGTCGTCTGATCTTCGGCTGGCGCGAACGGCTGCACCGCCAACTCTCCCGGATCCCATTCGCCCATCGCTTCCTTCAGCTTGCGCAGGGCTCTGTGGTGCCGAGCCAGCAACGTGCCCAATGGCTCACTTAACATGTCGGCGATCTGCTTGAAACTTAACCCACCATGATGACGCAACGTTACAATTTCTCTATCTGATTCATTCAGCATTTCCATCGCGGTTCGCAGACGTTCAAGGCGAACTTTACCAGAGTTCGCCCCACCGCCCAACGCCTCCTCTAGCGACCTAAGATTAGTCTCGGGCACGGCGGCCAACGCTTCGGAACTGATGCCCGTTGGCCGAAGGCGCTGGCGCCGAATGTGGTCGCGGACGCGATTAGCCGCGATGCGAAAGAGCCACGCTTCAAACTTTCCTTCCTCTCCGTATTCACCTCCGGCTAACTTTTGCGCCAGCGTTGCAAATACGGACTGAGTGATATCTTCCGAAACGTCGTGATTGCGACACCTGCTCTTAGCGAGCGCATAAATCCGACGTGCGTAGCGCTGCACCAACTCGCGCCAGCTCGAAGCGTCTCCACGCGCCGCTTGAACGAGCAAAGCCGCAAGGTCGCAGCCCTCGTCTTCCGCCAAGTTGGCGTTCGCCGCGGGAATATGCTGATTCAACCCATCATTCACTCGCGGCTTACTCCCGATGTGTGACTTCCTCTTGGCTGAACGCATTAGCAGCATTGCTATTGCAGCACCGAACTAATCCCGCGTTAAAAAACGAGTCAATCGAGATAGCAGGATAGGCTAGCTCTCGTTTGAAGTCTGTTCGGAACGTGCGAATGCCTACCATCTATAGAAGATGAGCCAAGACCTTTGCACCGTTTACGTAGTTCGAGCCTATTTCAGCGACGCCCAAACCCGGGCCGAGTATGAGGCGTGGCTACTTAACGGACATGTGGCCGCGGTGGAAAGGACTGGTGCCCTTTCCGCAGCGGTCTGCCGATGGGATCAGAACTCAGACACTGGCGAGACCGCCATCGAGACGCGCTACGTGTTTCGCAACCGCGCGGCATTCGCCGCGTACGAAGCGGATCACGCCCCGCAGTTGCGAGCGGACGGAGTCAGGTTATTCGGACCTAACTCTGGAAAACTCATTCGGTTCGAGCGCTCGGTGGGGGACCTCTGCTACTCGCAAGGCGATTCGAGGGCTGTGGATTGATGAGTTGGCATTCGTGACTCTGGCTGCTTTTTAGTGCAGAGCAAACTACACTCGTCTCCGCGATCCTCCGGCATGAGTAAAGGCCGACGCAGTTAGATTATTGGATCTTGTTTTACAATCCAACTTTCTAGCTTTAGATTCTTCAGAGCGACAACTCCTGTGTCCACGGTTACAGACGAACAACTTTTTGAGCGACACCGCCGTGGTGAGGAGGGGGCGCTGCGAACACTGATTGAACGTCATCAGAATGACCTCTTGCGGTTTCTTACCAGACTAGTGGGGGAACAGGCCGGGGCTGAAGATGTATTTCAGGAGGCATTTTTACAAGCGCACGTGGCCGCCCACACTTTCGACGTTGATCGCAAGTTTCGCCCCTGGTTATTCACAATTGCCGCGAACAAAGCACGCGACTACTTGCGTAGAAAGGCTCGACGACGCACTCTTGATCTTTCGGCTCCGGTTGACGGGGAGGACGGGTCGGGCGGTACTTTCATTGACCTGATGGAAGTGGATATCCCTCAGCCGGATGCGCGGCTTGCCGGAGCGGAGACCAGCGCCAAAGTTCAAGCGGCGCTGGACGGGCTTCCCCATTCGCTACGTGAGATTTTGTTGCTTTCCTATTTTCAGCGAATGAGTTATCTTCAGATCGCCGACGAACTGGGAATCCCATTAGGCACGGTAAAGTCGAGATTGCATTCCGCAGTGGCGGGGTTTGCGAAACGGTGGAAATCGGCCGAGGGTGAGGCAGCGAATGCTGGGTGACGGCGACGGTTCAGGCACTGGAAGTACATGAGTTGGTAGGCAGCAGCATACACGGTTGATTTGGTTACATTCAATATGGATAGTAAGTACGAACATCTTGGCGACGGCGAAACCTTTGCCCAAGGCGCTACGCGGAATCTAAGGATTCGCGGTCAAGAGTGGACGCTATCGGCCAAGGACTGCGAAGCGATGGATGCTTTGATGGAGAACGACTTTGATTGCCAGCGAGTTCCTGAGGCGTTAAGAGAACGAGCCACGAGACTCGCCGCAATGATCGAGGTTGTCTGTGAGTGCCCCGGGCTGCACTGCCCTGGAGACTTAACTGATCGCACGCTGGCGACTGTCGTTCGGGCCCGGGCAGCGATGCCCTTGACGCTAAGTTGGCAGGATGAGGAGGCAGTTGATGCATATGTCATGGCGGGGTATCGCGTAGAGGGAGTAAGCGGGTCGCTTCGGGAGCGTGCCCAGCAGTTAGCCTCGATCGGTGCTTTGTTAACACATCTGCCCCCCGTCACCGCATCAGATTCATTAATTGATCGGACGCTGCGAGCAGTTCAGAGCACCGCGATGGTGGAGCCCGCTGCAGCCGAATCTGGTGTAGTGGGTCGCATCGGCGGCTTCCGACTGGCCGACATGCTTTCGATGGCCGCGGTTGCCGTTCTTGGCGTTTCGGTGTTGTGGCCTGTGCTTTCTTCCGTGCGAAATCAGTCGATGCGGGGTGTCTGCGGAAGTAATATGCAGGCCATGGCCGGAGCGATGGGAGTTTACGCGAGTGACTACCGCGACGCGATGCCCGTGGCGACGGCTTCGGTGAGTGGGGCAACTTGGTGGGACGTTGGAACTTCCCCTGAGCGTTCCAACTCTGCAAACCTTTTTCAACTTCCGAAATTACGTTATGCCTCGCTCGCGCAGATGGCGTGCCCCGGCAACCCAGCCGCGAACCGTAGCTGCCGCGACAGTGGACTGGCGGACTGGGGATGCGCCGAAGAAGTCTCGTACTCGTATCAGGTCATGTTTAGTCCGCAGCGTCCCGGTTGGGGCGAGCGGAGTTCTCTTTCGCAACCCGGTTCGATGGTGGTCCTCGCCGACAAATCGCCTGTCATCGCTCGCGCTAGGGCGAAGCAGCGGATCAATCCGAACGAGAACTCGCCCAATCACGGGGGTGACGGTGAATGGGTAGTGCGTAGTGATGGCTCCGCGGCATGGCTCGAGTCGCCCTTTGTCGGGAGCGATAATATCTGGTTGCCGTGCTTTGTGGACGACGCAGTGAGCGTCTCCAGCGCCAAGCTCAAGGAGCTGGGCGCCGTGGCCGGAGTTCTTGAGATTACGATCTTGGGCAATGAGGTGCCCCGCAGACGGGGTAACACCTTCGTCGGGCCCTGAGGGCATGAGCAGTTCTGCGGAGCTTGATTATGGGTGATGTTCCGCTTTGCAAGAAGCCAAACCATGCCCCACCGCCCAGCTAAACAAACGATTGAATGAAAAGAACCCAGGCGATTGCCTGGGTTCTTTTTTACTCAATTAGGATGAGACTGCGTTCACACGGGAATATGCGGTGCGGTCGGCCTGATGTACAACCGCCGAAGCCGGGTGAGAAGACCGCCCGATTAGTTAACGATAACGATCTCTACGCGGCGGCTTGAGGCCTTATTGCCGCGAGGCTTGGATGAGCCGAAACCAACCGCATCCACTCGGCCGGAAGAGATTCCCTTGCTAATCAAATACTTGCGTACCGATTCGGCGCGAGCCTCGCTGAGGGCTTGATTGCTGGCAAACTTAGCCTTACGGATGGGATCACTGTCGGTGTGACCTTCGACCCGGACATCCCGGCCGCCATAGTTACGCTTTATTTCGCTGGCGATTCGATCTAGTGACTTCTTCGAGCTCGTCTTTAGAGCGGATTGGCCGGGATCAAAGAGGACGTCCCCAGACAGCCGGGCGCGCTGGGTCCCATCGCTATCAGGCCTGAAGGAATCGGTTGAGTCACGGCCCGATGAACCACCACCACCGGTGTTGCCGCCGCCGCTGCCATCGTTCTGAGCAACTGGCTGGGGCTGGGCAACCGCCGCGAGTCGCGCAGTTTCCGCCGCACTCAAGCGCTGCTCAAGTTCAGCGATGCGCGCATCTTTGTCACGCATCGACTGGTCGAGCGTTGCGTACTTCGTGTTGAGGTCCTCGTTCTCAGCCCGGAGTGCTTCCGCGGCCTTTTTGTCTTTGTTACAACCGCCAAGTGTCCCGGCAATACATGCCATGGCCACAAAGCTAATACCTACCCGACGCAGAATGCCGATCCGTGCCATGACTGCCCCTATCTGGAATACCCAAACGTGATTGTGTAAGGCGGCGCTTATCCCGGCCGCGCTCCGAATGAAAGCGATCACGCTCTCAAGTGCGCAATACTATCGGTGCTGAGGGCGAATGTGGCGCAAAGATTGTAAAAAGGCTCGTAATTCAGTTGGGAATCCGGAAAAGCTGTCGGTTGAAAGCTTGGTCGCAGACTCGCGTTGTGCTGGTCAGGACCAAAAATACGCGCCGGGGCGAAATGTAACTCAGGGGAAACGCAGTGGCCCTTCCATCCGCAGAATCCAACCCAGCAACTGCTCGACCCAGGGGTGAAAGTACCAGACCAACATGGTGCCGATGGCGAGGTAGGGGCCGAATGGCAACTGCTTGGAGAATCGGCGCGTGAACGGCCAAGAAAAGACCGCCCAAAATACCCCCACGAATGCCGCGGCGAAGAATCCGAGCACGGCCGTCGGCCATCCCAAGCACGCCCCCACTGCGGCCATCAGGTGTACATCTCCCAAGCCGAGGGCTTCTATGCCCTTGTAGAAGGTGCCGAGAAGCCTCCAAAGCCAGACCAGCCCTCCACCGATAAGGTAGCCCATCAGTACCGAGCAGACGACACTTACAATGGGCGGCAGGCTTCTCGCTGGAGTGTGGTCGCCTGTCAACACATCGAAAGTCCAAGGCCCGCCGATCTTGATCGCGATGGCCGCCCCTGCAAGTGCCAAGCCGATACAAGGGGCAAGAAAGATGAGTTCGCGTACCATTTCGCGGCGTGCGTGCGGATACTCGAGCCACTTCGCCGGGTCGGTGAGGTCGGGCTGTTCGTTCAGCGGCTTTGGTGTCACGTCGGTCGATTCCTCGCCACTTGCTTCCGGCGGCTGCGGGGACATGGAAGAAGTCGCCCAAGCTTCGTAATCTGAGAAACTGCGACGAAAAACTTTCGAATAAAGCAGTAGGTTTCCGATTGCCAACCCCAGAACCCCGCCGACGGCCGCGCCCGCCCAGGCCCAGCCGCCGGGACCCGGAGACGCGATAACCCAATCCCACCCGGGCAACCGGCGTGGCATTCCGCCATGGTGGCTATATTGAAAAATGTAATATGTGACCGGGTGTGCGATCAATGCCGCGGCGGTGGGCACCCACGTAAGTACGAGGGGAATCTGGAAAGTCCGGGCGTCGATAATCGTCGCCGTAACCAAGCAACTGATCAGCACGAGTATTGAGATAAACATAGGCGAAGAGAGGCCAAACCCCGCCCACGCCCAAGCTGGCTCGAGCCGATCAAACGAGATCCAAAGAAAAGTCCCCTCGGAGTAACACTTCAAATAGACCGCGCCGAAGATCAATGCAACAACTAACTCAACGATGGGGTACTCAATCGAGACCGGCGAACGACAGAACCGACACCGGCCGCGGAGCAAGATCCAGCCGACGATTGGAATGTTCTCTCGCCAAGTCAGCTGTGTCTCACAACTCGGGCACCGAGACGGGGGAGTAACGACACCCAAACCTAGCGGCATGCGGTAGACGAGAACGTTAATCAGCGAGCCGATGCACGCGCCAAATGCGCAGGCAAAGAGCACGTTAGTGAGCTGGAAGAGCGAAAGCAGAAATGGGAGGGACGTGGCACTATCCATCAGATGCAGCGTAGGGACGGCGGGCGGATGTGCTATCGGCCATTTGTCACGGCGATGATTGCGGACATGCCGGGTTGCCCGCGTTTACTAAAAGACTGTTCGCGAGGGCCGCGGCTTGCGCGCACAATACCGAGCTAAACTCCCCACAGCTTACGTTGGGGCTGCCTTCACTGGGATCGAACCGCTTAGCTCTCAGATTTAATCTTAAGCTCTTCTATTCGCTGCTCGGCCTGTCCCAGGATAAGTTTACACCGCTCTACCAGCTTGACCCCAGCTTCATACTGCTTGACGGATTCCTCCAGCCCAATCGTTCCCGCTTCGATGCGCTCAACAATCTCTTCCAAGGCGGCCATCGCCGACTCAAAGTTCATTTGGCCAATACCTTCTGCGGGCGGGTGGATCGCACCCGTCTGGGGATCGCTTGGCCTGGCTTTACTCATAGCCCAAGAGTATCTTGCGGAGAGGGCCGCTGGCGGATTTAGAACAGAGTTGGACCGTCCTGCGGTCGGGGCTTGCGTTTGCCGCGGGCCAGTCGGGTGCTTTGGATGGCCGGGGCTTCGGTCGCGCGGCCGACGGTGGATTCGAGTTCGCCATCTGCCAGCCGACTGCGGATCACCGACCCCGGCGCAGCGTCGCGGGCATTGCGGAGCACCTCCCCCGTGGTCGAAAATGTAATTGAATAACCCCGATCGAGCACTTGCATCGGGCCGACCGCACTCAACTGCCGCGTATGACCTTCGAGCTGCAGTGCCGCGGAAGCCAAACGAAGCGTCATGGCGGCACGCAGTCGCTGGGCAAAGACGCTGACGGATGTTAATCTATGGGCATACACCGCAGCAGGACGACCCGCTTGCAATCTCGCGGCGAGCCGATCGATTCGGCTTCGCCTGCGCAGTGCGAGCATCGCGCCACAAGCACTGAGCCGCTGCGAGAGGGAGTTTAACCCTTGCGCGGATCGCAAGAATCCAGTACCTCGCCCTGAGAATAACGGCCGGGAAAGGATGGACTGTAACCGCAATTCATCGCGCCGCAGGCCGCGAAGTGTTAACGACGCTAGTCGCTGCATGGTGGAATGAACTTGCCGCATTAACGCTTCGCGATCAGGCGTTAACCGCATCGCTGCTTGCGTGGGTGTCGCGCACCGCTCATCGGCTACCAGTTCGGCGATGGTAGTATCGGTTTCATGGCCAATGGCGGCCACCACCGGAACGGTTGACTCGATGATCGCGCTGGCAACATCGCGGTTGTTGAAGGCCCCAAGGTCTTCCATCGATCCACCGCCGCGGGTCACCAGAATCGCATCAAGGCCGAGAGTCGTGGCTCGTTCGCTTAGGTATCGAATTGCGTGAGCAACCTCGGGCGCGGCCAACGCCCCCTGGACCTTCGCGTCAACTATTAAAATTTCCACCGCAGGGCAGCGCCGCTTCATCGTAACTAAAACGTCCTGCAGCGCAGCACCGGTTCGGCTGGTGATCACTCCCACGCGGCGGGGGAAGCTTGGCAACGACCGCTTACGCTCTTGCGCAAACCACCCAAGAGCCCGCAGTTCATCGCAGAGTGCTCGAAAGGCAATGTCAAGCGAACCAGCTCCGACCGACTCCATCGATTCAATTAGAACCGAGACCTTGCCGCCCGGAGCATAATATTCCACCCTCCCCTTGACGAGCACTTGCTGACCGTTGAGCGGGGAGAACCCTACTTTTCGAGCTGTGGACTGGAAGCAGACGCAGTTTACCACCGCGCCCGCGTCCTTCAAATCAAAGTACCAATGGGTGCGATCCCGGAAGCCGGAGACTTCGCCGACAAATCGCAGGGGCTCTGGCAAGCCGCTGGTGATCACGGCCCCGATCTTGGCAGCCACCTGAGATACGGTGAGCGGGGCCGCGACGATGGTGACGCGTTCCGCCCTTGCCGCAGCGGTTTTTTGAGGATCAAAGGGAAGTCGTCCCACGGCGTGCTGAGCTCAAGTAGTGTGCTAAATCCGAGGCGAGGGTTGTCGCTTAGCGCTGTTCCATGCTGGCGCCATCCATGACATCAGCGCCGACAAAGCTGCCGATTTCAAACTGCTCAGCACGCTGTCGAGGATCGGTGAGTGTGCAGTAGACGGGCACCCCAACGTCAATGACCAGAGCGCCGTCGACGATAGCGATAACTCTGCCTTGGATGCGGCGTGGACGCCCGGCGACGGGCTCGATGAATTGACCACCGCTGCCCGTAATATCTATCCTCCGGGCTGAAAGACGGATGATTCCGATAAGTCGCTTGCCGGTTTGGGAAGTGATCGTCCCCATCGAGCGGAGGTGCAGCTCGTAACTAGAGTCAGGAACCGCAAAACGGATGTAAGCGGGTTTGGTGGCGGTTTCAGCGACCGCGCCGACGAAAAGGCCGCGGGCGTAGGTGGGGTCGATCTTGTTGGTGGGTGATGGAGCAATCATTGCTAAAAAAATCGTACGCAGCCGGAGCGGCCCCCGGCGATGCTACTGGTGTCGAGGAGCATCTGCCTTCGTTCAGCTATCGCTGTCTGCAGCAAACTCTAGGTGAATTCAGAGTGCTGTACTCGGCGCGCGGCTCGAGCCGGGGGATATCATCTTTTCTTCTTTGTCCAAGCCGCTGACAACTTCGCAGGTTCAGTCGCGTTCAGAACGCCGTGCTGCGCTCCGGAACACGATTTCGGGCTGGATGTGGGTGTCGCCGTGGGTGATCGGCTGCGGGCTTTTTCTGCTCACGCCCATTGCGATGAGTTTTTACTATTCCTTCCACGATTATCCGTTGATCGAAGGTCCGCTCTGGGTAGGGCTCGAGAACTATAACTCGTTACTGCACGATTCGGACTTCTGGCTGACGCTGAAGAACACCGCGATTTATGTTCTCTGGTCGATCCCTGTGTGTACATTCGTGTCGCTCGTGCTGGCTTCGCTGCTAAATAAAGCGAGGTTGCGAAACTTCTTTCAAGCGGCCATTTTTCTGCCGACACTGGTGCCACTGGCGGCGAGCGCCATCATATTTATGTGGCTCTTCAATGGCGAGTATGGCCTGATTAACCGCTTGCTAGCGACGGTGGGAATCGCGGGGCCTGCTTGGCTGCTGGACAGGAACTGGGCCGTACCCGCGGTGGTGATCATAAGTTTATGGAGCGTGGGGCAGTCGGTGGTGCTGTATGTTGCCGCGCTTCAGGACGTGCCCGAGCAGTTGTATGAGGCAGCGGACCTGGACGGGATGGGGGCCATCGGCAAGTTTATTAATATAACACTGCCGATGATCTCCCCGGTGGTATTGTTCAATGTTATTACCATGACCATTGGAGCTTTCCAGGTCTTTGTAATCCCATATGTATTGTTTGATCGAGTCAAGGGCGGGCCGGATAAGGTCGCCTATTTCTACTCGCATTATCTGTACGATAATGCGTTTATCTTCGGCAAAATGGGCTACGCGAGCGCGATGGCGTTTGTGCAGCTGATAATCGTGCTGGCAATTACAGGCCTGCTGTTTGGACTGTCACGCCGGTTCGTGTTCTATCGTGGCGCGTAACCCATGGCTACTTCAACTGATGAAAGTAAAGGGCCAAACGCCCGCGAGGCACGCGGGGGCGTGAAGATTCTTGTCTACGCGCTTCTGGTCTTGGCCGCGGCGGTTTGGTTGGTGCCGCTTGTTTGGATGGTGATTACCAGTATCAAACCGGCGGACCAAGCCGCGTCGGCCGGGCTATCGCCGTTGCCCACGCCGGCGTACCGCGCCGGAGAGTTCGCGGCGGCCAACTACAGCGCGGTGTGGAACGATGATTCTGTTACGTTCCCTCTCTACCTGCGTAATACGCTCATCGTCGCTCTGCTTTCAGTGGCGGGAATGACCTTAAGCAGCGCGGTGGTGGCGTACGCGTTCTCACGAATTTCGTTCAAGGGACGCGGTTTGTTCTTCGCAATTACGCTGGCGACGATGATGATTCCGTTCCCGATTTTGATGGGGCCTCTGTTTGTTATCTTCGCGCAACTGGGATGGATCGGGAGTTTAAAGCCGCTGTGGCTGCCCGCGTGGTTCGGGGGCGCGTTCAACATTTTCCTGCTCCGTCAGTTTTTTATGAGCATCCCTCGTGAACTGGACGAAGCCGCTCGAATCGACGGGTGCTCGCACGTTGGTGTCTTCTTTCGGGTAATCCTTCCTCTTTCGCGCCCGGCCCTGGCGGTGGTGGCACTCTTCCATTTCATTTACGTTTGGAATGACTTTCTCGCGCCGCTTATTTTCCTCACGCACCGCGATGACTTCACCCTCGCGCTGGGATTGCAGATGTACCAGAGTCGCGCGGGGAATACCCCGTGGAACCTTCTCATGGCCGCGGGTGTCATGGTGGTCGCCCCGGTGCTCGCCCTCTTCATTCTTACGCAGCGGCAGTTCGTCCGCGGCATTTCAGCGGGCGGGGGTAAGGAATAACCGTCCTGCCGTTACGATGGGCTGTCTGGTTAGGCACAAACACACCACCGTGAGTCTATTCCTAAGGTGTTTCGTGCGACTGGGCATCGTTCGCCTTCACCGCCTCCAGAATGCCCACTAGTTGTAAGTCGGGCACGATATGCTCCACCAGTGGTTCATCTTCAAACAGTGAAGCCGCATCGCCACCCGTTGCTATGACCTGTGGGTAGGCGCCGTACGAATCGGCGTACTGATCAATCAAGTAACGGACCATACCGATGACTGCCGCCCTCGCACCCAAAAGCATCGCATGGCGAGTATCTTTACCAAACACGCCGCGTGCTGCATCCGGGATCGTGGCCTCCAGCAGCGGTAGCGCTGCGGTGCGCTCGTGCAAAGCCCGCAGCATCATCGTAACTCCTGGGGCGATCGCCCCTCCTTGAAAAGTTCCTTCGCCGTCTACAAAATCGACTGTTATCGCGGTGCCGACATCGACGACAACGCAGGCCTGCTTTACCCGGCAGAATGCCGCGTACGCGCACAGAATTCGGTCTTGCCCCAGTGTGCTTGCATCATCAAGCGCGTGTGCCATTGGCACGAGAATGTCAGAGTTAATAAAGAGGGCGCTGATGCCGCTGCGGTCGAGGATTGCTTGCGAAATGGCGCGGGCTGACGCCCCATTGACCGAAGAAATTACAATCGGTACGTCGCGATTTTTGTCTACAAGTTCAGCGACTGCGTGCGCAACCGCCGCCGCGTCCTCGGCGGGGAGGCTCTGGGAGGCATTGAGGTCGGTGGCCACGAAAGCGCCGATGCGGGCGCGGGTGTTACCAACGGCAATAGCGATGAGACTTGGTTGTAAACTATTTTCGCCGGGAGTCATGTGACGTGAGCGTAGGGTGAGCGGAGCGGCTCGGAAACTTTATTGGTATGGCTGGCGCTCGGCATATCTTGCGCCCCGGGCTAGCACAGTTTGAAGCCTACCGATGACCTCGTCCGTCGTGATACGCTGCATGAGCGCGGCAGAAGAGATTAGTTTATGGTTCATAACATCCTCCGGGGTCGTGTGCTGCAGAACCTCATTGTGGCGTTGATACGGCCCCACGCGCGACAAGCGGGTGGGACCGAAGAGCGCGATCAGCGGTCGGTCGTAACCAACCGCGATGTGGAGTGCTGCGGAATCGTTGGCGATTACTAATCGACTGCGCTCGATACACGCCATCAGTTGGCCGATGTTTGTTGTGCCTACTAAGTCGGTGACTCCACCATCATTGCTGAAACGATCAAGCAGCGATTGACATTGTTCACGTTCGCCCCGACCCGCCACGACCACCACGCCCACCTCGGCTCGACGCAACCAATCTACAACCTGAGTGAACCGTTCGATTGGCCACTGTTTGCCCGGCCAGCGTGAGGTGGGAGCAATGAGTACGTAGTCGCCCTTGGCCCAAGTTGCGTTACTTATCCACTCCTGAGCAGCGGGAGGAGTGTATAGGCGCATATCGTGGACCGGGGGTATCCCAATGTAAGCGGCGATGGCCAGCATCCGATCGACCGTGTGCATTCCCGGATCGGTCTTGGCGCGGTGGGTGTAACCTAACCAACCCAGCTCGCGAGCGTTGGCGAGCCCCACGCGGAGCGGCGCAGCCGTGGCGTAAGCCATCGCTGCGCTGCGGGCCAAACCTTGAAGGTCCAACACGCAGTCATAACTCGATGAGCGTAACGTGCGTCTGAACGCGAGAAGTGGTCGGGGATCAAGATACCGGGCGGCGGCCTTAATCGCTTTCTTGGGAAACGAAACCACCGATGTAAGCATCGGATGATAAGCTATAATATCTTCAAACCCCTGCTCGACGAGCCAATGAATTTCCGCCTTGGGGTGTGCCCGACGTACCGCAGCGAGCACGGGCACGCTCCGCGCCACGTCTCCCAACGCGCTCGGGCGGATGAGCAGAATGTTTTTGAGCGTGCTTTCCAAGACAGCACGATAGCACGACAAGCACTCGGACGGATTACTCGCACAGATAAAGGCGTACTGGTTAAACTTCGACACCGCTCGCCTTCAACAAACGTATCGGAATGTGCAGTGTTGGGGTTATATTCAGCCACGGAACTCGTTGCGGCGTGACGGAGCGCGGCATCAAGCACGCGGTGTTCGGAACGGGTGAGCGCAAAGGGCGCGACCGCTCTAAGAACGGCGCGCCGCAGAGAGAACCTCGCTTAACGAAGTTTTCTTCTCGCGAATCTTGGCGACGCCGTCATCGATTAGAAGACTGAGGTCGCCATCGCGGGCCGCCGCGGCGGCGATGCTCGGGGCTGAAGCGTGTTCCATAACCATGTGCCGAACCGTATCAGAAATAGTAAGTAGCTCGTAAATACCCAGACGGCCCTTGTAACCGGTGTTTCGGCAAGCGCGGCAGCCAGTGGAGCGGGCGATCGCCTCGTCCAAATGGAGCCCGAGATCAGAGGGCACATCGCCCGTATCAGGAATATAAGTCTCCATACAATCTGGACAGAGCCGCCGGACCAGCCGCTGCGCCAGTACCCCCGCGAGAGATGACGAAACCAGGAATGGCTCAACGCCCATGTCCAGCAAGCGCGTGACTGATCCTGCGGCGTCGTTTGTGTGCAAGGTGGAGAAGACGAGGTGCCCAGTGAGCGAGGCCTGCACCGCAGTTTCTGCGGTTTCCTTGTCGCGGATTTCGCCGATCATCACGACATCAGGATCGTGCCGAAGGATTGATCGCAGGCCCGCCGCGAAAGTAAGCCCTACCTGCGCGTTCACCTGGATCTGATTCACGCCATTGACATGATACTCGACCGGGTCTTCGACGGTAATGACTTTGACTTCATCGCTGACAATCGTGTTAAGTGATGCGTACAGCGTTGTGCTCTTGCCCGAACCGGTCGGGCCGGTGACCAGGACAATCCCGTTGGGGCGATTAATGAGTGAGGCCCACCTGCTGAGCATCGACTGAGGCATGCCGAGATCTGAAAGTGGGAGCAGCACCGCCGTCTTGCTCAGAATACGTAGCACCACGCCCTCGCCAAAGAGCATAGGAATTATGCTAACGCGGAGGTCGTACTCGCGCGATGGCCCCTGCGGCTGGCGGCTTTTGAATGTAATTCGTCCGTCCTGAGGTTTGCGCTTTTCCGCGATGTTCAGGCTGGCCATGATCTTGAGCCGGCTGATGATGGCCGCAGAGAATCGATGGATTGTGGGCGGCACATTGGCCCGCTCAAGGACGCCGTCGATGCGGTAGCGGACCACGAGTTCGTGCTCGTAAGGTTCGATGTGAACATCGGTCGCTCGCTGCGAGACGGCTTCTGAAAGTAACTCATTTACGAGGCGGATAACAGATGCTTCCTGAGCCTGCTCGGCATCGTCCACCGGCTTCACTTCAGTGGAAGTGAAGCCTTGGCCAGCCATCGCATCAAGAGTGTCTCCACCGACACCGTAATGATCGCGGATGAATCGTTGAAGATCGTCATCGTCCGCGAGGACCGGTTCGATGGCGCAGCCCGTCAGCAGACGTAACTCATCCAACGAGCCCAGGTCATACGGGTCGCTGGTCGCTACCGTAAGTGTCTGGCCGTCCCGGCGCAGCGGGACGCAGCGCCGCTTGAAGACCACTTTGGATGGAAGCAGCGAAAGAATCTCGCCATCGACTTCAAGCCCGGCGAGGTCAACTACAGGCATGTGGAACTGCTCACCGACCGCAGCAAGTACGGTCGACTTGTCGGCGAGGCCCAGGCGCAGCAGCACGCGATCAAGCCGCTCGTGGGTTACCCGCTGGTCACGGACCGCAGCTTCCAGCTGAGCGATCGTAATTTCACCTTTGGCAACAAGACTCGGACCGATTAGCATACAGAATAACTATATGGCCCGTCCGGAACGGTGTGGGTGTAGTAGCAGGGCCGAGAAAAGCTCGCACCGGGCGGCTCAAATGCCGGGAACACCGGTTTACCTTATAGCATTG
>Ga0209181_10007984_pt1 | contig 14335 bp, 8 predicted proteins | sample MAT05_FD_187208 | JGI IMG/M metagenome (GOLD analysis project Ga0209181, IMG submission 187208) | Freshwater microbial communities from Lake Fryxell liftoff mats and glacier meltwater in Antarctica - MAT-05 (SPAdes) (version 2) | ecosystem: Environmental > Aquatic > Freshwater > Ice > Liftoff... | reverse complement strand
CCCGTCGCCATCTTCGGCAACGGCTTCGAGTAGCAAAAAAAATGCGGTTTACGGTGACACGAAAAACCGCCGCGGACAGTGGAGTTTCAGCCCGCGAAGAATGCGGTGAGGCACGAACCGCATCAACTGAGTATGCATCGCGGACGCCGCAGTGTCGGCATTGGCGGGGCCTCTATCGATGCGGTTCGCTGCGCTCACCGGCATCCTACGTTTATTGCGTTCGACGCGGGCTGATGAGGCAAAGCACTTGTGCCCGAGCAACTTGGATTACTTCAATGCGCCGGGATTGTCCGGGTGTCCGGCATTTCGAGATCGCGGTAATCCGCATCGGCCACCTTGGCAGATGCCACGAGCCGCCGTGCCTGCAACGATAACCAAGCTATAGCAACCGGGACACCTGGGCACGCTTTCCGTCTACCGAAACACGGTCAGGCGTGGCGTCGCGGTATCGAAAGGGCGCTTCACCTGAAGCGCCCTTTCGATGTGCGCATTGGCGCGTTTTTCGAGAATAAATCCGACGAACGGTCTAAATTCGCTCGTGCTGTAATACACGTGTCATGTTGATCGTGTAACGAATGTAAATTCGTGAGAATCGCTAGCACAAACACGTTACGTGGGTGTTACAGCGCTTGCGTCCAGACGTGAAAGCTCCTACGGTCCAACGGCAGCCGGGAAACGCCTGCAGAAACCCCGTTTCCTTGAGGAGTTCACACCATGTCCTTGTCCAATCTTGTTTTGTCTGCCGCTGCATTGCTCGCGTTTTTCGCCAGCAGTGCCCATGCAGAGTCTCCGGTTTCTCAAAACATCGTCCCGTGTGTCACTGCGAACAGTGAGCACCTCAGTGTTTTCCGTTATCCGGCGGTAGCCAAAAAGGACGGGCGCTATGGATCAGTGCAGTTGCGCGTGTTGGTCGATGATGAGGGTGGCGCACGCACGGTCGTGGTGAGCACCAGCAGTGGTTCGAAAGAACTCGACCGGGCCGCGCGCATCGGCGCACGCAATGTCTCGCTCTGCTTGCGCGATGGCAAAACCCGCGCCGCGCCTGGCTATGCGCAGATGCAGGTGAAGTTCAAGATGAACTCCTTGCTCGCAGGTCGCTAAAGTTCCAGTCGCCTCGGCATTGGCGTGGCTTGGTCGACGACGACCAGCCAGCCAAAGTTGCGCAGCTAATCACGCAAGTGTTTGATCTGCCTACATCTGGGTGGCTAAAAATGACACGACACGGTGGATTTGCTGGGCCGTAGATTCACGCCACACGCATGGAATTTGGGCGAGGTTGTAGGGTTGAGCCTGCGGTTTCCGCCCTAAACTGACTGCCAACATTCAGCCGCCGACAGGGCGGGCGGTGGCATCCGCATGGAATTTTGGGCGAGGTTATGGGGGTTAAGCCTGCGGGTTCCGCCCTAAACTGACTGCACATCCGCACTGCGTGCTGTCCGGGTCAATCGGCCGCTGTCGCCACAAGGCGGCGAAAGCCAATACCGCGTGCGCGACCGATATTGACCTCGAAGCCGGAAATGTCGCCCGCATCGTTGCGCTGGAAGCGCAGCAGGCCGCTACCCGTGAAGGCATCGGCGAACGCTGGTGACAGTGGCAGGGCGTCACCACGATGCGGGTGCAAAAGCAGTTGCGTGCCGTCGACCAGGAGGCGCCAGCGGGTGTCGAGCTCCCGGCTTTCGTACTCGCCGGCGTACCTGGCGAGGGCGTCGGCATCGGGTGCGAAGGGCGCGACTTCATGCATTGCGATGCGCTGGCCGCCCATTTCGAGCGTCATTCTCTGCTGGCCATTTTCGTCGTGGCCGAATTGCAGGACGGCTGGCACAGGCACATTGAGCATCCTGAAGCGGTCGCCGCCCTCGAACGCCAGTTCGCTGTCTTGGCCCCCCTCACGCGCGTACCAGAGCTTGCCGTCGCGGTGTTCAATTCGGCGCAACAGCGCCTGGTCTGGCCCGTAGTAGCTACCGGTGTATTGGTCAGGCTTAAACGACGGTGCCTTGGCCGTTGCCGCGGAGCTTGCGTCGGCGTTTGCCGGTTCATGCGCCGCCTTCGGCGCGGCCTGCAAATGATCTTCGAGCACCAGGTCGGCCACGGCGTGCAACAGTGCCGAGGGTTGGCTGGAGCCAATATTGCACAGGGCTGCCGCGGCAATCCCGGGGCCGGGAAAACGCAGCAATTCGGCCCGAAAGCCCATCCAGGAGCCACCATGTGAGACCGCGCGCAATCCGCGGTAGTCGTCGATGATCAATCCGCGCGCGTAGGTGATCGGCTTGCCGTCGGTGAGCGTCCCAACCTGCTGCAATTGTTCGATCAGGCCGCTGCCGCCGACCTTGGGTTTATAGAAATTCGCGTCCCATCGCGCGATATCCATCACCGTGGTCTGCACTTGGCCATCGCCAGTCTGCTCCCAGGCGGAAGTCGACAACACAAAGCTTCCATTTGGACCCGGCTCGTAGGAGGTCGCGCGATGCGAGATTACCTGGGTGTGGTTGTCAAGAATGCGGGTCTGCTGCATGCCGAGCGGCGTGAAGAAGCGTTCCTGCGCGAACTCGCGCAGCGATTTGCCACTTGCCTTACCGACTACCAGCGACAGCAGAAAGTAACCGGAATTGCTGTAGCTGTGCTCGCTGCCCGGCTCAAAATCCAGCGCTTGCTGGCGCGCGATTGCACGCAGGGCGTCGGTGTCGGTGGTGCGATCCTGGATATTGATGCCGCCGAGCATGAGCAGACCAATGTAGTCGCGGACGCCCCCGGTGTGGTGCAGCAGGTGGTCCAACGTCACCTTTTCGAAGTACGCGGGCAGCTCCGGGACGTACTTGCGCACGCTGTCATCGAGCTTAAGTTTTCCGTCCTGCGCCAGAAGAAGGATGCTGGCGGCAGTGAACTGCTTGGAGGTCGAGCCCAAGTCGAACACCGTCTTGCGCGGGTCGATCGCCACGCCGTGTTCGATGCTGGCCAGGCCGTAACCCTTGGCATAGAGCACGCGGCCGCGTTCGTACAGGGCAAAGGCGCAACCAGGCGAGCCGGGTTTGGAATACTCGGCAAATATCGCGTCAATACGCGGCGCCAGGGCGGGGTCGAAGACCGTGTCAGCGTGGATCGCAGCCGAGAGCGGCAGCAACAACAGCGCGACGAAGTGCGGTCGAAAGGGCATGGCGAACTCCGGAATGTCGAGGCGACAGTTGCAGGCGTCATTCTGCATTGAACAGGGCCACGACGGTGCACCGCGATGAGTCTTAGGTCCGTGTCCGCCCACGCGTAAGGATAGGAAAGCCAAGCACTTTGCGCCCCGACGCCAACATCCCCGGCTGGCCAAGCGCATGCCGCACGCCACGGCCGCGAACCGATTCGCACGAGTGCTGTGGCGTATCGGAGTGTCGTCGCGGAAATGGAGGGAAGACAACGACAATTCCTGGAGGCTCTCCGGCGCTTTTCTGATGCGGTTGAGGTGGGGCAGGGCGGATGTACCGACCATGAGCAGCGTCGCGCCCATCGTGTGGCTTCACCCGTTGGCCACGACGCTTGGCTGATCTGGATGCGCGCGGCACGTATCGCGTTCGGCAGATTGCTAGGTCAGGGTTGTGGTTGGCTCAGCTCCAGCGGCGATGACTTTGTGCATGTGCACATCCATCTGCGGGAAGGCGAGGTTAATGCCGCGCTCGCGGAAGCGATGGATGATCTTGGTGTGCAGGTCATCCGTGGTGCGCAGGCGAGCGCCGATATCACTGACGAAGCAGCGTAGTTCGAAGTTCAGTGCGCTGTCGCCAAGTAAAAGAAACAGGGCCACCGGCTCCGGCTCGGCGAGCACCGCCGGATTCGCGTGCGCGAGTGCCAAAAGTTCCGAGCGCACTTCATCTGGATCGCTTTCATAGGCGACGCCGATCTTCAACGTGATGCGGGTGACGGTGTCGCTCAGCGTCCAGTTGACGAAGCGCTCGGTGATGAAGGTTTTGTTCGGGATGATGATGTCTTTGCCGTCGAAGTCGACGATGGTAGTGGCGCGCGTGTCCACCTTGCGCACGGTGCCGGACAAATCGCCGATGGTGACCACGTCTCCGACCCGGAAGGGCCGCTCGAAAAGCAGGATCAGGCCGGCGACGAAGTTGCCGAAGATTTCCTGCAGGCCAAAGCCAAGACCGACCGAGAATCCCGCTGCGAGCCACTGCAGGTGGCCCCAGCGCACGCCGATCAGGCCGAACACGGCCACGATCATCGCGAAGATGATCAGGTAGCGGGTGACTGCGACCACCGCGTAGCGCACTGAGGCATCTTCGGTGAAGCGCTTCAGCAGCACGATCTCCAACAGGCCTGGAATATTTCGCGCGGCGATGATCCCGACCATCAGGGCGACCAGCGCCAGCACAGCATCGCCTAGGCTAATGCCAGTCGCTTGCGCGACTCCGTCGATGACTTCCTGGGTCTGCCACAGCACGATCCGGTCGAGCAGGCTGAAGGCTGGCGCCACCTCCGCCAATGACCACAGCAATCCGGCGCCGAGAGAGACCGCGGTCAGTGCCCGCAGCAGACTGCGCGACTGCCCATTGATGGTGCGCAGGTTGACGCTGTCAATGCTGATTTGCGGCACATCCATGCCCGCTTCGCTGCGCTCGACATCGGCGACCGCGGCTTGCTGCGCCAACGCGATGCGACGCTCGCCAATCACCAGCCAACGCAGCGCCAGACCGTGCACCAGCGCCACCGCGAGCACCACCTGCAGTGTATCCAGGAAGACTGTCAGCAGCGTCGCCACCGTCACCACGTAGCCGAGCAAGGCGATCACAACCAGTACCAACAACCCGCCCACTAGGCCGACGCGCAGCAGGCGTCGAAATACCGGAAGCGGATCGACACCGGAAACGCGACTGGCAAACACGCGTCCCGGCGCCAGCAGCCAGCCGACGCCTGCCGCCAGCGTGAGCGCAAGCAAGATCAGCACTGAGCGCAACACGGTGCCGTTGGCGGCGTCGATATCGCGCATTAGCGACAGCGCCGCCAGGAACATCAGCGGCAGGACGCCGAAATACAGCCAGGGCCGCAAGCGCAGCAGCGCGTGGCGCCGGGCACGCAGCCAGCGCAAGTGGACATGCGCCACGCCGTCGTCGCGACACAGAACCCCCATCAGGGTAAACATGTAGCCGTAGGGCACGATCGACTCCAACGCCAAGCCAAGGCTGTGGGTGAAGCGACCCGCCGTGCCTACAGACTGCAATACGTACGAGAGCATCAAGCAGAATGCCGCCATTGGCATTGCGATCAACGCGCTCATGCCGAGCGCGCGCAAGGTAAATCCAAAACGGTCCTCGCGCAGGTTGCGCACGCGCGCGGCCAAGTCGTTGACGCCCCGGACCAGCCGTGGTCGCAGCAGCAGCAGCATGCCCGGCAAAAGCAGGCCGAGAATCCACATCGGCTCGCGCGGCAAGCGCTCAGCAACGCGCTCGATTGAGGACCACCAGCGATTGACCTGCAGCAGATCCTGCCAGCCCTCGATCAGCCGTCCCAGAAAACCGCTGCCGATGGCGCGGTGGCTCGGAATCCACAACAGGTTCTGCTCCATCAGACGCGCCAAAGCGACGCTGTCCGCCAGCAGTTGCACCAAGCTTTCTTCGGAATGCTGCAACACCTCCAGCGAGCGTTGCTGTACCTGCAACTGGCGTGGCAACAGCTCGCTACGGCTAAGCAACAACTCAATCATCACGGCGCGTTGTTCCGGCGTCAGCGCTGCTTCCGATTCGCCGTCGCTCTTGGACAGGCGCGTGACGGCGGCGCCGAGGTCGGCCAGGCTTTCGATTTCCTCATTCAGGCCGATCTGCAGCAATTGCATGTCGGCCACTTCGCGCTGTAGCGCTGACAGGCGCGCGCCCAAGGTCTTAGGGCTGGGTAGTCGCCGACGCTCGGCCAGCAGCAGCATTCCGACCGATTCGGTGACGCCACCGACGGCGATCCGCGCCTTGGCGTTCTGCAGCGCATTGGCTACCGCGGAGGCATCGCCTTCGACAGTCTGGTCTTGCTCGCGTAATTGCGTCAGCCGCCGCGTGAGCCGCGCTAGCGCCTCGCCGCTGGCGAGATTCTCCGCGGCCAGATCGCGCACCGCCGGTATCGCACTGGCGTGGATGGCGGCAACACTGCTCAGGCCTTCCAGTTCCTCTGCCAGTTGGGAGACGCTGCGCTCAGCGATCAACTGCTCCAAGATGGATTCGCGTTCGTCGCGTTGCGCCAGCATGCGTTGGCGCTCCCGCTTGCGCACATCGGCACCGCGCAACAGGGTGTCGAGACGGGCCTGTTCGGTCAGCGCCACGGCCATTGCCGCCCGCGATGAGCGGATTTCGGCCAGTATCACGAGGCGCTCGACCTGATCGCCGCGATCGGTGGCGGCTTCGGGGGCAATCAATGCGTCCAAGCGCGAGCGCAGCTCCACGATCTCGCGCCGCAACGCCGCCGGGCGCTGCTGCAATTCCTGCGTTTGCGCCGACAGCCGGTCCAGCGATTCGCGCAGGCTGCCACGTGTACTCTGTTCGACCGCCAGCAACTGTTCGAGCTGATTCAGCGTAGCTCGCTGTGGCAGGCTGCCGCGCCAGCGCAGCAGTTCCACGGCTGCCGCCGACGTGTTGCTGCTCTGCGCCGCGGCGATCTCGGCCTCGGCCTGCTCGGCGTCGCGCTGAATGCGGTCGATGCGCGCGAGGCTTTTCTCGGCGGCACTGTCGAAGGCCTGTCCCGCATCGATGCGCTGCAGCAGCGATTGGGCCGAGTCGTCTGGCGTGGCCGAGGGCGCTTCCAGTTGCCGTCGAAGCTCGGCCAATTCTTTGGCGACGCTGGCCGGGACCTCGGCTTCGGTCGCCGGCTCGATCAGTGCGCCGGCATCCTCCCAGCGCGCGCGCAGCGCGGACTCTTCTTCGACGCTGACGCTAGCGAGTGCTTGGTCGAGCACCTTTTTCAATTGCGGCAGATCACGGCGGATGCCGAAGGCAACCTCGGCTTCAAGTTCACTTTCACCGCTAACGACCAGCATGTCGACGAGATTGGCACGCCGCATCACCGGATCGGCGGTCAGCAGATCGCCGACATAGGCATCGGCCTCGGCGTTGGCTACTGCCGTCAGCGCCGCCGTGATGCTGGGGTAAGAACGCAACTCGTCTGGATAGCCGGCGGTGGTCAGCAGCTCGTGCCAGACGTGGCCGCTGACCACGGCGATGTTGCGGCCGCGCAGATCCGCCAGTTGAGTGATCACCGGGCCCTCGCGGCGCGCGATCATTGCAGCCGGGAGGCGCAGGTAGGGCGTGCTGAACAAGTAGCGCTCGGCGCGTCCGGGACTCTTGAAGACGCTGCTGGCGAATTCGATCTCGCCCGCGTCGAGTGCCGACAGCACCTCAGTGAACTGGCCCTTGCGCACGATCTGCAATTTCATGCCGGTGCGCTGCACCAGCATCTCGGTCAAGTCCGCCGTCAGACCGCGATGCTTCCCGCGCGCATCGAAGAAATCGATCGGCGCGAAATCCGGGTCGGGAGCCAGCCGCAATGGTCCATGCTGCTGCAGAAAGGCCTGCGCTTCGGCATCCAGCGGCGACTGGGCATAGGTCACCGTCGCCGACAGGGCAAGGCTTATGAAAATGGGGGCGAGGAATTTCAACCAACGGATCGGCACGGCAGGGCCTGCAAGCATGGAGGGCTGTTGCGGTCTGACGCAGATGAATCCTCCGCCGCGAAGGAGCATGGACGGGAGGACGCGGCTACGTCGATAGATTTGGTGTCGATGATATTCGGGAGACGCGCCAACGCGGGGCATTTGATTTGCGGAAATCCGTGCAGCCCGCTGGGGCGATTCCTGACTACGCAAGACTCGGACGAGACGAGACGCGAGACGGGACGCAGACGAGGACACTCGAATTTCGGCAGTCCTGCAAGCTCTCGGGCGTTTTTCCGATGCAGTTGAGGTCGAGGCGGGCGAATGCTTACGTCCGGAAATAGGGGTCGCGGTGCAGTTTCGGACTCTCGCATGCTCTAGTGTCGCCTTTCCGGCGCGGTGCGCCAGTCGACGTTCAATCGCTTCCTGGATGCGACGTGATCCAACAGCGCGGGGGGTCAGGACCGCTACCGCTCAGCGACCACATCCATGACCGGCGAGCTGGCGGGGAAGCCGCGATCAAGCTCGGCGCGGGTGACCGGGAACTGCGCCGGCGCATCCATGAGCTGGCCGCTTTCGTCCAGATGCGCGCGTACGTCTGGTCCGGAGCTGAATTGCCAGAGCATGCGTTCGTTGCTCAGCCAGAAAATCGCGATGTGGTCGATACTGACGCCGCCCGGTTGCGCCTGCGCCTGGGCCAGGCGTTCGCGCAATCGCGGCATGGTCAAGCGGCTGCGGTCGAGCAGCAGATTCGGCAGCACGCTGGCGTCGAGCTGCAGGCTGGCGCTTTCCACGAAGGCGTCGTCGGCTGAGGTCGTGAGCAGATAGAAAACGTCACGGAGCTTTGCGTTTTCGAGCGTCAGGAAACAGTGCTCGACGTCGATACCGACGCGGATCACCCGACCGCCGGTATTAGCCTTGTGCAGCCAGCTCATGCACAACTCGGCGTTGGTCAGCAGTGCAGAGTCGGCGCCGGCATTCGGATCGGTTTCCAACGACACCGCGGTTTCGGCGAGCGCGGTCGATTCGTACAAAGTACCCTTGAAATTGTGGTCTTCGCGCAGCTCGAAACGGGTCATCGGATAGAGCGCGTTGGCTTGCGCATCGGTCGCCTCGTCGACGCCGATCCCCGCATCCAGGAACATCGTCCAACTGCCGTAAGGCACCGCCTCGGGGCCGACGTCGGAGAGCGTAATTGCGGTGATTGGCCGCACAAACGGCGGCGGCAGCCAAAGCACCTCGTAAGTCCATTCGTCATGTTTCAGCTCGCCGATCCAGGCGTGCGCGGTGACCATGTGTGCGCTAATCACGTCGTGGGTAAGTGCCTCGTCAGCGATCCCGTCGCCCGGGATCTCACGCGGCCACGAGGCAGGCAACACCAGCTCGCCTTTGCGTTCCCAGTGCTCGCCATCGCGCCAGTCGAACAACCAGCGCCCGCTACCCGGGCGCGTCTCGACGATTCCCGAGCAGCGGTCGCCGAGCCGATTCGCACTCAGGCGCAGCAGGCGCCCGCGCGGATTGCGCGCGCGTATGTCGCGGACGCACTGCGTCGAGAAATCGGTCAGATTGAGAGTGGACGGGATGAAAATCCGCGGCTCCGCTGACGCCGGCCGGTCCACGCTGGTGGCAACCGCGATCGGCGGCTCCGTCACCGGTTTCGGCGGCGGATCGAATCCGTAGTAAACGCCGGCCAGAAATACCAGCCCCAGCAGATACATGACGAATGACTTCATCGGCGGCGCTCCAGTTCAAAGTCGGCAGTCTCCTGTTCGCGGGAGCCGCGTGCAAATCCATCGATCAATGCGCTGAAACCGACGACCCAAAGCCAATGTACACAGAAGCAAGGGCAAAAGTTCAAAACGAAGGAGCAAAGGAAGAGAAAAGCGGAGCCTCAGAAGCGCATCAGGGGACCAAACAGTTGGCCCGTTTAGCTGTGCATGCGACTTGACGACACAGGGCACTCAAGTTTCAGATTTTTCCTACAACTTGGCGGAGCAATCAATGACTTCGCACAGAAGATAGGTCGCCGAGACCACCGGGGCCTTGGTTGCCAATGCTTCCTGCCAGGGTCATGACGACCCGCTCGATCGCTTGCTTGGGTATGTGGATTTCCGCAAGGACATCATCGACGGCGACCTCGCCGATTTCACCTGTCTCGTCGGCACCATGACGCAAGAGGTTTATAGCTCGTCTCCGGCGATCCTCGAAGCCTGCGCAGCCAGCATCTTCGGGCACGCCGTCACGCTCGAGCCCGATATCCGGGCGGCGATGGAGACCCGAGGAATCAAAGCGAGTTGGAGCGCTGCCAGTCTTGCTGCGCATACCCAGGCCGTGCTGCGGGGCGCATTCATTTTTGCTAAGGCGTCGGGCGACCGCGAGATCGCGCGTGAAAGCGTCCACCATCCAAGGCGCTACATCGAGATGCTGTTCGGCGCTGAAACCACGCCGCGATCTTTCCCGACAGCCATCTCAACCGCATCAACACAGCACGAGGCGATTTTCCGAGTGGGACGGAAGGTAGCGACCTAACCGTCGAGTTCACTGTGCGGGGCCGCCGATTTGTCGGTCTGAATGATGGGCCCACTTTCAAACCGAACGAAGCCGTCAGCTTCATGGTGGTCACCCAGACCCAGGAAGAGATCGACCGCTACTGGAACGCCATCGTCGGAAATGGCGGTGCCGAGAGCGCCTGCGGCTGGTGCAAGGATCGCTTGCGCTTCTTTATGTCAGATCACACCGCGCCTGTTGCTCGACCCGATGAACAGCGCCGACCGCGATCTAGCCAAGCGCGCCTTCGAGGCGATGATGCGAGGGGGCAAGCTCGACGTTACTGCGACCGAAGCCGCGGCGAAGAAACGTTAAATCTCTTTAAAGCAGTCCATCTCGTCCTGACGTAGCGGCGACCGCAGGATGCGCAGCCGTTCGCCACTTCCCAATCCTGCGCTTCCAGATCCCTCGAAAAACCGACTGTCCCGGACTCCCTCGGTTCGCGATGCAAACGGTGGCTGTCCCTGGTCGTTTGGTCCCTGGTTGTTGCCAGCCATGCGATCGGCCACATTCAGCCAGTCTTGACGTCTTCCGCTTTCCTAGTAAGCTCGCATTCAGCACTACTGACGGGTGGGCGTCCCGACGCCCACCTCAACCCAGCCCACCGGAGATCGATTCCATGCTGATGCGCCATCCACTCACGCTCGCAATTCTGGTCAGCCTCGCCAGTGGCGTTGCCGCCCAAGAACCCGTCACCGAGGATGCCCGGGTACTCGATCAGGTGGTCGTCACCGGCACCCGCGTGGTCGGCCGTTCGGCCACCGACACGGCCGCTCCGGTCGATGTGATTCGCAGCGAGCAACTCGAGCGCACCGGTTCGCCCGAGATCAATCAGGCGCTGTCGCTGGTGCTGCCTTCCTACAACTTCCCGCGCCCGGGTCTAGCCGACGGCACCGACAGCGTGCGACCGGCCACGCTGCGCGGGCTGTCGCCGGATCAGACCCTGGTCCTGGTCAATTCCAAGCGACGCCACGCGGCAGCGCTGGTGAACGTCAATGGCACGATCGGGCGCGGCGCCGCCGCGGTCGATCTCAACACCATCCCGACCGCTGCGGTGCGCGCCATCGAGGTGCTGCGTGACGGCGCCTCGGCGCAGTACGGCTCCGACGCCATCGCCGGCGTGATCAACCTGCTGTTGCGCGACGACAGCGAGGGTGGCGCCATCGGTTTGTCCTACGGCCAGCGCGAGTCCAGCTACCGCACGCCCACCGGGCCGATTCCGGCCAACGCCACCTGGAGTGAACCTGCCAGCATCGAGCGCGACGTGTCCGATGGCGAAACCCTGACGGCATCGATCTGGAAGGGCTTGGCACTGGGCGCCGACGGCCATCTGACACTCAGTGCCGAGTTCAAGGATGCCGACCGCACCGAGCGCGGTGGCTACGACTTCCGTCAGCAGTATCCGCTGCTCAATGGCGCTTTCGATCCACGCGAGCGGACCATCAATCGCTTCAATGCGTGGTATGGCGAACCTGAGATCCGCCAGGCGACCTTCTTCGCCAATGCGGGCCTGCCGCTGGACGGCGGCGCGCGGCTCTATGGCTGGGCGGGTTACCAGGATCGCGAGGCCCGCTCTGCGGGTTTCTACCGACGCGCGCTGGATGCCCGCAATATCATCGCGATCTATCCCGATGGCTTTCTGCCGCTGATCCAGCCGGATATCGTCGATTTCAGCATGGCCGGCGGCGTGGAATGGAACTGGGGCGACTGGGCTTTCGATGGCTCGCTGGTGTACGGCAGCAACGAGATGGACTTCACCATCGAACAGACGCTCAATGCTTCGATCGGCGCGACCAGCGCCACCGAGTTCGATGCCGGCGGCTACGAGTACGACCAGTTGGTGTTCAACCTCTCGGGCGTGCGCTCCTACGATGTCGGCAACTTGGCATCCCCGCTGAACGTCGCCATCGGTCTTGAGGCTCGCAACGAGGGCTACCAGATCCATGCAGGCGAGCCGGATTCCTACCGCTTTGGCGGGCGCTTGCTGCCCGGCAACGTGCCCGCAGCACCCGGCGCCCAGGTTTTCCCGGGCTTCCGACCGGAGAATGAAGTCGACAAGGATCGCAATGCGGTTGGCGTGTTCGTGGACCTTGAGGCCCAGTTGACCGAACGCCTGCTCGGTTCTGCGGCGGTGCGCGCCGAGGACTACTCGGATTTCGGCAGCAATGCGTCGGGCAAGCTCGCGCTGCGCTTCGACGCCACCGACGCCTTCGCGCTGCGCGGCTCGGTCCAGTCCGGATTCCGCGCCCCGTCGCCGCAGCAGCAGTTTTTCACCACTACATCCACCAATTTCATCAATGGCGTGCCCTTCGACATCACCACCTTCCCGGTGAGTGATCCTATCGCGGTCGCGTTGGGTGCCCGTTCGCTGGAAGCCGAGGAGTCGACGAACTTCTCGCTCGGTGCGGTGTTCGACTTCGGCGGCGCGACGCTGACCATCGATGCCTACCGCATCGCTATCGACAACCGCATCGTGCTCTCGGAGAACCTCACCCAGACCAATGTTCGACAGTTCTTGACAACGCAGGGTTTCGTCGGCGTGGGTGGTGGCCGCTTCTTCATCAACGGCGTGGACACCGAGACCCAGGGCGTAGACGTGGTGTTCAGTGTGCCGTGGAAGACCGCCGGCGCCGGCGATTTCGAATTCACGCTGTCCGGTAACTACAACGACACGGAGGTGACGCGGATTCCCACCACCGCGCAATTGTCGGCACTGAACCCCGCGCCGGTGCTGTTTGGGCGGATCAATGTGCTCACCCTGGAAGAGGGCACGCCGAAGAACAAGTTCGGCGCCGGGCTCGATTGGTCGCTCGGCTCATGGGGCGCGACCCTGCGCGCGATCCGCTACGGCGAAGTGCTCGATCCCGGTACTGACGCTGCCAACGATGTCACGCTCGGCGCGGAGACCGTGGTCGACCTCGAAGGTCGCTACAACTTCAACGAACGCCTGACCCTGGCACTCGGCGCGGAGAACCTGTTCGACGCCTACCCGGATGCCTTCCCGGTGAGCCGCAACACCACCGGCAATACCTCGTTCTCAAACTACTCGCCCTTCGGACGTTCAGGACGCTTCCTCTACGCGCGCGTGAACTACGGATTCTGAGCGGGACCGGGCGCGCGCCGCGCGGGCGGCGCGCGCCTTGATCGTCGGCGATGCCGATTGGGTCCGCGAATGCTGGGTAGAAGCCTGCTGCGCGGCGTACAGCGGGGTCGGCGCCGTGCGGCATGCTGCGCGAAAGCCCGCGTCCCCCCGGGTCCCTCGTCGATGAAATCGAAACCCTTAAAGCCGCGATTGGCGGTGACGATGACCCTTGCACTGAACGAGCCCGCCCCGACGAGCCCGCATAGGATGGTGGTGAGCGTTGCGAACCGCGTCGGATTGCGACGTGGCCAGTCCTCACAGTGCCGTTGGACACACACGACAAGCCGAAGTTGCGCGCACCCTTATCTCCGTCTGTCGGAGGCCAGACGAAGCTAACGCCGTACTGTTGGTGATCGATGGACGCGCTGGGCGGTTGGAAGCACGTAACCGCGGCATCAACTTGATCGGAACAGCAGCGGCGATTGTCTGGCCAAAATCGAGGGTTTGAGCCCCGCAGCCTAGCCACTAGTGGAATGGCTGGCCCAGGCGGGTTCTTACCTTGGCCAGTCCGTGATCGCAATGGTGTTGGCAGACGTGGGCGAGTGACCTTCAGCTCTGTCATGTCGAGATGCGTGTTCCGACCCGAGACTGCACCCGGACCCTGAACCTCCAAATTGTCATTGCGAGGCTCGCGACGCGACAGCGGCGCTTGCCGTGGCAACCCAGGGACGTTCGCCCAGTCAGCTTCAACGTCCCTGGGTTGCCGTGGCCGAGACTGCACCCGGACCCTGAACCTCGCAATGACGAATCGAGGTCCTTTTTGGTCGGATGTCATGATTTGCGCCAAAGGCCGCGTAACCCTCAACGAAGCGGTCTTCCCACCGCATGCGCCCGAGGTTTGCTTTGCGCGCTCAACGGTTCCTGTTGCTAATGCTGCTCGCGCCAGTGCTGGGCCTCGCCCAGTCCACTGGCGGCCCGTACGTCATGAAGAAAGACGTGATCGCTGCCGGCGGCCAGCAGGCAGCCCAGCCCGGCGCCGTGCTGGTCGGCACTGTGGGCCAAAGTGCAGCGGCTGCGGCCACTGGCGGCAC
>Ga0209181_10007982_pt1 | contig 14340 bp, 10 predicted proteins | sample MAT05_FD_187208 | JGI IMG/M metagenome (GOLD analysis project Ga0209181, IMG submission 187208) | Freshwater microbial communities from Lake Fryxell liftoff mats and glacier meltwater in Antarctica - MAT-05 (SPAdes) (version 2) | ecosystem: Environmental > Aquatic > Freshwater > Ice > Liftoff... | reverse complement strand
TCAGGCCTTGTCCTTGGCTTCTAGAAGCGAATCGGGAGCGACCAGTGCCGCCTTGGGCTGGGCCTTGTCGCCGTCCTTCTTCTCCGCTTCCTTCTTCTCCGCTTCCTTCTTCTCCGCTTCCTTCTTGGCTTTCTCCGCTTCCTTCTTCTCCGCTTCCTTCTTCTCCGCTTCCTTCTTCTCCGCTTCCTTCTTCTCCGCTTCCTTCTTCGGGTCGACGTCGAGGCCCTCCAGCGCCTCTTTGCGGAAGGCGACGTGGACGCCGGGAGCGAGCTCGAGCTCGACGTGACGATCGGCGATCTTGACGACCTTGCCGATCGCGCCGCCGCGCGTGTGCACGCGGTCGCCAATCTTGACGTTCGCCTCGATCTCCTTCTGCTTGTTCGTCTGCTTCCTCATCATGAAGAACACGAAGACCAGCGGCAAAAGCCAGATCAGTGAGCCGAGGCCACCGAAGAGGCCCCCGCCACCGGGAGGCGGCTGATTGGGATCAGCGCTCTGTGAAGGTGTGCCGGGCGCCGCGTCGGGTGCGGAGGGTTGTGCGACAAATGCGGTAAAATTCACGGGCCACGCGTGTTTAGTCACTTTCCGCTGTCACGGCAAGCGACTCTCACGCGTCCTTGACACTCCGAGAGGCGGGCGGTAGAGAGCCGCTCCCTTCGTCGACCAAACGAAGCACAGGCGCGTAGCTCAGTGGTAGAGCACTACCTTGACACGGTAGGGGTCGTTGGTTCGAACCCAATCGCGCCTACAGAGAGCATCAACGAGGCGGCTTTTGCCTCACTCTTGAGCTGGTTTCACTCTTGAGCCGGGTTCGAGAGGCGATCAGGGTTCGAGAGGCGATCAGGGTTCGAGAGGCGATCAGGGTTCGAGAGGCGATCAGGGTGCAAGAGCTGCTCTTGCCTCTGGTCGACTACCCCTTTGAAGGCGCTAGCTTGCGCGCGCACCTGTAGGCAGCGTTCGAGCTTGCTGCGCGCGGCTGCGATTTTCTGCTTGGAGGCCGCGTCGAGCGAAGCCTCGTACTGCAGAAAGGCCTGCGGCTCTCCGGCGGGCGGCGTGGGGTAACGCGGGTGAGGGTTGTCGCAGCTATCGATCAGCGCCGGCTCGCTGTTGCACTTGCACTCGGCAGACGCGGCTAGCTCGAGCACGTTCAGGTACGCAGGGTCGACCTCCTTCGGTGTGCACGCCGAGAACAGAAGCGCGAGCACGGGCGCCACAGCGCGTGAATCGAAGAACGCCATCAGCTTCCTTCCGGAGAGACCAACCAGGTGGCGAGCGCTCGCTCACGGCCGAGGCCTTCGCTGCGAAGCTTTGCGCAAAGCTCGCTTTCGATTTTGTGCTGCGCCGAAAGGCCTGCTTCGTAGAGCCGATAGAGTTCGGTCTGGCGCTGCTCCTCCAGGGCACCGCGCGCCTTGGCGAGCGACAGCACATCGATCATTTCGTCGAACTTCTTGCACGCGTCGAGGTGGCGCGCCAAGTGCTCCCGAGGGATGTTCCCGAGCGGCTCGTAGTCGCTGTACTCGCCCGGCCGGTGTCGCTCGACGCCCGTGGGCGCCGGGTCGAACAGACACACCAGCGTGACATGCCCACCGAGGGCGTACACCTCGTGTTTGTTGCGCAGCGTGCCCGACGGAGCGCGCTCTTCTTCCGGGCCGCCGCGCGCTTCGTCGAGGCGGTAGGTGCTGTCGCCATCGATCACGAGCCAAGGCCCCCACAGCTGGCCATCGTCACGGTACGGGTGCTCCGCGAAACGAACACGGGCGTCACCCTTCACGTCGTAACAGAGGTTGAATTCGGTCCTCGAGTTGTAGCTCATCTTGAAGACAGCCTCGCCGTCCTGGTTCGGCAAGAGTCCCTCGGTATCGAACATCGTGGTGTGGAACCAGGACACCGGGTCGCCGGACTTGGAGAGCAGCGTCGGGTCGTGATGCAGGAACACGCGCCGACTCAGATACTGGGGCGTCAGCGTCCAACGCAGCGAATGTTCGGCTTCCGCGCAGGCTCGAACGAACCTCTCGTCGCGCACCAAAAATCTCTCTCCGCGGACGCGTGTGCTTGCCACGTGCGCGAGCTCGCTGCCTGCATCGCACTCGAACGTCACGCTCGCCCCGAGCGGGATGAACACATGCACATCACGCGCGAGCACGAGGTCTGCCCCAGCGATCCGAAGCCGCGCGCTGCCCTCAAGGACGCTCACGAAGTGCCCCGCCTGCTCACCAGGCGACCACTGCCCCGCGCCGGTGAAGCGAAGTCGCTCGACGTCGAGGCCCTCGGGGGCAGTCGTCGCGTCGATGATCACCGCGCGCTCGTAGCCGACTCCGCCTGCTCGCCACTCGTTTCTGATGATTCCGCTCATGGGTCGACAAAGAGTGAGCAGAGAACCGGTAGCCCGGCAACACCGGTAGTGCTGTCGAGAGGCGTTGCCCTGGGCAACTAGCACGAATAGATCGTCAGGGACCGCCGCTCTCGGCGCGTCCATCCGTCTATGCCCTCCTCCGCTTCCCCCCAAGCCGGCGCCCCCAAACAAACGCTCTTCGACCTGCTCGGTGAGCAGGCCAAAGACCCGTCGATCGTCGGGGCCAAGATCGGGACCCGCGTCGTCGATCTGCTGACGCCCATCGAGCCACCGTCCGATCTGGGCAGCATCAAGCTGCTCACGGCAGCCGACCCGGAAGGGCTCGAGATCATCCGCCACTCGACGGCGCACGTGATGGCCGACGCTGTCCAGCGCTTGTTCCCAGGCACGAAGGTCACGTTCGGGCCGTCCACGGACAGCGGCTTCTACTACGACTTCGACTCGCCCAAGGGCACGTTCACGGAGCAAGACCTCGCCGGCATCGAGAGGCAGATGCGCGAGATCACGAAGGCCAAGCGGCGCTTTGCGCGCACCGTCGTGACGCGCGAAGAGGCGCGCGCGATGTTCGAGAAGCTCGGCGAGACATACAAGGCCGAGCACGTCGGTCGCCTCCCCGAAGGCGCGGAGATTTCGATCTACACGCATGGCTCGGCAAAAGGCGCGGCGCCCGGCCACGAAGAGGCCAAGTGGTTCGACCTCTGTGAAGGCCCGCATGTGCCGCACACGGGCCACATCGGCGCCGTGAAGCTACTCAGTGTGGCGGGCGCTTATTGGCGCGGCGACGAGCGTAACCCAATGCTTCAGCGCATCTACGGCACGAGCTTCGGCTCGAAAGAGGCGCTCGAAGCGCACCTGTTGTTGGTCGAGCAAGCCAAGGCCCGAGACCATCGCAAACTCGGCAAAGAGCTCGAGCTGTTCATGTTCCACGAGTACGCGCCGGCGATGCCGTTTCTCTTGCCGCGAGGCGCCTTCGTCTATAACCGTCTGGTCGCGTACATGCGCGATCTCTACGTGCGCTACGGGTACGAAGAGGTGCACACGCCCCAGGTGTTCGACAAGCGCCTGTTCGAGACGAGCGGCCACCTGCCGAACTACCGCGAGAACATGTATCTGCCGATGACGGCGGAGCACCTCGATGCCGCCCGTATGAGCCTCAGCGTAGGCGTCGACGAAGCGGGCTCGAGCTACGAGACGAAAGACAAAGAGCGCGACAAAGCGGTCATCGAGCAGCTCGCCGGGATGGAGAAGCTCGGCCTCAAGCCAATGAACTGCCCCAGTCACTGTCTGATCTTCGGGCACCGCCGGCGCAGCTATCGCGAGCTGCCGTGGCGCGTGGCCGACTTCGGGCGGCTCCATCGCTACGAGCGCGGCGGCGTGGTGCACGGCCTGGCTCGCGTGCGCAGCTTCTGCCAGGACGACGCTCACATTTTCTGCGCGCCGAGCGAGATGCAGCAAGAAATCGCGAGCTTCTTGAAGCTGCTCTACGAAGTGTACGCGGCCTTCCAGTTCCAGCGTGTCGACATCAAGCTCGCCACGCGACCGGAGAAACGCATCGGCACGGACGAACAATGGGACGCCGCCGAGAAGGCGCTGGCTCAGGCGCTCGACGACGCGAAGCTCAGCTACGAGGTGGCCGAGGGCGAGGGCGCGTTCTACGGGCCCAAGCTCGAGTTTCACATTCACGATGCGCTCAAGCGCTCTTGGCAGCTCGGCACGATGCAGGTCGACTACGCCTTGCCTGATCGCTTCGATCTCGAGTTCATCGGCAAAGACGGCACGGCGCAGCGCCCCGTCATGCTCCATCGCGCGATCCTCGGCTCGCTCGAGCGCTTCATGTCGGTGCTGATCGAGCACGTCGGCGGCGCCTTCCCCGCGTGGCTGGCCCCGGAGCAGGCGATAGTCGTCACGGTCAGCGAAAAGCAAGACGCCTACGCGGAGGAGGTGGTGCGCGTGCTTAGGGAGAAGGGCCTGCGGGCCAAAGCCGATACCAGCGCAGACAAGCTCGGCGCCAAGATCCGAGGGGCCCGCATGATACGCGTGCCCTACGTCGTAGTGGTCGGCGACAAAGAGGTCGAGCTTCGCCAGGTGGCGCCACGCAGTCGCGATCTCAACAAGGACATCGGCCCGATGGAGCTCGACGCCTTCGTGGACTTGCTGCTGGGCGAGAGCTGCCCACCCCGCCTTGTCTGACACCAGCAGATCATTTGAGGGCGCCTGCCCCTTGCGGACCCCTGAACAATGGTCTCTTATGCGCGCGTCCGGGCCAGCTGGTCCGGTTTGTGCCGGTTTTCCAACTCCACCTCAGTTTGCTTGCTCCCGCTTATTTGTCGCTCCGCAAGGAGTTGCTCCGTATTGCGACACGCTGTCGTCCTCGGAGCGCTGTGAGTTTTTCCTGAAAGGTCTACTGAACCCGAATGGCGATGCGACGCTTCGACCCGCGCGCGCAACAGCGCGGACCCCAAATCCGAATCAACCAGCGAATCCGCGTGCCAGAGGTCCGAGTCGTCGGCGACGACGGCGAAATGCTCGGCATATTGCCCACTCATGAGGCGCTCAAGCGCGCGCAAGAGCGCGGCCTCGACCTCGTCGAAGTGAACCCGAAAGCCGAGCCGCCGGTCTGCAAGATCCTCGACTACGGCAAGTTCAAATACGACGAGAAGAAGAAGGCCCGCGAGACGCGCATCAAGACTGCAGCGCTCGATACGAAGGAGATCAAGCTGCGTCCCAAGACGGACGACCACGATCTGGACTTCAAGACGCGCGCAGCCCAAGCCTTTCTCGAGGGTGGTCACAAGGTGAAGTTCACGGTCCGCTTCCGCGGCCGCGAGATCACCCACCCCCAGGTCGCGCAGAGCCAGCTCGACCGCATCATGCAGAAGCTCGAGGAGTACGCCATCATCGAGGTCAGACCCACGATGGATCAGCGCACGATGATGCTGCTGGTCGCGCCTCGCCCGCAGCTTCTCCAGAAGGTGCAGCAAGCTCGAGCAGCCGCCGCGAAGGCGCTCCGCAAAGGCCCCGGCGCAGAAAAGGGCGACGAGCAATTGGCGAAGCAAGACGCAGCCATCGCGAAGCTCGAGCGACAGCTCGCCGAGCAAGACAAAGACGAAGACGACGAAGAGGAAGAGGCATCTGCATGAACCGCACGGGGCACGCCCACTCCTCGGTGTGGCGTGCCTCGATCTCGGAAGAGCACGCAGCGCTCCGCGGCATCAAGTAGACTCGGCCGTTCATGCGCCGAGACGCGCCCCATCCTGGAGACTTGATCGCCGGCAAATACCGGGTGAACTCCATCTTGGGGCGAGGCCGCGGCACGCTGGTTCTCGCCGAGCACACCGCCTTCGAGCAGAAGGTCGCCATCCGCATCGTGACGCCTTCGATGTCGGACCCGGTCGAGGTCGCCAAGTTTCGCCGAGAAGCCCGGGTGCTGGCGAAGCTCGGCTCCGAGCACGTCGCGCGCATCCTCGACGTCGGTGTGCTGCCGGACGGCTCATTCTATCTGGTGCGCCAGTATCTGGAAGGCACCGACCTCACGCGCGCGATCCAAGAGCGTCGCATGTTGCCAGTCGACGAGGCGGTCGGCTTGATCTTGCAGGCTACCGAAGCCGTCGCCGAGACACACGCTTACGGCATCTTGGTGCGCGAGCTCGCGCCAGAGCACCTGTTTCTGGCGGAGCGCAGCCCCGGGGTTCGCGGCGGTCCGCGCGTACTCAAGATCACCGACTTCGGCACGGCGAAGATTCTGCGCGAGACGCAGCCAGCGGCCACCGACGACTTCACCGCAACCACCGTGCTCGGTCTTTCCCCGTACTCGTCACCCGAAATGTTGCGGCGCCAACGCGATCTCGACGTGCGGACCGACGTGTGGTCGCTCGCTGCGATCTTGTACGAGATGTTGAGCGGCCAGGCGCCGTTCGGGAAAGACATGATCTCGCTCGCCATCGCCATCTCGCGCGATGAGCCCATCCCGTTGTCGCGTTTTCGTGGCGACGTTCCGCCACCGGTCGAGGCCGCTATTCGCAAGGCGCTGACCAAAGACAAAAACGGGCGCCCCGCGGACACCCACGCGTTCGCCGCCTCGCTCGTGCGCTACGCGCCCCCTGACTCGCGGCATCTGATGGAGCGCATTCGCGACCTGGCTCACAGCGCGCGTGCGCGTCTCGGTGGCGGGGGCGAAGACGAAGAGCTCGAGGTGAACGAGGTCGAAGAGGTCGAAGAGCTCGAAGACCCGCCCACCGGCGATCTGGCCGAGGTCGAGACGAAGGTCGGTCGCCCAGAGGACATCGTGCGCAGGCTGCCGCCACCAGCTGCTCTGGCTCCACCGAGCGAGGCGCGCGCGCAGCCGCTCGCGACCGAGACGACAGCCCCGCGCCGCGTCACGCAAGAAAAGACCGAGGCGCTCGGGTTCAACTTCCTGCCCAGCGACCCTTATCGAGGGCGCGGCAAACATGCGTTCGCCGGCGCTGCAGCCGGCCTCGAGCCGCGCCCGACGCAGATGTTGCCTGCGGTGCGTTCGCCGAGCCAGCCCGGCTTTCAAGCGGTCGAACCGCCCAAGACCACGCCGCCCCCGCCAGGCCCGCCGCCCACCGTTCGAGACGCTCACTACACCCACAGCCAGCCCGCGCAATTTGCTGGCAATGGCTCTGGCAAGCCCGTCACCCTCGGCGGCCAGAGCTGGATGACGTCCGCCCCCGCTTTGGTCGTGCCCGCCGCTCGCGAGAACGCAGCGAGCAACGGCCGCAAGGTGGCGTTGTTCGCCGTCGGGGGAGCGCTCGCGGCGCTCTTGATCTTGGTCGTGGTCGTGATCGCATTGCCGAATCCGTCGGCTCCCAGCAAACCCGCCGCCTCCGTGAATGCATCGAACGAGGCTGTCGCGACCCGCGCAACGGCGACCGACACCAGCACGCAAGTCGCTGCCAGCAATGTCGTGCTGCTGGGGAGCGCCACCCAAGCGGCCCCGCCAGTGACCACGTCTGCGAAGCCCACCGCGACCCAAACAGCCACGACCACCGCCGAGCCACCGAAGAGCGGCGATGGCGCCCTCGTCGTCGTCGCTGTCGGCGGCACCTGCGCCTTCACCGTCAACGGCGTGCCCAAGGGCACGACCAACTCGCTCAAGCTCAGCGTCCCGCCCGGCTCCTACAACGTCGCGTGCAAGCCATCGACTGGCGCGACCCAGTCCAAGGCAGTGACGGTGAAGAGTGGCTTCAGCGCGATGGCGATGTTCAAGCTGAACTGAGCTCGAGCAGGAAGACATGAGAACGACCGTCGTGAAGCCGCCATGACGCGACGCGCGCGCTACAGCAGCCTGCTCGTGGGCTTCTGTCTCACGGCCTGCGACGAAAAGCCCTCCTACACCGCCGGCAGCGCCAGCGCATGGGTGCCCCAGGCGCCCACCCGGGAGCACCCGCTGCCGAGCGCACCGCTGAGCGCGAGCGCCATCGCCCCGGCGCCCAAGCTCGGCAGCTTGACGCTCGACGCTCGGTCCCTCGGTTGGGACCCTGGCACCAAGCTCGAAATCGGCGCTGCATTCGCGCACCTGAAAGAAGAGTGGCCGAACCCCAGAGGGGGCTTGCCTCGCCTGGTGATCGACAGCATCGAGCTCTACTCGGTCGGTGCAACCGGCATGAGCTGTTCGACCCCGGGCGTAGCCGCCGCGGGCAGCTTGCCGACTGCGATCGTGCTGCAGGGCAAGCACAAGACCGACCTCGAATGGGAGAAGGACTTCGCCATCGGCGACGACTTCGAGCTCTGCGTTGTCAGCGCCTTGCCGCCTGGCAGCGCCAAGCCAGTGCTCACTTGCCCGAGCTTCGAGCTCAGTCGACCGAACGTAGTGCTGTCGCTGAGCCGCGATCGCGCGAAGGGCTTCGTCAACGCAAAGGGCAGCGTCGGCAGCGTGAACGGCCACTTCAACGCCGAGGTCTGCCCCCTGCCACCGCTCGAGTGAGTCTCGCCACGGTTCGTGGCGCCTACTCCCTGAGCCGGCCGAGCACGAGGACGCCGCGCTTCTTTGCAACAGCGGCCGCTACCCCGACCAGCTCGCTGAAGGCGCTATCGAGCTTCTTGTTCTCGCCTGTCCAGCGAACCTCGCTCACCACGGGCACGCCGTCTTTGCCCATCTGCCAGAGCCCGACTGCCCGCGTGAGCGCATGAGCAGATTTTTTTGTGGTCGCTTTGGCGGCGCCGAACTTTTGCTGGGCCAGGTTCCACGCGCGATCGAAATCGGCACAAGGAGCGTCCGTGAGCTCCTCCGCTACGGAGGCGTCATCGACCGGGTCGTCCCCGCCGACAGTCTTGAAGACCGAGCAGCGCTCAGCGACCCGGGAGAGCACCAGCCGCTCACTATTTTGACCGGGCTTGCCGCCGCTCACGGCAAGGTCGACGCGGCGGTCGGCGCTGCCCGGTTTTGCGATTTCCGGTAAACCGAGCTCGTTCGGACAGGCCACGGCTCGCTCCTTCGGCGCGGCGCACTGCTTGTTCGCCGGGCAATCGAAGATTTCGAGCGCCAGGCATGTCCCGTCCGGCGCACGAAACAAGCCGTCGTTCGGCGAGAGCGACGGACGTCCCTTCTCGTCGACGGTGGTGAAGCGAATCCCCGCCTCGATCGTCGCGGCGGCGCGGCCTTCTTTGGGCTCGAAGATCTGCGCCGAGATCGCGCTCTCGGCGCAACCCCCGATGTCTTTCGCGAGGTCGCCTTTCGTCTTCACGGCGCTGGCAACTCCTTTTGCGTCGACGCTCAGCGAGATATCGAGCCAACCTCCAGCCGCCTGAGGAGACGCCTTCTCGAAACAGGCCCGCAGCCGAGGCAGCGCCGCCCGCAAGCCGAGCGCCAGCATGCGCGACTCGGAGCCCGCCACCCGCAGCGTGACGATCTTCATGTCGAGGTCGATGGGCGCGCTGGCGGGGGCGCCCGGCTGCGCGGACAGAACCGCCAGGCCGGTCGCGTCGCTGCGCAAAGGTGAGCCCAGCTCGGGTAGCCCTCCGCTCGGATTCATCCGCCCGAGCGGAGTCGGCTTTTCGGGGCTGCCGCAGGCGGCCAGCAGCCAGACAAGGACGAGCGTGTGGCGGCGCACGCCGCAGAGCTTACCTCGGGCTCGACCAGGCCGTCGATCGCGGCTCCGGAATGGAAATCGCCGATCGAGGAGGCAGACCTCACTGCCCCTTTGGCCAGCGGCGCGGTTCGAGTACGCTTTCGACCATGGTCCCCTTCGCGGCGCTTCGCTTCACCGCCCGGTCATCTGGCTTGCTCGCTTCGCTGCTGATCGCGTTGGCAGGTTGCTCGCTCATCAACGCGCCCGATGAGATCAATCTCGGGAGCGGCGGCAACCCACCTGCCGGCGGCGGTCCGTCTACCGGCGGAAACGGTGGCGACGGCGGCGGCCCCCCAACTGTCTGCACCGCGCCAGAAGACTGCGCCGCGCTCACGACCGAGTGCGCGACCGGTGATTGCCAGGACAGCGTTTGTGTCGCCGTACCGCAGCCCGCTGAGACTGCCTGCGGCGCCGCGCCGACGGATTCGTGTGATCTCGCCGACAGCTGCGATGGTGCGGGGCAGTGCGCCCCCCTCATCGCGGCCAACGGCGTCTTTTGCGCCGATTGCCCTGCCGGTCCCGGCCAGTGCGCGCTCTGCCAAGCGGGCGCCTGTAACGACTGTACCGACCGCGCGAGCACGAAGACGTTTCGCTCTCCGCTCAGCACAGCAGGCTGGCAGCTCACCGGCAGCTGGGGCGTGTACACGGAGACCCCGCCCTCGCAGCTTTTTGTTGGCATTCCGCCGGCATGCATGGACGGCATCGACAACGACGGCGACGGCGCCATCGACTTCCCCGACGACCTCGAGTGCGCCTCGCCTACCGACGGCGAGGGCCTCGGGCAGTGCTCCAACGGTGTCGATGACGACGCAGATACGTTCGCCGACTTCCCGCTCGACCCCGACTGCACTGCCGCCGTCGACGACTATGAAACCTACGACATCAAGGCGTTCGCGCGCCCTGTGCTCGGCTCCGATGGCAATCGAGCGCGACCCTACAGCTGGAATTTGGTCGAGCAAGAGCGCTCGTCCGCCACCTCGCCGCCAACCATCATTCCGGCCACGCTCGACTTTCTCTCTTGGCACGTCGACGAAGGTTCTAACTACGACCGTAAAATCGTCGAGATCTCTCTCGACGGCGTCAGCTTCACGCTGGTCGACGGCTGCCCGGAGCAAGGGCAACCTTCACCGCTGCCGTTCTGTGCGTACGTCTTCGACCGCGCCGTCGATGCATGGGACGTGATCTCGTTGCCAGTCCCGGCAAAGTTTGTCGGTCAACCCGGCTATGTGCGCTTCAGCTACAACACCACCGACGCCTGCTGCGATTTCGAGCGCGGCTGGTACGTTGACGCGCTGAATTTTGCCGCCGACTGCGCCTGCCAAGGCAACGCGGATTGCGCGCTGACCGACGGCACCTGTGGCACCGGCACCTGCGAAGGCGCCACCGGCGAGTGTTTTCCCACACCTCAAAATATCGGCATGACCTGCACTGGCGTCGGCACACCCGAGTGCGCGACGGATCCGGTATGTAGCCCGTTCGGGCTATGTGACGGGGTCGCCGTGCAACATGAAGGCGAGCTGTGTACCGACTGTGGCGACCCCGATGGTCTGTGCTCCACATGTGAAGCGGCGTCGTGCGACAGCTGCGCGACGATTCAACGCTTCAACCAGAGCAGCGCGGACCCGTTCATCTTTGGTCAGTGGACCTTCGAAGGCGACTGGGGGGTCGGATCCTACGTGCCTGAGAACAGCGTCACCCCGACGATGGCGCTCTACTTCTCCGTTTCAGGCGCGGACACGCTCGCCCCACACGCGGTACCGCACCTCGCCAATGACGGCAGCCGCGCCTTCAACCCGAGCCCCCCCACGATCGTGAGCGAGATCGAAACAGCCTCAGCCCGCTCACCCAACACGCTGCTCCCAGCCATGCTGACGTTCCGTTCGTGGCACCAAGATCGCGGCGGTAACGATCAGTTCAACCTGCGCGACAAGAAGCGCATCCGGGTCTCGACCGACAACGGCAGCACCTGGGTGCCGGTGCTCGACTGCAACGGCAACAACACGGTCGCCTTTTGCCAGCCGTGGCCGGCCAACACCAACCGTGCCATCAACGACTGGGACGACATCAGCCTGCCGATGCCCGCTCCTCTGATCGGACAAGTTGGCTTGGTCGAGTTCTTCTACGACACCGTCGACTCCGGCCAAGGTTGGGAGCGCGGCTGGCGCATCGACGACATCAACATCGATCGCTGCGTGATCGACTGAGCTGCTGATCTGAAGGCTGGGGCGTGTTGCCCCACAGGGCACCTTGGCGCCCTCTCCCCGGTGGATCACTCGACCATCAGGACAAGCGCTTCGTAGCTGCGACGACAGCGGATTGCTCCGTCATGAACGGAGAATCTCTAGTCGTGCTGTAGGTTTTCCTCACCAGCGCAAACGCAGTTCCGGCCAGCGATAAAGTTCCGGCTGAAACGGAGGTACGGCTGTTGCTGTGTCCAACCTGGGCAGATCTGGGGCCCGTCACATTCGTCATTGTTTGCCGATTTCAGCCTCCGGTTGAAATACGACGAGGGCTCGATCGATGCGTTACCTCTACGCCGACTCCACCACTTTCCCGCTGCCGCAGAACTTCCTGGCGACGCTCTGCGCGGGTACCGATGCGTGTGTGGCCATCCTCAAGGCCGAGGCACTGGTCGACGAATGCAACCGCGTCACCCGAGAAGCCGAGGTGAAGGCGACGCGCGAGCTCGCGCAAGTCTCCGCGCTCGCTCATCGCGTCGATGCGGCGCTCGGAGGCGGCGCCGAGCCGGTGCCAGCCGACGCCAAAGATGGCCCCGGCGCCAGCCGCTCGGCCAACCCGGGCGACCTCGCCCTCGCGAAAATTCGCGAGCAGGCGTGGGCCACACTCGATCAATCGCGCGGCGACGTCCTCAAATCGCGGGACGCGCGCATCACCGCTGCGATCAACGTCGCGCCGCGTTCCCTGGTACTCCCCGCGCTGTCGCAATTCATGGCGACCCACGAGCTGCCGGACACTGCATGGGGCATCCGCTGGACAGCCGGTCTCGGGGGCGCGAGCACCCGCGCCGAGCTGTATGCGCGCACGCCCTTCGGCCTCGAAGCAACCTTCGAGGTCGCCATCCCAACCGGTCACGTGTGGGCCCGACCGGCGCAGGTTCGCCTGCTCGGCATGCAAGCCAGCGTCACGCTGGTGAAGAAACCGCTGGTCGGCAAGGCACGGCCGACCCTCATCAAGCTAGACGAGTACTACGTCACGCACGTGGTGCTGACGGCTGATCGCGCGAGCATGCGCCTTTCCAAGAACAGCAAAAACCCTGCAGAGAGCATCGAGTTCGTGTTCGGTGGCGAGGGCTCCGCCGAGGTGACGGCAACTGGCGTCGACAAGGCCAACTACCCGCTCGGTGAAGGCGCGAAGCTCTGTCGCGCGGACGCGGCTGGCATCCACCGCTTGTGGAATCGCGTCACCACCACACTCGGCAGCCTGGTCGTCTACCGCACGCGCGCCACCACCGCCAAGCTCGGCGGCGTGCTGGTCTCGGAGGTGCCCCGCCCGGAGGTGATCGCAGCCGCCGTCGTGCGCGCGCTGGCTCCACACGTGCGCGAAATCGCCGCTCGCACCACGACGCCGCGCGAGCTTGCGCTGAAGCGCGAGCTCGGTGACGGCTGCCGCGAAGAGCTGTTCATCACCTACGACACGGTGCTCGAGCGCGCCAAAGACCTGTCTGCCGCCCACCAAGAAGTGTTCGACATGTACGGCCTTCGCGAGCCCGAAGACGCCCAAGGCGCAGTCGTATGGCGCCTGCCCGTCGTACGCCCGCCTCGCTTGAAGGCCGGCTGACCAGGGGATATTTACCGCAAAGGCGCAAAGCGAGACGCAAAGGGCGCAGAGATTTTTTTGGGTCGCGCTGGTGCGCCAGCTGCGGGGAGGCTCCGCAGCGAGGATCATTCTTGCCAGCTAGCGCCCCCCACGGTGTGCCCTTCCAGGGCCACACCTAAAATTTCTCCTCTTTGCGCCCGCTGCGTCTCCCTTTGGGGAAAATATCTCGCTCTCTAGGTGGCCGGTTCGGGGACTCGCACTTCGGGCACGGCCTTGACCTTGCCGTCGAGCAAGCAGGCGACGTTGACGTCACCCATCACGTTGATCGCGGTACGGCAGCGGTCGAGGAACCAGTCGACCGTGAGCAAGAGGGCGATGTACTCGGTGGGCAGGTTCACGGCGGTGAACACGAGGGTCATCGTGACGAGCCCCGCCTCCGGAATGCCAGCTGCACCGACAGACGCGATGATGCTGGTCAGCACGATCATCACTTGGTCGGCCAAGGATAGGTCGTAGCCGATCATCTGCGCGATGAAGAGCGCGCTCATGGCTTCGTAAAGCGCGGTGCCGTCATTGTTGAAGTTCGAGCCTACGAGGGCGCCCATGCTCGCTGAGCCTTCGCGAAGACCCAGATTTTTCAGGCGCGAGTAGGTGACGGGCATGGTGGCGGTGGAGCTCGCAGTCGAGAACGCCATCACCAGCGCATCGCGAACGGCTCGCAGCACCTCGAGCGGCCGAACCCAGCTACCAAAGCGGATGCGCACGAGGTACCAACAGAGCTGCAGCAACAACGCGAGCATCACCGCGCCGACGAAGGCGCCCAATGCCACGAACGGCGCGAAGCCCGATTTGCCGACGATACTGGCGACCTTGCCGAACACAGCGAGCGGCACGAACGCGATCGTCCAGTGCAAGAGTATGATCACGATGTCGAACGCGGCGTCGACGCCGCGCTGCACCGCTGCTCTGCGCTCGACCAAGAGCCGGCGTGCCGCGAGGCCCACTGCCACGGCGATCAGCACCACGCCGATGACCTTGTTCTCGACCAACGGCTTCAGCAGGCTGTCCGGAATATTGTCGAGCAGCTGGGCGAAGACATCGCCCTTGGGCGCGCCGGCT
>Ga0209181_10007981_pt1 | contig 14342 bp, 13 predicted proteins | sample MAT05_FD_187208 | JGI IMG/M metagenome (GOLD analysis project Ga0209181, IMG submission 187208) | Freshwater microbial communities from Lake Fryxell liftoff mats and glacier meltwater in Antarctica - MAT-05 (SPAdes) (version 2) | ecosystem: Environmental > Aquatic > Freshwater > Ice > Liftoff... | reverse complement strand
GCGCTCATTGCAGTGTTGACCGGCATCCTTTACGTTTTTACGCCGCAAATCGAAGCACAGCTTTACGGTGCGCTGGAGCAGGTTGCACCCGCAGGTACTCTGCGGCCGCTGGACGACGCGGTGGTTGCAGCAAGCAAGTCGGCCCCTGCCGGATGGGTGCTGCAATCGGTGACGCCCGCTTACCACGTAGGTGAAACCGTTAAGGTCAGCTTTGCAGAAGCGAGAAAAAAATCAGGCACACAATCAGCCGCAGGCGCCTCAGAACATGATGGCCACAATCATGGTTCTGCGAGCTCTGCTGGCCCCGCTGGCCCTGTTGTTTCCGCTGTTTCCACTACGTCCTCTGTGGCATCTATCCCCTCTGCGCTTGCTGCCTCATTAACCACATCAAGTACCCAACCTCGCTTCGAGGGTGCATCGCAACCTATCGTTATTTTTGTGAACCCTCATAGCGCCGAGGTGGTGGGCAGTCTGGCCAGCGCAGAGCGCTTTAGCAATTGGGCCAAGAAGCTGCATTCCCGTGTGCTGCAAAACGACAATTGGCGCTGGATGATTGAGTTGGCAGCCAGCGGGTTGATGGTGATGCTGCTCACCGGTATTTATTTGTGGTGGCCACGAGGAACGCAAAAAGCTTTGCCGCAAGCAGGCGTAAAAGGGCGTGGCTTTTGGAAGCAATGGCACAGTTTCGTCGGCGTAGCATTGGCGGTGATGAGCTTCACGATCCTGACGACAGGTTTAACGTGGAGCAAACATGCAGGAGATCAAGTTCGTGCGCTGCGCGACTATATTGGTCAAGCGCCGCCGCAGGTTCCGCCTTCATTAAAATCCACCGTGCAAGCAGGGGTTGCGCGACTGACATGGCAAGCAGCCTGGGAAGCAACCCGCAGCCAAGTGCCCGACGTGGCGCTGCAATTGACCCCGCCGCGTGGCCCAGAAGGCACGTGGCGCGCGGCCAGCGCTGATCGCAGTCAACCACAAAAGCGCTTCGACCTGGTGCTAGACGCCTATAGCGGCCAACCCATTTACTACTCCGGCTGGGACGAGCAAACCGCTTTTGCTAAAGCCACCGCCATCGGCATTCCATTTCATCGTGGCGAATTTGGTTGGTGGAATCAGGCGCTCTTACTACTGTTTGGTGTGGGCATCCTGTTTTCCTTGGTATCCGGTTGGGCCATGTTTTTTAAACGGCAGCGAACGGGTTTAGGTGGCTTGCCAAAGTTGTTACCGGGCGCGTGGAAATCGGCCTCAATAATAACGTGGGCCACCACCGTCTTTTTGTGTGTTGCCATGCCGTTGCTGGCCTTGTCGGCCGTTCTGGTTGTGATCGCGGAACTGGCGATTCATCGGCCTTGGCGTAAGCAGCATCTCAATACAAACTCATGAATTACGGAGTGTAAATATGGACGGAAAACTGGGCTTGAGCCACTTTTGGGCGCAGGGTGATGCGGTGTCGCACACGGTGGCATTTTTGTTATTACTCATGTCGGTGGCGAGCTGGTACATCATTATCGGTAAGGCGGCGACTCAACTACGCATGCGCTTTTCCGTGCTACCTGCCATGCAGGCTTTTTGGAGTGCCGAGTCCCGACTTCAGGCATTGGAGGCGATACGCGCGAAAGACCAAGCAGGAATATTTTCTGCGGTAGCCGCAGAGGCCGTATTAGCGGCGCAGGCTTGGGAAAATCATTCGACCAGCGGTATCGGCGCAGGCGTGGATGCTGGTGAGTTCATTGGACGCACGCTTCAGCAGTCCACGTTGCTCGCACAAGCCCGTGTTGAGCGCGGTTTGACTTTGCTGGCGTCGGTAGGCTCTACCGCGCCATTTGTGGGATTGTTTGGTACGGTTTGGGGTATTTATCACGCCTTGACTGGGTTGGCCGGTGCAACGCAGGTAGCGCTCGATAAAGTGGCCGGGCCGGTGGGCGAGGCCTTAATTATGACCGCTGCTGGATTATTCGTAGCGATCCCCGCTGTGCTTGCTTACAATGCCTTCGCGCGTGCCAACCGACTTGTGTTGGCTCAACTGGATGGGTTTGCACATAGCCTGCATGCCTACTTGGTGGGCGGAGTTCGTTTTGATGGACAGTCACGGACGGCCACGATTACGGCGCTCCATGCGGCGAATGCAAAATAAAAATTGGTTTGGTGGGTGGTGGGTAGATGGGTGTTGGGTAGATTGTTAAGAGGCAAGCATGGCGTTTAACTACAGTAATTATAGTGGCACAGGCAGCGCTCATCTAAGCAACCAAGAGCCGATGGTGGAAATTAACACTACGCCGTTGGTTGATGTCATGCTGGTGCTGCTGGTGATTTTTATAATCACCGCACCTTTGTTTCATCAAGCCGTGGTTATTGATCTGCCAAAAGTGGATAGCGCAAAGCTCGACGAAAAGCCGCGAATTATTCAGGTGGCGTTGGATGCCGAAGGACGAGTATTCATAGATAACGCTTTGGTGACGACGGATGGGTTGGGCGAGCAGTTACAGGCGCTATTGAAAAGCGGTTTGCCTACGCCCGAAATGCATCTGCGGGCAGATCGTAATACACGCTATGAGCGGATTGCCGAAGTCATGGCGCTTGCGCAAAAACAGGGCGTGACAAAAATTGCCTTCGTGACCGATCCTGCCAGCGCAGGGAAACGTAATTAACTTTTTGATTGGACATAACGTGAGTGAAAGACGTCATATTTTTTGTGCAGTTGTGGGTGTTGTTGCTGGTCTGTTTTCCATCGCCGCACAGGCGGAAGTCACCGTGAAAGATGCCTGGGTTCGCGGTACCTTGCCAGCACAGACGGTGACTGGCGCGTTTATGGAAATCGTGAGTAGTGAAGATGCAACAGTGATATCCGCCAGCAGTCCGCTCAGTGAAGTAGTGGAAATTCATAGCATGACGCTGGAAAACGGGGTGATGAAGATGCGCCCGTTATCACGACTGGCACTTAGTGCGGGAACGCCTGTAAAGCTTGCGCCCGGCGGTTACCACTTGATGTTGATGGGGCTGAAAAAAACGATTACCAAAGGTGACGTTGTCCCGATTACCCTGAAGGTGAAAGGGACCAACAAAAAAACCAAGCGGGTAGAAGTGAGGCTGGAAGTGAGAGATTTAACTGAGGTAACCGAGGTAACCGCGCACTAATGTGGCGGCTTAATGTTGCGACTTAAGCAAAGGCGGCTTACGGCCTAGTAGATTAGTTGCTAAGCCGCCCGCACGCCTTTTTAAGGCGCAATACGCTCCAACGCAAAAAGTTGCGCCACGGTTTCACGTTCCCTGATTACAAATACTTCCTCACCATCCACCATAATTTCCGCCGCACGCGGCCGTGTGTTGTAGTTGGAGCTCATGGTCATACCGTAAGCACCGGCGGACATGATGGCCAATAAATCGCCTGCTTCCACGTTTAATGGCCGCTCGTGCCCTAGAAAATCCCCCGACTCACACACCGGACCGACAACCTCATAAGTTTGAGTATCGAGCTGACGCGGCGTTACCGGCAAGATGTCGTGCCAGGCATCGTACAAAGCAGGGCGCATGAGGTCGTTCATGGCCGCATCCACAATGGCGAAGTTTTTTTCCGCGCCGTGTTTCAGATGTTCGATTCGGGTAAGAAGCACGCCCGCATTGCCGACTAGGGCGCGACCAGGTTCGAAGAGCAACTTTTCTTTTCGGTTTGCTAAACGGGTCAGCAGAGGGGTGAGATATTCGGCCACGGTGGGCGGTGTTTCGTCGCGGTAGCGTATCCCTAAGCCGCCACCTAGATCGAGGTGAGTGAGTGTGATGCCTTCTTCCGCCAACTGATCGGCAAGCACGAGAACTTTCTCAGCGGCTTCTGCAATCGGACTCGGGTCAAGCAGTTGAGACCCGATGTGGCAAGCGATGCCAGAAATCTGGATGTTGGGTAAATTCTTTGCGTGACGATAAAGCGCGAGCGCTTCTTCGTAAGCCACGCCAAATTTATTGCCACGCAAGCCAGTAGAAATATAGGGATGCGTTTTGGGGTCGACATTGGGATTGACCCGCAAGGCAATAGAGGCGCGCTTCTTCAAGGTGCCCGCTACGTCGTTTAGCCGGTCTAATTCGGCGGCCGACTCGACGTTGAAGCAAAAAATACCGGCTTCTAAGGCTTGTTGCATTTCTTTGATGGTTTTGCCCACACCAGAAAAAACGATTTTGGCAGGGTCGCCACCGGCGGCGATGACGCGCGCTAATTCCCCACCTGAAACGATGTCAAACCCAGCCCCTTCACGTGCAAAAACGTTGAGGATGGCGAGATTGGAATTGGCTTTGACGGCGTAACACACCATGGCGTCGCGTCCAGCTAGTGCTTGGCGAAAGGCGCCAAAACGCTCTTTCAGCGCACTGCGCGAGTAGATGTAGCAAGGTGTGTCGTAGCGTTCGGCGAGTTGGGCGAGCGGTACGGCGTCAACACAAAGTGCATTATTAATATAAGCAAAGCTGCTCATTGCTCGGCCCCCGTACGTCCGGTTTCTGGGGTGGATTTGCTATCATCCGCCGACTTAGCCGCTGCCGGTAAGGTGGCGGGAACCGGTTTGGCGGTATTGGCTGAGCTAGGTGGCATGATCAACGCACCTTTAGTACCGCAAGCGCTGAGGCAACTTAAAAGGGCAAGAACGATCGACGACTTGATGAAATGGCGTGGAGTTTTTTGAATTAGGCGCATGATGCTGGACGTAAATTAAACGAGGATGTTAGCAGAATGAGCAAGGAGTTGAGAACGATGGATGAAACGGAGTTCAATGCTTTGTCCGAGGCGATGTTAAAGCGGATTGAGCAAGCGTTGGATGCATGTGGCACAGACATTGACTATGAGTTTGTGTCGGGCGGCGTGTTGGAGCTGGAGTTTGACGATGCCAGCAAAATTATTATCAATCGACACACGGCGGCACGAGAAATTTGGGTGGCGGCTAAATCAGGCGGTTTTCATTTTCGTTATGACGCCGCCAGCGCTCGATGGGTGGGAACGCGTGACGGCGTGGAATTGTTGGCGGCATTAAGTGCGCTGATCACGGCTCAATCCGGTGAAAGTGTACAGTTGGCTGTCTAGGGCTCATCCCTACTGTCGGCTGTGGTGGAAGCCGCAATTTTGCCTCTTAATGTTTCAACCCTCGTTCCAACCTTTTTACCCTCTTACCCTTTAAGGTCGACATTATTAACAATCGGTACCACAGGTTTGGCGGGTGACGGCGCTGGCCCGGTGGGGAGCGCGGGTAAGCTGGGTATGTCGCCCAGATCCGGTGGTGCAGCGGGCAGGCTTTCCTTGTAAATAAACTCGGTCTCGTTTTCGCGTTGGGTTTTGTGTAATGGGTCCTGCGTAACTTTGACCGCAACTAGGCCTTCTGGCGCTTCACGATAGGATTCAGGCAAGCCTTTCAAGGCTTTTTCCATGTAGCCCATCCACATAGGTAAGGCCGCAGAGCCGCCTGTTTCGCCATTCCCCAGCTTTTTCGGCTGGTCAAACCCAATCCAGGCGACACCCACAATGTTGGGTTGGTAGCCGCAGAACCATGCGTCCATGTAGTCATTGGTTGTGCCGGTTTTGCCTGCTATATCACCACGTTTTAACTGCAAAGCCCGGGTGGCCGTGCCGCGCCGAACAACGTCATGCATCATGCTATCCATCAAATAGGCGTTGCGGGCATCCAGCACGCGCAGGCTTTCATCGCCGGCGAGTACGGGCTCGGCTTGCGCTAACACGTTGTTTTTGTCGTCGAGAATTTGCTTAACCACATAAGGCTGGAGCCGATACCCCCCGTTTGCGAAAACGGTATAAGCCGTGAGCTGTTGCCAAGGGGTGACAGAGCCAGCACCCAGTGCCATGGTGAGGTAAGGCGGATGTTTTTCCGCATCAAAGCCAAAGCGGGTGATGTAGTCCTGCGCGTATTGCGTGCCGATGGATCGGAGTATGCGTACTGAAATAAGATTCTTCGATTTGGCCAGTGCCGTGCGCATGGACATGGGACCATCAAATTTCCCATCGTAGTTTTTGGGTTCCCACGCTTGGCTGCCTGTTTCGCCGCCAGAGATGGTTAGAGGGGCGTCATCAATCACAGTCGCCGGAGTAAAGCCTTTTTCGAGCGCCGCTGAATAGATAAACGGTTTGAAGCTGGAGCCTGGTTGTCGCCACGCTTGGGTGACGTGGTTGAATTTGTTGCGATTGAAGTCGAATCCGCCCACCAAGGCACGGATAGCGCCGTCTTGCGAGCTAGCGGCCACAAGAGCGGCTTCAACCTCAGGAAGCTGAGTGACTTGCCAGTGACCTTTGTTATCCTTTTGCATATGGACAATGGAACCACGCCGCACGCGCTTGTTGGGAGGGGCTTTGTCATCCAACATTTTTTGTGCAAACTTTAAGCCGTCACCCGTACTTTCGACGATTTCACCACCGCGAAGATAGGCTCGAACGAGTTTAGGATTGGCTCCCAAGACAACAGCGGCAAGGATATCGTCCGAATCTATTTCGTCTTGCAAGGCCTCTTCGAGGGCTTCGTCTTGGTCGGATTTTATGTCGCTGATGTCAACAAAAGCAGAAGCGCCACGGTAGCCGTGTCGGCGGTCATAGTCTATAACCCCACGTCTTAGACTGGCATAGGCCGCCTCTTGATCCGCCTTGAGAATGGTGGTGATGACACGCATCCCCCGCGAATAAATTTGATCTTGAAAGCGTTCGAAGGCCATTTGGCGAGCCATTTCGGCCACATAGTCGGCTTTTACGGCGAAAGCATTCATGTCATGTTTGACCGCTAGGGCTTGGTTTTGCGCTTCGGCGAGTTGTGCGTCATTGGCAAATCCAAGTTCGTGCATGCGGCGTAAAACATAGAGCTGACGTTGTTTCGCTCTTTTGGGATTAACCACGGGGTTGAACTTTGAAGGTGCTTTGGGAAGGCCCGCCAACATGGCTGCTTCAGCCATGTTGATGTCTTTAAGTGGCTTACCAAAATAAATCTGGGCGGCTGAGGCAAAGCCGTAGGCACGTTGCCCTAAAAAAATCTGATTTGCATAGAGCTGAAAGATTTCGTCCTTAGATAAACTGCTTTCGATTTTGTAGGCCAGCAGGATTTCATAGACTTTTCGGCTTAAGGTTTTCTCGCTAGACAAGAAGAAATTGCGCGCCACTTGCATAGTGATGGTGCTGGCACCTTGGCGCTTTCCTCCGCCGCTGAGGTTGGCGTAGGCTGCGCGCATTACGCCCATGTAGTCGACGCCAGAATGGTGGTAAAAGCGGTCATCTTCAGCCGCTAAGATGGCTTGCTTCATGACAGCAGGAATGTCTTGGATGCGAACAAGCGCACGCCGCTCCTCACCAAACTCTCCTATTAAGAACCCATCGGCGGTGTAAACACGCAGCGGGATTTTTGGCTGATAGTCGGTGAGTACCTCAAGAGAGGGCAATTGTGGGTAAGCTAAGATTGCAATGATGCAGCAAAGCGCAACGACTACTAATACAGACCCTGCAACAAAAATAAGGGGGTAGAGTAGCCAGCGAACGTAATTAGGCGGCGGCGGAAATTTCGGTAATGTAGGGAATGCGGGCAAGGGCGGCTCGATTAGTAGTTAGTCGTTAAAAAATGAATTTAAGAATGAACATCACGGAAATTAAAACCACGGTAACTGCTCCATTATATGCTCTTAGTTCTGCGGGACGAATGCGGGCAAATGGATTTGGGAAATGTTAACTGAAGCGCGGGGGAAAAATTTGGTTTTGTTTGGCATGCTTGTCGGGTCAAAGCGACAGGGGTTTAAAAAAAACTTTACACGTGCCATAGTTTGTTGCTAGGATTTAATGTAAATTATCTGTAACGCGCGTAACTAGCGATAATTCAAAAGGATTTTACTTGCAGATAGATCTCTCAATATTCAACCCGAAGGCGCGCCCGCTGTTGGGGCTCGACATAAGCTCATCCTCTGTAAAGATGGTTGAGTTGTCGGAGCCGACCCAGGGTAGCTACCGGATTGAGCGGTATGCCATTGAACCGTTGCCACGCGATGCGGTGATTGACGGCAACATTGCTAACTTCGAAGCCACAGCGGAGGCAGTTAAGCTCGCTTGGAAACGAATGGCCACATCGACCAAGTATGTTGCTTTGGCGTTGCCGGCTGCTGCGGTGATTACCAAAAAGATTATTGTTCCGGCTGGCCAGCGCGAACGCGAGCTGGAAGTTCAGGTTGAATCTGAAGCAAATCAATACATTCCGTTTGCGCTAGATGAAGTTAATCTTGATTTTCAGGTTGTTGGGCAGGCACCTAGCAGCCCTGAAGAGGTCGAAGTGCTCATTGCAGCCTCCCGTAAAGAAAAAGTAGAGGATCGTGTAGCTGTTGCTGAAGCTGCAGGCCTTAAAGCATTAGTGATGGACGTAGAGTCCTATGCCGCACAAGCCGCTTTTGAACTGGTAGAGCAGCAATTACCCGATGCTGGAAAAGACAGGATTATTGCGTTGGTGGATATTGGCGCCAACGTAATGAATGTAACAATCTTGCGTAACGACCAGCCTCTATATGCGCGCGAACAAGCGTTTGGCGGTAGCCAGCTAACACAAGACATTACGCGCCAATACGGTATGACCCAAGACGAGGCTGAGGCCGCTAAACGCGCTGGCAACTTGCCCGAAAATTACGAAGCTGAACTGTTGCGCCCATTCCTGGACAGCTTATCTTTGGAAGTCTCACGCGCCCTACAGTTTTTCTTTACATCTACGCAATACAATCAAGTAGATCATATTGTGCTGGCCGGTGGTTGCGCGGTAATTCCGGGTGTTGATGAGGCCGTCAGTGGACGCACTCAGATTAATACCGTCGTCGCCAATCCCTTCGCTAACATGGCCTTATCGCAACGTATACGTCCTAAAAACTTGGCGGCCGACGCCCCTTCACTCCTTGTTGCATGTGGGCTCGCTCTGCGGAGGTTTGATTTATGATCCGCATTAATTTACTCCCCCACCGCGAAGAGAAACGAAAAGCAAGGCGCCAACAATTTTATGCTCTGGCTGGACTTATTGTTGTGCTCGTTGGCTTAATTGGTGTAATGGTTCATGGGGTTATATCCGGCTATATCAGTAACCAAGAAAGCAAAAACGAATTTCTGAAAAAAGAAATCGCTCTTTTAGACAAAGAGATTGATGAAATTAAGCGGCTCAAAGAGCAGACGGATGCGCTGTTATCGCGCAAACAGGTAATCGAGTCATTGCAGGGAAATCGTGCCGAAGCGGTGCAATTGTTTAATGAATTGGCGCGCCAGACCCCAAATGGGATTTATCTTAAGAGTATTAAGCAACAGGGGCAGAAAATAACAATAGCGGGGTTTGCTCAGTCCAATGCTCGTGTTTCTACGTTGATGCGAAATCTAGAGGCTTCATCGCTACTTGAAAAGCCCAGCCTTGTGGAAATTAAGGCTGTAGTAGTAGGAGTGCGGCGTCTAAGCGATTTTTTGCTTAATGTAAATATTACGCGTGCGGCTGTAGTCGATGAGAAAGCCGGCAAATCAAAGCCGAGTGCACCGATTGGTGGCGTACCGTCAGTTACGCAGGATAAAAAAGTATGAAAAAGCCGAGCGTTCTCCCCTTACCATCAGTTTCTACCTTTAATTTTCAAGCGTTAGTTGAAGATTTTAAAACTTTAGACCCAAAAGATATCGGCACTTGGCCTGCGATTCCAAGAGTTGTGGTTTTGTTAGCATTATTTTTTGCCTTATTAGCGGGTGTATGGGTATTAGATTGGAAGGATCAAGTTGATGAGCTGGATGGTAAGAAGCAACAAGAGGAAAAGCTTAAAGAAGAGTATATAGACAAAAAAAAACAGGCAATTAATCTTGAAGAGCATCGCAAGCAACTTGCTGAGATTGATAAAGCATTCGGCACCTTACTTAAACAATTACCCAATAAATCCGAAATGGAAGCTTTGCTTGTCGATATTAACCAAGCAGGCTTGGGAAGAGGGCTTCAATTCGAATTGTTTAAACCCGGAGGTGAGCAGCAAAAAGATTTTTATGCGGCATTGCCCATTACCATCAGAGTAACAGGTGGTTACCACGACTTAGGTGCATTCGCTAGCGATATTGCCAAATTGTCACGTATTGTTTCTTTGTCTGATATTGCCATCGAAGTTGCAAAAGATCAGCCATTGAAGATGGATGCAATTGCAATGACCTATCGTTATCTCGACGAAGAAGAAGTCTCGAAGCAGAAAAAAGACAAGGCGGCCAAGGCTCAAGGAGGGAAAAAATGAGACGTTTGCTCGCAGTTTTATTTTGTTTTTGTTTGTCCTCTTGTGGTGGCAATGAGCATCAAGACATTAAGCAATGGATGAACGAGGCGACAAAAGATTACAAGGGAACTGTTACCCCACTGCCTCAGATTAAACCATTCCCTCTTGTGGCTTATGAGGTTGCTGATTTGGTAGAACCGTTTCGCCCTTCAAAAATTGAGCCGGAGCGAAAGCAGGGCGGAGGTGGTGGGCTGCAACCTGACCCTAATCGTAGAAAGGAGCCTTTGGAGGCTTATCCTTTAGAGTCCTTGAAAATGGTGGGCAATATTCGCCAAGGAAATGCCTTTAATGCTTTAATTCAGGCGGATAAAAACGTTTATCAAGTTAAAGTCGGAAATTATATGGGGCAAAATTTTGGGGTGATTACAGGCATTAATGATGCTGAGGTTACTCTAAAAGAGTTGGTGCCAGATTCGCTGGGTGACTATGCTGAGCGTATAAGTACGCTTCAGCTGCAAGAAAAGCAAGAGGGGAAAAAATGAACATTGATAAGAGAGTGCTGTTTAGTCGGCTTGTTTTAAGTTGCGTACTTCTACTTTGTGGGGTGACATCTGCTCTGTCAGATACGTCGCCTCGAGTTGAGGTTAAAAATAACATTGAAGCGCTAGAGGTTAGTCAGCAGGCGGGTGTAATTGTCCTTAAGTTGACTACAGCCCAAGAGCTTTCTATACCACCAGCAAGTTTTAGTGTTGCCAACCCTGCCCGTGTCGCATTTGATTTTCCAGGCACGACAAATGGTTTGGGGCGAAATACGCAAACAATAAATGAAGGAGATTTACGGAGTCTTAACATCATTCAAGCAGGCGATAGAACTAGGCTGGTACTTAATCTTCGGCAGTTACAGCAATTTGATACAAGAGTCGAAGGCAAAAATTTATACATAACATTGGCACCATCTGAGGCTGGTGCAATGGAAAACAAAGCGCCACGTTTTGCAGAAGCAAAAACATTGTCAGAGGTGCATGCAATACGTGACATTAACTTTAGACGAGGTCAATCGGGTGAAGCTAGAGTTATTATAGATATGTCGGATAGTAGCGTTGGTATTGATATTCGTCAGCAAGGTAAATCACTTTTAGTCGATTTTGCAAAAACCTCTGTCCCAGAAAGTTTACGTCGCAAAATGGATGTAACTGATTTTGGAACTCCAGTTACATCTGTTACCACTCAGCCGCAAGGTGAAAATGTAAGAATGACCCTCACACCAAAAGGACTGTGGGAACATAATGCTTACCAAAGTGATAATCAGCTTGTAATTGAAGTAAAGCAAGTAGTTGAAGACGCCAATAAGCTGGTGCAAGGAAATGGCCGCGGTTATCAGGGCGAAAAGCTCTCGTTAAACTTTCAGAACATTGATGTTCGTGCTGTTTTACAAGTTATAGCGGACTTTACCAATTTTAATATCATTACAAGTGATACGGTTGGTGGGAGCCTGACATTGCGGTTAAAAGATGTACCTTGGGATCAAGCTCTAGACATCATTTTGCAAGCCAAAGGTTTAGACATGCGAAAGAATGGAAATGTCGTTTGGATTGCTCCCCGCGATGAACTCGCAGCGCGTGAAAAAAACCAATTAGAATCGCGCCAACAACTTACGGATCTTGAAACAACCCGTACCGAAAGCTTTCAGTTGAACTACCAAAAGTCAGATGCAGTACAGAAACTTTTGTCCGACAAAAGCCAGCCGATTTTGTCGAAACGAGGAAGCATTATCACAGATCCGCGTACGAACAAAATATTTGTAAATGACGTTCCCAGCAGATTGGAAGATGTCCGTAAGCTTATTGCCGAAATTGATGTTGCAACAAAGCAAGTGATGATTGAGGCGAGAATTGTTGAGGCGGATGATAATTTTGCAAAAAATCTAGGCGTTAGATTGGGTGCTGGTGGATATGGTGGTGCTTATGCAAAGAATAGTGATTTAAAAGAAGGGGAGTTTGGATCCATTCCTACGGACTTTTCACCGCAAAGGGGTGTAGGAGGGGGGCTTGCAGATACGGGATACTTAACTGGGCAAATTTCAACGAAACCCGATTTCTTTAAGGACGCTTTAAATACAAATCTTGCTGCTGGTGGTATAAGTGGAAAACAAGCGGGCCAAGTTTCTTTTGCACTATTTAGTAGGGTTTTTGATCGTGTTTTAAATCTCGAACTAAGTGCGCTTGAGGCCGATGGAAAGGGAAAAATAATTTCAAGCCCCAGAGTCGTTACTGCGGATCAAATTGAAGCTTTAATAGAGCAGGGTGTAGAAATTCCATATCAACAAGCTACAAGTTCGGGCGCTACCAGCGTATCTTTCCGAAAAGCTAATTTATCTTTGAGAGTAAAGCCTCAAATTACACCTGATGGTAAAGTAAATCTTACTGTTGATGTAAGTAAGGACTCGCCAAATGCATCGCTTAACTCTGCAGCTGGTATAGCAATTGATACAAAGCATGTTAAGACTGAAGTTTTGGTTGAAAATGGAGGTACCGTTGTTATTGGTGGTATATATACACAACAAGAGAGAAATAACGTAACTCGAATACCATTTTTTGGGGATTTACCATATGTTGGGTTTTTGTTTAAAAATTCAGAAAAAATTAACAACAAAACCGAGCTGCTAATTTTTATTACTCCCAGAGTTTTAAATGATAAATTAAGTCTACAGTAACCAAGATTCTCAGCTAGAATTTTAAGTTGGCTGACTTTTTACCCGTGAAGTCTGGTAATAATATATATTTAATTGGCATGATGGGGGCAGGTAAGTCTACTATTGGTAAACAACTCGCGAGGCGCATGCATAGACAGTTTCTGGACTCTGATCAACAAATTGAGATTAAAGCAGGCGTAAAGATTTCTGTTATTTTTGAAATAGAAGGAGAGTCTGGGTTCCGGCGCAGGGAGTCGCGAGTATTACAAGATTTGTTACAAACCAGTAATGTTGTTATGGCGACAGGTGGCGGGGCAATATTAGACCCGCATAACCGAAAACTGCTCTCTCAGTCTGGATGGGTGATTTATCTTCATGCCCATCCTTTGGAGTTGTTTGAACGGACCCGATACGATGCTAAGCGACCTCTTCTGCAGGTTGAAGACCCAAAAAATAAATTATTACAATTATTTACAGAGCGTGATCCACTTTATCGTGAAATTGCAGATTTAGTAATAGACAGTAGTGGAAAGTCTCAGTCTTCAGTTGTTACTCATATAGAGCAAGAAATTTTGCGTATCACTACCTCCCTATGCAATCCCTAAATGTTGCGCTTGGTGAGCGTACATATCCTATTTATATTTGCGCTGGGCTGGTAGATAAAACAGAGCTAATCCTGCCGCTATTGAAAGTGCCTCAAGTAGCGATAGTGTCGAACACAACTGTGGGCCCGCTATATTTTGATCGTTTGGCAGGGCCGTTGCGTGACGCAGGCGTGACCATAGTAGAAATCATACTGCCTGACGGCGAGCAATATAAAGCCACCCAAACGCTAAATAAAATATACGACGCTTTGTTACAAAATCGTTGCGAACGCGGCAGCACAATTATTGCGCTGGGTGGCGGTGTAATTGGGGATCTTGCCGGCTTTGCGGCAGCAACTTATCAGCGCGGAATTTCGTTTATACAAGTGCCGACAACCTTGTTAGCGCAAGTGGATTCATCTGTAGGCGGTAAAACCGGCATCAACCATCCGCTGGGTAAAAATATGATTGGGGCGTTTCATCAGCCACGCATGGTTTTGGCTGATATCAGTACACTAACAACGCTGCCAGATCGTGAGTTGCGGGCAGGATTGGCTGAAGTCATTAAATACGGATTAATTCGCGACTTATCATTCCTAGAGTGGTTAGAGCAAAATATGCCCAAACTGCTGGCGCGTGACATGGGTGCGCTGGCCTACGCGATTCATCGCTCATGCAAAAACAAAGCAGAAATAGTAGCTGAAGACGAAACCGAATCTGGCGTTCGTGCATTATTGAATTTGGGCCATACCTTTGGTCACGCAATTGAGGCTGGCCTGGGTTTTGGAGTTTGGTTGCACGGCGAGGCTGTAGCCGCAGGGACTGTAATGGCTGCCGAATTGTCTCGTCGA
>Ga0209181_10007979_pt1 | contig 14342 bp, 10 predicted proteins | sample MAT05_FD_187208 | JGI IMG/M metagenome (GOLD analysis project Ga0209181, IMG submission 187208) | Freshwater microbial communities from Lake Fryxell liftoff mats and glacier meltwater in Antarctica - MAT-05 (SPAdes) (version 2) | ecosystem: Environmental > Aquatic > Freshwater > Ice > Liftoff... | reverse complement strand
AAAAAACAGAATAAAGGATCTTCTAATTATAATGCATCAAGACTCCTTCTCAATTAAAAAGTTTGAGGATCTGTCACGTCCGTCATCAACAAACTATTCTGAATATTTTAATGACAGCACCACTTTAAAAGTGCTTTCGACACTCATTACTGACACTAGCTTGCTAAATGACATGAAGACAATTATGAAAGACACTGGCTACATGTCTATGACAGGGGCAATTAAAGATATTTATTTATTAAAACAGAAAGTTAACAGCGAAGCAATAAAGAAATTAGCTATAAAATTTACAAATGAAGACCTGATTGAAATATACAGTACCAAATTTTCAATTGATGAAATTGAAGAAATGATAAAGTTTTATCAAACAAGTACCGGGCAAAAACTACTTTCTCTGATACCTGAAATTGAAAAAGACATCAATAGAAGAATAGAGGAAAAATATGCAACTTATTTACAGGGGCTATGACAGCCCCCAGTCAAGTAATCAACGACAATTCCACCCCAGCCTCTCACAGAACCCTACCCGACCAGTTCAATCCGAAAGCTATCTGGCAGAAAACTACTGCTGGCTTCAAAAATAAATTCTCCTTCTATTTTATCAATTATTCAAAATAGTTTGTTGCCATGTTTTTGCACGCCAGCTCGGTCCCCGAACGATCAAAAATCCCGGCTATTCACCTAACCTCATCCTCCATTCCATCAGCCCCTTCAAAACTCAAACCCCCCGCTTATCCATAACCGATGTGAATCACCATCCAACAAACGCTGTTATCCGGATTAATTTTCCTGTTTCGGTAAAGTTTTTCTTTATTTTGCACCATGGCATACAGCATCCTTTATCACAACGAATTAGATATAAAAAGTGTAGAAAAAAGCTTTCCCAAAACCCTGCACCAGTTACAGAACGGCGATTTTAAAAGCGCCGACGTGCGAAAGATGGGCGATACCAATTATTACCGTGCCCGGCTTGATATCCGCGACCGATTGCTTTTTAGCCTGGTAGTTTGTAAAGGGCGGAAACACTTACTGTTGCTGGAAATAATTAAAGACCATAACTATGCCCATAGCCGCTTTTTACGTGGAGCGCTGTTGCCGGAAGATGACAAACTAATTGCCGTACCGGATCCTGAAAAAGAATTAAACGGGCATGCCCCCGAACTATCTTATCTCAATGCCGGTAATCGTGCTATACACCTGCTCAATAAATTTATTTCCTTTGATGAACTGCAACAGTCTGTTTTTTCATTGTACACGCCGCTTATTATTGTTGGGTCGGCAGGAAGTGGTAAAACAGCACTGGTATTGGAGAAAATGAAAACATTGCCGGGCAATGTTGCTTATATTTCGCTGTCAAAATTTTTGGTTGAAAATGCCTCCGGCCTTTATTATGCCAATGGGTACGACAACGAAAAACAGGAAGCGGAATTTCTTTCGCTCAGCGATTACCTGGCTAGTTGGGAAAAACCGCAGGGCCGTGAAATTCATTTCCGTGCTTTTGAACCCTGGTTTGCCCGCCATACACAGGCACTGAAAATAAACGAACCCTACCGCGTATATGAAGAATTTAAAGGCGTCATTACAGGTTCTCCCGTACACGCCGCCTGGCTTACCAAAGAAGAATACCTTTCCCTCGGTATTAAACAGTCTATTTTCAGCATGGAGGACCGGGAAAAACTGTACGCCCTTTTTGAAAAATATGTTGCCTGGCTAAAAGAAAACAACTGGTACGATAGCAATATCATCTGCTACGACTATCTGGAAAAAGTAAAGCCCCGCTATGACTATATTATTGTGGATGAAGTGCAGGATATTACCAATATCCAATTGAAATGTATCCTGCAATCGCTTACCGCAAAATCAAATTTCATTTTAACCGGCGACAGTAACCAAATCGTTCATCCCAACTTTTTTTCCTGGTCCAAGGTGAAGACTTATTTTCATCAAACAGGCGATGCAGGCAAACAAGTAAAAATACTGCAAACCAATTACCGCAATAGCAGGCAGGTAGTAACGTTGAGCAATAACCTGCTAAAAATAAAAAACCGGCGGTTTGGTTCCATTGACCATGAAAGCAATTACCTGGTAGATACCATCAGCGAGGATAATGGCGAAGTATTGCTATTTGGCGATGAGGAAAAAAAGAAATCAGAACTTAACCGCCGCACACAGGACAGCACGCATTATGCCGTGATTGTTACGGATAGCATTTATAAAGAAGAAGCAAGGAAATACTTTAAAACGCCACTCGTATTTAGCGTGCAGGAAGCCAAAGGGCTGGAGTATGAAAACGTGATACTGGTGAATTTTGTTTCCAATCACGAAGATGAATTCCGCGAAATAATCAACGGTGTAACAAAAGAAGACCTGGAACAAACTGAACTCCTTTACAACCGTGCCTCCAATAAAAACGATAAGGATGCCGAGGTTTATAAATTCTATATCAATTCATTTTACGTAGCCATTACCCGTGCTATTAAAAATATTTTCCTTTTCGAAAAACGCATCAATCATCCTGCGTTGCAATTATTGCAAATGCAGGAAAACAAAAAAGAAATACAGGTAGCCGAAATAAAATCAACCAGGGAAGAATGGCTGGCAGAAGCGCAACGGCTGGAAGAACAGGGCAAGTACGAACAGGCAGAACAAATACGGGCTAAATATTTAGGATACGATTACGTAAGTGCTGAACAACTGGAAATAATTTTGAAACTGGCGCTCGACCCTGCCAAAAGGGAGCACGAGGTTAAGAAGGAGCGCAAACAATTATTTCAATACGCATTTCATCACCAGCGCTTCGACTGGATTGAACAACTGGCCCAGCTCCAGTTTCAGCGGGCAATGCTTTTGATGCGGGAAGTAAGGCAACACCGCAAAGACTTTGGTAAAAATATCAGGCTTGGCCGCAGGCAGGATGTACTTGCCACGATTGAAAAATATGGCATCAGTTTTACCGCAGAAGAAGGTGCAACGGGTTTGATGCTTGCCTTGCACCATGGCCAGCATGAACTAGCTACGGAGCTGCTGAAACGTAATGCTTCTATCCGCCAAACGGACCAAAATGGTTGGATGGCCATTGACCATCTGATGCAGGGCTACTACAAAAATACGCTGCTAAAACACCAGCAAATGGCTGGATTGCAAACCCTTCGGCAGTTTTGGCATTTGGCAAAACCACCAGCCATCGTACTGGAAGTGTACAATCACCAATTGCAGATTGGTGGCAACAGCATGCTTTACTTTTTGGTGATTGCCATGCGCACCATGCAGGCAACGCAGGCAAATAAAGTAAAAATTACCTTTCCGGGCGAAGATAAGCGGGTGGTGATGGCCGGCGCTTTCGACATGAATGATGTGGTGAAAATGGCCTCCCTTTTACCAGATGAAATACTGCCACCCTATCGCAAAAACCGTTCATATATCAACAGCGTGCTGGCATCCAATGAAATCAGCCGAAGAGGTCAGCCCGGATGCAAAATGGTTTTTGAAAGAATGCAAAGAGGATGGTATATCGTGAAACCGAATATTGTATGGAAGGCAACGAGTTAATAATTTTTGTGTGATGAAGAATATTTTACACTCATTTAATGAGGCGGAGTTATCCGAATAGTAAAGTTGAATGTAATAAGATACTCATCATATTACCACCCATCTCTTCCAGGTATAGCGGTTCGTTGCCTCCCCGCTCCCCCACAGGCCCGTACGAGCGGCTTTCCCGCATAAGGTTCCTCTATTTACGGATTCGCTCAATGATCCATTTCCGCTATCTGTATTTCAACTGTTAACACTTCTTTAATGTCTCTGTTACATTAATGTTTCTGAAATACAGACCCGTAAACAGGCATCTTCCTTCCTTACTCAGTGGCTTTCATGGAGCTGATTGGCCACCTTTCTATCAGTACTATGAAGATGCTAAGACTGCCTCTGCCCTTCTCTTTGCCTTCGTTTCCTTCGGCTTAGACACCATTACGATATCGCCTTTTCTTAGCGAAATGACAGGGTGGCAATATCTACCCTGTAAGCCCGGATTGTTTTGGTTCGGTCAATCTTGTTTATACCGAATTTCGTTTGGAGACGGTAGGCTCTCCTGTGTTCCCGTACTACCCCTGTCTGTCTCTGGTATGCTCTCAGACCCCGGTCGAATCTCACCAGCTCGTCAGTAACGCTGGTTTGATGTTGCCCTATTGAAATGATGATTAAGGCTTCAACATTAAGTAACTTTTCGAGGCTAAATCATATACCTTCAACAGTCGCTGTCTATGCTTCGTGCCATCATCTCTAATGACTACGCAAGACTCGCTTACGATGGTTGACCAGCCCTTGCCGTACAGGATTGATTACCTGTCGGGTAATTGAGAGGTGTTTCAAATTACTTATCCCCGCTTCACGGATTTATCACAGCGCAACATCTCTCATTCCTCAAATGCTCCGCCGGCTTCCTACATACTATTTTAATTAACCAGATCGAAATGACCGCAGCCCCCAAAACCAGCAAGATGAATCCAGCCATAAAAAAAAATCAAAGTCAGGTTGAAGCGATATACATCGTTCTTTGCCTTGATTAGTTGCAAAACAGACGATAAGAATGAAACCAATAATTACAAGTTTCAAAAAAACTTTTGCCAATATCGGGCATTAGCAAGAAAACCGATACTCCGCAATATACGAATACCGGTTTCCTTCATGCGTTGCAGGCATAAAAACAATAACAAGATTATTTGCTTTTTAATTGCAAAAAGCGAGTAAAATAAATTGTCAGATAGCTGACCTGTTTCATCTGTGCGTTATACTAGTTTTACCTTAAACTTAATTAAAATATTCAAATATGAAGAAGGTATTTTTATGTTGCACACTGTTGCTATTTATTTTTATTACAGTAAATGCACAACAACAAAAAACAGGTATATCAAAAAATTATGCTGACGTTGGGTTTGGTTTTGGAAGTTCTCAGGGAAGCATTTCGGGTTCTTATACACATAACTGGCAACTTGGCAAGAAAGGGAAATTTTTTATTGGTACCGGGGCGAGGTTTACCACTTACTTTGGTAACGGGATCAATTATCTTTCTGCACCTGCAAGCATTGCAAGTGATGAAAAATCGATCGATACTTTATTGATATCAAAACCCTCCGTTAATGCCCTGAATGTACTTATCAATCTCGGGTACAACTTCTCTCCCAGGTTACAAGTCGGTTTTAATATCGATGCAATTGGGTTTTCTTTTGGAAAAAACATCAATTCAAAATTTACAGGAAACGGTACCACAACAAATATAAATGCCAAACCAACCGGTTTCAACATCCTGCTCGTTGGCAACAATGACAAAGGCAGTCTTAATTCCCATTTTTATCTGCAATATCTATTAGGAAAGCAGTGGGGGGTAAAAGTTGCTTACCAATATCTCTTTACAGAGTACACAACCGCTACTAAGGTTCAAACACAACCTGAAGTGAACGACCGGTTTAGGAACAAAGCCACTATGGGTTATGTCGGATTTACCTACAGTTTTTAAAACCCGCTTTCATTTAATCCCTGTAAAAAATTAGTATGAAAAGAATATTTGTTTTGTTGGGCCTTTTTGTGATGGCATCTGCATTTAGCAACGAAACTTATATTCCGGCAGATGAAGGATCGTCTGTAAAATGTAAAATTAAAAACCTTGGACTTACTTCAGAAGTATCCTTTAAAGGTTTAAAAGGAACGATAGATTTTGACCCTGTGATACCAACCAGTGCTAAATTTGATGTAACCCTTGATGCGCAAACACTCAATACGGGCATTGGAGCAAGAGATAATCACCTGCGCAAAGAAGAATATTTTAATGTGGAAAAATATGCCAATATAAGAATCGTTGGCACCAGGGTTACTGCAGCTACCGGTGAAAATGCTTTCAATATGTTTTGTAACCTAACTATTAAAAATGTTACTAAATCAATTGCATTTCCATTTACAGCATCTCCGCAAAATAATGGATATCTATTTAAAGGTGAGTTTAAATTGAACCGCCGTGATTATGGTGTGGGTGGCAACAGTATGACCCTGTCTGATAATTTGACCGTTTCCTTATCAGTTTTCGCTAAAAAACTATAAAATCAGGATTCCTCACAGTCTTTCACCCCATCAGGCCTGTTTTATAAAACCTGTGAGACAAAAAACCATGAAATCAAACGAAGTTTACCAGTGTGTGAAATTTCAATATCTATGAGGCAGGCTAAAAAACGCAGAACTTTAGAGATGAAGGATTATAACTCCTTTCCGTTTATTACTCATTTTATGTACCTGGCTTTGCCAGTTTTTTTTATTTAATCAATGCTGCTTTTCATTTAGAACCTCCACTTTTCAGCGTTTAACAAAATACGATTTGTTGCGGTTTTGGCAACCTTCCAGACCGTACTGCCAAAGTGCAAGCGTGCAAGGCGGGTGAAACTTCATACCTGATATTACTCCTCCCCTTAAAATAATTTCCATGATGCTTTTTTACTGCAACCTTTTTATACTTGTTCCGTATGTACTGTTAGGTAATTATCTTATACCAATAAATAAACTAAAAATTATTATGCATTTATTGAATACAGAAAACATAGGCGGAACGGACGATAAAATGCCACTTAAAAATTATGACATTTTCTCAACGCTAAGCGATGAGGAATGTGAGGAAATGCACCTTGCATACAATGTGGTGGATGCAAAAAAAGGCGATTATATATATTTTGAATCGCAGTATTTGAACAAGCTTTTTTTTATTAAGGACGGCTATATAAAAATTGGTTACATCAATAATAATGGCGAAGAGATTATAAAGGAAATTTTGCAGGGAGGTGAAATGTTTGGACAGTTTTCACTTGAACGAAATTGTTTAAACGGCGAATTTGCCCAGGCTTACAAATCGGATGTGAGCCTTTGCTCGTTTACCATTGATAACTTTAGAACCATTCTTCAAAAAAATACTTCTGTTGCTATTGGCTATACACAAAAGGTAGGCAACAGATTGCGTAAGATGGAAAACCGCTTTTTAAATATGATGCATGCCGATGTTAAAACAAGATTACTACGATTTTTCTGCGACATGATTGAAACAAACAATGAAAGCATTATAGGAAACACTGTTTTAATGAAGAATTTTTTAACGCATGATGATATTGCACGCCTTATAGGAAGCACCCGGCAAACCGTTACAACTACCTTTAATGAACCGGCAATGAAGAAGTTGGTAAGCATTACCAAAAGACAGATTTATATAGCTGACATAAAAGCAGTTAAAAAAGTCCTGGTGCATTAATCAATCGCATTTTAAAACCCGTTAAGACCTGGGTTGTATTGTGTAAACTTTTAGTAGCGTTACTTTTTGGGAAAAAGCAGATAGCCAACATGTATTCCAGTACTAATCACTTCTAAATCGCCCACACCTATTCCTTTTAAGGGAAACTGTACATAAGGTTCCAGCCTTATTTTATTACCGTTATTCAGTTTCTTTTCAAAACCAATACCAATATCTGCAGTAGCTGCAAAATACGATGCAGATTTTTTATAAGCCCCGGTTACCTCTTTATTTTGCCCGTTATAAAGTGTTTTGTATTTATTGTATTCATTTGTTACAACATACGATGATACTCCCGCTGAAACATACACATTTCCCTTTCCGGCATTAACAATATTGTAATTTAACCGCAACGGTAATTCCAAAACATTGCAGTTGCCATTAACGCTAAGTACCTGCATTCCGGCTGGCATGGCGGAACTTATATTATCTGTCTTAAAATACCTGCCATTGCAGGCGTAAATCTTTTTACTAACTATAAGCCCGGTTTCTATAGCAAGTTTTTGGGTTACCTGGTAACCGGCAACTAAACCACCCTCAAATCCTGTTTCGTCGAAGCGAACAGTATTTACCCCGCTAAATTCCGGACCTGCAAGCACGCCAAAGTAAAAGCCGGTTTGCCTGGAAGACATTTTATTTTTTTTCAGCAGTGAAGTTTTTGAAGGTGAAGTTTTTGCAACTGCCGCTGTTGAATCAGTTACTGGATGTACTTTAGCCAATGGTTGAGCAATCGTTTTATTTTCTAAAACATTAATTTCCCTGGAATCACTGTTATTATTTTGTTCTGGGTTTCTTTCACTTAAAACAGCACTGTTTTCTATAGCAATAACCATTTCATTTAGGTCTGGTGAAATGGGTTTTAAGTTAGGCGCTTTAACTGCATCGTTTTCAAATGTAAGACTGTCCGGATGTAAACTGTTGGACTCCAACTTTTCCTTTTTCTCTACGCTGCTAATTGATTTTACAGAAGCTGAAGCCGTAAAAACATTGGCTGTAACACTGCTGTTATTTTTACTGTTTTTTTCATCGATTTTATTTTCTGGTTGCTGTGCGGCGACAAGTGATTTTTTTGCATTGTTAGCATCCGTAATTTTAATATTATTATTACTGTTTGTTTCTGAAAAATAAGTAGCAATAATTCCGCCACCTGCAAACAAAATTATCAGCAGCAGAGCAGCGCTTATTTTATATCGTATATCATACTTTTTATTTACTGAATCGCTATTGGTTAAGAGTGGGGCAATTTTATCCCAATCATTCGCCCCAGGGGAAGGCCGGTAGTTTTCCGCAGCATTGCGAAACAGGTCGTCTGAATGGTTGTCTAAATCCTGCATAAATGTGACTCCTCCATTTTTTTTATGCCTTTTTGCAATATGGCCCTCGCCCGGGAAAGATTCGATTTTGAGTTTCCGATGGTAGTATCCATCAAATCGGCAATTTCGGCATGAGAGTAGCCATCGATTACATATAAATTAAATACTACCCGGTAATTGGGCTGCAATTGTTTTACAAGTGTTATAATATCATTGTATAAAACTGCTTTGTCTGCATTGTAGTAATTGTCTGCAAGTGCAAAAGCTGTTTCAGGTATCCCGCCAATTTCAGGAAGCATTTGTTCTTTTCTAAGCTGGTCAATGGCTGTATTAATAACAATCTTTTTAAGCCAGCCCATTAATATTTTTTCATTTTCCCCATCATCGCTAAACCTGAAAGCATCAAAGCCATTCAACATTTTTACAAAGCTATCGTTCACTACGTCAACCGCTTTATCATATTTATAAATGTAGCGGAAAGCAGTTTTAAGGGCAAAGCCACGGTACTGCTCATAAACTATCTTTTGATATTTATGGTCTTTTGCAATACAGCCCTTTATTATTTGTGTTAGATTTTCCAATAGCAGGTTAAAAATTAGATGATATGGCAAATTTATATACTTACCGATGACAAACTTGCAATTCATAGATACGCATAAATTTAAAAAAAGTTGCCTGTAGCAAAAAAAAATTTTTTTAACGCTACTGTATGGTTCCTATAAAGTTCGTTTGCCGTGGCATTTTTGTTGCTGGCAGAACTAGGACGAAATTGGCGAAACAGGAATTTACCAGTCAATCCGAAAACTTTGCACTTCGTCGCTTGGCGACAATTTAGTCAACCAGCAATTTTCCACAATTCCGGGTAATGCTGCAATCAGTGTATCTGCAATCCTTTTAAGCCGGCGGCTGATAATATTAGTGCTATCTCTGGTAGATACTATTTCAATTTTATTTTATTGCAGGGCATTGTAAGTTTTCCGTATTCAAAATGAACAAATACGAAAATAGTAAGTAAGTTTTATTTGTTTAGGTCATTTGGCTGACAGTTTCAAAAACAAGTTGAAGAATATTTTTGTACCATAAAAATAATAACAAAACCAACTGATGGCAATCTTTAAGAAACAATTTATATACAGGTTGATGCTGTTTATAGTGTATACTTTATTGACACCATCTTTTAATTTTGCTCAAAGAGACAGTACAAAAAATGTAAAGGAGTTTATCAGAAAAAATTTCATTCAGCCATACCTGGGCACGTTTAACCGTTCTATTGTTTTTCTTTCAAATGAAAAAAATGAAGAAAAGTACGGATTGCGCTTTTCGCCCAATTCTGCTGCATTTGCTGGTGTAAGTGTAAAGTATAAAAAGCTAAGCATCTATGCAGAGACACTCATTCCCAATACCCAAAAGGTAGACAGGAACAAAACAACTGTTAGATCATCCGCAATATTTCTTCATCACTTTACACAAAAATGGGGCATAACAGGTTTTGCAAGCTGGAATAAAGGTCTGCTGATGTACATACCTAAAAATGAAATGTATGAAGACCGCAAGGATTTAAGGACGATTACAGTCGGCGCACATTTTTATAACATATTGAACGGCAAAAAATTTTCGTACACCGCAGCCAATAGTATGACAAAATTGCAAACAAAAAGCAATGGTTCGTTCATGCTAATGACTACACCGGTTTTCAGGCGTTTTTATTCCAGCGAAGGCATTATTCCTGAAAAGATACGCCAACATCATTTAACCGGCACCAGCAGCCCTTGTAAAAGCATACAATTCATTTCGCTGCAAAGTAAGCCGGGTTATATTTACAATTTTGTTTTCGACAAAGGCAGGTATTTTATATCGCCTGCCATTTACGCAGGCTGCGGCATAGAAAATCATACTGTTATTACTGAAGCAGAAAAGCACAATGACTTTAACTTTAACACTGGTTTTAGGGCAAAACTCGTAACAGGAATTAACAGCGAAAAATTCTTTTTTTCCCTCGAATTACTTACCGACAGAAACACAGCCTACCTCTACAAAACAAATATCAAAAACAACTACACAGAAATGAGTTGCAACCTGGGTGTCAGGTTTTGATCTCTACTATTAGCGCAATATTTGCAGCTATGACAGGATGTTCAAAGGTTACGCTCTACGCATCGGTCTTTACTTTGTTAAAAGCCATCTGAAGTTTATTTGTAAAGAGCAGGTGCAGCAAAAGTTCAATTTATATTTAAACTTCTGACTTGAAAAGTTATTGATTCCTCCTTTGCTGTAATCATTCTGTTTTCAAACTTTTCACCGGGTTGGCAGTAGCCGCCCTAATAGCCTGGAAACTTACCGTTAAAAATGCAATAAGCAACACAACAAATCCTGCAACAAAAAACACCTCCCACTTAATATCTATTCTGTAAGCAAAACTTTCAAGCCACTTATTCATTGCCCACCATGCCAGCGGAAAAGCAATGAAACAAGCAGCTACAATTAATACAATAAATTCTTTTGCCAGCAGTTGCATGATGCTGCCTACAGATGCGCCCAAAACTTTGCGAATGCCAATTTCTTTCCGGCGGGTATTGGATACATAGGTTATCAAACCCAGTAAACCCAGGCAGGAAATCATTACTATAAGACCAGCAAACAATCCAAACAACTGAGCCGTTTTATTTTCTGCTTTATAGGTCTTATCAAAAACTGCATCCAGGAAATTATATTCAAAAGGTTTATCCGGGAAAAATTGCTTCCATAGTTTTTTTACCTGCTCTACTCCACCGCCAACTGCTCCTGCTTTTAATTTGATGCCCATCTGTCCTTCCCATCCCTCATTTAAAGAATAAATAGCAGGCAGGATGGTTGTTTTAAGGTCGGCGTGATTGTAATCTGCAATGACCCCAACCACTTCTCCCCGCATGGGGATTTCTTCATAAGAACCATCGGGCTTATACTGAAATGTATAATAGCCGGTCTTCTTACCATCAATCGTTTTCCAATTAAAATATTTTTTTGCGGCTTCATTAATGAGAAAAGCTTTTTTGTCAGCTACAGAAGATGCGTTTAACATTCTTCCTTCAACCAATTTGATATCAAATGTTTTCAAATAGTCTTCATCAAAAGTAAGCCGCTTAATGGAAGCATCTTTTGCTCCGGTTGGCACAAAATCGCTTACCAATTTTTGCCCCTGCAACAATCCGCTGCCGGGCAATCCGTATGCCCTTGTAGCTGCTTCAACCGAAGCTATTTTTTTTACTTCCTGCTTGAATACTTCTTTCACATTTGCAGGAGCATCTCTTAAATCCAGTGTAAGAATTTGTGAACGTTGATAACCAAGATTTTTATTTCGTACATAACTCAATTGTTGATATGTAATAAATGTAGCTGCAATCATCATTACAGCAACTGTAAATTGAAGTACTACCAATGTCCTGCGTAACAATTGTTTGCCACTTCTATTTACCAACTCCCCTTTCAAAACAGTAACAGGGCGATAAGATGAAAGTATCAGGGCTGGATAAATCCCGGCAAAAACGCTCAACAATATAAATACTACAACCAGGTAAATCATACTGCGGAAGTCAATAAAAGACAGGAGTGAATATTTCTTTTCCAGTAAAGTGTTCAATGCTGGCAAACCTAAACCAGTTACAGCCAAAGCAAGCAACAATGAAACAAATACAAAAAGTGCTGCTTCCGAAATAAACTGCCAGCGCAGTTGGTTTTTAGAAGACCCCATTACTTTTCGAACGCCCACTTCTTTAGCCCGTGAGGCTGCACATGCAGTAGCAAGATTGATGTAATTAAAAGAGGCCAATAGCAAAATGAATATAGCAATAAAAGAAAAAATATAAACATAGGTGATAGGGCTTGAAGCAATCAATGAGGTGTTGAGATAAATATCCCGAAGCGATATCAATTTTAATTTCCAGACACCAGCAGCATTCGCATCATTTAATTGTTTTAAATAAGCTGGAAACTGCGATTCGATTGCAGCAGTTTTGGTGCCCGGAGCCAGTAATAAATACGTCCATACACCGCCACCCCAATAGTTATCGGTTACATCCCAGCCAATCAATTCATTTGCGTTTGCATAATTTGCAAGAAAATCAATTTTCAGGTGTGCATTTTCAGGTAAATTTTTCATAACACCTGTAACATGCAATGTTGTTTTATTGTCGTAAATAAACGACTGACCAATTGGATTTTTATTCTGAAAATATTTTTGAGCGATGGATTCAGAAATCACAACACCGTATTGTTCTTTCAATGCAGTTGCTGCGTTTCCTTTCAACAGTGGAAATGTAAATACATCAAACACTGTACTGTCGGCAAAATAAAAACCAGCTTCATAGTAAGCATTTTGCTCAAACTTAATCAGGGGGTTTGCATTTTTTAACCGAACGGTTTTTTCTACCTGTGCAAACTTTGCTTTTATATCACCGGCCAGCTTACCACCACTGGCCGAGTTGTTTTCAAATTGTTGTAGCAACACAATACGGTCAGCATTTTTATTGAAGCCGTCATAGTTTAATTCCTCTTTTACATACACGCTGATTAATAAAAAGGAAGCGAACCCTATTGTGAGCCCAATGAGATTAATGGCACTGTAGAGCCTGTTCTTAAAAAGGTTTCTAAGCGTAATTTTTAAACTTGTAAAAATCATCTTTGTATTTTTTATTCTGTTTTCAAACTTTCAACCGGGTTGGCCATTGCTGCCTTGATGGCCTGGAAACAAACTGTTAACAAGGCAATCAAAAATGCAATGGAGCCAGCAATGACAAATACCCACCAGGCGATATCAATGCGGTAAGCAAAATCCTGCAACCACTTGTGCATGGCCCACCAGGCCAATGGCGATGCAATTAAAAAAGCAATGAGTACCAACAATAAAAAATCTTTTGATAACAACGATACGATGCTCTGTACGCTGGCTCCTAACACTTTTCGTACGCCGATTTCTTTTACTCTTGACTCCACTGTAAAAGTTGCCAGGCCAAATAAACCAAGGCATGCAATAAAGATAGCCCAGATGGATGCTGTAGAGAAGATGCTGCCATATTGCTTTTCAGCCTCATAACTTTTGTTATAGTTATCGTCTACAAAAAAATACTCAAATGGATTACCAGCAAAACTGGATTTGTACATTTTCTCCAGCGAAGCGATCTTCTCCTGAACCTTATCTGCAGTAATGCGAACACTGAAATACGAATTGTTATTTTGGGGATAAAAAATAATCGGGTCAATGGCTCTCTTCAAGCTGGTATGATTGTAATCTTTTACCACTCCTATTACGTCGAGTGCCCGTTCATCCCACTGTACTTTGGTATGCAACGCCTGCTCCGGATTATCAAAACCCAATTGCTTAATGGCCGTCTCGTTCATCAACACTTTACTGTTATCATTCCATTCTACCGCACATTCTTCGGGCGTAAAATTTCGTCCCGCTACCAGTCCAATCTCATAGGTTTTTAAAAAGCGATCGCCGACAATTGCAAAGGAATATGTTTTCACCTCGGCCCCTTTTACTGAGCCCGGTTGGGTAAAACCGCTGGTTATAAAATTGTACCATCCTCCTGGAACCGTTCCTGAAACACAATAATCTTTTACAAAACTTTGAGCCGCAATTTCATTCCAAAATGCAGTGCGCCTGTTTTTATACGTGCTGTCCTTTCCTAACTCCGGGCCACGGATTACCAATAACTGATTGGTATTGATACCCA
>Ga0209181_10007973_pt1 | contig 14346 bp, 14 predicted proteins | sample MAT05_FD_187208 | JGI IMG/M metagenome (GOLD analysis project Ga0209181, IMG submission 187208) | Freshwater microbial communities from Lake Fryxell liftoff mats and glacier meltwater in Antarctica - MAT-05 (SPAdes) (version 2) | ecosystem: Environmental > Aquatic > Freshwater > Ice > Liftoff... | reverse complement strand
CTTAAAATCGTACACAGCGGCGCTGTAGCTTAAGGTGTAATTGCGGGCAACCACTTCATACGTCTGGTCGTTAAACCAGGTTCTCATTTCATCAACCACCACATCATTTTTATTTTCGGGTTTTACTTTTTGGGTAAAGATGTAGCAACTGGTATTTTTAAACATATCAATGTCAATTCTCATGTCGTATTTATCAGCAAGCTCATCATCATAAATGGCTGTTTTATTGCTAATGAAAGGCAGCCCGTTTATTCTTTTGCCGGGGTTGAAGAAAAGCATCTTTAATTGCTCTTTATTTTTCTCGAGGCCGGTTTTACCTGTAGTGTTAAACTCCCTGCCTGTAACAATATTATCCTCGCCACAAATGCTGTCTTTTGTAAAAAAAAGAGAAGCATACATTTTTGCCGTGTAATAATTAAACTCTCTGTTCTCGTCATACATATCACCGGTAACCTGTTCTTCCAGTGTAAGCATACTGCGGCAGTTATTGCTGCGTATCTGTTTGGTTGTGCTGTGCAGGCCGGCTTTTATTTTACCGTCGCCATCATTCATGCGGATATCGTTTATGGCTGTAAAGCCCAGTATGTGCAGGTTGCGGAAGGCTTTGTAAAAACTGGTATCGTTTTTTATGCGGTTGATAAAAGCAGGAACATTGAGTTTGTTATTTACCACAACCTCACTCAGTGTAATGGCCTTTCTGCCTACAGTTACGGTACTGTCATTTTTTTGCTGTGCAGATAAATGGAGAGTGGATAGTAAACAAAAAAAAGCAGGCATGAAATATTTCATGCCTGCAAGGTATTAAGAAAGTACTAAATGATTTTAGCCATTTGTGCTTTGTGCACCTGTTGGCGCAGCGGCTGGCTTTGCTTCTTCTTTTTTAACAGGAGGAGCAATGCTTCCACCGGTTTCTGCTTTTTTATCAACTGGTTTTGCAGCAGGAGTATTCATCAGACTTCCGCCCCCGTCGCTTACATCAGCTTTTTTTGCTGCTGTTTTTGCAGGAGCTGCATCGCTAACACTTCCACTGTAATTTACAACCTGTTTTTTGGGTGTTGCAGGAATCAGGTTATCGTTAAGCGAACTAACTGAAGACGCAGGCACTTTTGCCTGTACTACTGCACTGGTTGCAACTGGTTTTACAGGTGCAGTTGCCTTTACTGCATTATCGTATGCCGGCTTGATATGATTAGCCGGAACATCAGATACACTGCTTTGTGCAACTACCGAAGTAGCACAAAAAGCTGAGACAATGATCAAAAGAATATTTTTCATAATTATTTTTTTTAATTGTTTAATAGATTAATAGTTTATAGTGTACCGGTATTCTAAACCCTGCGGCAAACCTATATTTGCAGGAACAGCCTCATCAGCATATACAGTACGGGTAATAAAAATTTTACCTAAACCAAATACAGCCTGTATAACATTTGCTCTGCCGCCTGCATTAGTTGAATACGGAAGCATGTATGGACCAATACTGCCAACTCTAAAATATACAGTAGGAGTACCGCTAGCCAATACAGCAGCAGTTATTTCAGGAGCAAATAATACATATACCCTCATACTGGTTCCGTCAATAGTAGTATCCCTGGCAGCACCATCGCCAATTGCCGACTGGGTATTCCAAGCAGAACTGAATCTGGCACCAGCACCAGCTACCCAGCTTGCATTGCCTGCAGCATCACTGGTTAATACCTTGCCTGCACCTTGTGTGCCATCTGTTAACTTAAATGTACCATTTACATCCAATTGTGCTGCAGGTGTTGGTTGGTTAATACCTACATTACCATTAGAATTTTGGATGGTGAAATTTTGAATACTGCCATTTCTAAAAATCTGAAAGTTATCGTTACTTGGAGCATTCCTTACATTCCATTTAGTACTGCCGCTTCTTTGTAAACGCAAAGCAGCGTCACCATCTGCGGCGTCAATATCAACTACAGAAAAGCTGTTGGTAGAGCGGCTGCGGATACCGGTTGCACCGTTATGCTCAACATCTAACCTGTAGGCTGCTACACCGTTAGGGCCAATGCCAACGTTACCAGTACCATCCTGAATATTCATTCTTGGTCCGCCTCCACCTAATTCAAATATCTGAAGATCGTTTACGAACCCGGGGGTATTATTATTACGAATATTCCATTGACCAACACCTGCACGTTGTAAACGCAAAGCAGCGTCGCCATCAGCGGCATCGATATCAACAACAGAAAAACTGCTGTTAGAACGGCTGCGGATACCAGTTGCACCGGTATTAAGCACATCTAAAGGATAAGAAGGAGATGTTTCTGTAATACCTACATAACCGCTAACATTGTTTATAGTTACGTTTGCAGTTGAGCTATTGTTGCGTACAATCTGGTAATCATCGCTGCCTGGTGCACTACGCACATTCCATTTGGTAACACCTGCACTTTGATAACGCAAAGCAGCATCGCCATTGGCAGCATCAATATCAAATGCAGAGAAACCTGCACTTGAACGTATTCTGCCTCCGGTTCCGATATTATGCAATACATCTAATTTATAAGTAGGGTTAGTCGTTTCACCAATACCTACATTACCTGTTGCATCCTGAATAACCATACGGCTTCCGCCACCACCTAATTCAAAAATTTCTAAATAATCATCTGAGGGACGGTTACGCATGTTCCATTGGCCAGCACCGGCTTTTTGGAAACGTAAAGCAGCATCACCATTTGCAGCATCAATATCTACAACAGCAAAAGATGCGCTTGACTGGCTACGGATACCATTACCACCAGCATTTAATACATCTAGCTGATAAGAAGGAGCTGCCTGTACAATACCTACAAAGCCGGTACCATTGTTAATAGTTACGTTTACGGGTAAGCCGTTGTTACGTACAATCTGGTAGTCGTTGGTACCTGGTGCATTGCGTACATTCCACCTGGTAGTACCTGCATTTTGATAACGCAAAGCAGCATCGCCGTTTGCAGCATTCAAATCAATAACTGAGAAAGAAGCAAGGGACCTTACTTGCAGACCTGTAGCTCCGTTATGGTTAACATCTAAAGCATAAGAAGGAGCAGCAGTACCGATACCTACATTATTACCTGGTACTGAATTTATTGCCAAAGGAGTCCATGCAGAAAGATTATTGTTATGGCCACCTAATTGGGCAACGCCTCCCAATTCACCCATTATTACAGTTGCAGTTGTGTTACCAAAAGCAGCACCACCTTTCCAATTTAATGGACCTCCACCAAAACCTCTTACCATTACGGTTTGGGCATCGGCAGTATTTGGACCTACAGATAATGTATGTTGTGGAGCAGAAGAACCAATACCGGTGTTACCATTATTTAAAACACTGATAACCGGAGAAGCTGAATTGTTTAAAAAGTTATAAATGCGGTCATTTGCTGCTAAGCCTGCTGAAGAATTAAAAAACTGCAAAGCACGGTCACCAACCCCTGACTTAAGTGCAATATTTGCTCCATTGGTTTGTGCTGGGGATGTTGTAGTGTTATTAAAGCTTAAAGATGCATTCGCAAAATTTGGTCCTGTAGTATTTATAGATATACCATCGTTATTGCCAGCAACCACTGCTAATTTAGTGGTAGGGCTAATAGTGCCAATACCAACATTGGTTCCATCATCAAAAATTTGAGAGTTACCCAGGTTGGTTCCGTTTGGAGTCCATTTTGGTACAAAATTTAAAGTACCTGTACCGGTTACAACTCCAATACCTGCAGGAGATGACCAGGTTGCATTACCAGCAGCATCAGACTTTAATAAAAAGTTGTTTGCTTCGCCAATACCGGTTAATTGAACACCGCCGGCAGTTTGTAAAGCCCTTGGCGCAGCATTTGTGCTTGCTGCTCTTAAAGCAAAGCCAGTACCGGCCACATTTACATCTACTGCGTTTGCAGTACTTGCTGCGTTGGTGCTATTAAATAAACCTGCTCTACCCAAACCAGCTTGATTTGATTGTAAGTTATTAGAAGTATTTGCTGCATTTGTTTGGCGGAATAAACCTGCACCATTAGTACCACTGCTGATAGCATGAATACCCCAGCTTGCACCGGTACCATTTGTTTCTGCACGTATTGCATCAGCTGTACTGGCTGCGTTCAACACCTGAAAGAAACCACCACGTCCTGTTCCAGTATTTGTACCTTCAACAGAAGCTCCACTGCCATTGCTGTTACCAACTACAGTTGAAGCTGTATTGGCTGCATTTGTATTTTGAAAAGAACCTGCATTACTTGTATTAGAAATACCTGCAACACCAGCACCACTTGTACTTGTGCCAGATACACCGGCAGCACTTGCGCTTGTACCGGCAACACCAGCACCACTTGTACTAGAACCGTTAACACCAGTGCTGGTAGTACTGTTACCATTTACACCAAAACCATTTGGTGCGGTACCATAAACACCCCAGCCACTACCTGCCTGGCTACCCCAAACACCAATGCCTAATCCTAAATTTCCATTATTAACACCTCTTACTGCAGCAGAAAAACCACCCGGTGCAGTTGAAGACATAGTTCCCTGAATGGCAACTGCATTTGCATCTGTACTTGCACTTGTGCCTTGGATAGCTCCAGTAGCACCGGTAGCCGAAGAATTCGTCATACCAATAAGTGGAGAAGCATTAAAACTGAAAGTTTTTACTAAGGGAAATAAAATTTGCGGATTAGGATATGTACCGGTTAAATCTCCACCAGCCGGGCCAACCGGAGCAGCACCCGCAGCGTATAAGGCATAAGGTACACTAACCAATTGTGTAGAACCTACATTAAAATAGTTTGTTCCGCCAATGGGATCAATTTCTACCTGTAAAAATTTGGTTCCGCTGCCAACGCCAAAAGCGGTCCAGTTAATACCGGCAATAGTACCGGTGCTGGTAATAGCTCCCGGGCTACCCACTTGTACGTTAAATAAACCAAATGCATTGGTTGTTACATTCCTGGTTTCTGTGTAAACAGGTGTGCCTGTTGGGCCACCGCTTAAAATGCTCAGGCGCAAACCAATTGGCTGACTTGGTAATACATTACCAACTGAGTTACGGGCAACCCCCTGATAGTTCAACAGGTTGGGCGACTGTGCCACAGCGAATAACGTAACCAGAAAAGCTGTTATCGTTAATAAAATCTTTTTCATGTTTTATTTAGTTTTAAGTTTTAGTAGAATCAGTTTTTTAAAAAGGGTTATTTAATTTTTAAAACTTTAAAAGAGCCTTTTTTAGCTACTGAGGTTCCTGTAGGTTGCAATTGAATATTCAGCAGGTACATACCTGATGGAAATTGTGTGAGATCCCATCTCTGAATGCTTCCGTTTCCAAAATAATCAAATTGTCTGTTGGCAATGTACCTTCCTGATTCATCAAAAAGATTCATGATAACCTTGCCTTTTTGTTTACTGAAGAAATCAATTTGAATTACATTTTGTGTGGGATTGGGCAGTATTCTAATCTCATCTCTGTCCCAGGCTGTGTTATTGTTTACTGTAGCCGGATTGTGTGTGTTCGGTTGCAAAATGCCATTGGTAACGAAAACATTGGAGTTGGCGTCAGTCATGGTATTAATAGCCATAGACTCGCCAAAACTCCACTCAACACGGTAGTATGTAAATATATACGTACCACCTGTAGTGTTTAGTGTTGCCGGACTGATACTTTGTGCAAACGAACCGAGAGAGAAAAAAATACCAACTGCAAAGAATAATAGTCGTACTTTTCTCATAAGCGATGTTTAATGGTGAAAAAGCTGGTTAATTTTAATTTGTGGTACTAAATTAGGGGATAAATTTGGATTGTGCAATACTTCAAACTGGGTATTTATAAAAAAATATTATTTGTGGATAAGTTAGTTAATATCAATATATTACATAGAGATATATCTGAACGATAATTTAATGAGATAATCTACGCAACGTAACAACTTTAATTAGTTTATTTTGGAAAAACCATCCGGTAATCCACATGTATTTTTCCTTTGGAAATATCATCTAGTTTACGTTTCATCAGTTTACGCTTTAGCGGCTTTAGAAAGTCTATAAAAAGTTTTCCTTCAATATGGTCGTATTCATGTAGTATCACTCTGGCTGTAATTCCATTAAAAGTTTTGGTGCGTGTATTAAAATGCTCGTCTTCAAATTCTAATGTTACTTCTTCGTTACGCATGATATCTTCCCTTATTTTGGGAATACTTAGGCATCCTTCGTTATAGGCCCATTCTTTACCGTTAAGCGCTATGATATGTGCATTGATGAACACTCCTCTAAAGCCGGGAGTATCCGGGTAATCTTCTTTTTCATCTTCTTCCTGGTTTTCAAAAATCTGTTCACTGTCCATTACAAAAAGGCGAATGGGGGCATTAATCTGTGGTGCAGCCAAACCCACGCCGTTACTGTTGTACATGGTTTCCCACATATCTTCAATGAGTTTATCCAGTCCCGGGTAGTCAGGGGTAATGTCATCGCAAACCTTTCTTAAAACAGGAGAACCATAAGCTACTATCGGAAGAATCATTCTATTTTAGATTGGAGATTTTAGATTGTTGATTTAATTGCAAATTTAAGGTTATCATTTTATTCAGGCAATCTAAAATCTAAAATCGCCAATTTGAAACTTGCCTGCCGGTAAGCTGGTTTACAATGTATTCAGATATTCCTGTAAAATTATGGTAGCAGCAATTACATCAACATTGCCTTTAACACGGCGGTCTTTTTTCTTCATGCCCATTTCCAACATGGCATCTTTGGCCATTTTGGAAGAATAACGTTCATCAACAGTTTTTAGGGGCATCGCCGGGAATTCTTTTTGTATTTTTTTGATAGCAGCTTCCACAAGGGGAGTGCCATGTGTATCAGACTCATCCCAATTTTTGGGCAGGCCGATAATGATAAGTTCAACATCTTCCTTTAGAAGATATTTTTTCAGCCAGGGGATGAGTTCTTTTGATTCAATAGTTTCCAAGCCGGTAGCAATGATCTGTAAAGGGTCGGTTACGGCAAGGCCGGTTCGTTTACCGCCGTAATCTATGGAGAGAATTCGTGCCATTGGGTAAAGATACTGGATACTTGATATTTGATACTGGTTGCTTTATGCGGATTCAACTTGCACTTCTGTCCGGTATCCAGTGTCAATTTAAAAACAAATCCAGAATTACAAAAATGGCGAAAACAACCGATGCAATGCCATTGGTTGTAAAGAAAGCTAAATTTACTTTGCTTAGATCATTTGCTTTTACCAAAGTATGCTGGTATATTAATAAGCCACAAAATACGGCCACACCAATCCAGTACCAGATTCCAAAATGGCCATATACACCTGCAGTAATAACGCAGGCTGCAGAAAGTACATGCAGCAGGTTGGAAACCATCAATGCTTTTGATTTGCCTAACGCTGCCGGTATAGAATGAAGCTGGTTGCTTTTATCAAACTCTTCATCCTGCAAGGCATAAATAATATCGAAACCGCTTACCCAAAATAAAACGGTGAATGAAAATAAAATTGGCAGTAATGCAAATTGGCCCGTTACAGCAATATAAGCACCAATAGGGGCAAGGCTTAAACCAACACCTAACACCAAATGGCATAATGCGGTAAAACGTTTTGTATAACTGTAAAACAATACCACAAACAATGCAACCGGTGATAAATAGAAACAAATCTTATTAATAAAGTAAGTGCAGGCAATAAATAATACACAGTTGATGATTACAAATAGCAAAGCATTGTTAGATTTTATAACACCTGCCGGAATTTCCCTTACAGCAGTTCGTGGATTTTTTGCATCATAATTTTTATCGAGCCAGCGGTTGAAGGCCATGGCGGCGGAACGGGCGAAAATCATGCAGAGGATAACAAATATAAATGTGCTGATGTGCTGATGTGCTAATGTGCTAATTGATGGGAAATCTGGTTTTGGTATTCCAGCAAAAAGACAATATGGTTGTGTTAATAAATATTGTTCATACACATAATCTCTGATCCCTAAAAAAAATCCGATCAATGCAAAAGGCATTGCAAAAATGGTATGGGAAAATTTTACGAGGCTTAGGTAGTTTTTTATTTTGCTCACTAATGAAATTAAGTTCTGTTATAAATATTCAATAAACAATGTTCAATGTACAATATTCAATGTTGGTCTCACGAAATGCGGCTCCTCACAATTTCCCAAAGTACAACACCCGCAGCGGTTGCAATGTTCAATGAATGTTTCATGCCGAGTTGAGGAATTTCTATACAACCATCGCATTGCAAAATGGTATCCTGCTCTACACCGGTTACTTCGTTGCCAAAAATTACAGCAATTTTTTCATCCACTTTAAATTCAATTTTTTGTAGCATGAGGCTGTTTACTGCCTGTTCAATGGCATATACTTTATAACCATTTTCTTTTAATGTTATAATGGCTTCGGTGGCATTGGCAAAATGTTTCCAGTCAACGCTTTCCTCTGCACCAAGCGCTGTTTTTTTTATTTCTTTATGTGGAGGAACACAGGTGTAACCGGTAATGTAAATGGCTTCCAGCAAAAACGCATCGGCCGTGCGAAACACACTGCCTACATTGTATGCACTGCGGATATTTTCAAGCACGGCAATCACCGGGGTTTTATCAGAGTGCTTAAATTCTTCTACCGTTTTGCGGTTGAGTTCGTCCATTGAAAGTTTAATACTCCCATGCCCCCCCGACACCCCAAGGGGGGAGTTAGCAGCAGTATAATATTTTAAAGAGAATTTATTTTGCAATGTTTGGGCTGGAGTTATTTTAAAAAAGTGTTTTGAATTTAAAGCAATGCACAAAGTTGTGCCGATGAAAGGATTGATTATTCTTTCTTTTTACTAAAAATAAATAATAACAGAACAAGTTCGCAACGATGATGCTATGAAAAACAAAAGCTGGTTTCAAAAAATAAAATACTCATTTTCGCTTCAATCTTCTCCATAATCAGTTCCTCCACCACTTGGCGGAGGCGGAAGGGGGTTTGGCTTTTATATCATTTCACCCTGCATCATTACTGCTTTCTTTATTTCTGTTTTTTTTTCGTTAAACTCTTTTGCTGCTTTTATAAAATGCACAAATATGGGTTGAGGATTTTCTACCGTACTTTTTAGTTCGGGGTGGTACTGCACTCCAATAAAAAACGGATGATCTTTTAGTTCGACAATTTCAACCAGACCCGTCGCCGGATTTTTACCGCTTGGTATCAGGCCGGCATTTTCAAAATCAGCCATGTATTTATTATTAAACTCCCACCGATGGCGGTGGCGCTCACTTATTTCAGTGGTGCCGTAAATATTGTATGCCAGACTGCCTTTCTCTATTTCGCAGGGGTATGCACCCAGGCGCATGGTGCCACCCAGGTTCACGATATTCTTTTGTTCTTCCATCAGGTCTATTACAGGATGGGGCGTTGTTTTATCCATTTCAGTTGAGTGTGCATCGGCCCAGCCCAACACGTTTCTAGCATATTCAATAACGGCCATTTGCATACCCAGACAAATTCCAAAGAATGGCAATTTATTTTCCCTTGCATATTTAACGGCAATAATTTTTCCTTCTACACCGCGGTTACCAAAACCAGGTGCCACCAGCAAACCATCGAGGTCTTTTAGTTTTTCGTGTACGTTTTCATCGGTAATAAATTCGCTGTGTACGTTTACAATCTGCACTTTGCATTCATTGATGGCACCTGCATGTATAAATGATTCAAGGATGGATTTGTAAGCATCCTGCAACTCAATATATTTACCTATGAGGCCAATGGTAACTTTGCTCTGTGGGTATTTTAGTTTATCTAAAAACGCACGCCACTTCGTTAATTCGGGTGCGGCATAACCATTAATTTGTAATTTTTTCAACACAATTACATCCAGACCCTCCTGCAGCATTTTCAAGGGCACTTCATAAATCGTACTGGCATCCATGGCCTCAATAACGGCATTAGTTTTTACATTACAGAACAGGGCTATTTTTTTCTTCAGTTCATCATTTAACGGATGTTCTGTTCGGCAAACAATTACGTTTGGATGCACACCTTCCTGGCTGAGCAAACGTACACTGTGCTGCGTAGGTTTTGTCTTTAACTCCTTAGCGGCTTTTAAATAGGGGATAAGTGTAAGATGCACCACCATACAGTCTTCCTCGGGCAGTTCCCACTGTATCTGGCGCACGGCTTCCACAAATGGCAGACTCTCAATATCACCTACCGTACCACCAATCTCAGTAATTACAATATCATATTTGCCGCCCTTGCCCAAAAGCAGCATGCGGTTCTTTATTTCATCAGTTATATGCGGAATTACCTGCACAGTTTTTCCGTTGTAATCACCGGCTCTTTCTTTGCTGATAACAGTTTGATAAATGCGGCCGGTGGTAACATTGTTGGCCTGCGACGTTGGGATATTTAAAAAGCGTTCGTAATGGCCAAGATCCAGGTCGGTTTCGGCACCATCATCGGTTACAAAACATTCGCCATGTTCGTACGGGTTTAATGTACCCGGATCAATGTTGATGTAAGGGTCAAATTTTTGTATGGTTACTTTTAAACCCCTTGCCTGCAGCAGCTTTGCAAGAGAAGCAGCTATAATGCCCTTGCCCAATGAGGAAGTAACACCACCAGTTACAAAAATGTACTTAGCCATAAAAAATAATTTGCCAACCGCCTCCCTTATTTTTGGGGAAGTGATTGCCGTTAATAAATATGACCAGCGAAAATTTGGGATTAAATCTTGGGGGTCGTGCAAAGATAGGAGGAATTATTGGGGAGATGAAATTTGGAACCCCAATTTTAAAAAATAACTATGAAAAAAATTAGCCCTTTACTATCTTATTATAACTAGTCGCAATTCCTTTTATCAAAGATGAACTGAAACCCTGGTGCTCCATTTCGTTTAAACCCGCAATGGTGCAGCCTTTGGGTGTGGTTACTTTATCAATCTCCTGCTCTGGGTGTGTGCCTTTTTCTAACAAAAGCTGTGCAGCACCTTTTACAGTTTGTGCTGCAATTAAATTGGCTGTAACGGCATCAAAACCAATTTCGATACCGCCTTGTATGTTGGCACGTATGTAACGCATGGCATAAGCGGTACCGCAGGCGCCAAGCACCGTTGCCGCATCCATTAAATTTTCGTTTATAACAACTACGCTGCCTAAAACCGAAAATAATTCCTTCACATAAGCCGTTTGTTTTTCGGTTGCATTGGTAAAGCTGATGCAGGTCATACTTTGCTGTATGGCAATGGCGGTATTGGGCATAGCACGAAAAACAGGAAGTTTCTTTTTGATGATTTCTTCAATATCTTTTATTAGTACACCGGTAACAACCGAAACCACAATATGATTGGGAGTTAATTCCTTTTTAAAACTGTTTAACACTTCCGAAACCTGGTAAGGCTTTACAGCAAGTATTACCAGTTCACTTTGTTTTACTGCGGCGGCATTATCCGAACTGGTTTTTATTCCTTTTGCTTCGAGGTTTTTTAAAGTGGCGGTGTTTCTTTTGGTAACAGTAACATCGGTTGCTTTGCAGAATTTACTTTTTAATAATCCTTCTGCAATGGCAGAACCTAAATTTCCACCACCGATGATGGCAATTTTATTATTCATAATTATTTATAAAGATGGTGTAAGGTGAAAAAGTTGAAGCTCTTTAACTTTGCTGAATATTTTGTCGGCCGAAACCAAAATCAAATCATATTCTAACGCTGTGGCAGCAATAAAAGCATCGGCAAGCTTCAGGTTATAATTTTGCCTTAGCTGGATTGCAATTTTTTTAATATTGGTATTGTAGTCGAAATAATAAACTTCTTCCAAAAATGTCTCAATCAGTTTTTTGTCTTTTGAAGAAATTGAGGACCATCCTAAAAGTTCAACTTCTATTATAAAATTGGTAGCTAATTTATTACCGGTTGTAAGTTTGGCTAATTCAGGTTCACCTTGTAAAAGGTATATGACGCAATTAGTATCCAGTAAATAAAAATTTCTTTTATTCATCACGCCATTCTTTTTGTAAAGCCAAAGGGTCGCCTTTCCATTTTAATTTGCCTAAAAATTTTTTTGCATCAAAAATCTTTTCCTTACCTGCGGCATTTTTTAATAGCTTTTCTTTTTCTTTTTTGGTTGTCTTGTTATTTATTTGAACTGTCATAAAAATGCATTTATGTAAATTTAATACATTTTATTTTCACTCAGATAATTCCGTACATAATCATCAACACCTTTTTCAAGCGAATAAAAATCTTTTGTATAACCGGCAGCTTTTAATTTGTCCATACTTGCTTCGGTAAAATATTGATATTTATCCTGGATGTCTTCGGGCATATCAATGTAGTCAATTTGGGGCTGCAGGTCCAGGCCCGCAAAGGTTGATCTTACCAAGGCATTAAAACTTCTTGCCTGGCCTGTGCCTAAATTGTAAATGCCCGAAACAAGGTTGTCGACTTTTGGAAAGTTGACAACCTTTGTATGAGATTCCATCAGCCAGTAACACACTTCAATCACATCTTTTACGTAAATAAAATCACGAAGCTGCTCACCATTTTCATATCCCGCTTTGTGCGATTTAAAGAGTTTTACTTTTCCGCTTTCTTTTATCTGATTATAAGAATGAAAAATAACACTGGCCATCCTGGCTTTATGGTATTCATTGGGGCCGTAAACATTGAAGAATTTAAGTCCTGCCCAAAAAGGCGGATGATCTTCCTGATGCAAAACCCATTTATCAAATTCATTTTTTGAAATACCGTATGGATTTAGCGGTTGTAATTGATCAATAATTTCATGATCATCATGATAACCCAATTCACCTTCACCATAGGTTGCAGCGGATGAAGCATACACGAGTGGAATATTATTGATGGTGCAGTAATTCCATATTTTTTGAGAATACTCAACATTCAAATGCTGATGAATAGAATAATCAAATTCGGTGGTATCGGTTCTGGCGCCGAGGTGAAAAACAAAAGCAACTTCCAGTTTTTCTTTTTGTACCCAGTTAAAAAAATCTTCACGCTCTACTTTTGCTGTATATTTTTTGTGCAAGAGGTTCAATTCTTTTTCAGCATCATTAAATTCATCAACCAAAATTAAATTTTCGAAACCTTGTTGGTTCAAATAACTAACCATGCAGGAGCCGATGAAACCTGCTGCGCCAGTAACTATTATTGTATTATTCACCTGCAAGTTGTAATATTTTATGGTATAAAGAATCGGAGAAATGAAATAATGTATTTGTTCTTAAATCGTCCAGTAAAAGTTTAGCAGATGCTATGTGATTATTTTGCTTTGCCAGTAAAATTACACCTAAAATCCCAATGGTAGTTAAGCCTCTCTCATTAGCGATTTCTGTAGCTTTTCGTTCATCTACCAAAAGAAAATCTGCATGTAGTTCTTCTGCCAATACTATTGATTCAGATTCTCCGGCATCTAATTGAAGCATTAATTGATTTACAGCAACAGTGTTAAAAGGAGTTTGAATTACCAGATTTAATTCTTCGATAGCCGCAGCAGAAACTAAATCAAATTGCTGTAATTCTTTTAAAACAACCGGGGTAATAATTATTTGGGTATAAATAGCACGTAATAAGTTAAACTGATTTATTTGTATAAGATTTGTTATACAGGATGTATCACTTACTATCAGCATATTTTTGATTGTAAATTGCTATTGCCTTCAAGTCATTTTCCAACATCTCCTCATCATAGTGCATATTAATGCCCCTGCCGCCAATTTCATTTTGCATCTGCATTTTAGGTATGCCCACTAATTCCGCAGCTTTACCCAGCGTTAGCTTATCTTTTTCAAATAAATAAATAGCTATTTCCAACAGTATTTTATTTCTGTCCAATGGATATTCTAATGCGGTATCTGGTATTTCAATAAGCATAAAAATGTTTATCAAAGTTAACTATTTTTAAATGTAAATCAGCTACCTGTTGAATTATAGTGCAGCCAGCGCATGCTCACTCTCGTGTCCGGTCAGTAAATTCGCAATTGCATTTTCATATTTATCTTTCCATTCATTCACAGTTCCCCAATCTTCTCCATTTATTTTTATTGTGCCTGAAGTAACTTTTCCTAAGTAAGTAACTGTCATTTCCATTTTCTCCAACAGCATATTAAAATCATCCCGGTTTTCTTTGGATACAGAAACCACAACCCGGCTTTGTGCTTCGCCAAACCAATAGGCGTCTGACCTCAAAGCATCATAAGCGGCAGTTACATCAAATCCTTTGTTGCGGTTAAAGCAACTTTCAATCAGCGTAACAAACAACCCGCCTTCACTTACATCATGCGCCGAGTTTACCATTTTTTTATGTATCATTTTACTTACTTCATGCTGCACTTCAAATTCTTCATTCA
>Ga0209181_10007968_pt1 | contig 14351 bp, 11 predicted proteins | sample MAT05_FD_187208 | JGI IMG/M metagenome (GOLD analysis project Ga0209181, IMG submission 187208) | Freshwater microbial communities from Lake Fryxell liftoff mats and glacier meltwater in Antarctica - MAT-05 (SPAdes) (version 2) | ecosystem: Environmental > Aquatic > Freshwater > Ice > Liftoff... | reverse complement strand
CCAACTCACTACGCTTTTATTCTATCGCCAAGAGAGCCTACCCCCAATTTCCTACACTCCAACCCCAAAAAACAGGCACAGCCGATCGGCTGCGCCGTTGCCGCAAGAGTCGCCATGCCCCTCAACCACCCTAAAATTCATTCACCCAAAGCGCGATCGCATCATCAGTAAACTTAGAACTGCTGCTCCACCTCCGCCAACGGCAACCCCAACGCCTCAGCAATCTGAGCCACAGTCGGCGTTGCTGAATCGACGTATGATTTGCCCTCATCCCCGACCCTTCTCCCCAGGGAGAAGGGAGCTAGAACTCCTGTCCCCTCTCCTTTTGGGAGAGGGCTAGGGTGAGGGCAGATTTAGGAATTCATACTTGCATTCAGCAATGCCCCACAGTCAACCCCAACGCCGCCGATCGCCCCAATCCTCAACAACCCTCAATCCAAAAAAGCGATCGCTCTCAGCAAAGAGAGATACGCACTAAACAGTAGCCTTATATTTCGACCTCTAATGCTGATTGAATATCAGTCTTAGAGAAATCCTGACCCTTGAACAGTAGAGATTCTCCTCGCTGCTTAGCCATTGCGTAGGCAAAACAATCACCATAAGCTGCTTCTAGCCAGTTCGGTGCTGCCATTCGCAGTTCTGTCGCAGAGGCTAGTAGACCTCGGCGCAAGTACAGCCATCACTATCGCGTTTAAGATGCAGACAAGGGGCTTAAGCCCCTTGTTCGTCGATAGGTTAACTTACGCCAGAGACTACTAGTGCAATGGCTACTTGTTCGGCTTCTGGCTCCTGTAATAGTAGAGCCATCAGCGCTGAAGTATCCACCACGATTGCTCCCACCATTAGTGAGGCAACCCATGATTGTCGTAACCCAAAATTTCGTTAGCATGACGCCGATCCCATTCGGGCAAATCCGCAAATTGACGAGCCATGACCATAATCTCCTCAACGGAAGGCTTATGTGGGTCATGAGTCGCGTCTTTTTGCAAAGTTTCTAGCAGCGCGATCGCTTCCTGATGCAAAGAACGATGATTGGCTTCTGCGCGTTGCTTCAGCCATCCATAGAGATCACGAGGGATATCTCGAAGCATCAAATCGGTCATGGTGATGACCCTACTGAACATCCAAGCGGTTACTCCCTAAGTTTACCTTACCCCCAACGCTCCCTACAACAAAAAAGGCACCGCCGATCGGCTGCGCCGTTACCGCAAGAGTCGTCATGCCCCTCAACCATCCCTCTAATTCACCCAAAGCGCGATCGCGTCATCGACAAACTTAGAACTGCTGCTCCACCTCCGCCAACGGCAACCCCAACGCCTCAGCAATTTGAGCCACAGTCAACCCCAACGCCGCCAATCTCGGCACCGCCGATCGCCTCGCTTCAGCCTCTGTCAGAATCCACTGCCCCGCCCCATCAAACCATCGTAACCATTGCCCCGTAATTCCTTGATAAGCCCCCTGCCACACCCCCAACCCCAACGCCAGTTCATCAAACCAAAACCGGGGTTCCGGCAAGTCAACCTGACGATAACGACCGCTCTCCAACGCAAAAATCCGTAACAGATTTTGATAGCGATCAAACACCGCATAAAACGGCACCCGCAAAATCCGCTCATAAACATCCCATTTCAGCGGCGGCTTCCCCAACTCACGCACCTTCAGCCCCAAATCCTCATCCTCTGTTCCCGGCGAAAGTAGCTCCACCACCACAAAAGGATTAACGCTCTCCTGCCAAGTCACATAGCTCCAGCGCAAGTCCTCCTGCCGATCTGCCGCCGCCACCCCCAACACCAAAAACCAATCCGGGCGTTTGTACCATTGGGGGTGCCGTCCATCGTAATAAAGGTTTAAATCAGCCCCCATAAAAATATCCGATAGTGCATAGGTGGGAGGCTGACAAGTTTCTCGCAGCAGCTTAGGCTGAAAATCATGAAATTCATCAGGCACACCCGCTTCCTCCGGGTCTTCGCTCGGAAGATCGTACATCGTGGGTAGAGATTCCCCAGGCGATCGCGGTGGGTGGCTGTAAGACATATCTAACTCCTCAGAGTCTTATATCAATCACCTTGCTATTGTAGCAAGAGAGCCTCCCTCTAATTGCCCTTCATCCATCCCCAAAAAAGAGGCACAGCCGATCGGCTGCACCGTTGCCGCAAGGGTCGCCATACCTCTTAACACCATCCATCTAATTCACCCAAAGCGCGATCGCCTCCTAGCTACCTCACAAATCCAAAATCCTTCACCCCATTAAACCCTAGCATCCGAGAATTTCGGCGCGTAAACTCACCCACCGAAGGATTACCGTGGGGATTAATTACACCATTTGCCTGCTGCCAAAGCTCTGGAGGCGCAACTGAAAGATTATAAATGCTGCCCACTTTACGCACATGATACCACTGGTTAGTTTGACACTCATTACACCAAAATCCTTCTAGCCATTCCCCTTGCAAGGGCACAGCTGTTTGACTTGCCATCAGCCTTAGAGCATTGAGCTTTGATACGCCTCGGGTTTGAAGCTGACTCGCCTTGTCTGCAAACAATGTGTATTTTGGGCTAACGCTATCCAGACCACAAGCATGGACGGGGCAATAAATTGAGCGGCGCTTGGAACGCTTCCGGTTTCGGTCACACCTTTTCTGCAATTCGACCTCCATGACAGTAATCAATACTTAGAGAAGGTTACGGCGGAGAGACTGAGATCAAAAAGACCATCAAAGCCCGCTCCAGAATCATCAAAGATTCAGTTTATGGTGAAATTAGGGACTGCGATTAATTCAACATTATTCGCTATCCTACATACTGTTACGCGCGTGAAAACTTGTATCAGGACATTTTTAATAAAATAAAAGATTTCCTCCGATTTGCTAACTTTTTTAGAGTTTATCGTGTTACCTTGTCTTTAAAACTCTTATCCTAAAGGTGTTCATAGAAAGTTTATCTAACTGTAAGTTTTGTATTCTTAAGCCTATTCAGCCCAATGTTGTCTCCTGTTTAGATTGCCTAGACTGTTACATAGAACACAACTGATAAACTCTGTTGCTAAATGATCCGTGATTCTGAGTCATGAGTTTGTTTGACCATCGCTTGTAACAACACCTCTAGATACTGCTGGGCAATTATTTTAGGGGTAAAGTGATTTTTGAGATAGCGGCGACCTGACTGACCCATCTGTTCTGCCAACTCGCGATCGCCCATCAACAACCGAATAAATGCAGCCAGCCCTTCGGCATCTCCATTTATAAATGTTTTGCCACACTGCGCCTCTTCAATCAGGTGGTTAAGGTAAGAATGGCGAGGGCAGATTACTGTGACAGGTCGCCCCGACGATAAGGCTGGATAGAGCTTACTCGGTGCCACCAAACTTTCTACGCCTTCACTCACACTCACTAAAGACAAATCGCAGGCAGTTAAGGAGTAGGGCAACACTTCTCGATCTTGATAGGGCAAAAACAAAAAGTTACTCAATCCTAGCTTCTGAGTTTGCTCCCTTAAAATCTTCCGCTTGGCACCATTACCAATACAAACAAACTGAATGGGTTGATCTCGCAGCAGCTTCGCAGTCTCCAGGATAGTTTCCATATCGTGGCAGCGCCCCATATTGCCTGAGTAGAGAATGGTAAAAGGCTGAATCAGGTCATATCGTAAAGCAAACCAGTTTTTGTTTTTAGGAACTGGCGTAATCCAGCTAGGGTCAGACCAGCTATGAATGACTGAAACTTTGTCGGCAACTTCTGGACAATGACTAATAATTCGCTGTTTCATATCTGGACTCAAGACAATCAGCCCCCGAGCATTGCGCCAAACACGTTCATTCAGTCCTCGCCAAAAGCGAGCCAGCCAATGATGGTAAGAGACAACGCCTAGCTCAATGGCAATATCAGGATAAAGATCGTACAGAACACAAACATAGGGCACTTTAAACAACAGATGATTCAAGTAGCCCAAGACAGGTAAGAAGGGTGGAGCCGTAGTAACTACAAGAAGGTTTCGACGACGGTAATTTTTGAGCAGATGTAGCCCAGCCCGAATTGTAAACACAACGCCATTAATCGCCTTACCGCGAATCTGCTTCGGCCAAAACTGGGCAGAGCGCGATCGCTTTACCTGTAGTGAACCAATCTTTTCATACAAAGGTGCAGAGGCAGAGTGAAAAGCATAGCTCGGCTGACCTGTAAACACCTTGACATCAATATCAGATTGCCGAAACTGATGAACTAATTCTTCAATTAACTGTCCCGTTGCCGCAAAGTCGGGCGGAAAAAATTGAGTCACTACCGACAGTTGCATTTCTGCTCCCACAGGCGGCGATCGGTAAGTCTTCCCAAAATTTTCTGACGCAAAATTTGGCGATCGGTTCGATTGCTGATCAAGAACCATAATTTCAACTCCTGCCAGGTGAATACATTCACCGGAACATATTTTGAATGAATTTTTACCTTAGCTTTGGCGCAAATAACGCCAAGACTTCCAAGTCATACACCCCAATAACCCTGTCGTAGCTCCTATAATTCCTAGAGCATTCGGAACCTTTGCAACCATCATGGCTAAACTGCCAGACCATAGCGCTAGGGTGTAAATTAGCAACACCGTGAATCGGTGAGGTAATCCTGCTTGTAAAAGACGATGATGAAGATGGCGTTTGTCTGCCGTAAACGGCGATTTCCCATGACGCAATCGCATCAGAATAACTGCTGCCATATCTACAATCGGCACTGCCAGAATCACAAAAGGCAGCAGAATTGCTGTAGCCACCGCACTTTTCACTAAACCCGTAATGCTCACACTAGCAACCATAAAGCCAACAAAGTAAGAGCCTCCATCTCCCATGAAAATTTGGGCTGGATTGAAGTTGTAATAGAGGAAACTAAACAAGCCTCCCATCAGTGCGGCGCTGAATAGGGCTGCGGCTGTCTGTCCTGTAAACAGGCAAACCACAAACATTGTTAATGCCGCGATCCCTGATGTGCCAGCAGCCAGTCCATCTAACCCGTCTATCCAGTTAATGGCGTTTACAACACCCGTGAGCCAGACCACAGTTAGAGGCAGGCTCAAGCCCCCAATATCCACAAGCCCTACGCTCGGAAGGGTAACAAACTCAATCCTCACCCCCATCCACCAAACCAAACAGGCAACACTCACCTGCAAAACGAGTCGAGTCAGGGGAGATAGCCCCTTTAAATCATCTACTAAACCGATTAAAAAGAATCCAAAACTTCCCCAAAAAATGACCCAAAACTCAAAGGTTGAGTGGGCACTCAGAGAATTCAATCCGTTTAGGCTATTAACCCACAGCAGCGCTGTTAAAGTACCGATACAGATCGCGATTCCGCCTAGGCGAACCATCGGCTGATGATGAACTTTACGGGAATCTGGTAAATCAACGTAGCCATACTTTAAAGCCATCACTTTAATAATGGGGATACTTACCAGAACAGCGATCGCAGAACAGACGAAGGCAAACACAGATGACCAGATGAGAAGCATGATAAAATGCAGCGCGGTAAAGATCTCAGGGGTTGACTATTAAACGTGCAAGAAAAACTTTTGCACGAGAAGAGAAGCTGTAACGAATGTTCAAGCACTCGTTTTCAGAACCTCTTTGAGAATTGCGATGCATCCGTAAATCTAATACAATTAAGCCTCTTAAAGCTTTTCAGGCTTCAGCTCGTAACCCTGTGCCCATAGTGAGTATGACCTTTAAAACACCCTAAACCGATAGATGCTTCTCTACTGAAAACAAGGAGAAGAAGTGAGTCACTATTCGTTATCTGAGATCTTGTGCTACTCTCATGAACCTGCCCCCGAATCAATTACAGGCTAATCACAAAAGTCTGTTAAAACAGACTACCAGCCTGGTGGATCAAGATCTTTAACCTGGTTCAACAGGTTTAATCTCCTAGCCCGCAATTAATTCGCAGGTAGATCTGGCAATGACTAATCAAAATAGTGCAAGATCTCAATGATGGCAAATGCTTGAGTAAAAAATTCCCTGAATATCTCTTGATGCATCTGAGTTTATAAGACTGCTATACAAAAAACTAATATACCAAAGTAAGAACTGGTAAATCTATAGCTTTATCAATGTTTTACCTTCTAAAACTCCTTCTTTCAATTAAATCAATCCGTATGTCGTTAAAGGAAGGTATTAAGAAGTTAAAGGTTCTCTCAAAAAAGCTAACTTCTTCAGTATAAACTTGGTAGTATTGGTTGTTTTTCTAGAAACAGGGGTATCAATTAAGTTGATTTTGCTGGGACAGAGATTTGTAAAGGGATAATTTATCAACTAAATCCCGTTCCAAATCGAAAATGGGGGCAGAGATTGACTCTGCCCCCAAAGAAGGTAACTGCGAACTCATCCAGTCAATTACCAAACCCGTGTTTCAGGATTGCTTTGAGAAGAATTAGCTTCGGACTCTTGCAGTTGATCTAGTAGATCTTGAGCACGTTCTCCTAATTCGTCTAACTGATCACAGCTAGTTGCTTGGCAGGCTCCTAGTTCAGAGGCTAAATCGTTAGCCTCATTGACCAAGTCAGCATTCTCTGAAAATCTAGTCCTGTTTCCAGATTGGGAGTTGGTACCCGTTCCATCTGAAAAGTTGGTACCCGTTCCATCTGAAAAGTTGGTACCCGTTCCATCTGAAAAGTTGGTACCCGTTCCATCTGAAAAGTTGGTGCTTGGATGTGTAATTCCAGGAGAAACTGCAAGCAAGCTCATAGCCAAAACTCCAATCGTCATCTGAGTTAACTTCATGGTTAATTCCCTAAATTGTATGTGAGCTAAAAAAGTTACAAAATCCAATCCAATAGTGAGAAAGCATCCCCGATTGATCCACCCAGCCCGATGACAAATCGGGGCCCACCGACACCCCGACCTGCCAAATCTCGAATTGCTGGCGTAATCACCAGCGGAATATTTTGAAACGGCACCACCGACATACCCGCTGCTATGTCTTGCCCAGTCCATTCTGTAATTAAACTGACATTAGGCAGTGCCCGCACTGCAACACTACCAAACGCGCCAATTCCAAACTCTCGACGATTGACCTGTCGCAAAGAGCGAAACCGCCCTGAGCCAGCCCCTGCCGTCAGGATAAGGCGACTGAAGGGATCATTAATATTGGCTCTTAGGGGAAAGGCTTTAGAAACTACTCCATAGTAAGTGTTTTCAAAATCATTAAATGTCGTAGGGCTTCCTTCAGGCAAGCGCCCAAAGTTGACAATCCCATCTCCCCCGATCGCAGCAGCCCAGCCATTATTAAAACGGGCATGTAACTTAGCGTTAATGCCGCCACTGCCTAAGGGCCGGCTTCCTCCAAAGCTAGCAGCCGTGTAAGAAACCTGTAAGCCTACAGAATCTCCCGCATCTCCTAGCCCAATCCCAAATCCAGCCGAGCCATCAGGTCTCCCGATGTTGCTCCTATTGAAAAGCCTGCCAAAAATCCCACTGCCAGTATATCGGGTTCGAGCCTGCAAACTTGCCCCGACAAAAATACGGTTCCCATCCACACCAAACGCAGAGGGATTAGAGAGAGTCACAGCAGGCGATGTGACATAGCTTTCTGGGGCAACTTGATAAGAACGAATTTGATCTTGTAGAAGTCGAATCTGATCGGCTGAGCGGGTTTGAGCTAACCCTGGAGTCATGGATTGGGGCTGACCGACAAAACTGCCTAACCCTGGAACAAACCGATGGGGAATGGGGCGTTGAATCGGACTGTTGGCTTGAGCAACAGGAGAGGAAGAGCGAGAACTCGGTATGGCGATCGATGTTGTTGTTGTTGCGGCTTCTATGCCTCGCCTTAACTGTCTATAGGATGAACTAAATTCAACCGACTGAACTTCAGGGGTAGAAAGATTAGGAATGATAGTGGGAATAACAGAACGAGTGCCTACTAATACATCCGTGGAAGGAATCGAAACTCCTTGAGTAGAAGCTGCGAAATCACTCCCCCAAGACGGATCAAGGGCAAGCACCTGTTGAGTACAAGGAACAAAGACTTGTGTAAGTGTTGCTAATGTGCAAGTTGCAATCCATACAGAGCGCATAAGTTTACCGTTTTTAATGCTGAGATTTGAGTTGGTGAATTGACCACCTGGCAGCAACCCTGAATCTACAACTTTCGCACTCACTTTAACGGTAAATTTCACCCTGCCTATCTTAAATTAATTGAACCATGTCTTTCAAATATAAACATGCTTGTATAGTGAAGTTTCTATGAAGCTTGACTGATGAGAGTAAGAATGACTTGAACATCTATTGTAGAACTGATCAAGAATGCTCAGGCAAGTTGAAGGTGCAGTTTGACTCCTGCCACAGTTCCGAAGCTTAACTAATTAGTGCAATCTTGTAAAAGTTAGCGGCTTATTTAGGGTGTATGAGAAGTCATAAGTTAATCGGTAAGGATGCTCTATAGTCCGTTAATATCAATTGTCCTACTTAAGATACATGTGTTCATTCTTATAAACTAAAAAAACTCCGATGCGTGCTTTAGCTCTTTTCCCCCTCTCAGCGATCGTAGTTTTTCCACCTAGCTTACTTGCAGTGTATGAAGTAGGACAGCAGTCGTCTACTACTTCTGTCAATGGTTCTCAACGACTAGAAGCTGCAGCCAAAACAGACTCGTCGGCTATCTTAAAACAGGCGTGGGCGATCGCCAAGCCAAAATCGTTGACACAGCAGCCTAGTCCAGAGGCAAAGGCAATGCCGCAATTTTCACCCTTCCTCCCTTCCCCCCAATCGCCTGCTCTAGCTCACAAGTCAGTTTCTTCTGTCCCTATTCCCAATGTTTCAACTTTACCAATAGATCAGATTGTGTCACGGTCATTAGGCATTGAAATTTCGGAGATACACCCTAAATTAACTTATCCAGTTACTAGCGTTAATCCTTTACCGATTCCGACCATCACCGATTCACCTGAAATGATATCTCAGGTGGAATCCTCTCAAACTGTTTCCACCCCTGCTCCTGCCCCAATTTCTAGTAGTAACTTATCTACCCATACAGAACCATCTGTTTCTACAACAGACGCAGTAGGCGAGGCAGCTCTAGATGAAACCTACGCTTTAGGAGCAGGCGATCGCCTGCAAATCACTCTATTGAACGTGCCTGAGTACAGCGGCGTGCAGCAAGTTTTGGCAGATGGATCGGTCAACTTACCTCTCATTGGAAAAGTTGCCATCAAAGGGATGACATTGCCTGTTGCTGAAGCAGCGATCGCTAACCGCTACGAGTCAGAACTCCGTTATGCTGCTGTCACCTTAATTTTGGTACAGCCTCGTCCACTACGAATCGCGATCGCAGGTGAAGTGCAGAAACCTGGATCGTATACGCTGCCCTTTGCCGAAGAATCCCAGTTTCCTAGCATTGCCCAAGCTATTCAGGAAGCAGGCGGTGTCACTCAGGCCGCAAACCTACATCAAGTACAAGTGCGCCGACAACAAATGAATTCCAGTCAGACGATTGTGCTCAACCTTTGGGATCTTGTCAAAGTCGGCGATCTGAGCCAAAACATTGCCCTGCGCGATGGGGATACTATCATGATTCCTGCCGCCACAGAAGTGAATATGGCCGAAACTGCTCAATTGGCAGATTCTAATCTTGCTGCTAGCGCAGGGCAGGCTTTGGATGTAGTAATTGTAGGAGAAATTTTTCGTCCTGGTGCTTATAAGATTGGCGCTGCGGGTAACACGGGAACTAGCAGCGATCGCCCTAGAATAACCCAAGCTATTCAAATGGCGGGGGGTGTCAAACCTTCAGCAGACTTACGTCAGGTGCAAGTGCACCGTATGACGCGGAGTGGTGTAGAGCAATTAATTAATGTTGATTTCTGGAAACTTTTACAGACCGGAGATTCTAGCCAAAATCTAGTTTTGCAACAAGGTGACACGATCACAATTCCCTTGGCTGAAAACACAACTCCGGCTGAAGCCTCCCAATTAGCCTCTGCTAATCTTTCACCTGATTTGATTCAGGTTAATGTAGTAGGTGAAGTAAAAGCACCCGGAACAGTACAGCTTCCGGCAAATACAACCTTAAACCAAGCGCTTTTAGCTTCTGGCGGACTGAATGCTAGAGCCGCTAAAGAAGTCGAACTGATTCGCCTCAATCCAAATGGCACAATTACGCAGCAGCGAATACAAGTGGACTTGAGAGAAGGAGTTGATGCAGAGCGTAACCCTATTTTGTGGCAGAACGATATCATCATTGCCGGACGCTCTCGTTCTGCCCGGATAGGCGATCAAATCAATACTATCCTAGGGCCCATTTTGCAACTCGTGTCCCCCATCCGAGCCTTGATTCCTTAAAAGCCTGAACTGCTACTCCAGTACTAATTAAATTTCGCCCCCAGCAAAAGTATGGAAACTCCCTTAACTCGTTCGCCTGCTCCAACCAATAATTCTCTACCCCCGATGCTGCAAGCGCGTCCTTCACCTTGGGCAACTCAATCAGACGACGAATGGGACTTACGACAATTTTTGTCTATGGTGCAGCGGCGAGGGTGGGCGATCGCTGGGGTTGCTAGCCTGGTCATGGGTTTTGTCATTCACTCTACCTTTTCTCAAAAACCAGTTTACGAAGGTCAATTTCGGCTTTTGGTCGAGCCTGTCAATGCAGACAATAGCTTATCTGATATCACATCAGCACTAGGCGCGTTACCAAACAGTAGCAACCTCAGCAAATCTACCCTTGACTACGAAACACAAATTCAGGTTTTACGCAGCCCTGAGTTAATGAACAAAATCGTCAAAGATTTGCAAAATCGGTATCCTGGAATAAGCTACGAAATGCTTGTACAAGATCTTACGATTACTCGCCCTGGCGAAACCAAGATCTTAGATATCCGATTTCGGGGCAATAGCCCAACTGAAATTCAAATTATCCTCAATGCTTTATCAAGAGCCTATTTGGAATATAGTTTAGTAGAGCGTCAAACCAATCTACGCCAAGGTATTCAATTTATTGATAAACAATTACCAGTCCTTCAGCAAGATGTAGATGAACTTCAAGATCAACTGCAACGCTTTCGACAGCAATATGACTTTATTGATCCTGACAGTCAGGCTTCGCAAATTACGGGTCAGGCAACCAATATTGAGCAACTTCGCTTAAATCTTGATCAAGATCTTGCCAAGTCCCGCTCCTATTTTTCAACTCTTCAAGGTCAACCCGGAGCAGTAGCGGCACTCAACGACGCCCAAGTTTATCAAAATTTGATTAGTGAGTTACGGCGAGTCGAAACAGAAATATCTAGCGAACTCACCCGATTTAAAGAAGGGAATATTAACATTCGCATTTTAAGAGAAAAGCGCGATAACCTACTTCCTCTTCTCCGTCAGGAAGCTCAGCGGGTCTTGGGGATTAAATTAGCTGAGGCAGCGACCCAAATTCAAATCTTAGAAGTTCGTAGTCAAGCCCTAGCTCAGGCACAGGGACAAGTCGATCAACAGACTAAACAACTGCCTGCCTTAGCTAGACAATACAGCGATTTACAACGAGAACTGCAAGTTGCTGTAGAAGCTTTAAATCGGTTCCTTGCCAATCGCCAAACTCTGCAAGTGCAAGCTGCCCAAACTGAAATTCCCTGGCAGGTAATTGAAGCTCCAGAATTGCCCCAGCTGCCGATTTCTCCCAACATCAGTCGCAATTTAATTCTGGGACTGGTTGCCAGTAGCCTCATGGGTATTGGCGCAGCGCTCTTGCTAGAAAAGTTGGACAACGTCTACCATACCCTGGATGATCTCAAATCAAAAGTCAAACTGCCAGTCCTCGGTAGCCTGCCCGAGGCAAAAGAATTGGCAGGAGAAACAACTGTCCTTGAACAAACAAACAGCTGGTTTCAAAAAGTGATTTCTCGATTCTCTCCATCTCGATCGTCATCAGCAGACTATGGCTATTCAGGATCTTCTAGTTTTTTGGAATCCTTACGCGTCCTTCATACCAACATCCAACTGTTGAGTTCGGATCGCCCCATTCGTTCTTTGATCATTAGCTCTGCTGTGCCAGGAGATGGTAAATCAACTGTTTCTAACTATCTTGCTCAAACGGCTACCGCGATGGGACTGAGAGTATTGCTCGTCGATGCTGATTTGCGTAGGCCACAGATTCATAACCGCTTAAATCTCCCTAATGAGTTAGGTTTAAGCAATCTGATTTCCCATGACTTAAAAATCAATCCCCTGATGCATCGACCTCAAAGCGCTCCTGGCTTAACTGTTCTGACTGCGGGGCAAATCCCCCCCGATCCAACAAAACTGTTTGCATCTCAAAAAATGCGAAATTTGATGGAGAAATTGCAACAGTCATTTGATTTGGTGATTTATGATGCCCCGCCTTTGGTGGGTTTGGCAGATGTTAGCTTATTAGCGCCCCACACCGATGGGTTGATCATGGTGGTTAGAATGGGGAAAACCGACCGCGCTGCCATTGCTCAAGCTTTAGACAATGTTAAACTTTCACAAATTCCGGTTTTAGGTGTTGTGGTGAACGGGGTAAAACGATCATTTGGGTCTTACAATTATTATCAGTATAAAGACAGTCAACCGTCAAAAGTTCCTTCTGAAGCGTCACTGCTTGGAACAAAGTTAGATGCATAGGACGATCGCCAGGTAGAGACAAGGAGAAATAGCCCGTGGATTTTCTATCTGATTCTACCGTGACTAAAAAGATGCGGGTGATGGAACGAAAAGTGCGATGGGGCGATCGTTCCATCATCCAACAGAATATTGATCAAACCCGTTTAGTTCTGGATGATAGTCAAGCACAACAGCCTAACTTTTCATTTCTGGTACTAGGCGATACAGATGCAGGTTCGCAAAACCAAAATAACCCTCAATGGGAAATTGCTAGAGCCCTCCTTCCTCATTTGAAGACCAGTCGCTTCACCCTCCATACTGGAGATGTTACTTATCCTCTAGGAGCCGCTGAATTTTACCTCAAACAGTTCCTGACGCCCTATCGTGATTTTTTACTAGGTGGCAAACAACCGAGCAGTAATTTGCCCATGGTATTCCATTCACCCTTCTTTCCAGTACCCGGCAATCACGATTATTATGATCTCTCCCCCATTCCCAAATTTATTGCCACATTATTAAAGCCACTGCGGCAGTGGATAAAAATAGGAGCAGACTGGTCAAGTTCTGGATATGGGCGTGATTATGCAGAGGCATTCTTAGATTGCTTAGATCAGCTTCAATTTGGAGAACCACTCAACCAACATTTGCAACAACACTACAACGCTCAAACGGAAACAGGTCGATGTTTACAATATCAACCTGGTCAATTTACAAGGCTGCCGAATCGGTATTACACCTTTCAGTACGGGGGAATTGCTTTTTTTGCCCTAGATTCTAATACCTTTAATAAACATGAAATTGACCATGAACAACTCACCTGGCTTCAGCAACACCTGATCGACTCTTGGCATCAGCCTCATATCCGAGGGCGCATAATTTATTTACACCACTCACCTTATACAACAGAGTATATGCATTGTGATCAGCCTGAAGTTTTAATGGTTCGTCGTCAGTTGCGTCATGTATTGGATCGGGTGGCGAAGGAAATTAAATCTTTGATACGAAATCAACCTCTTGTTAATCTAATTCTCAGCGGACATTCTCATTGTTTAGAGCATATTCGCACCCTGGATACCTGTCATGCAGATAGCCACTTGGACTGGGTTGTTTGTGGTGGGAGCGGTGCAAGTTTACGCCGCCAACGCCGAGGTGGCTCTCAGGTAATGGAAATGATGGAGCAAAAAGGTGTCCGACATATTCAGGTTGTTGCTCAGTCTCAGTTCTACGTTGGGCGGCAGAGACAAGGTGCTCAGGAGCACAATCTTCATACTTTCTTGAGGATTGATGTTCAAGATGGTATCCCTCCACGCTTTATCGTGCGTCCCTTCGTGGTGGAGAAACGGCAGCAATGGATTAATTATCCTTTAGAACCTGCCATTATCCTTCCATCTCTATAAGCAGGAAAGGAAGAAAGGAAAAAGGAAAAAGGAAGAACTCCCAACAATGAGACAGGGTAAGATCCGTCTAACGAGAGCGTGCCTTGGATACTGGCGATCGCCTGGTAGTATCTGCTGTGGGGGGTAGAGTCGGTCATTCGAGAGAATGTTGGCACTAGGTTGATTTTAGAAGAAAAGATCCTGCTCCAAGAGCGTTTTGGGTTTTGAAAGCTTGATCTTCCATCGATATAAACCGTATAAATAGTTTTAACTCAGATCTTGCACCATTCTCAATAAGGGCTTGCCAAAGGGGACAAAATATGAAGAAAAGGGCGTAATCAAAGTTCAAATGGACAGTTATGGAAACCATCGCAAAGCACGCCCAAGGGCTAGTGTATAGC
>Ga0209181_10007965_pt1 | contig 14353 bp, 12 predicted proteins | sample MAT05_FD_187208 | JGI IMG/M metagenome (GOLD analysis project Ga0209181, IMG submission 187208) | Freshwater microbial communities from Lake Fryxell liftoff mats and glacier meltwater in Antarctica - MAT-05 (SPAdes) (version 2) | ecosystem: Environmental > Aquatic > Freshwater > Ice > Liftoff... | reverse complement strand
CCTGCAAATGGCAGCACGCCCGGACCAAAGTCCGCGTCAAACTCCTCGCCCAGAAAGGCGACACCTACGTGTTAGCCGAGAGCCAGGACCGCATCCAAAATGAACGCTCCATGCGCCGCCGCCGGCTCCGCGCCTACCTTGATGCCCTCCGCGCCATCACCCGAAGCAAACGCCCCATCCAGCGCGACGCCATGCACCAAAAAAGCGGCGCCGCCAAAAAGGAGGCAGGCCGCGACGCCCGGTTCGTAAAACTCCAAATCGACTACCAACGCAGCGGCAAGAACAAACCGCCACCCTCCGCCACACCCTCGACAGACAAAAGCTCCGCGAAGCCTGGCGCCGCGAAGGCCCGCGTAAAGCCGCGTGGGCGCGTCCACGCGGCTTTACGCGGCTACCTCCTGCGCACCAACATGAGCGACCGCGACCCCGTCAAGCTGTGGCAATTTTACCTCCAACTCACCGAAGTCGAGCAAGCCTTCAAAGAATACCCGCACAAAGAATCCACGCCTCGCTTGGCGAGTTTCCCGGCATGACCTCCGATTCGGAGGTTTTTCGACAGGCCGCCGGGCGGTGCGTCACGCCTCGGGCGGCGTGGCGAAATTGGGGCGTTTCGGGGCCAGGCGGGCGCCGGTGAAGCGCCAGGCGTGGTCTTCCGGGATGGGGAAATCCGAAGGTGCAGCGCGGCGGTTCTCTTCAAAGACCGCGATGCCGATGACTCCCGCGTTGGTCGTGTTGCCGTGGCGTCGTCGTCCGTAACTGTCGAACATCGACCCGAAGCGGAACGCAGCGACGGTCGCCTCACTGGTGCGGAAGCCATCGACGGAAATCGTCTGGAACGGAGCGATCACGTATCCGCGCTTTTTGAGCGATGCGGGTTTCCCGTCCATCACGTCGAGCCCATCGACACTCATCACGGCTTCGACTGTGCGACGGGAGTCATTTTTGAGCGTGATCTCATATCTCTCGCCGGAGTCGCCGACCGCGAATCGCCTGCGGCGCAATTCATGGCACTCGATCCATGTCCCGTTGCCCTTTCGAATGCCGACCCGGAGGCGGTCGCCGGCCGAAGGCTGGAGGCCGTCGCATCGCTTGGATGCGCCGCCGAGGAAGTCGAGCATCGCATCGACGCCCTCGCGGTCGTTGTAGAAAATGCGGGCCTCGCCATTCGGCCTTGTCGCAGCGGTTCGCGTGAACGCAACGGGCTCGACCCACGATTCCCGCTGCTCTCCCCACGATGTCCCGAGGCCGAGGCGTTCCTGCGCCGGGACGAAATTTCTTTCGCTCGTCGGCGTCGCGGGCTGCTGCGTTCGGGTCGCGCACCCGGCGGGCACGATGAAGGCAAGCAGGACTGCGGTGCGGAAGAGCTTCATCAGCGATGGTTCTTGATCACACCGCGCCAGAACGCGGGGAAGTCTGCAAAGAGTTTTTCCATCGCTTCGTGCTCGGCTTTCGAGCGGGCGCGGCTGATCACCTCGTCGCTTCCCCATGCCATGGTGAGTCCTGAACGGGCGCGGCTTTTTTCCAGGACGCCGTAGATGTATCCGGTCCGCGTATCGACGAGCGCGGCGAGGGCGGTGGCGATGAGTTCGTAGTGTTTGTTCGGCAGCAGGCCGAGAGAGAGTTCGGTGAGCGGGGCGATGATTTTGCCGTCGGTGGCCTGGGTTTCGGTGGCGAGGATGAGGACTGCGTCTGCGTGCATTTTCGCCGCGGCTTCGCGCACCGCGATGTCCGGCTTGGTGTCAGGCCGCATGAGGAGGGAACTCAACGGGACAATGCCAGCGATCTGGGGCAGGGATTGCAGGGAGTCGAACTTGCCGTGGGCCGAGATGGCGCGGATGTGGTCGCGCACGGCGGCGTCACTGCCCGCGATGGCGATCGTGGCAGGGTAGCGCATGGTCGGTTTCGCGTTGTAGGCGCGGGCGATGAGCGGGTCGGAGAATGCGGCGCGTTTCGCCTCGATGGCGCGAGCGACGCCGGGGGAATTGATGTGAGACGAGCACCCGGTGAGGAGCGTGGCGGTGACGAGGAGGAGAGCAGAGGTGATTTTCATCTGCTAGAAAAACAGCAGGGACAGCCGCGTCGCGCAACAGGAATATGCTAAAAATACAGCATTTCAGTTGACTGGTTCCGTTCCGGCCTGCAGTCTTCGGGCTGTGACACCCGGCCACGCTGAGAGCGATTCGATGTCCCGCCGCGAGCGGCAGATCATGGACGTGATCTGGCGCGCCGGTCGCGCGACTGCGACCGAGGTGCATGAGAGTCTGCCGGATGCGCCGAGCTATTCTGCGGTGCGTGCGCTGCTGGCCGTGCTCGTGAGCAAAGGCCATCTCCGGCATGAGCGGGACGGCAAGCGCTATGTGTATCTGCCGCTCGCATCGCCGGAGAAGGCCGGGAAGAGCGCGCTCCGGCGGTTGCTTTCGACTTTTTTCAACAACAGTCCCGCGAATCTCGTCGCGACATTGCTGGACCCAAAGGAGATCGATGCCGCGGAACTCTCGCGCATCCGGGCTCTCATCGATCGGAAGAAGAAATGAACCTCCCCGCTTTTCAGGAATGGCTCTGCCGCAGTTTCGCGGTGGCTGGAATCGCGGCCTTCTGCGTGGTGCTCTGCCCGGCGGGCTGGCGGGTGCGTGTCCGCCAGGCGGTGCCGGTGGTGGCGTTCGCGGTGCTGATCGCGCTGAGCGCCGGTTTTCTCCTTCCACTGCCATCCATGGAAATGCGGGCGCCTTCCTCGCTGGCGCGCCTGGCTGAGACTGCCGGTGGTTGGTTTGCGCCGTGGGTGAAGTGGGTATTCGCCAGCGGGGTCGTTCTTTTTCTCGCGCGACTGATTGCTGGCTGCCTGGCGGTTCGCGGTCTCGTCCGGCGGTCGCGCCCGGTGCGGGGACGCTCGTGGCGGGTGCTGCTTGCCGGATGCCAGGAGGCGATCGGTCTGCGCGGTGCGGTGCAGGTGCGGCTCGCGGGAACGGGGTTCGTGCCGAGTGCGACGGGTCTATTCCGCAGGACGGTGCTGCTCCCGGATGAGGCTTTGCGGTGGACGCACGAGGAGCGGCGGCTGGTGTTGCTGCATGAACTCGGTCATTTCCGCCGTGGCGACCTGTGGACCCACGCGCTCGGCCAGATTGCCTGCGCGGTGCATTGGTTCAATCCGTTTGTGTGGATGCTTCACCGGCATCTCGCCATCGAGCGGGAATTCGCGTGTGATGCGCTCGTCGTTTCGCGCGGAGCGATGCCGACAGATTATGCGACGCTGCTCTGGCGGATGGGCGTGGCCGCGAGCGGACCCCGGCTTGCGGCTGCTGCGTTTCTGGCGATGGCAGCGCGGGGCGAGGGGACGCTGGAGCGTCGCGTCCGTCGCATTCTTGCGCCGGCAAATCACAGCGGGTTCTGGCTGCGGGCGGCGGACTCCACGCTCTGCGCGGGTGGCACGATGCTGGTGCTCCTGTTTGCGTCGTTCAAGCCGGTGATTTTCCGCACGATGCTCGGCGTGAACCCATGGACGGTGCAGGAGATTGAGGCGCGCCTCGCGGCCGATCCATTCCCGGGCGAGAAGTAGTGGCGAACGGGAAGAATTTTCCCAAGGCGGCTTGCCATCGCGGGTAAAGCCAGCGACACCATTTCCTCTCACATGAAATCCCTCATCGTCCTCCTCACCCTCGGAACGCTGGCCATCGCCGGCGAGAAGCAGCTTTTCAACGGCAAGGATCTGAGCGGGTGGAAGGGTGTGCCGGAGTTCTGGTCCGTGAAGGACGGATGCATCACCGGTCAGACGACGAATGAGGTGATGGTAAAGGAGAACACTTTTCTCGTCTGGCAGGACGGCGAGGTGGGTGATTTCGAGCTGACTTTCAAATACAAGATCGTGGACGCGACCGGGGAGGGGAAAGGGTTCGGAAACAGTGGCGTGCAGTATCGCAGCAAGGTCGTGAAGCCGGAATACTTCGTCGTCTCCGGCTATCAGGCGGACTTCGAGGTGGGGAAGACCTACAGCGGCATTCTCTACGAGGAGAAAGGGCGCGGAATCCTCGCCAAGCGGGGCGAGAAGGTCGTCATTCACGAGGGCGATGCGCCGAACAAACCGAAGATCGAGAGGACGGGCGAAGTGGGTGTGAGCGACGAGATTCAGGCGAACATCAAGCAAGCCGACTGGAATGAATATCGGGTGAGCGCGAAGGGCGGCCATTTGCAGCACTTCATCAATGGCAAACAGACCGTGGACGTCACGGACGAGACCGCCGTCGGTGCCAAGAAGGGCGTAATTGCGCTTCAGTTGCACAAAGGCGCGCCGATGACGGTGCAGTTCAAGGACATCGTCTTGAAAGAAGCGGAATAGTCGCCGCGAGCGTTCCCGAATGACCGGTGAGATGCCCTTCTGAGTGAACTGGGCTCGGCGTTCCGGCTCCCCTCAGAAGGCATTTGCTAGGCGCGAGGATATCCGCTATCCTCTGCGGCCTTCATTCCTTTGATCTATGCGCCGAACGCTTGCCATCATCTGTTTCCTTGCTGGAATTTCCTCCGCGCCGCTTTCGGTCCATGCCCAGTCGGCTGATGCCGCTCAGCAGGAATTCGTCAATGCCTTTCTCAGTGCCAGGAAGGGAGAGGATCAGGAAAAAGCCGGTGACCTGAAGAGTGCGCTGACCACGTTCCGTTCGGCGGCGACGACGCTGACGAGGATTAAACAGGAATCGCCGAGTTGGCAGGCGGATCTCGTGGATTTCCGTCTGAAGCGTACGATGGAAGCGATCGATCGCATCCAGGGAAAAATGGGCGGTGGCAAGCCTGGAGCGGGAGGTGCGGAACTCGGTGTCCTGCCTCCATTGCCCAAGGATAATGATCCATTGCAACCGGACGGTGCGTTGAATCCGCCAGTTGCTCCTCCGCGTGGCAAGTCGGCGAAGGGGGGAACGCAGACCGCGGGAGAAGATCCCCTCGGGGCAGTGAGGCAGCGAATCACCGACCTGGAGGAAAAACTTTCCGAGGCGAATGACCGTCTGCGTAAGGAGATTGAGAAAAACGCGAGACTCGCCAATGACATGACCGAAGCGGTCAGCGCACGGAAAAAGGCCGAGGATTCACGGAAGAAGGCGCAGGATCTGGCGGAGGTCTATCAGACGAGCATGCGCGAATTGAAGGCAGCCGGTGAATCGAACAGTGACCGCGTAAAGGATCTCGAAACGAAACTTGCGGCGGTGAACCGGACCACGATGGATACGCAGGTGGAACTCGCGGTTGCCGAGGAACGGATCAACCAGTTGCTGGGGCGCACGGATGCGCTGGTGAAGACGGTGCGGGAGGCGGGGACTCTGCCGACGCAGGTCAGGGACCTCCAGGCGAAGCTCGAGGCGGAGCAACTGGCGAGTTCGCAGCGCGCGGACCAGTCGAAGAAGCGCGAGGAGGACCTGAAGAACCAGATCGCGACGCTCACCAAGAATCAGAGCAACATGGCATCGCTCCCTGTTGAAGTTCAGGCGTTGCAGGTGAAGCTCCAGGCGGAGCAAAAGGCCAGCGCCGACGAGGCAGCGAAGGCGAAGAGGCGCGAGGAGGATCTGAAGGGCCAGATTGCCTCCATCACCCAGGAGCGCAACGATGCAAAAGAGGAACTCGTCCGGTTGCGCGAACTGAACAAGCAGACCGACAAGCTCATGGCGGACAACGCGAGCCTCCTGAAGAAACTCGGCGACTACGAGAAGCAGATTCTCACCTTCCAGACCGGCAAGGGTTCGCGTGACACGGAACTCACCGGTTTGCGGAAACAGGTCGTCGATACCCAGAAGGCCCTGACGGCATCGAACGAGCAGAATACGACGCTCCAGACCGAGATCGGCGAATTGCAGAAGAAGGTCACCGATTACTCAAAACAGATCGCGCAGTTCAAGGCGGACAAGACGGCGAGCATCGAGGAGCGGAAGAAGATGGAGGATGAGAACCGGCTGCTGCAGGGGATCGTCATGCGAGTTCTCCAGGAGGACGCGAACCGTTCGCAGCGGAAGAAGATGATTCAGAATGAAATCGGGAAGCTCCAGGGGCAGTCGGACGTACTGCTCCAGCAGATCAATTACCTCACGCAGCCCGTGGTGAAACTGTCCCCGGCGGAGAGGAAGCTTTTCAAGAATCCGGTCTTGGCTGTTCAGGATCCCAATACGCTTGCCGTAGTATGGCAGGCTGACACGGCCTCGGGACCCCAAGCTCGCTTGTCTGCGCCAGCGGCGCCAGGCTCGGACGAACCGCGCTTGACCCCGCCGACACTCGCCACGGGAACCACTGGCGCAACGCCTCCCACCGAGATCGCCAAGCTGCCAACGGAAGCCGCCACTCCGCCGACCGAAGTCGTGAAGCCGCCGACCGAAGTCGTGAAGCCGCCGACCGAAATGGCCAAACTGGATACGCCTCCGACGGGTGTGAAGCCAAAGACGGGAGACGACCTGCCAACCAAAGGGCCGGCAGCGAAGGGACCGGAGATCGGGGCGACGCCTTCGGTCACCAGCGTCGCCGGAGCCAACCTCCCGACGGAGGTGAAGCCGCTCGCCGAGGAGGCCAAGCGGGCGTTTGAAAAAGAGAAGTTCGCCGATGCTGAGAGAATCTACGACAAGGCCCTCCAGCAGGCACCGAACAATGTTTACCTGCTTTCGAACCGCGCTGTCGTTCAGTTCCGGATGGCCAAGTACAAGCAGGCTGAGGAAAGCTTCAAAAAGGCGCTGGCGATTGCCCCTGAAGACGCCTTCTGCTGGTCCACGATTGGCATCGTCTATTACAGCGAGCAGAAGTTCGACGAGGCCGTCAACGCGCTGACGAAATCACTCGCCATCAATCCGAAGAATCCGACGGCGCACAATTATCTCGGCATCACCGCCGCGCAGAAGGGCTGGTTTGAAGCTGCGCAGAAGGAATTGGAAACCGCGGTGCAGCTCGACCCGAAGTATGCCGATGCGTGGTTCAATCTCGCGGTGACGCACACGCTGAAGGAGCCCCCTGCCAAGGAAGACGCACGGAGCGCTTACACGAAGGCCGTCGCACTGGGTGCGGAGAAGGATCCCGCGATGGAACAGCTCATCCAGTAGTTCATCCCTGCCTATTTCGAAAGGAAGTAGGCGCGCTGCTTGGCGGTGATTTCGCGCCCGAGCCGTTCGAGGACGGCGAGCATGTCTTCCCAAACCAGACGCTTGTTGGCCATCTGATCGCCCGTCGGTCGCAGCAGGAAGGACGGGTGAAATGTGGGCATCATCGGTTTGCCCTGAAACTCCCGCCACGAGCCGCGCATCTTCGTGATGCCGGCCTTCTCGATCCCGAGCAGTCCCTCGACCGCGGTCGCGCCGAGGGCGACGATCACCTTCGGCTCGATGATCTCGATCTGTTGCAAGAGGTAGGGCTTGCAGACATTCATCTCCTCGGGCTTTGGCTTCCGGTTACCCGGCTCGCCAGGGGGCGTGTCGGGGCGGCACTTGAGAATGTTCACGATGTAAACGTCGGCCCGGCGGAATCCCATCGCCTCGATCATCTTCGTGAGGAGCTGACCCGCGCGTCCGACGAATGGCTCGCCCACGAGATCTTCATCCGCTCCGGGTGCTTCGCCGACGAACATCAGTTCCGCCTCCGGATTGCCAACGCCGAAGACGACCTGCGTCCGGGACTGCACGAGATTCGGGCACTTGGTGCATGCGAGGACCGGGTCGCGGAGGGCCGCGAGCTTTGCAGCCTTCGCGCCCGGGGTTCCCGAGGGGGCGGTACTGACTCGCGCCGCTGGCGTGGCTGCAGCCGGTGCCGGTGGCTGGGATCGCGGCGCGGGCGCGGGTTCCCGAGCGGGCTTGGTCTTCGTGCTCGTCGGTCGTTCAACCGTTGCGGTCGCTGCCACCGCCGTGGCCTGAAGGCGCGTGAGTGCTTCGATGGATGTGTGGATGCGGGCGCGGTTGGCCTTCATCCGCGTCACGGCGTCGAAAACGATGTCAGTGGCTGGGTCGCTCATCAGAGTTTGGCCGGCGCGCCGGCTGCGAGGAAATCGGGCGGGATCGGCGCGATGAAGTCGAGACGTTTTCCATCGCGCGGGTGGGAAAAACCGAGCTTCCACGCGTGCAGCATCTGGCGCGAAAAGCCGCCGCGCTTTCCGTAAATCACGTCGCCGAGGAGTGGATGGCCCAGGTGTTTCAGATGCACGCGGATCTGATGCGTGCGCCCCGTGTGGAGCGTGCATTCGACCAGCGAACCCGCTGCCAGGTCGGCGAGCACACGCCATCCTGTCGTCGCCGCGCGGCCCTTCTCCTCGGGGACCACGGCCATCCGCTGCCGGTGGATGCGGTGACGCCCGATGGCCGCGGAAATCAGCCCGCTCTTTTTGGTGAACTTTCCCGCTGCGATGGCGAGATAGATCTTCGTCACGTCGCGCGAGGCAAATTGCCGCGCGAGTTCCTGGTGGGCGCTGTCGTTCTTCGCAGCGACGAGGCAACCGCTCGTTTCCTTGTCGAGTCGATGTACGATCCCGGGTCGCTCGACTCCACCGATCACGCTCAGCGCGCCGCAGTGGTGGAGCAGCGCGTTCACCAGCGTCCCGCTCGCGTGTCCCGCGGCGGGATGCACGACGAGGCCGGCCGGCTTGTTGATCACAATGAGGTCCGCGTCCTCGAACAGGATCTCCAGCGCGATGTCCTCCGGCGCGTTCGTCGCCGCAGTGGGCGGCGGCACGATGAGAACGACCCGTTCGCCCGCGCGCATTTTCTTCGATGGCGTCACCGCGCATCCGTCCACGGTCACATCCCCGCCGCGCACGAGCGCCTGAAGCCGCGAGCGGGAAATCTCCCGCGCCCGCGCCGCGAGAAAGTGATCGAGCCGCACGCCGGTCTCCACCCGCTCGACCACGAATTCGTGCCGTGCGCTGCTCACGTTGCGGCACGCGGCCTGGCCTGTGCGCGGCCCACTTGTTTGAGGCCACCGGTCTGCGCGGCGTGAATCAGGAGATCCGCCACGCGGCGCTTCAGACGATTTCCGCGGCGCTCGAGCCACAGCACGAAGAGTAAAAACAGAATCACGAGCCAGAAGTCATTCGTGTGCCAGACAAGCTGCCGGTAAAGAAGCATGCACACGAGAATCGCCGTCACCAGGAAAGTCGTTGGCACCATCATCAGCCCGAGCCGCGCGCGGGTGAGGCACTTCGGTCCGCCGTGATACTCGGTGACGGTCGCCACCTTCACGCTCCACCAGAGGTTTCCATACACCAGCACGTCCCAGATTTTCCACCCCGTATCCGTCGAATACCGCCAGCCCTCGTCCTCCAGCAGCTTCACCGTTTCCGCCAGCAATACCTCGCGACCCAGTCCCGTTTCGTTCCAAAAATCGATCCGTGAGGCCCCGCCGGTATGCACTTCGCGGCCGATGCCCGGTTCGGGTTTGGCGATGACGCTCGCAGGTGTGCGCTTGAACTTGAGCCAGGTGAAGTAGCGCGCCCATCCGCGCACGAGCGGCTGGAAGAATGCCAGCATCGCCACGAGCAGCCGCGCGCCGATGGTGTCGTACTTCGGCTCGATGCGGATGTTCACCATCCAACTCAGCGCGACACTCACCGAGCCCAGCAGCATCAGCACCGGCACCACGCGCAGCCATTCCAGCGGAATGCCGAGAACGCCGATGAACATCGTGAGCACGATCCACTCAATGCTCCCGAGATACGCCGCGATCTGCGACTGCTGCGCCGGGTAGAGCGACTGGAAGAGTCCGTGCCCGAACACACCGTGATAAATCAGCGGCCTGCTGAACAGCCACGTGAGCCGGGGCGCGCCGTAGATTTGCCCCTTCCATTTCGCCGTGCCCGTCGGGCCGAAGAAGATGAGATGCTTGAACCGCAGCAGCGCCTCCGCTTCGCCGTAGCCTTCCTGCTGCTTGCGGAATGCGTGCAGCGTGAAGCGCCGGTAGTGCCACACGATCGCGCTTGGCGAAAATGCCACCTCGCATCCCGAGGTCTGCAAGCGCCAGCAGAAATCCACGTCATCGCCCGCCTTCCGATACTCCGTGTCGAATCCGCCCACGAGATCGAATGCCCAGCGCCAGAACGCCATGTTGCACCCCGGCACGTGCTCCGCGACGAAATCCGTGAGCAGCACGTGGCTCGGCCCACCAGGGCTCGCGGACACCGCGGCTTGCACCCAGTTCACCGCGGGCGGCGAAATGTTCGGTCCGCCGACCCCCGCGTAGTTGCCGCTCGTGAGCACCGCGACCATGTAGTAGAGCCAGTCCGGATCGGGCATGCAGTCGCTGTCTGTGTAGGCGATGATTTCCCCCGACGACGCATAAGCGCCCACGTTGCGCGCATGGCTCAGTCCCATGTTCTTCTGCGTCACGCCCACGAAATGCGGCAGCTTCCCCGCGGCCTGCGTCCGCCGTGTTTCCCATGCCTTCACGATCTCCTGCGTGTTGTCCTTTGAGCCGTCGTCCACCAGGACGATCTCGAAATCCGGATACCGCAGCCGATCCAGCGCGTGCAGACATTCGCCGAGCGTCTTCCCGCCATTGTAGCTGCACACCACCACGCTCACCTTCGGGTAGCGCGCCAGTTTCACCGTCTCCGCGATCGCACCGCCGCCGCCGAGCTTCGACTTCAGCGCGTGAAAGGCCTGCTTCGGGTTTCGGTCCGCCGTCACCAGCCCGAACTTCCAGTCCGTCACCTCGTGGCCGCCGGTGAACCACTCGTCAGTCCACGAAAAAAAGATCGTCCCCGCCGCGCCGCCCTTCACCACCACATCGAGATGCCAGTCCAGCACCTCCGCCTGACGCTCCTCGCCATTGCGCTGCGTATCCATCCCGAATTCACCGAGGATCAGCGGCTTGTCCTCCGCGATGTTTTGCAGCCGCCCGAGGTAGCGCTCGAAATCCGCACGGCGCTCCAGATACACATTCAGCGTCAGGAAATCCACGTTCGCCGGTCGCAGATACTCCGTCGGCGGAAAACTCGCATAGCTGTACAGCGGCCGCGGATCGGTTTCCCGCGCGACCGCGATCAGCTTCTCCAGAAACGCCTGCACCCGTTCCGCACCGAGCCAGCGAATCATCGTCGTCGGCACCTCGTTCCCCACGAGATAGGCGAAAATCGCCGGGTGCCCCCTGTTCTTCGCCACCGTCGCGCGGACGACGCCGAGGATCTGCCGCTTGAGCGACCGCGAATTCAGAAACTCGACATGTTGCGTCCACGGGATGCTCACCAGCACGCGCAACCCGAGTTCCGCCGCGAGATCGAGCAGCCACCGCGGCGGCACGTGATAAACGCGGATCAGATTGATCCCCATCTCGCGCATCAGCGCAAAATCCCGCCGCGCCTGTTCCGGCGTGCTGATGAAATCGCCGTCCGCATTCAGCTTGAACGGCCCGTAGGTGACGCCCTTCAGAAACCACGAATCATCCCCCTCGAAAAAGAACTTCGCCCGGACCTTGATGGGCGGCAATTCAGTGGCGGGTGCGCTTCGTTCGGACATGTAGCGGCGCCTTTTACGAGCGAGCGGGCATTACGGCAAGCAGTCGCATCGCCGCGCACAACGATCTGCGCGCGGGTAGTCGGGAGCATCGGACACCCTTGCCCGAACTCGATCTCGCCCGATGGGAACATCCGTCTGTTACGACTGCACGCCATCCGCTCCCGGGGCGCTTTGCTTGCAGGGCGGGATGCAGGCGTGGTAAAGCGCGCGCATGTCCACGCAGCATTCGTCGATGAAGCTCCGCGACCCGATCGGGTTGCGCAAAGGTCGTTCCCTGGATGATCTGGTCCACGAGGAAATGTCCGCCAAAGCCTACAAGCACGATCTCCGGCAGACGCAGCTCGAACTCCTGACGTGGCAACGCCGCCTCACGGAGACGAAGAACAACGTCGTCGTGATCCTGGAGGGACCGGATGCCGCGGGCAAGGGCGGCGCCATCAAGCGGCTCGTCGAGCGATTGGACCCGCGATTGGTGCGCGTCCATTCCACCGTGAAGCCGACCAGCGACGAGTACCGGCGGCATTATCTCTGGCGATTCTGGTCGCGGCTTCCGCCCTACGGTTGGCTCGGAGTGTTTGACCGTTCATGGTACGGGCGCGTGCTCGTCGAGCGCGTGGAAAGCTTTTGCGAGCCCGCCGAGTGGAAGCGGGCCTACCGGGAGATCAATGAGTTCGAGCGGCAGTTGCTCGACGACGGGACCATCCTCATCAAGCTGTTCCTCTTTATCACCAAGGATGAGCAATTGGCGCGCTTCAAATCCCGCGAGGCGGACCCGTACAAGCATTGGAAAATCAGCGACGAAGACTGGCGGAACCGCCGCCATTGGAAGGAGAACATCCAGGCTGCGGAGGAAATGCTTTTCAAGACGTCCACGGAGCGCGCGCCGTGGCACGTCATCGGTGCGAATTACAAGTGGCACACGCGCGTGAAGATGGTGAATGCCGTCGTCGAAACCATCAGCAAGGCGAAGCTGCGGGACTCGGCGCTATGAGGCAGTTTGTTTGCGCCATCATCGCGGCGCTCACCCTCACGGCGTGCGACCGGCACGATCAATCCAGGGAGGCGATCGACCTCGGCGACAAACGGACCAAGCTCGGTGCATTCCGCGAAGCCATCCGCGCCTACGAGAGCGCGCTCGATGGAACGGCCAAGACCGCCGAGGTCCACTTTAAGATCGCCCAGTTGTATGACGACAAGCTCACCAGTCCCCTCGCTGCGGTCCACCACTACGGGCGTTACCTCGAACTCGCTCCGGCCGGCGGGCGCGTGAAAGAGGCGAAAGCGGCGATGACCGAATGCGAGAAGCGCCTGAATGCATCGATGAAGGCGGGCGGCTTCATGACCACCGCCGAAGGTGCGCGGCTGCGGAACGAAAATGAGGAACTCAGAAAAGCGAACACCGAACTCCTGAGGTCGAGACCGCCGCCCGCACCCCGTTCGGTAACGCCGGGCGCGCCTGACTTGGAGATTCCCGGATCGAGCAAGCATCTCGTCACCAAAGGCGAAACCCTGGCCTCGATTGCACTGAAGTACTATCACAACCGTGCGCAGGCCTCCCGCATCAAGGAAGCCAATTTGAATCAGCTCGGAGGCAAGGACATCATCAAGCCCGGCATGACATTGATCATCCCGGCGCCGCCGAAAAAGAAAAAGTAGCGTGCGCAGCGACGCCCCGTCGCAGCCACAGCTTGCGGACGCTGTGCTGCGCCGCTATGTCCGCCCGCGCACATGACCATCATCGACCACGAGTTTGCCGACCTCACCACGCCGAGCGGGCCCATGCGCACGCACATCTTCCGCCCGGCGGCAGAGGGGAAATATCCCGCCATCTCGCTCTTCTCGGAAATCTTTCAGGTCACCGGCCCCATCCGCCGCACCGCTGCGTTGCTCGCGGGCCACGGCTTCATCGTCGGCGCGCCGGAGATTTTCCATGAGTACGAGCCCGCGGGCACGGTGCTCGGCTACGACAGCGCCGGCGCGGATCGCGGCAACTGGTGCAAACAGGACAAATCCGTCGCCGCCTACGACGCCGATCTCGCCGTGCTCCGCGAATACCTGAAGACCCATCCGAAGAGCACGGGCCGCCTCGGCACGATGGGCATCTGCATCGGCGGGCATCTCAATTTCCGCAACTGTTTCAGCCCGGACATCCTCGCCGGCGCCTGCTGCTACGCGACCGACATCCACAAGATCGAAAGCCACAAACGCGGCCTCGGTGCCGGCATGGCCGACGACACGCTGGAGCGCGCGCGCCGCGGCGACATCGAGGGCGAACTGCTCATGGTCTGGGGCCGGCAGGATCCGCACGTTCCGTTCGAGGGGCGCATGCAGATCCGCCGCGCCTTGGAGGAAGGTGGCATCAATCACCAGACCTTCGAGGTGAACGCGGCGCACGCATTCCTCCGCGACGAAGGCCCGCGTTACAATCCCGCCCTCGCGCAGCAGGTCTATGGACTCATCGTCGAACTCTTCAAGCGCAAGCTCGGCGACGGCGATCTGCCCGCAGGCTTGGCGAAGCACTGAGCCGCGACATGGAGCGCCGCGCGTCCCGCCGGCCACCATCGGCGCGCGCAGCGGCATTTCAAAGTGAGGCTGCGCCATCGGATTTTCGTGGCCGCCGGGACGCGCGGCGCTCCACCGCGCGGCGCTCCGCGCCCGATGAGTCGTGCATTCCACACGCCACCGGCGTAATCACTCCGCCATGCCGTCCTTCAAAAAGACCCTCTTCGTAAACCCGCCCTCGTGGCAGGGCTTCGACGGCGGCGCGGGCTCGCGCTACCAGGCGAAACGCGAGATTCGCTCATTCTGGTTCCCCACATGGCTCGCGCAGCCGGCGGCGCTCATCCCGGGCAGCCGGCTCGTCGATGCCCCGCCGCACGATCTCACACAGGACGACATCCTCCGCA
>Ga0209181_10007964_pt1 | contig 14354 bp, 9 predicted proteins | sample MAT05_FD_187208 | JGI IMG/M metagenome (GOLD analysis project Ga0209181, IMG submission 187208) | Freshwater microbial communities from Lake Fryxell liftoff mats and glacier meltwater in Antarctica - MAT-05 (SPAdes) (version 2) | ecosystem: Environmental > Aquatic > Freshwater > Ice > Liftoff... | reverse complement strand
GGTAGGCGCACTTACAACTTCCAAGTCGCGGCGACGAACTCCGCGGGGCCGGCGAAGCTGACGAGTAACCAGACTTTCGACATCCTGGCCTACGCGGGGAAACCGACGACCGGAGCCGCGACGAGCAAGGGAACACCCACGGTTTCGACGGCTACTCTCAACGGAACGGTCACTGCGAATGGCACGAAAGGAAAAGTTCACTTCGAAATCGGACCGGCAAATGGACCGGCAAACACGTACGGAGCGATCGTGACGGCCACTCCTGAAAATATCGGTAAGAATGACATAAACGTAGTGGTTAAAGGGGTGATTTCAACGAGCCTTGGACTAACCCGGAATGCCACGTATCACTTCCGACTCGTCTTTGTAGACGAAGCGACGAGCACTCCGGTGAACGGAAGCGATGCGCAATTCGTGACGAACAACGCACCTGTGGCCAACACGGATACGGTGAACGCTCCCGGATCGGGGCCGACGACGATCAACCCGCTGGCTAACGATCGCGATCGGGATGGCGACGTCTTGACTGTGGACGACATCGAAACCCAGCCAGAGTTCGGTACTGCGACGGTGGTGGGGAATACGATCGTTTACACGCCGACGCCGGGCTCGGTGGAAGGCTTCGACAGCTTCACCTACAGCATCGTAGACGCGTTCGGTATGACGGCGACTGGGACGATCAATATCCGCTCAATCCGCGGGGCCTTCGCCGGGACGCATGGCGGTTTCATCAAGCGGATCAATGGCAAGGAGGTCGGCTACTTCAGTGTGACGGCGACAGCGAACGGCAGCTTCACCGGGATCGCGCTGATCGATGGAAAACGCTTCGTGGTCAGTGGCACGATCACGCCGGATGGTGTGTATCGCGGTTTTGCTGTGCAGGGCGCTTCGAGCATTCCGGTGTTTCTTTTCACGGATCAAGGGGACTCCAATTCCACAGTAACCGCGCTTTTTGGCAATGGTCAGTGGTCTTCGGAACTGAACATTTCGCCAGACGAGCGCGCCACACGGGGTGATGTGAGGGGCCGCTACACGGTCGGCTTAGGTTCAGGAGGAACGACGACGACGACCGATGTGGATTCGCTGCCGGACGGGACGGGATGGGCAGCGATTCGAGTGCGCGACGACGGGACGGCGGCGCTCAAGGGTCGTCTGCCGGATGGTCGCTCCTTTGCCACCCGCGGCACCGTGGACATTATCGACGGCGCGGCGACGCTGAGCTTTTACGACGATCCGGAAGACACGCGCGTGGTTGGCTCGCTCACCCTCGGCGACACCGTGGGCGGGACGGTGCGGACGGATCGGCATAGCTCAGGCGAGGGGAGCTATCCGCGAGGATTCGACATTTCGCCGACGGTTTCCGGCGCGCGCTACATCGAACCAGCGGATGGAAAGCGCGTGCTCGATACCACGGGGAGCAAGGGTCAGGAACTCTCGATCGCGTTCAGCGGTGGTGGGTTGGGCAATTCTATTTCCCGGCAGCTCTTCCTCGACGACCGCGACAAGGTCACGGTGCTCGACCCGAACGGCGAGGATTTGAAGCTGCGGATTGATCGGAAGAGCGGACGCTTTCAGGCGAAGGTGACGATCGACGACAGCGGAAAGCGCCTCAAGGCGACGGGCGTTTTGATTCAGTCGGGGGAGAGTGGTTCAGGCGGGCGGGGAGTGGGAATCTTCGAGGTTTCCGGCCGGGCGGGGGCGGTGACGATTTCCGGCGGGGGAACTGGAAGCGGCACCACGCCGACGCCCACACCGACGCCGACGCCAGATCCAGTCGTCGTCGTCCCGTAACGGCGGGACGCATCAGTGCCGCGCGGCGAGCACGCGTTGCTCGTAGCTGCGGATTTCATCGAGCCACGCGAGGCCGGCGGGCACACCGGTGCGGCGGCAGTGTTCGTCCCAAACGGCTCCGAAGGGCAGCGCTTTCACCTCCTCCAGCAGCGCGAGGCGGGCGGTGAAGTCGCCGGCGAGTTCGAGTTCGCGCAGCCGGGAGGTGGGTTCGAGCAGGGCGAGGAGCAGAGCCTTGAGCGTGCTGCGGGCACCGATGATCCAGGCGGCGAGCCGGTTGATGCTGGCGTCGAAAAAATCGAGGCCGATGGCGGTGCGATCGAGGAAATCGCCGCGGACGACTTCCTCCAGCACGGCGCGCGTCGGGTCGTCGAGGAGCACGACATGGTCGCTATCCCAGCGCACGCCGCGGGAGAGGTGGAGCAGCAGGCCGGGGACAAATTGCAGCGTTGCACTGATTTTGTCCGCGAGTGTCTCGGTGGGGTGAAAGTGGCCGGCGTCGAGGCAGAGCAGCGTTTGCCGCGTGATCGCGTAGCCGAGGTAAAACTCGTGCGACCCCACGACGTAACTTTCGCTCCCGATGCCGAAGAGTTTCGATTCCACGGCGTCGCGTTGAAGCGCGGGATCGAGCGGATCGGCGAAGATTTCGTCGAGCGAAGCGGCGAGACGTTCGCGCGGGGCGCGGCGGTCGATGGGCGAATCTTTGCTGCCGTCGGGGATCCAGAAGTTCGTCACCGCCGATTTGCCGAGCCGCCGCGCGGCTTCGGCGGCGATGCGGCGGGAAGCGCGGCCGTGGTCGATCCAGTAACGGCGGATCGCGGGGTTGTGATGCGAAAGCGTCTGGCCATCGGCGGCGAGTGGATGGGCGAAGTAGGTGGGGTTGAAGTCGAAGCCGAGTTCACGCGCGGCGCACCAGTCCACCCACGCGGCGAAGTGTTCGATGGTGAGATCGGTGCGCTCGACGCGCCGAACGCCCGTTTCCGCGTAACTGGCGTGCAAGTTCACCCGATGCCGGCCGGGGATGAGCGAGAGCGCTCGGTCCAGATCGGCGCGGAGTTCATCGGCATTGCGCGCCTTGCCTGGATACGCACCGGTGACCGCGAGCCCGCCGCCGAGTTCGCCGCCGCTGCCCTCGAAGCCTCCCACATCATCGCCCTGCCAGCAGTGGAGCGAGATCGGCACTGCGCCGAGTCCGGCCAACGCCGCTTCGGTATCGGTGCCGTGCGCCGCGTATTGCTCGCGGGCGAGTTCGTAAGCGTTGGGGGGCATGGGGTCACGGTTGGCTGAGGTCGACCGCCGCGGCAAGTCATGCGTGATGTCGCGGAGGCGGGTTCCTTGACTCGGGAAATCGAAAACCTACGTTGGCGGCCATGAACTACCGGGAGCGCATCACCATCAACCCTCTTGTGCGCAGCGGAAAAGCCTGCATCCGCGGGACGCGGATCGCCGTGGCGGATGTGTTCGATTACCTCGGCGGGGGGATGAGCATTCCCGAAGTGCTGGAGGATTTCCCTGACCTCACGGCCGATGACATTCAGGCGTGTTTTGCCTTCGCCGCAGACCGCGACCGCCGCCTGAACGTCGTCCCGCATGAAGTTACTCTTTGACGAAAATCTATCGCCGAAGCTGTCCGGTTTGCTGGCGACGCTTTTCCCCGGCAGCTTCCATGTTCGCGAGTGCGGTTTGCTTGGCCGGTCGGACGACGCCGTCTGGGAATACGCCCGCGACAATGCTTCGTGATTGTCTCGAAAGACTCGGACTTTCAGCAACGGAGTCTGCTCTACGGCCCACCACCGAAAGTCGTTTGGCTTCGGCTCGGCAACTGCAACCGGCAGCAGCTCGTCCGCCTGATCATGCGGCACGAGCGGGAAATTCGGGCACTGGACTCTGACCCGGTCGAAGCGGTGCTTGTCCTGTCGTAGCCTGCAAGCGGCGCGCTTACAAAAACACGTCGTAGCTCAACTCGGCGCCGGCTTTGCGGCGAATGCGGAAGACGTGGCCGGGGTGAAGCTGCGGGTCGAGGCGGACGAAGTTGCGGCGGCCGGTCCAGAGGTAACGCTCGTCGCTGACCAGGTCGTGGACTTGATAGGTTTCGTTTTCGCCGAGGCCGAAGTCTTCCAACGGGACGTAGACGAAGGACTCCTGCACGTTCCAGGCGTCGAGATTCACGACGACGAAAATGCAGTTGTCGCGCGCGACGGTGGCTTTGGAAAAGGCGAGCACGAGGTCGTTGTCGGCTTGCTGGAAGCGCAGGTTGCGGAGTTGCTGGAGCGCGCGGTTTTCGCGCCGGGCGCGGTTCAGGCGCGTGATGATTTCCTTGATGTTGCCGGGCGCGTTCCAGTCGCGGGCTTTCCACTGGTACTTTTCGCTCTCCCAGTATTCTTCCTTGGCGAGCTGCTTGTAGTCCCAATCGCAGAGGTTGAGGAAGTGGCGCGGGTCGCCCCCAGGGATCCAGTCGGCTTTCCACAGGCCGGCATTTTCGCACAGCTCGAAGCCGGAGTAGAGGCCGTAGACGGGCGAGAGCGTGGTGGCGAGGATGGCGCGGACAATGAAAGCGGGGCGGCCGCCGAATTGGAGATAGCTCGGGAGAATGTCGGGCGTGTTTGGCCACAGATTCGGGCGCATCACGTCGGCGAGATCGGTCTGGGTGAGTTCAGTGAAATATTCGGTGAGGCCCTGCTTGGTATTGCGCCAGGTGAAGTAGGTGTAGCTGTGGGTGAAGCCCGCCTTGGCCAGCACGCGCATCATCTTCGGCTTCGTAAACGCCTCGCTGAGGAAGATCGCATCCGGCCAGCGCGCCTGCACGCGGGTGATGAGATATTCCCAAAACGAGACGGGTTTGGTGTGCGGATTATCGACGCGAAAAATGCGCACGCCGTGCTCGCACCAGAACTCGATGACACTCGTGAGTTCGCTCCACATCGCGGCCCAGTTCGCGTTGTGGAAGTTCATCGGATACACGTCCTGATACTTCTTCGGCGGGTTCTCGGCGTATTTGATCGTGCCGTCGGGCCGCTTGTAAAACCACTCGGGGTGTTCGTGGACGTAGGGGTGATCGGGCGCGCAGTTGATGGCGAAGTCGAGCGCGACCTCCATGCCGCGCTTTCTGATTTCGCCGACCAGCCAGTCGAAATCTGCGAGCGAGCCGAGTTCGGGCGCCACGTCTTTGTGACCGCCACCGTTTGGACATTTTTGGTGCCGGTTGCCGATCGCGTAGGGCACGCCGGGTTCGCCGGGTTCGCAGGTCACGGAGTTGTTGCGGCCTTTGCGCGCAGTGATGCCGATGGGATGGATCGGCGGGAAATAGATCACGTCGAAGCCCATCGTCTTCGCGTCTTCCACGCGGGCGAGACAGTCGCGGAAGGTGGAGCCGCGATCAGCAAGACCTTCGGCGGAGCGGGGGAAAAATTCATACCACGCGGCGAAGCCCGCTCCTTTGCGATCCACGAGGATGCGCGGGTAGGCGGCGGTGAAGCTGACGCCCGACGACGGCGGAGCGGCGGTGGTCTTTTTCTTCGAGCGAGTGATGCGCACTTTTTTCCCGGGTGGCGTGGTCGTTTCGCTGACGATCGTGACTTCCGGCGCGGGCGCGGATTGCAAAAGCACGGCGGGGTCGGGCGCGTTGAGCAGGAATTCGCAGGCCTCGCGGCGATCCGCCCACGTGCCCATGAGGGCTTCGAGTTCCGGCAGGTGGAGGAGCTGATGCACTTCATCCGGCGAGGCGCCGCGCAGATGTTTGGCGATTTCGCGCAGCCGCTTGGCGTCCACTTTTTGAACGGCGGCTTCGGCAAGCGCGGCGGAAGTTTCCAGCAGGCCGGCGCCTTCCAGCGTCTCGCTGGAGAGATCGGGTTGCTGGGCGAGAAACTTCGCCTCGAACTCGTGCTGCCACGTCCGAAAGAAATCGCCCCACGCTTCGACCGTGAATTCGTAGACCGCATTCTCGAAGACCGTGAACGCCGCGCCCCAGCGATCCTGCGAGCGCGGGATCGGGATCATGGGCGTGAGATACCACGCGGTGGCGCCGGCTTTGCGCCACTTGAGCAACGCGGAGACGATGTCGTGGCCGCCTTTGTAGATGTCGGCCTCGACGTGGACGTCTTCGCCGACGCTGCGCTTGATCGGGTAGCGCCCGCCGTCGGCGAGCGGCGTTACGTTCTCGATCACGACGGAGGGCGGAAGGGGCATCATGGAAGGGAGATGTTGCGGCAAGCAGCGGAGCGGTCGCAAGCCCGGCATCCGTTTCGGATCGGAAGCGGGCTCGCGAACAACACGAATGAAGAATCGGGTGATCCGGGTGATTCGCGGGCAGCCAGTTTTTGGTAGTGTCGCAGTTTTGGGATCGCGGTAGGGAAGCCGCGCCGCGGGTTCCAACGCTAACGGGTGCGCGATGCGGAACCCGCGGCGCGGCTTCCCTACCAGACTGAGCGTCCCCAGTTTTCTCGGCGTTCGCTTGCCGCGGGAATCCGCTCAGGACTCGGCGTCGATCTGGTAGTCATGGCATCGCTTCATGAAATTTCCCCTCGTCCTATTTCTCGCCCTCGGCGCCCTTCCGCTGTGCGCTCAAGATGCGCCTCCCGCCGCGCCAGCGCCTGCTCTTGCGGTCGCGGCGGACTCGCCGCTCTGGGATCTCGCGGCGCTGGCGGTCGCGCCGAAAGTGACGCCCGCCGAACCGCTCCGCGCGGAGGGCGTGAAGGGCATTTTCTTCGACAGTGTGCCGTATCGCGGGAAGCCGACGAAGGTCTTCGCGTGGCTCGGCGTGCCGAAGGTGGAGCCGGGAAAAAAGGTGCCGGGCATCGTGCTCGTGCACGGCGGTGGCGGCACGGCTTTCGAGGTATGGACGCGGCTGTGGGTGGAGCGCGGGTATGCAGCGATTGCCTTCGACGCGTGCGGATCGATTCCGCTGCATGTGGGCGATTCGAAGAAGTGGCAGCGCCACGATGCAGGCGGCCCGCCGGGCTGGGGCGGCTGGGAGCAGATCAGCGAAGCGCGCGAAGACCAGTGGACGCACCACGCGGTGAGCGCGGGGATCCTCGCAAACTCGCTGCTGCGCTCGCTGCCCGAGGTCGATCCGGAGCGGATCGGCGTGACGGGGATTTCGTGGGGCGGCTATCTCACGAGCCTGCTCGCGGGCGTGGATCAGCGATTCAAATTCGCCGTGCCGGTCTACGGCTGCGGCTTCACCAATGAGCACGGCTTCGCGGGTAAGGTGCAGGAACTCGGCGAAGAGGGCGCGGCGAAGTGGATGCGCTGGTGGGACCCGTCGAGCTACCTCGCGGGGGCGACGATGCCGATGCTGTGGGTGAATGGCACGAACGACTTCGCCTACACGATGAACGCGTGGCAGAAGTCGTATCGGCTGCCAAAAAGTTCGCACACGCTCTGCCTGCGCCCGCGCATGCCGCATGGCCACGAACCGGGCTGGGCGCCGAAGGAGATCGCGGCCTTTGCCGACAGCCTGGTGAACGGCGGCGAACTCATGCCGATCATGACCGATCAGGGGCGCGATGGCCGCAAGGCGTGGGCGACTTTCGACAGCGGGCGCACCATCGCGAAAGCAGAGCTGCACTTCACCCGGGACACCGGGCCGTGGCAGAAGCGGACGTGGGAAGCGGCGCCGGCGCAAGTGGCCGAGGGGCTGGTCACGGCGGAGCTGCCGGAGGGTGCGCGCGTTTATTTTCTGAATGTGACCGACGACCGCGAACTGGTGGTGAGCACCGAGCACGAAGAAATCGCGGAGTGATTCCGCCGGGCGGGAAAGGTCGTGGCTCGATTTGGTAGGGAAGCCGCGCCGCGGGTTCCCACGCCGGCGAGTCACTGATCAGGGAACCCGCGGCGCGGCTTCCCTACCTCGTTGTCCTCACGCCGCGCGAGGGGCTCCGATCCTCACTCGAGCTTTTCGTGCCCTTTCGTGTCTTTCGTCGACCTCCCGGTTTCCGCTGCCTGGAAAAGCGGCAGCCGCAGCGTAAACACGCTCCCTCCCCCCTCGCGCGCCGCGCAGATGACCTCGCCGCCATGCTCCCGCGCCATTTGCTGTGCGAGCGTCAAGCCGAGGCCGGAGCCTTGAATCCCACTCGCCAGCGAATCGTGCGCGCGGTGAAACGCCTCGAAAATTTTCCGCTCCTGCCCCGCCGGCACGCCGAGCCCGCGGTCGAGCACGCTGACGCACACCCGGTCGCCTTCCAGCGTCGTGTGCAGCTCCACCTCCTTCCGCTCGCCCGCGTATTTCTCCGCATTCGAGAGCAGATTCACGAGGATTTGCGCCAGCGCGTCCTCGTCCCCGCGGATCGGATACGGCGCGGCGGACGCTTCCCAGCGCGTCGCAAATCCCGCCTCGCGCAGATGCAGCTCCTGCGCTTCCCACACCCGGCCGAGCAGCGCGTGCAGATCGAGCGGTCGCATTTCGTAGTGCTTCTGCCGCCGCTCCAGCCGCGCAAAATCGAGCACGTTATTGATCAGCCGCGTCAGCCGCTCCGCCTCCACCATGATGATCCGCAGGTATTGCGAGCGCTTCGCCTCCGCCGCGCCGTTTTGCATCAGCTCGGCAAACATCCGGATCGACGTCAGCGGCGTCTTCAGCTCGTGCGAGACATTGGAAACGAAGTCCGTCTTCTGCTGCGCCAGCGCCATCTGCCGGCGTGCATCGGCCACCACGATCCACCCGCCGCCCGCAATGGCCACGATCGCCGCCGCGATGAGCAGCATCAGATTGCGCCGCACCGCCAGCGCGCTTTCCTCGATCTGCTGCGGCCGCATGAGGTAAAGCGCCGCCTCCCAGTGCGGCAGCGCCTCGCCGATCTCCGACGCCACAAACGGCCGCTTCCAATCGCGCCCAGTTTCGCCCGCCGGCTGCGTCGCCACCGGCCGCGCCTTGTCATCCAGCAGTGCGAGCACAAACTCCGGCGCCGCACTTCCCCGGCTCCCGGCATACGTCCCCGGCAGCGCCGCCGGCCACCGCTCCCTCAGCGCCTCCGGCTGCAGCATGCAGCCGAAGATCAGCTCCGGCGCCTCGGGTGCGCGCTGCCAGAAAAGAATCTGCAGCCGATCCTCCACGAACCGCGTGACCACCCCTTCGTTCGCCCCCTCGGTCAGCGTGCGAAATTCCGCCGTCTCCGGCATGAGCTGCGACACCGCCTGCCGGTTGTCTTCCAGCGAACGCTGCGGCGCCACATTGCGCAAAGCGCCCTCACCACGCGGCGCGTTTTGCTCACGATCTACGGGCTGGTTCTGCGAAATTTCCGCACCCGCGGCCGCTTGCGGCGTCGGTAGCAAGGCGGGCGCGGCCGCCGCTTCCGCAGGCGCCGCCCGGAGTTCATCCTTCGCCCCGCCTGCCGGCGCCGCCTTGCTTTTTGCCGCCGCCATCGTCGGCGCAGCGGCCGGCGCGGGCATCGGCGGCACTCGTTTGTCTTCCTGTTCGAGCGCCTTCTGCGACTTCGCGGGCTCCAGTTTTTTATCCGCCGGGGCCGCCATTTTTTCGGACTTCCCGCGCGAAACGACCGCCTCCGCGAGCCCTTTGTTTTCGACCGCGCTCCGTTTCCGCAGTTGCTCCGGCCGATTGAGTTCATCCGCGGGAACCGCGTAGACCTGCGCCGGCGTGGAGCTGCCGAGGAACCCAGAATTTGCGACGATGAACCCGGTCCAATCCGAACCACGCCCGCCGGTCTGCGCCGTCGGCGAAAGCAGTTGCCCATTCTCCGCGAGCGCAAAACCGACCGCCTTGCGCGGCCATTCCGCCGCGAGCCGCGCGGCAAATTCCCTCGCCAGCTTCGCCGGCGATTCCGTGGCCAGCAGCCGGCGCAGGCTCTCGGTGAACGCGCGGCGCTCGTCGTCGATCACCGCCCGCGCCGCGGCAGCCACGGCATCGGTTTCCTTTTGGTAAAGCTCGGCCGTTCGCCGTTCGAGGATGATCTGCTGCTCCCCCGCGCTGCGCAGCGCCAGCCAGCCGAGCCCGAGGCTCGGCACCAGCACGGCGAGGAGGAAAATGCAGATGCTTTTTTTCAAGGGGAGCGAGGCGGGATGCTGGATGCAGCGACGGGCGGACGGCATCTTATCCAGCATCCCGTCGCCAGCATCCAGCATCGTCCCGCCTCAGGTTGGTAGGGAAGCCGCGCCGCGGGTTCCCTCGCCAAGGGTGGGCAATCAGGGAACCCGCGCCGCGGCTTCCCTACCGCGAGTTCCGCCCATTGAGCCACTGCCGCCGGCCTCAGCGCGACTGCTTTTGGTATTTGTCCTTGTAGTTGTCGAACTGCATCGCCTTGCGGCTCGCTGGCGCGAGCGCGCCGCCGCTGCTGATCTCCGCGGCGGCTTTCTCCAGCTTGCGATTTTCCTCCGCCAGACCGGGAAGCTGCGCGGGTGCGGGCGCGGCGGCATTGGCCACGGCTTGCTGGCGCAGCACTTCCTCGGCTTCCTTCGGGCGCCCTTCGTCGGCCAGCTTCACCGCGCGCTCTTTGGCGAGGCGATTTTTGGTCACGGCGAATTCCTTCGCCACTTCCGGCCGCAGGCTTGCGTCGGACTTCGGCGCTTCATCGGTGAACTTCACCTGCGCCGTCTGCGCCTGTTCCGGCGCGCGTTTTCCGTCGGCGGTCGCGTAGTCCATTTTGATCGAGGCCACTTCCAGCGGCTCGCTGCGTTTTTCGTCCACCGTGCATTTGGCGAGAAAGCGCCGCTTCTCCGCGCCGAAGATCTCCGGCAGCGTGATCTCCACCGAACGGCCACGGCATTCGATCTCCGGCCGGCCCACGATCTCGCGCAGCCGCACGCCTTCCGGCACGGTGATGCGGATGGTCACGCCGCGGGCGAGCAGCGAGCGGGCGACGCCGAGTTCTTCGGAGAAAATGCCGGGCAGTTTCTCCGCATCTTTCACGTAGTAATAGTTCGCGCTGCTCGCCTCCGCGAGGGCGGTCATCAGGTCTTCGTTGTAGTCGTCGCCGAGCCCGATCGTGGTGACGGCGATACCATCCTCGCGCAGGCCGCGCCCCAGCTTCACGAGGTCGCTGGTCCGGCTCGGGCCGACGTTTGCGATGCCGTCCGACATCAGGATCACGCGGTTCACCCGCTCCTTCGCGAAGTTCTTCCGCAGCTCCCGCGCGCCCACGGTCACGCCCGCGTGCAGCGCCGTGCCGCCACCGGGGCGAATGCGGTCGATCGTCGATTTCAACTCCTCGCGATTCCCCTTCCCGCCCACCCGCGCGGGCGGCAGCAGCACCTCCGTTTCATTGTCGTAGATCACCAGCGAGAGGATGTCGTCGTCGTCGAGCTGATCCACGGCCACCGCCGCCGCCTGCCGCGCTTTTTCAATTTTCGCGCCTTGCATCGAACCGCTGCGATCGAGCACCAGCGCCAGATTCATCGGCACCCGATGTCCGCGCTCCGGCTTCCGCGCCTGGAGTTCCACCTGCACGATCACCTCGCGGTCGCCGCCATTGTAAACGAGATCGCGCTCCGGCAGCACGCGGAGGCTGACCTCCGGTTCCGGCAGGGGAACCTGCGGTTCAGCGACGAGAACCTGGCGCGCAAGCACGCCAGCCAACAGGAGAAGGAAGTGTTTCTTCATGCCCCGACGCTACGGCGCTGCCTCCGGCCATGTGTCAGAGCGCCCTGCGGAGATTGTCAAAGAAACGTCACGACGCGGCGCGTTCCGCCGGCCCCTCGGCGTCCGTCAGCACCGCGGCCACGAGCGCCGCGTCGGGCCGGGCAAACTCCACGGAAAGCAGGCAGACATCGTCCTCGAAGAAATCAGCGGTTTGGAAGTCGCGCACCGTTTGGAGCGTGCGATCGAGCAGGCGCTCGGTGGCAAGGTCGCGGTGTTCGTGCACCGTGGAGATCAGCCGCGCGAGGCCAAATTCCTCCGCCCCCGCGAAGACCTCGAAAACCCCGTCCGTGTAGAGCAGGAACACATCGCCCGGCGCCAGCGTGAGTTCGTTCACCGGGTAGACGACCTGGTCGAAAATCCCCAGCGCCGGACCGGTCTCGCGCCGCGGCACTGCCAGCGCCGCGGCCAGGCCGGCGTCGCGCTGCACGTGGATGGGCGGCGGATGCCCGGCCACGGAGAAACGCATCGCGCCCGTCGCCGACTGGATCACGGCATAAAACGCCGAGGCAAACATCGGGTCTTCATTGGCCCGCAGAATCATCCGGATGTCGTGATTGATCCGCGCCAGCATCAGCGCGGGATCGTGCGCCACCGGCCGCAGTTCCTCCACGAGCGCTCGCAGCATGGCCACGATCAGCGCGGCCCGCACGCCATGCCCCATCACGTCGCAGATAAAGACGCCGGCCAACTCGTCGGTGATCTGGAGCACGGTAAAGAAGTCGCCCGAAACCACGTTCGACGGCACGTAGCGGTGGGAGAAACGCAGCTCGCAGCCGCCCTCCGCCGGAGCAAAGTTAGGATACTGGTGCGGCAGCATCGCGAGCTGCACTTCGCCCGCCATCCGCAGGTCGCGCTCCACTTCCGCGTTGTGCTCCTCGAGACGCTGGATATTCGCCCGCAGCATCTCGTGCTGCAGGCGCACCAGCGTGTGGACAAAGATGGTGCCGATCAGCACCCCCGCGCCGTCGAGCAGCAGCACATCGTCGTCGAAGCTCTCCGCCGGCCGCGAAAAGACCCGCTGCAAAACGAGCGCGATGGGCTCATCGACCCGCACCGCCAGCGAGTCCTTGAGCAGGTAATCGCGGACCGGCTTCCGGGAAAATAGCGCGAATCCATACCGCGCGCCGAGCACCACGCCCACCTGCCGCCGCGCGCAGATCCCGATCACCCGGACCCCTTCCAGCACCGGGAGAAACTGGAGCTCGCTCTCCGCCGTGAAGACGCTGTTCACCGCCTCGAGCGGTGTCGCCGCGGCGATCCAATGCTGGTGCCCGACCAGCGTGCGCAGGTCGATCGGAGGCAGCGGACTCGGTTGAGGCATGGCGCGGACGTGGCGACACGCCACCCAAGGAACCCGAGTTTGGAACGCCACCCGCGAATGAGCAATGCCGTTTCCCGTGAAGATCGGGTGACAAACGGCCCCGCCCCCGCCCGCTCAGTAGGCCGTCTTCGGCGGCGCGATCATCTGCCACGCCGTGCGGACGATGATCGAGACATCCAGCGCCAGCCGCCAATTCTCCAGATACGAAATGTCCGACTCCAGCCGCTGCGCGATCTCCGCGGCCGTGCGCGCTTCGCCGCGGAAGCCGCGCACCTGCGCCAGCCCGGTGATGCCCGGCTTCACGAAGGTGCGGATGTGGTAGTTCACCATCTGCGCGGCGAACTGCGAATTGTGCTCCACCAGATGCGGCCGCGGCCCGGTCACACTCATCTCCCCGTGGAGCACGTTCAGGAATTGCGGCAGCTCGTCGATGCTCAGCCGGCGCAGCCAGCGACCGGCGGGAAAGACGCGCACGTCATGCCGGGCCGCCTGGCGCGCTTCGTCGTCGTTGTTCACGTGCATCGTGCGAAATTTCACGATCCGGAAAACCCGGTTCTGGATGCCCGCACGCGTCTGGTAGAAAAAGAGCGGCCCCGGCGACTGCGCCCGGTGCAGCAGCCACACGATCAGGGCCATCGGTGGCAGGATGAAAAGGACGACCACCGAGGAAATCGCCAGATCGAGCGTGCGCTTGAGCAGCCGGTTGAGCGGATTTTCCAGCGGCTCCTCCCGCAGCGTGATGAAGCGCAGCCCGTCGTCCTCGATGTGGACCACGGGGTGTTCGAGCAGCTCCGCGAGATTGCTCAGAATGACCAGCCGCAATCCCAGCCGCTCCGCCGTGATCACCAGTTGGCGATGCTGCGCGCGATCCGTGGGCAGCTCCAGCACCATGAGCTGCGTGACGTGCTCGGCGGCCGCCACCGCCTCGAGATCCTCCACGCTGCCGATGCGCGGCACCCCGCCGGGCGCCACCGCATTCGCCTCCTCCGTGAGCAATCCCACCGTGCGAAACCCGAGCACTTCCTTGCCCGCCAGCCAATACTTCAGCCGCTCCGCGCGTTCCGGCGTGCCGACCAGCAGCGTGCGCTCCGCCCGCAGGCCGCTGAAGATGCCGCGGGCGAGGAAGCGCGGCAGGTGCATGTTCGTCGCCAGCAGCCCGACGTAGAGGAGCGGCAGGTAGATAATCAGGAACGTCCGCGAAATCGCCTGATCCTTCGTCAGCGCGAGAAAGAGCAGTAGCATCCCCACGGCGAAAGCCGTCTGGCGCAGCGTGAGCTGATGATGCTGAATAAAGCTGCGCTGCCACGGGCTGAACCGCACCCGCAAACGATCCCGCGACATCGCCTCGTAAGCGAGGCCCGCGGCGATGATCAGCCCATAAATCGGGTAGCGGCTCCACTGCTCGGCCGTGGCCGAGGTGAAAAAGCTGAACGTCACCTCCGCCGCCCCGGCCAGCAGGACAATCGCCAGCGAAGCCTGGCAAAGCAGGACGGTTCCGAGCAACCCGCGTGTCCGCTGAGAAATCATGCAGCGGGAAGGCTAAGGAAGGCGCTCAGTTTTGGGCAAGCGGGAAAAACCGGCGGCGCTCGCGGTAACCGACCAGCCCGAGGAGGCCCAACGCACCGAAGATCGTCGCCGGCTCGGGCACGGGGACGA
>Ga0209181_10007961_pt1 | contig 14356 bp, 8 predicted proteins | sample MAT05_FD_187208 | JGI IMG/M metagenome (GOLD analysis project Ga0209181, IMG submission 187208) | Freshwater microbial communities from Lake Fryxell liftoff mats and glacier meltwater in Antarctica - MAT-05 (SPAdes) (version 2) | ecosystem: Environmental > Aquatic > Freshwater > Ice > Liftoff... | reverse complement strand
GATGGCCTGCTCGACGCACTGGTGCCCGAGCAGGTCGTTCGCAAACCATCCACCCTGGCCCTCGACGACCCACCTCAGCCCCTCTCTTCCCGGCGCAGATACCGCCGGTAGCTCGAGCCTTGTCGAATGGTGCCGCAAGACGGCCTTATTCTGTGACGCGTCGCGGCTAGCGCTTGATTGGGGACTAGAGCACCGAACGGGTTGAAATACCCAGATTTCAACCTGTTCGGTGCTCTAGGCTCGGCCTGTGAGTACTGGCGACCAGCTGGAGAACCCGATGACGACCCGACGTGCTGCCTGCAGCTGTGGACAGCTCACCCTCGCCGCCGAGGGCGAGCCCATCCGGATCTCGATGTGCCATTGCCTCGCCTGCCAGCGGCGGACAGGGAGCGTGTTCGGCGCTCAGGCGCGGTTCCCGCGGGACAAGGTCCATATCGAAGGCCGCTCCACCGAGTACGTCCGCACCGCGGAGAGTGGCAATCCGATCACGTTCCACTTTTGCCCGGTGTGCGGCTCGACGGTGTATTACCTGCTGGATCAGATCCCCGAGGCGATCGCCGTTCCGATCGGCGCGTTCGCTGATCCGGCGTTTCCGGCGCCGAAGGTGTCAGTTTACGAGGAGAGGCGGCATCCGTGGGCGGGGATCCCCGCGGACGCGGAGCATTTCGAGTAGCTACTCGTCGTCGTCTTCGCCGAAGAGCACGCTCACGGGCAGCTCGATGGCCTCGAAGGGCTCGGCGTGGACCCGATCGTCGCGGCCGGCGGCTAGGACAATGAGGTAGCCGTCGGCGGTCCAGCGGAAGACGCTGAGGGACTCGTCCATCGGATCGACGATCCAGTAGTGGGGTACGCGAAACTGGTAGTAGTGGTTCAGCTTCTTGACGCGATCCGTGCCGGGGTTCGAAGGCGAGAGCACCTCGCAGATCCAGTCCGGGAGGAGGCGAATCGGGGTCCCCGAGGGCCGCTCCGGCACGCGGTCGCGGCGCCACCCGACGACATCGGGACGGTAAATGTGGGTCGGCGCGAGCTCGATCTCCACTTCGGAGGCGATCCACCAGCCGCCGGGCAGCTTGCCCCCCGGGCGGCGCCCGAACGGTCCCTTGATGTGCAAGCCCAGCGCTAACTGCGCGTCGCCGTGCGCGAAGGAGGGCATGGCCTTGCGGACGAGCTCGCCGGCGATGATCTCGTGGAAGCGCTCGTCCTCCGGGATCGCGAGGAGATCGGCGAGGGTGGCGGGAGCGCGCGCTGCGGCGGTCGACATCGGGCGAGCCTACCATGCGAAGGGGGCTGGGCAGAGGGGGCGGCGCCCCGCTCGGATCGCATGGCGGGATTCTTCATACCGAGCAAACCGCCCGGGCTGATACCGTTCACGCCATGGCAACGAGCGACGGGCGCATCGCGGGGGACGACGACGTCGAGGCGCACGAGCCGCGACGCGCTGGCTCGAGCGCGCCGCCGTCGATCTTCTTCGACGAGTCCGCCGTGACGTGGGGGAGCGTGGAGGCGGCGGAAGATCGCAAGAGGGAAGAAGAGCGCAAGAAGGCGGAGGAGGCAGAGGCGCTCAGAGCGCGCGCGGCGCCGAGGGAGAGCGCGGCGCCGCGGGAGAGCGCGGCGCCACGAGAGAGCGCGGCGCCCCGGGGAAGCGTGGTGCCACGAGAGAGCGTGGTGCCCAGGGCGAGCGCGGTGCCACGCGTGAGCGCGGCGCCGCCGGTGAGCGACCGGGAGAACAATCACGCCACGTCGATGGTGCCGCCCCCGGGGACGCCGGGGCATGGGCGGACGCGGCCGCGGGCGGGGGCGACGATCGGGCACTACGAGATCATCCGTCCGCTGGGGCACGGCGGGATGGGCGAGGTGTACCTGGCCCGGGACATGCGGCTGGGGCGGCGGGTGGCGCTCAAGTTTCTGCTCAAGGTCGACCCGCAGCACAGCGCGCGCTTCGAGGTCGAAGCCCGGGCGACGGCGCAGCTCGCGCACGAGAACATCGTGGCGCTCTACGACGTCGCCGATCACGAGGGGCTGCCGTACATGGCGCTGGAGTACGTCCCGGGGAAGACCCTGTCGGCCTGGCTCCGGGAGCGTCACGAAGATGGCGGTCTGGGGCGGAGCGTCGGGGTGCCGCCGGCGCGCGCGGCAGAGCTGATGCTGCCGGTGGCGCGGGCGCTGCAGTGCGCGCACGAGGCGGGGATCGTCCACCGCGATCTCAAGCCGGCCAACATCATGCTGGCCGCGAACGGCAGCGTGAAGGTGCTCGACTTCGGGATCGCCAAGCTCCTCGGCGTGGGGGCGGATGGGGCCGAGGGCGCCGCGCGAGGGTCCGAGGCGCCGCGCTTGACACCGGCGTCGCCGATGGCGGCGACGCCGAGGTCGGCTGAAGCGGCGCTGGCAGGGCTGACGCAGACCGACGCGCTGATCGGGACCCAGGCCTACATGGCGCCGGAGCAATGGTGGGGCGAGCCCGTCGACGGGCGCACGGATCTCTGGGCCGTGGGCGTGATCCTCTACCAGATGGTGACCGGCGAACACCCGCTCGCGCCGCTGTCACCCGAGGCGCTGGTGAGCGTGGCGCTGCGCGATGAGGCGATGCCGAGCGTGCGCGAGCGCTTGCCCGACATCGGCAAGCTCGGCGTGATCATCGACCGGTGCTTGCTCAAGCGCACCTCCGATCGCCTGGGCTCCGCGCGGGAGCTGCGCGAGGCGCTCGAGGCCATCGCGCGCCCCCACGCCGGCGCGTCTCGGGGCGGCGAAGAGCCGAATCCTTACGCGGGGCTCGCGGCCTTTCAGGAGCAGGACGCGCCGCGCTTCTTCGGCCGAGAGACCATGGTCGAGCAGATCGTGGCGCGGCTGGGCGAGCAGCCGTTGCTCGCGCTCGTGGGCTCGTCGGGCGCGGGGAAATCGTCGCTGGTGCGCGCCGGCGTCATCCCCGCCCTCAAGCGCGGCGGCGATGCCTGGGAGGCCTTCGTGCTGCGCCCAGGGCCGCACCCGCTCGCGGCGCTGATCGAGCTCTTGCTCCAGCACTCGTGGCACAACTCCAGCCAGAGCGCGGACTCGGACCTGAACCACAAAACCGATGCGCCCCCGGCGCTGAGCGATCGCGACGCGGTGCGGGAGCGGCTCTGTCAGGAGCCAGGCTACCTCGGCGTGCAGCTCCGCGCGCGGGCGCGGCGACGGCTGGAGCGGGTGCTCCTGTTCGTCGATCAGTTCGAAGAGGTCTACACGCTGGCCTCGGAGAACGAGCGCGAGGCGTTCCTCGCCTGCCTGGCCGGGGCGGCCGACGACGCCAGCTCGCCGCTGCGGGTGGTGGTCTCGATCCGACACGATTTCCTCGACCGGGTGGCGTCGAGCACCTCGGCGCTGGCGGAGCTGGTCAGCCGCGGAACGGTCCTCGTCGGCCCGCTCGACCGTCGCGGGCTGAAGAGCGCGCTGCTCGATCCGGCGGAGGCGCTCGGCCATCGCTTCGAGTCCGAGGCGCTGATCGCCGAGATGCTCGAGGCGATCGCCGGCGCGGCGAGCGCGTTGCCGCTGCTCCAGTTCACCGCGGCGAAGCTCTGGGAAGGGCGGGATCGCGAGCGACGGCTGCTCACCGAGGCCAGCTACCGGGCCTTCGGCGGGGTGAGCGGGGCGCTGGCGAGCCACGCCGACAGCGTCCTCGCCAGCCTGAGCAGCGTCGAGCGGCACTGCGCGCGCGCGCTCCTGTTGCGTCTGGTCACCCCGGAGCGGATGCGGGCGATCGTGACCCGGCGCGAGCTCGCGGAGATGAGCGGGGCGACGATGGAGATCGCGCGGGTGCTCGATCGGCTGATCGAAGCGCGGCTGGTGACCGTCGAGGGCGCAGTCAACGACGAGAGCACCGTGGAGCTGGTCCACGAGTCGTTGATCGAGACCTGGCCAGCGCTGTCGCGGTGGCTGGAGGGAGAGCAAGACGACGCGCATTTTCGCGCGCGCCTGCGCGGCGCGGCCAAGGAGTGGGAGGCGAGCGGCAGCTCCGAAGGGCTCCTGTGGCGAGGCGACGCGGCGGCCGAGGCCCGGCGCTGGTGGAAGCGGCAAGGCCAGGAGACCAGGGCCGAGCTGAGCGGGCGCGAGGCGCGCTACCTGGCGGCGGTGGTAGCGCTGGTCGATCGGGAGCAACGAACGCGGCGGCAGATCGTGGGGGCGGTGATCGCCGGGTTGAGCCTGGTGGTGCTCCTGGTTTCAGGGTTGGCGGTGCGATCGAAGCTGGCGGCGGAGCGGGCCGAGGCGCAGCGGGCCGAGGCGCAGCTCCAGCGGGCCGAGGCGCAGGCTCAGCGGGCCGAAGCGGAGCGCAGCGCTGCGCTCGCCCGGAACGCCACGCGCGTGGCGGTGGCCCGCGAGCGCCAGGGCGACCCAACGACGGTGCTGGCGCTGCTCCGCGAGATCGAGCCGGGCTCGGCGCCGCGCGGGTGGGCCGAGCTCACCCGAGGGGCCCTGGAGGCCGGCGTCGCCCCCGTGGTGCTCCTCCACGACGCGGCGGTCCGGTTTGCGGCCTTTAGCCCCGACGGCCAGCGCATCGTCTCCGCCTCGGCCGACAAGACCGTGCGCGTGTGGAAGGCCGACGGCTCGGGACCGGCCCTCGAGCTCAAAGGCCACGACGCGGACGTCTGCTCCGCGGTGTTCAGCCCCGATGGCAAGCGCATTGTCTCGGCGTCGGAGGACAGGACAGTTCGGGTGTGGAACGTCGATGGCGCAGGACTTCCTCTCGTGCTCCGCGGCCACGACGCGACCGTCTATGCAGCGGTGTTCAGCCCCGATGGCCAGCACATCGTCTCTGCGTCGGAAGACAAGACAGTGCGGGTATGGAAAGCCGACGGCGCGGGACAGCCTCTCGTGCTCCGCGGCCACGACGCGGCAGTCTGGTTTGCAGCGTGGAGCCCCGACGGCCAGCGCATCGTCTCCGCTTCAGCCGACAAGACCGTGCGCGTGTGGAACGCCGACGGCGCGGGACAGCCCCTCGTCCTCCAGGGCCATGACGCCTCCGTTCGTTCGGCGGTGTTCAGCCCCGATGGCCGGCGCATCGTCTCGGCGTCGGAAGACAAGACCGTGCGCATCTGGAAGGCCGACGGCGCGGGACAGCCTCTCGTGCTCCAGGGCCACGACGCTGTCGCCTATGCAGCGATGTTCAGCCCTGACGGCCAGCGCATCGTCTCTTCGTCGGCCGACAAGACCGTACGCGTCTGGAAGGCCGACGGCGTGGGCCAGTCCATCGTGCTCCGCGGCCACGACGCCGGCATCACCTCCGTCGCGTTCAGCTCCGACGGCCAGCGCATCGTCTCCGCCTCGGCCGACAAGACAGCACGGGTGTGGAAGGTGGACGGCGGGAGCCACCCTCTCGTGCTCCGCGGCCACGACGACGGCGTGTATGCGGCGGCGTTCAGCCCCGACGGCCAGCGCATCGTCTCCGGATCGGCCGACAAGACCCTGCGGGTGTGGAAGGTCGACAGCACCGCAGTGCCCCTCGTGCTCCGCGGTCACGACGCGATCATCTATGGGGCGGCGTTCAGCCCTGACGGCCAGCGCATCGTTTCGGTGTCGGAAGACAAGACCGTACGGGTCTGGAACGCCGACGGCTCGGGACAACCCCTCGTCCTCCGCGGCCACGAGGCGGCAATCTGGTCGGCGGCGTGGAGCCCTGACGGCCAGCGCATCGTCTCGGCCTCGTGGGACAAGACCGTGCGAGTCTGGAACGCCGACGGCTCGGGACAGCCCCTCGTCCTCCACGGCCACGACGCCGGCGTCTACGAGGCGGCGTTCAGCCCCGACGGCGCCCGCATCGTCTCGGCCTCGTGGGACAAGAGCGTGCGAGTCTGGAACGCCGACGGCGCGGGACAGCCCCTCGTGCTCCAGGGGCAAGACGCCGTCTATTCGGCGGCATGGAGCCCGGACGGCAAGCGCATTGTCTCCGCGTCGGCCGACAAGGCAGTGCGGGTGTGGAACGCCGACGGCTCGGGACAGCCCCTCGTGCTCCGCGGCCACGAGGCCTCGGCCGGCGTGCGCGGCGACCGCCCCTTCAGCCCCGACGGCACGCGCATCGTCTCGTCGTCGGACGACGCGACGGTGCGCCTCTGGAACGCCGACGGCACCGGCGAGCCCCTGGTGCTCCGCGCCTCGGATCAGGCCGTCAACGTCGCCTCGTGGAGCCCCGATGGAAAGCGGATCGTCGCCGGCTCGGACGACAAGACGGTGATCGTCTGGAGCGACCTAGAGCCGCTGCACGGCGCCGAGGATCCCAAGCTCTGGACCGCCACCACCTACTGCATGCCCCTCGAGGTCCGCCAGCGGCTGCTCAGCTTCCCCGAGGCCCAGGCCCGCGCCGACCTCGATCGCTGCCAGGGTCGGGTCCGCGAGGCCCAGACGCGCACCGCGGCGCCGGGTCGCTGAGTTACCTCTGCACGGCTCCGGGACTAAGAGCGCCTAACAAAGCGGACCGAGCCGGCCAAGGAGACGCAAGCGGGCCAAGGCGCGATGGCTCCCGCGTGCTGCAGCACGTGGGAGCCTGAGCAACGCAGGCACGCGCCGCGTATCCGCAGGCCGGCGACGGGAGCATTTGTTAGGCGCTCTAAGGTGCATGGCCGCGGACCCTGGAGGCGCGCTCTCCGAAGGCAAGGGCGGGAACATCCCTCGAGTTGGCGACGGCGACAGCGCTCGCCACCTGCCCCCGAGGCCCGACGAAGAGAAGTTCTGGGAAAGGCTCGGTCGGGTAAGTAAGCTCCGCCGCCGTGCAAACCCTGGTCGAGTTGATCGCAAAGAAGCGGGACGGCGGGCGCCTCTCGGACGAAGACATCCAGCGCGTGATCGGCGCGCTCGAAGCGGGCGAGCTCGCGGATTACCAGATGAGCGCGCTGCTCATGGCGATCTTCTTCCGCGGGATGGATGACGCCGAGACCGTGGCCCTCACGAAGGCGATGCTCCACTCGGGCGACGTGCTCGATCTCTCCGCCGTGCTCGGCGTGAAGGTCGACAAGCACTCCACCGGTGGCGTCGGCGACAAGGTCTCGATCTGCCTCGCCCCGCTGGTCGCGGCCTGCGGCGTCCCGGTGCCGATGGTGTCGGGGCGCGGGCTCGGGCACACCGGCGGCACGCTCGACAAGCTCGAGGCCATCCCCGGCTTCTCGGTCCACCTCGACACCGAGGCCTTCCAGCGGATCGTCGCCGACGTGGGCACCTGCATGATCGGGCAGACGAGCCGGATCGCGCCCGCCGACAAGCGGATCTACGCGCTCCGCGACGTGACGGCGACGGTGGAGTCGATCCCGCTGATCGTGGCCAGCATCCTCTCCAAAAAGCTCGCCGAGGGGATCGACGCCCTCGTGCTCGACGTCAAGGTCGGCCGCGGCGCCTTCATGAAGACCGAGGCCGACGCGCGCACGCTGGCCGAGGCGCTGGTGCGCGTAGGCACCGCCGCGGGCAAGCAGGTGACGGCCTTGCTCACCGACATGAGCGCGCCGCTCGGGCGCACGGTGGGCAACGCCCTCGAGACGCGCGAGGCGATCGAGGTGCTCCACGGGCGCGGCCCGGCCGATCTCATCGAGTGCACCCTCGCGCTCGGCGCGGAGATGCTCCGGCTCGGCCGCGTCTCCACCACCGACGCGGACGCCCGCGCGATGCTCCAGCAGACGATCGAAAGCGGCAAGGCCGCGCGCACGATGGAGCGGATGATCGAGGCCCAGGGCGGCGATCCCCGCGTCGTCACCGATCTCGACCTCCTGCCTTCCGCGCCCGTCAAGGTCGCGGTCCTCGCCGCGCACGGCGGCTTCATCACCGGGATCGATCCGCTCGAGATCGGCCTGAGCGCAGTGGCCATGGGCGCCGGCCGCACCCGCGCCGATCAAGAAGTGGATCCGGTCGTCGGCATCGAGCTCGAGGTCACGCGCGGCGACGCGATCGAGGCCGGCGCTCCCCTCGCCTACCTCCACGTCCGCCACGCCAGGGACGCCGAAGCGGTGCTCGCCCGCGTCCGCGACGCCTTCCAGATCGGCGCCGAGGCCGCGCCGATCCCCGCGCTCGTGCTCGCGCGGATCGGCGCGTAGCTCAGCTCAGTACCACTCGCCGCCCAGGCCCAGGGTGAACGAGAACGCCGACACATCCGAGAGCAACAGCGGGTGGATGTCGGCGGCGATCCCGAAGCCGCTCCGCCGCCCTTCGCCCGAGAAGAGCCCGCCGAAATTGAACGCCACGCGCCCGTGCCCGCCGAGCGCGACGCTCGATCCGCTCTCGCAGCCGGCCGACGGCGTGAACCCCGTGACGCCCGCCGAGCAGTCGGCGTACTTCGCGTAGTCGACCGAAGGCCCCACGGCGATCTCCAGGACGTCGAGCAGCGTCAGGCTCGCGAGGATCGTGTTGTAGTCGGCGAACCCCGCGTGAAAGCCCGCGCTCTGCGCGCCCCGCACCGGCGCGAACGTCACGAGGGGCGTGTTCTGGTAGTAGAGCCCGAGGAACTGGTTGAACTGCACGCCGAGGCGCGCGGCGAGGCCGAACGCGGGGCCGTTCCCATCCGGCGTGTGGACGAGCCCGCCGTTGACGCTGAAGCCGCCGCGAACGCGGATTTCGCTCTTTTCCTCGGGCTTCGGAGGCATCACCGCATCTCCCGCAGCGGGAGGCGGCGGCGCGGGCGGGGTAACACCCGGCGCGGGCGGGGTAACTACCGGCGCGGGCGGCGTAAGCGGCGGCGCGGGCGGGGTAACACCCGGCGCGGGCGGCGTAACTACCGGCGCGGGCGGCGTACGTGGCGGCGCGGGCGGGGTAACACCCGGCGCGGGCGGGGTAACTACCGGCGCGGGCGGCGCAAGCGGCGGATCGGGCGGCGCAAGCGGAGGCGCGGGCGGCGGATCAGAAGGCGGCGGCGCAGGCGGCGGCGCAGGCGGATCCGGCAGCGCGGCGGGCGGTGGCGGCAACGCGGCGGGGGGATCCGCCGCGCGCACCGGACGAGCCAGCGCGAGCGGTACGAGCGCGAGAAAGAGCGTGGTCGCGACGAGCTGGCGAGTCCTGATCATCCTTGTCCTCCGGCCGAGCCGAAGGGTAGCGTACGCTTCTGCGCCCTGCGACCGTGACCTCATCCTCCGAACGCGGGCGCGTGCCACAGGCTGGACAGGCCGGTACGATAAGCCTGCCCATGACCCGGCGCAGGGATCTGACCACCCTCGGCTACCGGAGGATCGTCACCCTCCTGGTCTACCTGGTGATCGTGCCGGGCGTGCTCCTCTCGGCCGTCGGCGTGCTGCTGCTGGTCCTCGACGCGGGCAGCTACAACCTCACGATTGGCATCCTCGTGCTCAGCTTCACGGGGACGCTGGTCACCGGCGTGATCCTCGTGTGGGTCTTCCTTCGCCGTGAGCGCAACCTCTCCGAGCTCCAGGCCGACTTCGTCTCCAAGGTCTCGCACGAGCTGCGCACGCCGCTGACGTCGATCCGGATGTTCACCGAGACGCTCGTCCTCCGCCGCGGCGACAAGGTCAGCGAAGACCGCTGCATCGAGGCCTTGAACCGCGAGAGCGCCCGCCTCCAGCAGCTCATCGATCGCCTCCTCGACTGGGGCCGGATGGAGAGCGGGCGGCGCGTCTACGAGCTCGCCGAGCACGACGTCGCCGACATCCTCGACGAGGCCGTCAACGCCTTCGAGCCGACGCGCACCGGCCGCCACGTGGAGGTCGTGATCGTCTCGTCGCCGGATCTCCCGCGCGTCTGGTGCGACCGGAGCGCGCTCGTGGACTCGCTGGTGAACCTGCTCTCGAACGCCTACAAATACGGCGGGCAGCCGCGCCGGATCGAGATCTCGACGAAGCTCACCGAGAAGACGGTGAACCTCACCGTGCGCGACAACGGCAAGGGGATCGCGCGGCGCGAGCACAAGCGGATCTTCGAGAAATTCTACCGCGTCGACGATCTGCTCGCCCGCCAGCAAGAGGGCTCCGGCATCGGCCTCGCCATCGTGCAGCACGTGATGCGCGCCCACCGCGGCAAGGTCGAGGTCGACAGCGAGCCGGGGCGCGGCAGCGCCTTCACGCTCGTCCTGCCGCGCAATCCTCCGTTCCTCGGGCAAGAGCGCGAGGCCGAAGCCGCCGCCCGACGACCTCTCGCCTGACGCCGGGACGTGATACACACGCACCTCATGGCGCGAGCGCTCACCGGGGGGACAAAGACGGTCCTGGTGGTCGAAGACGACGAGAGCATCTCGATGGGACTCGAGATGAACCTCACCGCGGAGGGCTACCATGTCCTCGTCGCCGCCGACGGCGAGGAGGGCCTCACCCTCGCCCGCAGCGGCGAGATCGATCTGCTGATCCTCGACGTGATGCTGCCGCGGCTCAACGGCTTCGAGCTGCTCCGCGTGCTCCGCAACGAGCGGCGGACGATGCCGATCATCATGCTCAGCGCCCGCGGCGCGGAGATGGACAAAGTGATGGGCCTCGAGCTCGGCGCCGAGGACTACATCACCAAGCCGTTCGGCCTGGCGGAGCTCCTCGCGCGGGTGAAGGCCGTCCTGCGACGCGACGCGATCGCCCGCGTCTCCGAGGGCGCGCCGATCCGATCGGGGGAGCTCGAGATCAACACCTCGACCCGTGAAGTCAGCCGTCGCGGCGCGCGGATCGACCTCACCGCGACCGAGTTCGACGTGCTGCTCTGCCTGGTGGAGGCGAGCGGCCGCGTGCTCTCGCGCGAGCAGATCCAGGCCAAGGTCTGGGGCCCGACGCACCACGGGACGCCGCGCACCATCGACAATTTCATCCTCCAGCTCCGCGCCAAGCTCGAAGATTCGCCGACGGACCCGGGCCACATCGTCACGGTCCGGGGCGTGGGCTACCGCTTCGTCGGCTGACCGCGCCCCGCGGGGCCGAGGCCGCGCCGCGGAGACCGCGCCGGAGAATGCGGTGCATCACGTCCGCGTCAATCGCGCGCCGAGCAACGTTCTGCGGGAAATCACCGCGATTTCGCGCCGCTGCGCGCGGCGTGCAGCCATCGACGGTCAAGTGGTGCTGGAGAAGTCGAGTGGTGCTGGAGAAGATAGGTCTCGCACCAGGTGGGAGAAGGTCGCTTCAGTGCCCTTGAGAATCACGCTGGGGGTAAGAACAATGAACGAATTAATGGACAAGATCGAGGCTTGGCAGATAGCGTCTGAGGCTATGACGACCAACCCTGTCCTGCCCCTCTCCTTGGTGCTATTGAGCATGGCCACGACGCTCGGCTGCGCCGGCCCAGATGTCGACGACGACCAGGAAGCGCTTGGCGTGACGCAGGAAGCCGCCCTGACGGCCAATGCGCTGACGGCCAACGCGTTGACCGCCAACGCGTTGACCGCGAACGCCCTCACCGCGAACGCCCTCACGGCGAACGCCCTCACTGCCAACGCCCTCACGGCGAACGCCCTCACCGCCAACGCCCTCAAGGATCCGAGCGCGCGCGAGCTTCTCAAGTACATCACGAGCTGTGCGCTGCCCGAGGATAAGAAGGTCGAGTTCATCTCCCAGGGCGTCAAGTACAGCTACCCGGGCCAGCTCGCCCTCGCTCCGGAGTGGGGCAAGAACGGCGGGACGTGCAACGCGGAGTGCCAGGGGTGGGTCTCGTCCTGCCTCCTCGCGCGGCTCGACTACCTCGGGCAGAAGGTGACGATCTCGCTCCGCGGCGACCACGCGGCGCTCAAGCCGACGCTTTGGGAGCGTCTGACGTACACGGAGCGCGAGGGCACCTACTACGGCAACATCTTCAAGCCCACGCAGGAGCGGCTCGCCTGCATCTCGCCCGGCGCCGTCGGCCTCCCCCGCGTCTGCGGCCCCACGGTCAACAACTGCGCCGTCGACGCCATCGGCAAGTGCGACAAGACCTGCGACGCGCCCGCTCTGGACGGGAGCTTCCCCAACTGCCGCGACGAGGTCCGGGTGAACGGCAAATTCCCGATTGGGACCAAGACGTACCCGCGATCGGTGACGGTCTTCCTCAAGTCGTCTTGCCATTGAGCGTCGAGCCGATCCCGCGGGGCGGGGAATACGGTATGCAGACGCCATGAAGCCCGGGATCATCATGGCCGGCCGCTTTGTGCTGGAGCGGCAGGCCGGATCGGGCGGAATGGGCGCGGTATTTCGGGCCCAGGACCGGCTGGACGGGTCCACCGTCGCGCTCAAGATCCTCCACAGCAGGCAGCCCCTCGACGTCGAACGCTTCGCGCGGGAAGCGGGGATCCTCGCGGATTTCGCGCATCCCGGCATCGTCCGCTACGTGGCGCACGGGCTCACGCCCGAGGGCGATCACTGGCTGGCGATGGAGTGGCTCGAGGGAGAGGACCTCAGCGTGCGCCTCCCGCGGGCGCCGTTGAGCGGCGCAGAGTCGCTCGGGCTCGTCCGCCGCGCGGCCGACGTCCTCGCGTTCGCCCACGCGCGCGGCCTCATTCACCGCGACATCAAGCCCAGCAACATCTTCCTCGTCGATCGGCAAGTTGAGCAGGTCAAGCTCGTCGATTTCGGCATCGCGCGGCCCACGCACGAGACGCGGCGGCTGACGCAGACGGGCGTGCTCCTCGGCACCCCCGGCTACATCGCCCCCGAGCTGGTCCAGGGGCCTTCCGCGCACGATCCGCGGACCGATCTCTTCTCGCTCGGCTGCGTGCTCTTCGAGTGCCTCACCGGCGTCGCGGCGTTCGAAGGGACGCACCCGATGGCGGTGCTCGCCAAGCTTTTGCTCCAGGAGGCGCCGCGCGTCCGGAATCACCGGCCCGACGTGCCCGAAGCCCTCGACGATCTGGTCTCCCGGATGCTGGCGAAGGATCCTGCGCGTCGCCCGAGCAGCGCGGAAGAGGTCAGCCGGGAGATCGCGCGCTTCGACGACATCGGCAGCTGGTCGATGCCGCCGCGTCGCTCTGTACCGCCGACCGGCGCGGCGGCGACAGAGCGGGTCGTGTACGACGCCGCGGCTTCGATTTCCGGATCCTTCTCTCCGGATGAGCACACCCCCGCGTCGCTGACGATGGGCGAGAAGCGCCTCGTCAGCGTCGTCCTCGCGGGCGATCCCGACGCCGACGATGCCCGCCCCGGCCCGCGCCTCCCCGTCGACGAGCTGCGCAAGGCCGTCGCGAGCCTCGGCGGGCAGGTCAACCTCCTCGCCGGCGACTCGCTGATCGTCACTTTGTGGGGCCCGGGCAGCGCCGTCGACCGCGCCGATCGGGCCGTGCAGTGCGCCTTGATCCTCCGCGCCACCCTCCCCGGCGTCCCGGTCTGCGTCGTCAGCGGGCGCGGCCTCGTCGCCGCGCGCATCGTCGAGGGCGAGGTGATCGATCGCGGCGTCCGCACCCTGCGCGCGACGCGCCCAGGCCCGATCCACCTCGACGACGTCACCGCTGGGATGCTCAACGGGCGGCTCAACATCGAGCAAGAGAAGGACCACTACATCATCCGCGGCGAGAGCGCCGAGCTCGACAGCCCGCCGCTCCTGCTCGGCAAGGCCACGCCGTGCGTGGGGCGCACACGCGAGCTCGCGACCCTCGAGGGCGTCTTCGCCGGCTGCGTGGCCGAGCGCGTCGCCAGCCCCGTCCTGGTGGTCGGCCCCGCCGGCGCCGGGAAATCGCGCCTCGGCTGCGAGTTCATCGAGAAGGTCCGCCAGGGCAGCAGCGAGGCGCTGATCCTCTCGGGCCGCGCCCCGTCGCTCGGCGCCGGCTCGCCCTTCGGGATGATCGCCGACGCCCTCCGCAAGACCGCGGGGATCCAGGACACCGATCCGATCGAGCTGCGCCGACGCAAGCTCTGGAGCCGCGTCGGCATGCGCCTCAGCGGCGTCGCCCTCAACCACACCGCGGTCTTCCTGGGCGAGCTCCTCGGCTGCCCGTTCCCCGACGACGATGATCCGGCGCTGCGCGCCGCGCGCGAGAACCCGCAGCTGATGGGCGACGCCATGCGCGCCGCGTGGGAAGACTGGCTCACCGCCGAGTGCGCGGCCGAGCCGGTGCTCCTCATGCTCGAGGATCTCCAGTGGGGCGACGCCGCGACGGTGCGCCTCATCGACACCACGCTGCGGAACCTGCGCGAGCTCCCGTTCATGGTCCTGGTCCTCGCCCGCCCGGAGGTGACGACGCAGTTCCCCGGCCTCTGGGCCGAGCGCGAGGTGCAGACGATCAAGCTCGGGCCGCTCTCCCGCCGCGCGGCGGAGCAGCTCGTCGCCGAGGCGCTCGGCCCCACCGCCAAGCCCGCGACGGTAGCGCGGATCATCGAGCGCGCCGACGGCAACCCGTTCTACCTCGAAGAGCTGATCCGCGCGGTCGCCGCCGGGCGCGCCGATCTGCTGCCCGACTCGGTCCTCGGCACCGTCGAAGCCCGCCTCGACGCCGAGGGCAGCGAGGCCAAGCGCGTCCTCCGCGCCGCCA
>Ga0209181_10007960_pt1 | contig 14356 bp, 10 predicted proteins | sample MAT05_FD_187208 | JGI IMG/M metagenome (GOLD analysis project Ga0209181, IMG submission 187208) | Freshwater microbial communities from Lake Fryxell liftoff mats and glacier meltwater in Antarctica - MAT-05 (SPAdes) (version 2) | ecosystem: Environmental > Aquatic > Freshwater > Ice > Liftoff... | reverse complement strand
CGAAGCGCGACTTGCCAGCCGTTGCGACGAGCGCGTCAGGCGTGTCGTCGGCGACGATGCGGCCCTTGCTGATGATGAGGACGCGGTCGCACGACATCTGCACTTCGGCGAGGTTGTGCGTCGACAGGATGACCGTGCGCTCCTTGCCGATCGAGGTGATGAGATCGCGGATCTCGATCGCCTGGTTCGGGTCGAGGCCGCTCATCGGCTCGTCGAGGATCAGCACCGGCGGCGTGTGTACGAGCGCCTGCGCGAGGCCCACGCGCTGCTTGTAGCCCTTCGACAGCTCGCGGATCGTGCGCGCGAGCATGTCGCCGATACCGGTCTCCTCGACGGCGCGCTTGAGCGCCTTGGTCGCGTCCGGGCCCTTGAGGCCACGCATGCGCGCGACGAACTCGAGGTACTCGAGGACCATCATCTCGGTGTAGAGCGGCGTGCTCTCCGGCAGATAGCCAATCGAGCGGCGGACCGCGAGGCTGTCGTCCCACACATCGGCGCCGTTCACCGTGGCGGTGCCCTCGGTCGGCGCGATGAAGCAGGTCAAGATCTTCATCGTGGTCGTCTTCCCTGCGCCGTTCGGCCCAAGGAATCCGAGCACTTCGCCCTTACGGACCTGGAAGCTGACCTTGTCGATGGCGCGTACCGCGCCGTAGCTCTTGGTCAGGTCCCGGGCTTCGATCATCACATCGCTCATGCGAAGCCTCTCTGCACTGCTGTTTCACTCTCGGCGGCTCGGCCCACAACCGCAGCCAGCCCCAGCGGGCCGCGACTGTAGCCGCGCAGACTAGGGAGTCAAGAACGCTCGCGGGCGCTCAAGCGCTGAGCAAACTGGTCTATTCCCGCGCTTCGCACGTGTCACGACGAACGCGCTCAAACGCTACCTACTTGACGAATGACCAGTCCACGCCTGGTCGCAGCTCGAGGTGCACGTGATTCTGGTGCGCGGCGTCGTGGTGCGGCGTGAGCACGACCTGAAACAGCTCGGCATGGACTGCCGCACAGACCACGCCACGGATGAGCTGCGAGCCGGGCGGCTCGTCGTCGCGCGGCGTGCACGGAGCCTCGCCGCGCGTGCGGTCCGCCCAGTCGACGAGCACGTCGAAGACCACGCCCTCGTCGGTGTGAAAGCGCGCTGCATCGAGCGCCATCGCGCTCGCGTGGCCGCTGACGGCGCCGCGCCCGCCGATGCGCGCGTTGGCGCGATAAGCGCTGTAGTGCTCGATCTCGTTCACGCGCGCGGCGCGCAGCGTCGGCGCCCAGGTGAGCAGCGCGACGGCGAGCCGGCAGTCGACGATCGCGTGCGGCGAGCGCTGTGGATCGTTGCGCGGTGCGATGGTCACGCCGCCGAGCGGGCCACGCAGGCGGATCGGTGTGCCGACGCCGGGCGCGTCCTCTGCGTCGAGCACGTCGAACGCGACGCGGTTGCCACGCAAGATCGCGAGGCACGCGTCGCTCGAGAGGTTCGCGATCGTGCGGCCGCTGCCCGGCGGCGCAATGGTCGTCGGTGCGCCATCGATCACGGCGTCGCGCGCCGGCGTGGGCTCCGCGTCGTCGCGCGGCGCAGCCTCGCCTTCGGCAGCGGCGGGTGTCGCTTCCGAACGACGACCGCGGTTCGTGCGTGTTGCCGCCCGTGACGCCCGCGCGTTCGCTGCGCGCGCTTCGGCTTCGGCCGCAGTCGCGCGTCGTTCGGCGCGCTCGGCGCGTTCCGTTGCGGCTTCGGCTGCGGAGGTCGCGGCCGCTGCGCTCGCCGTCGCGACCTCGGCGCGCGCGTTCGCTTCGGCGAGCTGCGTCTCGAGCTCGGCGATCCGCGCACGCGACGACTGCCGCCGCGGACGTCGCGTGGGGCTCTGTGCCTCGGCGCCGATCGTCACCAGCACGAAGGGCACGACCAGCGCGAGCAGCACGACCGACGACGTCCGGGCCATTGGCGTGAGCGTATGCCCGCCGTCATCGCGGGGCGAACAAACGGCGCGCGCACATCACGGCTAGCGGCGCACAAGTTCGATCACGTGCAGATATTCTGCGCCGCCGGTGACGAGGCTGCGTTCCGTCGACGAAAGGGAATCGCCATGCTCCGACCTCCTCCACAACGACTCCTCTTCCTGTGCGTCGTCCTGACGCTGCTGTTGGCGGAGGGCGCCGCTGCCCAGCCTCGGCCGGAGCACGCGCTCGAGCTGCAGATCGCCGATGGCATGATCTATACGAGCGGCGGACTGCAGCTCTTCAGCGTCACGCTGGCGCGATGGAGCCCCGCCGAGGTCGAGCTGTCGTGCGTCGTCGGCACGCTACGCTTTCGGCGAGACGTGGCGTTGACGAGCGCACAGCGCACCGGCCAATACGATCGCTCGGGCGCATTTCGTCACAGCGTCACCGTCCCCATCTACGTCGCTCGCGGCACGGCGTTGTCGGCGCTGCCAGTCGGCCGTCAATCGGTCACCTGCACTGCGCAAGTGCGCGGCACGAGCGAGCGCGCGCAGAAGGCTCGTGTCGTCGCGCTGCGCTCGGCGCAGGATTTGCTGCCTGACATCCGTCCGAACGTGCCGCGCTGGTTCGAAGCGACCGACTGCGACAGCGGCGCGGCGCCGGTCTCGACGCGGCCGGTCTGTGTGTCGCTCACCTTCGACGGCGAGGCCGGCTACGGCGCTCCGACCGCGCAGTGCACGCTCGGCGGCGCGACGCTCGGGCCAGCACTGCGGGGCCGAGGGCGGAACGAACTCACCGTGCGCGTCGGCGCGTTGGTGCGCGGACAACACGCGCTCGACTGCACACTCGCCCTGCTCGGACCCGGCGGCCGAGAGTCCGACACGACGAACAACCACGCAGCGTCGTCCTTCGTCGTGCGCGGAACCGAAGCAGAATGGGACTACGACCTCGAGGTCACGGCGATCGAGCCGGCGATGCACATTGCCTCCGTCTACGACCAGTCGAATGCGTACGGCTCCGGTGGACCGATGCGCATACCCGGTGTCGGGCTGAACGTGCACGTGCGCAATCGCGGCGGCGACGCGATGACGCAGGTTTCCGTCGAGTGCCGCAGCGGCGCGACCGTCCTCTTGCAGGGAGAGGGCGGTCCGCTCGCCGCGGGAGAAGCGCGCGTCGTCGAAGTGACGGCGCCCGCAGTCCCCGCCGGTTCGCTTGCGCTCGAGTGTCGCGCCACGCTGACGCACCCGCGCGGCACGACGGATCGCGCACCCAATGACAACGTCCGCCGCGCGCGCGTGTCGACGCGGCAATAGCGCGGTCTCGTCGCTCGCTCGGCGGCACAGTACGGCACAGATCCTCCGAGTGGCTCCGCGGCGCTCGCGCGGACGCCCACTTTTGTGGGCTTGGCGCGGTGTCTGCTACGCTGCTCCCGACGCGCTCAATTCACCGGCGCGCGCTTCTTCTCGGGGGTTCTACTCATGTCTTCGCGCTCCTCGTCGAACTCCGCCGCGCGCTTCGTGCTGCTCTTCCCCGTCGCCGCAGCTCTCGTGCTCGGCGCTTGCGGTCGCACCGACCTCGACATGTTCGAGGACGCGTCGTTTCCGCCGAGCGACGGAGACCTCGACCTCGGTGTCGACGCGCCGTTCGACGGCGGCACGTGCAGCGCAGACTTCGACTGCGACGACACGCTCTTCTGCAACGGGCAGGAGCGCTGTGTCGCCGGGTCGTGCGCGCTCGGTGGGGCGCCGGTCTGCGTAGACGCGGTCGATTGCACCGTGGACACCTGCGTAGAGAGCACGGATTCGTGCCAGTCGATCCCGAACTCGGAACTCTGCGAAGACGGCGAGCGCTGCGACGCGGTCACCGGCTGCACGATCTCGACCGGCTGCCGCTCGTCCGACGAGTGCCAAGACATCTTCGTCTGCAACGGCGTCGAACTGTGCCTCGACGGACTGTGTGTCGCTGGCATCCCGCCGCTGTGCGGCGATCCCTTCGACTGCACGGTGGACTCCTGCGACGAAACGCTCGGCGGCTGCGTCAGCGTGCCCGTCGATCGTCTGTGCGACGACGCGCTGTTCTGCAACGGCAGCGAGACGTGCAGCATCATGGTCGGCTGCCTATCGAGCCCGGCGCCGCGATGCGAGGACGGCGATGTCTGCACGATCGATCGCTGCGACGAGCGTACGCGCGCGTGCGTCGCTGCGCCGCGCGATCTCGACATGGACGGCGCGACCGACGCTGCGTGCGGTGGCAACGACTGCGACGACCGCAACCCGAGCGTGCGCCCGGGCTTCCCGGAGTCGTGCAACGACCGCGTCGACAACGACTGCGATCGCGCCATCGACTGTGCCGACACCGAATGCCTCGGTAATCCGCGCTGCGCCTTGTGCGCGCCGAGCGAGACGCTGTGTCGCGATGGCCGCGATGAAGACTGCGATGGGCTCATCGACTGCGCCGACTCCGACTGCCGCGGTACCGTCTCGTGCGGCACCTGCGCGCCGCGCGAGACGCGCTGCGGTGACCTTCGTGACGAAGACTGCGACACCTTCACCGACTGCGCCGACACCGACTGCGCGTCCGATCGGCGCTGCGTCGTTTGTCTGCCGACCGAGGTCAGCTGCGTCGACATGATCGACGAGGACTGCGACGGACGCCTCGACTGCGCCGACACCGACTGCGCGACGCGCCCCGAGTGCGTGATCTGCGCGACGCGCGAGACGAGCTGCTTTGACATGATCGACAACGACTGCGACGGCACGCTCGACTGCGCCGACAGCGAGTGTTCGTCGACGCCAACCTGCTGCACGCCGTCCGCCGAGGTGTGCAGCAACCGCCGCGACGACGACTGCGATGGCCGCACCGACTGCAGCGACACCGAGTGCAGCGCGAACCCGTTCTGCTGCGTGCCGCGCCCAGAGCAGTGCGGCAATCGCACCGACGACGACTGCGACGGACTGACCGACTGCTCGGATCCTTCGTGTGTCGGCGCGCCCGGATGCGTTACCTGCCGACCGGAGATCTGCGCTGGCGGGACCGATGAAGACTGCGATCGGCTCATCGACTGCGCCGACTCGGACTGCGCCGCTGATCCGCGTTGCATCATCTGTGTGCCGACCACCGAGCTCTGCCGCGGCGGTCGCGACGAAGACTGCGACGGTGAGATCGACTGCTCCGATCCCGAGTGCCGCCTCGACGTCGCGTGCCGGTTCTGCACCGCGGAGCGCTGCACCGGCGGCGTCGACGACGACTGCGATGGTGCGATCGACTGCGCCGACTCCAACTGCGCGCTCGACGTCGCCTGCCGTGTTTGTACGACCGAGAACTGCGCCAACAGCCTCGACGACGACTGCGACGGACGCGCCGATTGCAGCGACACCGAGTGCGCCGGGACACCAAGCTGCATCAGCTGCAGGCCCGAGATCTGTCGCGACGGCCGCGACAACGACTGCGATGGACTCGAAGACTGCGCGGACACCGACTGCAGCCGCGATCCGTTCTGCATCGTCTGTGGACCGACCGAGATCTGCCGTGACGGCCGCGACAACGATTGCGATGGTGCGACCGACTGTGACGACGACGGCTGCGTCTCGAACCCGCTCTGCCGCGCGTGTCTGCCCATCGAGCTCTGCGGCACTGGCATCGACGAGGACTGCAATGGCCTCGCCGACTGCGCCGATCCGCGCTGCGCGGCTGACCCCTCGTGTGGACCCGGCTGCGTCCCCGAGGCCTGCCGCGATGGTCGCGACAACGACTGCGACGGCATCGTCGACTGCAACGACTCGGATTGCGCCGGGAATCCGCTATGCCGCCTGTGTCTCCCGCTAGAGATCTGCAACACCGGATTCGACGAAGACTGCAACACGCTGGTCGACTGCGATGATCCGGCGTGCGCAGGCGATCCGTCGTGCAATCCCTGCGATCCATTCGAGTCGCGCTGCGCCGACGGCTTCGACGACGACTGCGACGCACGGGTCGACTGTAGCGATGACGACTGCACGTCGGATCCGGCGTGCTGCATCCCGAGCTCGGAGGTCTGCGACGACGGCTCCGACAACGACTGCAACGGGCTGTTCGACTGCGAAGATCCGATCTGCTTCGGCGTCCCGCAGTGCGGCCCGGTGTGTCAGCCCTTCGAGGTCAGCTGCTTCAACGGCGTCGACGACGACTGCAATGGGCTGCTCGACTGCGAAGATCCGGGCTGCGCGGGTGACCCGAGCTGCACGATTTGCGAGCGCTTCGAGGTCGACTGCTTCAACGGCCTCGACGACGACTGCAACGGGCTGTTCGACTGTGACGATCCGGTCTGCAGCGGGAACCCCGGCTGCGTGTTCTGCCAGCCGTTCGAGGTCGACTGCGGCAACGGTCTCGACGACGACTGCGACGGGCTGCTCGACTGCTTCGATGGCGAGTGTGCGATGAGCCCGTTCTGTGGGCCCCCTGATGGTGGCGTCTTTGACGCCGGCCGCCCCGATGGCGGCGGACGCGACGCCGGCGGAGCGGACGCCGCGATGTGTATGCCGACGTCGGTTCGCGAGCGGACCATCGCGGAGTGCACCAACGGCAGCGACGACGACTGCGATCGTCAGCTCGACTGCAGCGACACCGACTGCACGCCGCTCGGCGCTGGCACCGAGTGCTGCAATGGGCTCGACGACGACGGCGACGGCAATGTCGACCTCTTCACCTGCCGCTGCAGCACTGACGCCGACTGCGCTGGCGTCGGCAGCTTCGAGCAGGTGTGTTGGACGCGCACGTTCAGCGTCTGCGCGCCGCGCTGTAACTTCGTCGGCGGAGACTCGTTCTGCGCGATGGTCGATCCATCGCTGCGCTGCCAAGCGCGCACCGGTCAGTGCATCCCGCGATGACGTCGGCGTGAGCGCAGCACCGGCCTCTGCGGCGAGCGGCAACGCTGCGCCCTATCCGTGCAGCGGTACCTACGCAGACGGCTTTGCGCCGGTAGCGCAGCGCTTCGCCGGGCACTTTCGCGCCGGCGCGGAGATCGGCGCCGGGCTCACCGTCTATCAGCGCGGCCGCTGCGTCGTCGATCTCTGGGGCGGCTCGGCCGACGTCGCGCGCCGGACGCCGTGGGCCCGCGACACGCGCATCGTGGTGTTCTCGGTGACCAAGGGGCTCGCGGCGATGGCGCTCGCGCTGCTCGCGGATCGCGGTGAGCTCGACTGGGACGCGCCAGTCGCAACTCATTGGCCGGGCTTTGCCGCCGCGGGCAAAGACGCTATCAGCGCGCGCACGCTGTTCAATCATCGCGCCGGGCTTGTGGGCCTCCGCGACACGCTGACGCTCGACGACTGCGTGTTGCCCGAGCGTTATCCCGCGCTGGTGCAGCGCCTCGAGCGCGAACGTCCGCTGTGGGAGCCGGGCCGCGCGCAGGGTTATCACGCTGCCACCTTCGGCATGTACGCGCGCGCGCTGTTCGAGCAGATCCGCGGCGAGAGCATTGGCACGTTCTTGCGCCGCGAGCTGTTCGAGCCGCTCGGCGCCGACGTCTCGCTCGGCACGCCGGCGGACGTCGATGCGCGTATCGCCACGCTCTATTCGCCGACCACCTCACAGCGCTTGCTGCGCATGTTCGCCTCGACGCTGCGCGGTGACAACAACGAGGCGCGGCTGATGCGCGCGACGCTCCCGCGTGACTCGCTGCCGCGTAAAGCGTTCCTCAATCCGCAGCTTGGGCCGATGGGACTCACGCAGTACAACGCGCTGCCGGTGCGACGCAGCGAGCTCGCGTGGGCGTCGGCGACGGCGAGCGCACACGGCGTCGCGCGCGCGTATCTGCCGTTTGCGTCCGCGGGCGCGAGCGGCGGGCGCAGGTATCTGCGCGCCGCGAGCCTCGCGCCGATCTACGAGCGTCAGGGATGGTCGGAGCAGGACCTCGTGCTGCAGAAGCCGCTCGGCTGGTCGCAGGGCTTTCTCAAAGAGGAACTCACGGTGTTCTCGCCGACGCGCGAGTCGTTCGGTCACGCAGGGCTCGGCGGCGCGCTCGGCTGGTGCGATCCGGTGAAGGAGCTGACGTTTGGCTACGCGATGAACAACCTCGATTGGCGGGTACGCTCGCCGCGCGCGGTCGCGCTCTGCCGCGCGCTCTATCAGTGCGAGCCGGTGCGCTCCGCGAGCGCCTGAAGAGGGACCGCGCGAACATTCTATTGGGCGGCTTGTGAACATGAGTCACGAGATGGCGAGCCGCGATCGCTGTGCCGGTGCTCGGGGTGCTGGCGCTGCTCGGCGTGCTCGCCGCGGGACCGCCGGGCGTAGGGCTCGCGGACTGGCACGCTCGATCGAGGTGCGCCTGCCGCGCTACCGCGCGACGATCACAGGCGTCGGCTCGAACAAGTCGAGCGCCGTGGACGGGTCGACACCCGTGCCAGTCCGGCCGTCGTCGATCTGACCCCAGCAGAGGAGCGAGTCGTCGGTGCGCCGACCGCACGTGTGGGACCAACCGACGGCGACCTCCGCCCAGCCAGAGCTGACCAGCGTTGGCACCGAAGCTTGCTGGTCGGCCTCTGCCATTCCGAGCCCGAGGGCGCCACGCGTGCCGACACCCCAACAATACAGGTCGCCACCCGTCGCGATGGCGCACGTATGGAACTGCCCTGCGGCGACGTTCTCCCACGTGACTGCGGGGACGGTGACCTCTGCAGGTTCGCGCACGTCGCCGTCCGCCCCTGGTCCAGCCACACCCATGCCGACGCCGAGGCGGCCCCAGATGCTCGCTTCTCCCCAGCAGAAAAGGGCGCCCGTCGTCTTCACGGCGCACGTGTGCGCGTTGCCTGCGGAGACGCGGCTCCAGTCGGTCGCGGTACCGACCCGCGTCGGCGTCGAGCGCGAGACGTGATCGCCGAGGCCAAGCTGCCCGCTGCGCGACGAGCCGCCGTTCGAGCCCCAGCACCAGAGCGAGCCGTCCAGCTTGATCGCGCAGGTGTGCGAAAGCCCCGCGGAGACGCGACTCCAATCGGTTGTCGCGTCGACGTCGACGGGCGACGTGGCCTCCCCGGTGGTCGCGCCGACGCCGAGCGGTCCGTCCTCCCGATCCCCCCAACACGCAAGCACACCGCTCTGCCGAATGCCGCACACGTGCCGGTCGCCCCCGTCGACACTCCTCCATAGGTCAGCCGCCCCGCCGATCGCGCTCGGCATCGCCTGCACATACGTCGTCTCGCTGATCCCCGCACCGAGCACGCCTCTTGCGTTCGTTCCCCACGAATACAACCGGCCCGACGTGCTGATCCCGAAGCCCGCGAACTGCGTTGCGGCGAGCGCCGCGAAGGTCGCCGCGCCACCGGTGTACAGCTCGAACGACAAGCCACTCGCGCTCGAAGTGCGCGGCGCGCCTCGCTGCGCCCAGAGGTTGGAGCCCGCGGACGCGAATGAGCCGTCCCCGAGGAGCGCAAATGTGTTCAGCACAGAGAGCGCGAGCCGTGGTGGTTCATCCGCGGGAATCTCCATCCCGCCGAGATCCGGCGGCCCGAGGTCCACACCGAGATCGCGCGGCCCGAGGTCCACACCGAGATCGCGCGGCCCCATCTCCGTAAGACCGGCATCTGAAGTCTCGCTACCGCCATCCATTGCCGGAACGACGGTACTCATGCTGCATGCGACGAGCGTCAGCGCGGCAAGTGCCGCGAACGCCGCTTCTTTCCGATGTGCCATGCGCAGAGTATCGACGACTGCTGCAATGCGTACAACCGTTTCGGTGGAGGCGCCCGTCGCGTCGTTCGGGTGGCCCCGGGCTCGAATGTGATGCGGCGACTGGTGAGGGCGCTCGCGGGCGCTCGTCTACCGCCTACTCGCGTCAGACCGGGGCGCGGCGGAATGCCGCGATTCACACGCGACTTCGCCGCCTCGGTGGTGTCGCAGTATTGTGTCGATCCTCGGCAATCAGACCTTCGCCTCGCCTAGACGCCTGTCGATGCACGTCCACCACACGAACACCGGCGTTCGTCCGCACCCCAAACCGCAGATGGTCATCGGCCCGACCCATAGACTGGACGAACGACTCTGTACGTGTCACTCGGATAGTGTCGGACTCAATAGACAAACTGAGCGCATCGTTGCCCACTACCGTCACGCTACGCCCGTCGTCGCCCAGGAGAACCGGGCCACGACGGTCCTCGTGCGCGTGTTGACGATCGCGACCACCTTGCCTCTCTCGCTGCGCGCACGCACTAGAATACCACGCTCCGCCGACAGAGCGGTGGCTGGGTCCACGGCACGCCTAACGTCGAAGCGTTCGCCCTCTGCCGAACTCGAAGGACGCACCCACACTCCCGTCGCTCCCGCGCGCAGGAACCGCCACCCCTCGGGGCGCGCGACGAAGACAACGTCCGAGGAACTGCGCGTAGGAGTTCCAAGCGTGCGAATACTCGCAACAAGCGCGATTGCGACCACGGTCACAGCGAGAAGCGAGAGCGCTATAGCGACCCGTTTCGCGCGCGCGGTCATTCGCTACTTCCACTTCCCGTGGGGGAGGCAGTGCTTCTCACGCGCTGACCGCTGGCGCATAGGACATCCGATGCACCAACGAACGCTGCCGGAGCCCTCTACCGAAGTCAACGCTGACGTCGATCCGCGTGGCTGCGCGGCATCTCACTAGGATGCGGCTCTTCTGCGACAGCGGGAAACCATCGAGATATCGATCATCGCTGTGCGCGTCCGTCGGGGTCACGGCCTCCGCAGCAAGTGGGCGCGCGCCCATCGCGAGGCGAGCGGCGCGGTCTCGATGCGCGACACGACGGCCGCCGAGGACTGCGCGGCGCTGCGTGCATCGGTGCCCGCGCAGCGAGGTGCGCATGAACGTGAGCGCGTCGCTCCGCGCCTCGGCGTTGACCTCCGCGCAGCGCTCGGTGACCATCGACGGCACCGTGACCAACTCTCTGCGCTCGCGGGCGCTCGTCTACCGCCTACTCGCGGCACTCATCACGACAATCGCGCTCGGTGTCGCTTCCGCGGCGGGCGCGCTGCCCGTCATCGACGCCGTGCCGGAAGACGGCGCGCGCGCCGCGAAAGTGCGGCGCACCGAGTGCATCCTCGCGGGGCCGTGGCGCGGGACCGCCGTCGACGTGGAGGGCACGCGGTGGCGCTTCGAGCTCGCGCTCGAGCAGAACGGCAGTGCGATCACCGGCGCATTCGACTGGGTGGGCTCGAACGGCAGCCGCGGGCGCGAGCGCGTCGCTGGGACGGTCAACTGCGCCGCACACCAGCTGACGATGCGCGGCGTCGCGCTCGAACACGCCAACTCGCTCGGGCTCGCCCGCTATGCACTGCGCCTCGACACGGCCTATACGACGCTCGACGGGCGCTGGACGGGTGGCGTCCCCGGCACGATGCGCGGGAGTCGCGTGACCGGGCCCTAATCGTGTGTGCGAGTCGTGAATGTGGCGCGCCGAGCGCGTCGCCGTCACGCACGGCAGGCGCGGCACACGAGCATCGCGCTCAGGGCGTCAGTGTGTAGTCGAGCGAATACCGGTGCTGCCCGTCGACGACCTGAATGTCCATCTTGCCGACGATTCCAGCGAGCTCTCCAGTGCCGGAATCCGGCACGACCACGATCGACAGGCTATGTTCCTTGGATGTTCATCACACGGAGATATCGCGTCAGCGCGAGGATGGCTTGCACGAACGCGACACCTCGCGAACCCCGGCACCGCGCGCGCGACGCTGCGCGTTTCTCTCGCCGAGCCACCCTGGTATCGTCTCGCGCGTGCCCACCCAACGCGTATCGCCAGTCGACGTCGCGCTCGCGCGCGTGCGCGAGATCTGCTTCGCCTTCCCCGGCACCGCGGAGAAGCTCTCGCACGGAGCGCCAGCGTTTTTCATCCGCGGCAAGATGTTCGCGTCGTTCGCGGACGACCATCACGGCGACGGCCGCGTCGCCCTCTGGTGCAAGTCGACCAAGAGCGAACAGCAGCGTCGCGTCGAGGCTGCGCCCGAGCGCTTCTTCGTCCCGCCGTACGTCGGCGTCAGTGGCTGGGTCGGCGTCCGCGTCGACGGCTCGAACACCGACTGGGACGAGGTCGCCATTGTCGTCGAGGAGGCGTGGGTCAGCGCTGCGCCCGCGTCCGCAGCGAACGATCCGATCAAGCCGCCGCCTCGCGCAAAGCCGCTCGCGAAGACTGACCCGTCCGTGGCAAAGGCCGCGCTCGATCGGCTCGTCGCGATCTGTGACGCGCTCGCAGAGTCGACGTGCGAGCGCAGCAAACGTCACGCGACGTTCCGCGTGCGCAAGAAGCCGTACGCATACCTGCTCGACAACCACGACCGCGATGGAGTCGTCGCAGCATCTTGGAAGGCGACGATGGCCGACCAAGCCTCGCTCCTCGCGAGCGATCCGAAGCGCTTCTACGCGCCGCCGTACATCGGCCCGCGCGGCTGGACGGCGCTGCGCCTCGATGTAGGCCGTGTCGATTGGGAAGAGCTCGCCCAACGAATCGCCGCGAGCCACGCGCTCGTCAGCCCGACGCGCAGCAAGCCGAGTAAAGCGAGCACGCTGAGCAAGACGAGGAAGGCGAGCAAGCGCAGCGAGCCGAGCAGATAGCCAAACGACCTCGCGCACGGAAATCGGAAGCAGGTCGGATGCCCGCGGTAGCGCGTGCGAGCTCACGTCGTGCGACCCGCTGATCGCGGACGAGGGCGGTCGCTCGCAAAGAGCGCCTCTGCCTGTGCGAGGGATTCGCGGACGAGCTCGCCAAAGGCGCGGATCGCCGCCGTGTTGCGGTGACGCGGGGTGAGCACGAGCCGCGCTTCGACGCGCGCGAACGACAGTCGCGGGAGGACGCGCGTGAGGCGGCCCTCAGCGACGAGCGGCGCGGCGGTGAACGTCGGAAGAATCGCGACGCGCTCGGAGCGCGCGGCGATGAGAGCGGCTTCATGGAAGCTGCCGACACGCGAGACGACCGATACGCGACGACTGTCGCTGCGTCACGCTCGCCCGGCGTGAAGAGCGACCGCGCGAACTTTGTGCCGGGCGGCTCTTGACAGACTCGTGAATCAAGTTCACAAGTGTGAACATGGGTCACGAGATGGCGAGCCGCGCAGCAGAAGCGCCGACCTCCGGCTGGGATCGTCGCCGCGTCGAGACCACCGCGCGCATCCTCGATGCCGCTGAGCGCATCGCCAGCGAGGACGGCGTCGAGGGCCTCACCATGCAGCGCCTCGGCGCCGAGCTCGGCTATCGCGCCGGCGCGCTCTACCGCTACTTTCCGAGCAAAGACGCGCTGCTCGCTGCGCTGCTGGTGCGCATCGTGCGCGAGGTGGGCGCGATGGTGCGCGACGCGATCACCGAAGCGGAAGGCATCGCGACGCGCGCGCGCCGGCCGCTGAGCGCGCACGCACGGCAGCTGTTGCCGCTGGTGCTCACGGCGCGCGGCTACCTCGCGCTCGCCGACGCGCGACCTGCGCAGATGGCGCTGCTGGTGCGCGCGCTCGCGGCGCCGCGTCCGGTGATCGACGACGCATCGGCTGCGGCGCTGGCGAACGAGACGCTGCTGCTCCTGCGCGACGCGAGCGCGATGTTTCGCGCCGCGCGGGACGCGGGCGCGCTCGATGCCGGCGACGACGTGCAACGCGTCGCGCTGCTGTGGACGTCGCTGCATGGCGTCGTTGGTAATCGCAAGCTCGCGCGCTTTGCGATCGCCGGGCTCACGCCCGCGGCGCTGCTGAGCGAGCTTCTGCGCACGCTGCTGGTCGGCTGGGGCGCGCCGCGCGCCGACGTCGACGACTGCTTTGACCGCGCACAGCGCGCGGCCGCACGTACGGAGGGATGAACATGGGCTTTCTGATCGCGCTCGGTGCCGGACTGCTGCTGTGGACGCTGCTCGAGTACGTGCTGCATCGCTGGGTGTTTCACGGCCGCATGCTTGGCAAGGCGCTCGCGCGTGAGCACCTGCGCCACCACGCGAAGGTCGACTGGTTCGCGCCCTGGGCGACGAAGCTCGCGATCGCTGTGCCGGTGCTCGCGGTGCTGGCGTTGCTCGGCGTGCTCATCGCGGGACCGCCGGGCGCCGGGCTCGCGCTCGGGACGATCGCCGGCTGGCTCCTCTACGAGCTGATTCATCGCCGCATCCACGTCGCTGCGCCGCGCAACGCCTACGCACGCTGGGCGCGCGCGCATCATCTCAGCCACCACTTCGGCAAGGCGCACGCGAACCACGGCGTGACCTCGCCGCTGTGGGACCACGTGTTCGGCAGCGTCGAGGCGCCTGGCGTCATCACCGTGCCGCGCCTCCACGCGCAGAAGTTCCCGTGGCTCGTCGAAGAGCGCGACGGCAAGCCGACGGTGCGCGCCGCCTACGCGGCCGGCTATCGCGTCATCTGACGCGCGCTTTGGCAGTCATGGCTGTGCGGGCTTTGCGAGCTCCCACCACGACGCGAGCCAGGCGAGCGGTCGCGCCTCGTCTTCGGTCGTGCCATCTGCCGCGGC
>Ga0209181_10007957_pt1 | contig 14361 bp, 10 predicted proteins | sample MAT05_FD_187208 | JGI IMG/M metagenome (GOLD analysis project Ga0209181, IMG submission 187208) | Freshwater microbial communities from Lake Fryxell liftoff mats and glacier meltwater in Antarctica - MAT-05 (SPAdes) (version 2) | ecosystem: Environmental > Aquatic > Freshwater > Ice > Liftoff... | reverse complement strand
TGGCGAGCACACCGTAGACGTCGCGCACCTTCGAGAACGCGCCGAGATCGCTCCACGCATCGATCGCCGCTGCGTAGGCGTTCTCGACCATCTCGACTGGCGCGCCAGCAGCCTCGCCGTGCTTTGCCGCGGCGATATGCGTCTCCGCCGCGCGCTGCGTGTAGTGCCGCGCGTAAGGCAGGCCGTGGCGCCGCGCGAAGCCCGCCGCCTCACGGAACAACGTGGCGGCAGCGACCAGCTCGCGGCGCTCGAGCGCGAGCTTCTGGAAATCCTCGTAGTACTGCAGCACGTAATACTTTAAGTGGTCCTCCTGCAGGATCCGAATGCAGTTGAGGTAGCCCTCGGCGAGGTTCTCGAACGCTCCGTCGCGGCCCAGCGTGAGCAGCACCTGAAAGCAGTCGAACGCGCGCTCGCGCAGGCCGCGCGTCTCGAAGCCATCGGCGGCGGCCTCGAGCAGGAACATGCTCTGTACGATGGCCTTGCGCGCGGCGGTGTCGTCGTCGAGCCGTCCACAGGCGCGCCCGAGATTGAAGCGCACCAGCGCTTGCGTGTAGAGATCTTCGCGCAGCCGCGGATCTTCGGCGAGCTGCTCCCACAGCACGCGCGCGCCACGATCGTCGCCCGCTTCTTCGAGCTGAATCGCCGCGTGTCCGAGCCACCGCGCCTCTTGAAACGCGCGCGCCGCCTCGCGCGGCTGACCGCGTGCGACGAAGACGCGCGCCTGATCGAGCGGCGAGCCCTCGGCGAAGCGCTGCGCCGAGTCCACGTCGCCGAGAAACAGCGCGATCGTCGACGCGGCGCGGCTGCGGCGCAGCGCGACGTACGCCTGCAGCATCAGCCTCAGGTACGCGCGCAGCTCTTCCTCGAGCACGTGCGCGCGATCGATGAGCGGCCACAGCTGGCCGAGCGCGTCCTCCGGCTTGCCCGAGTCGAGCGCCTTTTGGGCCCGCCGCATCGCCTCGCGCTTGTCGACGATCGCCATCGGCCGCGCGATCCTGGCTCAGCGGACCAGCCGGCACAAGCGCCGCGTCGCCGCGATACCTTCTGCAGCGCGCCGCTCCTGTGCGCGCACACCTCGCATTCCAAAAGCGAGTCGGGTACACACGCGACGTGTTCGAAGCACTCGGCCGGTTCGCGCTCGCGCGCCGATGGACGATCCTCGCTGCCTCGGCGCTCCTGCTCGTGGTCGCCGTCGGCGTGATCGCGCGCGGTGGCGCGCTCAGCTCCGGCGAGACGCGCGGCACCGAGGCGGACGACGGCCGGCGATTGCTCGACCGCGAGCTCGATCTGCCGGGCATGACCTCGTTCACGATCGTGTTCGCGAGCGACACGCTCTACGCCGACGACCCGGAGTTCATCGCCGCGATGGGCCGCGCGCTCGCGCCGCTGCGCCACGATCCGCGCGTCGCGGCGGTGCTCTCCGCGCACGACGCGCCCGACATGGTCGCCGCGCATCTGCGGTCCGAAGATGCGCACCACGCGCTCGCGATGGTGACGCTGCGGGACGCGTACCACGACGCGGCGATCGCGTATCCATTCCTTCGCGCGAAGGTGCGTCCGGGACCGCTCGAGGCGACGTTCACCGGCTATCTCGCGTTCCGCAGCGACCTCGACACGACGCTCGAGCGCGACCTGCTGATCGCCGAGGCGGTGAGCCTCCCGCTCGCGCTGCTGGTGCTGCTGCTGGTGTTCCGCACGCTCGTCGCGGCGACACTTCCGGTCTTCGTCGGTGGGCTCGCGGTGATGAGCGGGACGGCCGGCGTGATGGCGCTGTCGAACGTGATGGACGTCGCCGCGTACGCGATCAACGTCACCTCGCTGATCGGGCTCGGCGTCGCCATCGACTACTCGCTGTTCATCGTCACGCGCTACACCGACGAGCTCGCCGCAGGTCGCTCGTACGACGACGCGCTGGTCACCGCGATGGGCACGGCGGGCAAAGCGGTGGCGTTCTCCGGGTTGGCGGTCGGCATCGGGCTCTCTGGGCTGCTGTTTTTGCAGGGCTCGTTCCTCGCGCCGATGGGCTTTGCCGGCGCGCTCGTGGTGTTCCTCTCGGTGATGTTCGCGCTGACGTTTTTGCCCGCGCTGCTCGCGGTGCTCGGGCCGCGCATCCACGCCGGTCGCGTGCCGTTCACCAAGCGCGCGCGCGATACCTCCGATGCGAGTCGCTGGCAGCGGCTCGCGCACTGGGTGATGAAGCGGCCGGTGCTCGTGCTGCTGCCGGTGCTCGCGGTGCTGCTCATCGGCGCGGTGCCGTTCCTGCACATGCGCTTGATGACCGCCGATGTGCGCGTGCTGCCGAAGAGCGCCGAGGCGCGGCGCGGCTGGGACCTGATGGTCGAGCACTTTCCCGATCACGCGGCGACGCGCGTCCTCGTCGTCGCTGAGTTCCCGCGCACGGCGGGCAGCGCCACCGGCGCTCATGCGTCGTCGTTGAACGAGGCGCGCGCACGTGGCCTCTACGATCGCAGCCGCGCCATCGCCTCGCTGCGCGGCGTGCGCGGCGTCGAGAGCATCGTCGACCTCGGCTCGATGTTCGATCGCGACTCGACCATCGCGGTCGCGACCACGGCGTACGAGCAGCTCTCACCGGAGCTTCAGTTCGTGCGTGATGCGACGGTGGGCCCGACGACCGTCGTGCTCTCCGTGTTGGTCGACGCGAAGCCGGCGAGCGACGTCGCGCGCAACGTCGTCCGCGCGATCCGCGCCAACCGCGGCGTCGCCGACGGCAAGCTGCTCGTCACCGGACAGACCGCCGAAGATCTCGACGTCACGCAGTACATCGCCGAGCGCGCGCCGTGGGCGATCGGCTTCGTCGTGCTGATGACGTACCTCGTGCTGTTCGTGCTGCTGCGCTCGGTGCTGCTGCCGCTCAAGGCCGTGGTGATGAACTTCCTGTCGATCGGCGCGTCGTTCGGCGCGCTCGTCTGGATCTTTCAGGACGGACACCTCGCGTCGTTCCTGCGCTTTGAGCCGATGCCCATCGACCCGACGCTGCCGGTGCTGCTCTTCTGCACGGTGTTCGGCCTGTCGATGGACTACGAGGTGCTGATGCTGACGCGCATGCACGAGGAGTATTTGCGCACGCGCGACAACACCCGCGCCGTCGCCGATGGGCTCGCGCAGACCGCCGGGCTCATCACAAGCGCGGCCGCGATCATGGTCGCGGTGTTCGCCGCGTTCGCGCTCGCGTCAGTCGTCGCGGTGAAGGCGATGGGCGTCGCGCTGGCGATCGCCGTCGCCATCGACGCGACGCTGGTGCGCGTGCTGGTCGTCCCAGCGACGATGCGCCTGTTCGGCGAGCTCAACTGGTGGTGCCCCAAAGTGTTGAGCCGCTTGCTCGGGCCGCCTGACAAGCACTGAGCGCTTCAGTAGCGCATCGTCGCGGAGACCGGCGTCCGCAGCGGAACACGAAACGCAGCGCTGGCAAAGCTCGGCGCGGAGAGCGCGGCGTGCGCGTCGCGCGAGAACGCGTAGCCCTCGAGCGGGATGCCGAGAAAGCCGGTGTCGAACTCGCGGTCGCTGTCTTCGTCGTGAAAGAACGCCGCAGCGTAGACGCCCGGGCGCGGCGGGATCGAGAACGTGCAGGTGGCCTCGCGTCCGCGCACGGGCACCGCGCAATTCGCGATGCTTCCGCTAGCCTCTGGCCAGTGCGCGGTGCCGTTGTAGATGCCGCCGCGCACCAAGCCGCGGGTTCCGTGCAGGCCCTTCATGCGGATGTCGACGGTGAACGTCGTCGGTGCGCCGCTCGGCACGATGGTGCTCGACGGTGTCGGCGCGCGCTTCGTCGGCGGCGTTTGCGCGGACGCTGCGAGCGCGAGACAGCCCACCGCGACGACACCGAGCGCAGCCTGCAGCGTGCGCCGCGTGACCAGCGAAGACATGGCGCGGTGCGACATACGCGTTGAGCATTCTGGACGGCTGTCCGCTCGTCAACGCGGGAGATCGCCGCCGAGGTTCGACACAGCTCGGCACAGACGTGACGGCTCGTCACAGCGAGCCAGGTGCCGAATCGTTGAAACGCAGGTCTTTTCGCCGGCGCAGACCAGGCACGATCATTGCGAAGTCGGCCGATCGAGGGACTCATCATGACGACACGCTTCGCTTCGCTTGCTCGGTTCTCGGCCAGCGCGGTCGCCTTCGGTACCGCGGGGCTTGGGCTGCTCGGACTGGCGCTGCCGTCCCCAGCCTCGGCGTGCGGCGGCTTTTTCTGCAACAGCCAGCCGATCGACCAGTCCGGCGAGAACATCGTGTTCGCGGTCGAGGCGGACGGCTCGATCGAGGCGCACGTGCAGATTCTCTATCAGGGCCCGAGCGAGCAGTTCGCGTGGATCTTGCCGACGCCGAGCGCGCCGACGATCTCGGTCGGCACTGACACGCTGTTCCGTCAGATCGAGCAGGCGACGCGGCCGCAGTTCCAGATGAACAACGAGCAGACCGGCACCTGTCGCGAAGAGCCTGAGTGTGCGTGGGAGTACGACAGCATGTACTCCCCTGGACCGCCACGCGCGGGTGGGTTCGCCGACGCCGCGGTCGACGCGGCAGCGAGTGGAGTCGAGGTCGTGTTCCGCGGCAACGTAGGGCCGTACGACGCCGCAGTGCTGAACGCGACCGACGTCGAGGCGCTCTACACTTGGCTCAACGAGTACGACTATCAGATCCCCGAGAGCGCGCGCCCGGAGATCGACGCGTACATCACCGGCGGCAGCTACTTCGTCGCGCTGCGCCTGCAGAAGGATCGCGCGGCCGGTGAGATCCAGCCGATCGTCCTGCACTACACCAACGGCGAGCCGTGCATCCCGATTCGCCTCACCCGCATCGCGACCGTCGATGACATGCCGATCCGCGCGTATTTCCTCGCCTCGACCGCGATGCGCTCGACCAACTACACGATGTTGACGCCCGACGTAAGCGACGACGAGGGCCTTTTCCGCGGCACGCGCTCGTACGACAGCGTGGTGACGAACGCGGTCGACGAGGCTGGCGGTCGCGCGTTCGTGACCGACTATCTCGGGCCGACGCCGACGCTCTTCCTCGAGATCATGGCGATCGAAGATCTGCGCACGGTCAGCGATCCCAAGGCGTTCCTCGAGCAGCTGCAAGTGCGCGGGTTCACCGGTGACAGTCAGCTGCTGTCGCTGCTCGCGCGCTTCATTCCGCCGCCGGATGGCGTCGAGCCGACAAACTTCTTCAACTGTCTCATCAACAGCTGGTGTACCGAATACGACGCGCATCTCGCAGCGCTCGGCTTCCGTCCAGAGGAGTTCGTCAACGCGCTCAACGAGGCGATCGTCACGCCGCGCGCGCACGCGCAGGAGATCGTGGAGCGCCACGCGAAGCTCACGCGCCTCTACACCACGATGAGCGCGAGCGAGATGACGGAGGACCCCGTCTTCTATCCGTCGGAGGCGGCGCGTGACGTCTCGAACGTACACATCGCGCGGCTCATCACCGAGTGCGCGCCGCAATATTTCTACTACACGGCGCCCCAGAAGTTGGTGCTTCCCTCGGGCCGCGAGATCCGCACGCGCGAGGGCATCGTGTACCCAGGCACCGACGCGATGTACTGCGAAGATCGCGGCTCGGGCGCGTTCTCGCCGTGGACGCCAGTCGATCGCCTGCGCGAGACCGCGGACACGCGCAGCCGTGAGGCGGTCAGCGCCCGCGGCGGCGGCATCTGCAGCGCATCGTCGAGCGCAGGCGGCAGCGCGGGCGGTAGTGCGGCTGGCGCAGCTGCGCTGGTCGCCATCGCGCTCGGTGTCGTCGTCGCGCGACGGCGTCGCCGCGCACGCTGAGCTGAGCGGCGTTCTGAGCGTCCCTGTCTGAGCGTCCCTGTCTGAGCGTCCCTGTGGCCGCTCCGTTGAACGGTGTCGCGCGCAGCTCAGCGCTTGGCGACGCCGAGCCGCGCCGTCGTCGTCGGCGGCACGGAGAGGCGCTTATCGCCGGCGGCGTCGTCGATGATGTCGAGGGCGCGACGCGCGCGCGCATCCCGATCAAAGAGCGCGCTCTCGTCGACGACCTGCACGGTGTGCAGGCGCGAGAGATATTCGAGGTGCAGCTCGCCCTCGCTCGGCAGCATGAACACGCCGTAGAGGCGCGCGAGCGTGCGCAGGCGCTCGATGGTCTCGAGCGGCACGTGGCACTCGGCGTGCGTCAGGATGTAGAGGATCGGGCTGCGCTTTTCGCGGCGTGACAGGCGCTGCAGATCGTCGGCGAGCAGCGAGAACACCTTGGCGTAGTTGCGGCCGCGCTCGCCTTTGAAGCAGAGCACGTAGGGGACGCTGATCCCGCCGTCCGCGCCGCGGCCCGGTCGCGCGTGCTGTGCGTCGTAGAGCCGCGAGTCGAAGAAGCGCAGCCACACTTCTTCTCCGCGCAGCAGCAGCTTCTTCGTCAGCGTCAGCGCGAGGCCGCGCGCGAACGTGGCGCGCTGACCGCGCATCGACGCGCTCGCGTCGACGCAGATGTAGTGCAGCTGCCGCTCTTGATCGTGCTGCTTGTCGCGCGCGTAGTAGAAGACCTCGTTCTCGGCGAAGCGTCGATCAAAGACGTCGGTGTCGAACGCGAGCTCGCTGAGCACCAGCGAGTCGAGCGTGCCGCGGCGCTCGACGCCGGCGTAGCCATCGACGCTGAACGTCTGCTGCCCGCCCGCGCGCTTGGTCTCGAGGATGCTCGGCAGCAGATCGAGCGAGAAGTTCACCACGTCGTTCGCCTGCGCGTTCTCGAACACCTGCAGCAGATCGAGCATCGACAGCGCGCTCATCGCGCCGGCCTCTGCGCCGAACATGCCGAGCAGGCGCAGCGTGTCGAGATCGATCTGCTCGACCGCGGTGATGATGCGCAGCCGCTCGCGCACCAGATGATCGAGGAAGTCGAGCGACGGATCGCGGCGGCTGCTGCCGGCCGGATTGAACAGCTGCGGCAGCTCCGGCTCGAGGTCGCGATAGACCTCTGGATCGAGCGGCAGCTGGGTCGTCGGTGCGCGCCTCCCTGGGCCGAGATGACGCTCCCAGATCGGACCGAGCACGCGCAGCAACAGCACCGCGAGCAGATCATCGCCGAGGCGCCACTGACGCGCGCGCTCGACGACCTCGCTCGCCGCGACCTCGCGCAGCGTCTCCGCCCACAGCGCGAGCTGCGGCGCTGCCTGCGCGAGCGGGCCGGTCGTCTTGCCGACGAACGGACGCACGCCGATCGGCGCCGAGCGCGGATCGGCTATCGCCAACATGCCGAGATCGTGTACGGCAAAGAGCGGCACGCCGAGCCCGACCTTGGCGAGCGAATTGCGCCAGTGCGCGGCGCGCAAGATCGCCATCGGATTCTCCATGCGCACGCAGGAGAGCGCGAGCGTCGCGATCTCGCGACCCACCGGCGTCTGCGCGAGCTTGGGTCCGACAGGCATCGTTCAGCGCGGCAGAACGCGGCGCGCGTTGCGGCGCGTGCGGCGCGTGCGGCGCACACCGAGCAGCGCAAGAGCACCGAGGACGACCAGCGCGGAGCCGACGGAGCCGCCCGGCGAGATCGCACAGCCGTCGCCCGACGTCTCGCTGCTCGCCGCAGCCGGCGTCGCTGTGCCATGTGTCAGCGTGTTCGGCGGCGTGGCCGGAGGCGGCGTGGGCGGCGGTGTAGACGGCGGCGGCGCGACGACGTCGCTGCGCACACAGCGCTTCTCGTGTGTGCAGCTGCCGGGCGCGGCGCAGCTCGGCGTGCAGCTGCTGGCGATCTCGCGTGTGCCGGTGTTGCTCGCCGGATCATCCGAGCGGCGGCGGCCGCCGAGCTGGTACGTCTCGCTGCGCACGCACAGATCGATCGCGCGACACGCGTAGGTGTGACGCTCGCCGCGGCCCGACATCGCCTCGCGATCGGCCATCCCGGCGCAGTCGGTGTCGGCGTTGCACGTCGTCGTCGTGCACCACTGGCCCGCGTGGCTCGACCGGCCGACGGCTCCGGGTACGCAGTCTTCGGGTGGGCCCATGATCGCGTCGGCGTGGGCTCTACCGTGTTCTCCGAGGAGCACCGTTCCGAACAGCGCGGCGACGAGCAGCGCGACGACGCGCGGTGCGGCGGCGAGCGACGTGAGGACGAGCGAGACGTGCTGAGTGCGTGTCATTGGAGCCTCTGCGATTAAGCGAACTTGCCGCTCTGAAATACGTGACCAAGCAGCTGGTCTACGCGTGTGATGGCTTCCTTGGCCGGGCCAGTGCCGATCGCCTGCAGCGCGGCCTTGATCTCGTTGAGCGCCTTCAGCTGACTGAACAGCTGAATGTCGGAGAGCGAGCGGTCGCTGGTGAGCAGCTCGCGGATGCGCGTGAGCTCGGTGACGAGCGCGTCCATGCCGACATCGGCTGCACCAAAGCGGCGCTTGTCGGGGTTCTCGCGGTAATACGTCTCGAGCACGGGGCCGACGATCCCGTCGAGGATCTCTGCCTGATCGAGGTTGTTCCAGGTGTGCTTGAGCACGAAGAAGTCGCTCGCGTCGGGCTGCGCGCGGCCGTCGAGCAGCGCGCTCGCAGCGAACAGCTTGAGCATCTTGATCGAGCGGCGATCGGAGAGCGACACGCCCTCTGCGCGGATCTGGAAAACGAGACCTTTGTACTGCGCGAGGAATTCTTCGCTGAAGTTCATCCGACCGGCGAACTGCTTGTGCAGACCGTGCAGCTCCGCGCTCGAGAGGAACGGCTTCATCCGGTCGCCTTCGCCGGAGAGCCGCAGCACCTCGTTTTTCACGCCGCGCAGGAGCAGATCGTGAAAGTGGTAGCTGTCGAGGTTGTCGGAGTGCACGCGCAGGAGGAAGCGATCGAAGACCGCCATCAGGTCCTCGTCGTTCGGCACCTCGTTCGACGCGCCGAACGCGCTCAGCAGCGGCACGCGATGCACCGTCGCGCCCGACGTATAGACGCGCTCGTTGAGCACCCCGAGCAGCGAATTGAGGATCGCGCTGTTGGCCTTGAAGACCTCGTCGAGGAACACGATCTCGGCCTCGGGCAACATGCCCTCCATGCGGCGTCGATACGTGCCCTCGCGAAACGCGGTGATGTCGATGGGCCCGAAGATCTCGTTCGGCTCGGTGAAGCGCGTGAGCAGATATTCGAAATAGCGCGCGTCGACGAGCTTCGCGAACATGCGCACGAGCGCGCTCTTCGCCGTGCCGGGTGGGCCGATCAGCAACATGTGCTCGCCGGCGAGCACCGCGATGAGCATGAGGCGCACGACCTCGCTCTTGCCGAGAAAGTGATCTTCGAGCGTGCGCGCGACACGCGAGAGGCGCAGGACGACGTCGGTCGGGGAGCTCACGGGGCGGCCTCCAGGGCGGGGGAGAGAGCGCGCTCACCGGTCGAGGCGAGCGCTGACGGTGTGGGACCAACGCTGGCGAGCACGAGCGTGTGGGCGACTTCGAACGCCGCCTTGCCGACGCGATGGCGCGCGTCGATTGCGGCGTTGCGCAGCACGCGCAGGTCGTCTGGGTCGAGGCTGCGCAGCTCCGCGAGCTCGCCGCCTTCTGCCGTGCCGATGAGCGCCGCGAAGGCCGCGACGGCGGCGAACGTCTCGGGCGTGCCGACGCTGATCGGCGCGCCGCGGCCGAGCAGCGCCGTTGCCTGCAGCTCGAACGCGAACAGCAGCGTCGCGCGGATCAGCGCCGGCTCGCTGCCGCTGCCGCTGCGCAGCGTCGCGCCTTGATGCAGCAGCGCAGCGCCGACCGCCTCTGCCGCGCGCGCCGGTGATTCGCCGAGCAGCGCGCGCACCAGGCCGCCGCGCAGCGCTTGGTCGCTGAGCACGGCGGCGATCGTGGGATCGACGCGGAACGTCTGCGGATCGCTCAGCAAGATGCGCGTCACCGGCGACCGCGCGATGATCGCGGCGCGGAGCTCCGCCGCCGAGAGCGCCGCCGGCAGCGCGCCGAGCAGCGCGTCGAGAGGCCTCCGCTGCGTCTGCATGCGGACGCGTCGAACGCCTCCCCATGCGGTGAAACGCGCAGGCACGGCGCGGCCGTAAAAGCGGTACGTGTACGCCCAGTTGCGCACAACCGTGTCGGTGCGCGCCAGCGTGAGGAAGCGCGCGACGATCGCGTGGCGGATCAACGCGCTGCCGCGGGTGCGCACTGGCGCTGCGCTCGCCGTCAGCGTCTCTATGTACTCCGCGATGGTCGCGCGCGCGCCGCGGGCGAACGCGCGATCGAGCATCGGATCGGTCAGCAGCGCGAGATTGTGGCAGGCGAGCGCGAGCGCCATCGCGTCGCGATCGGGCCAGACCAGCGGACGTGTCGGGACGAATTCGGCGGCCGCGTCGTGCAGCGCGTCGCGCAGCGCGTCGTCGCTGTCCGCGTCAGTGCTCGCCGAGAGCGTCGCAGTATCGAGCACGCCTGGCGCGATGGCGCGGCCGAGGCGGACCGTCCCGCCGGTGAGCAGCGGACGCAGAAACTCGCGCAAGAACGTGTCGACGACCTCTTGGATGCGATGCGCCTCGCTCACGTGTCGTCTCCGTCGCTGCTGCTCGGCAGGGCGCTCGGTAGCGCGTTCGGCAGCGCGCGCGTCGCCGCGTCGCGGCCCGGCAAGTTGCGCAGTGGGAAGCGCGAAGGCTCGCCGTATTCGAGCAGCGGCAGCTCCGGCTCGGCGATGTCGGGCGGCTCGCCGCTCACCGCGACGGCGGAGATCGTGCGCAGCGCGCGGCGCGTCACCGGGCCAAACGCCGCCGCAGGGACGACCGTCGGCGACTCGTGACCGGGCTCGAAAAAGACGAGCCCTTCGCCCGGATTGCGCACCAGTTCGCTGAGCACATCGGGCCCGACGGCGGGCTCGAGCGTGGTCCCCGCGGGCACATAGATCCGCGGCGCGACCTCTGAGTAAAACACGCCGAGCGGCACGCCCTCGATGCCGGCGGAGTCGACCAGATACGCGGCGTCGGCGGTGAGCGCGATGCGCAGCGCCGCGAGCGTGCGCGGCGGCAGCACGTACAACATGCGCGCGAGCCAGACGCGCTCGGCGAGCGGCACCACCGTCGCGCGCACCTGACGCCAAGGGCCGCTCGACGCGCGCAGCCGCAGCGGCAGAGTCATCGGCGCGATCTCTTCGACGCTGCGCCCTTCGACGCTGCGCCCTTCGACACGGCGCGCGCTCCGCTGCCGTGCTCCGCCCGTGTCGTCGTCGAGACCGGCGAGCGTGAGCTCGGTGCGCACCAGCGAACGCACTGGCGCAAACGGCGGCAGCGGCGTGATCACGTCGACCGGCGCGTCGGCGCGGAATAGCGTGAGCATGTCGCCCTTGAACAGGCTCGGACACGAGTCGAGCGCGACCGGATGCCGATAGCCGAGCTGCACCGCGACGCTCTCGCCGATCGGCTCGAACAAGCGCACGCCCGGCAGCGAGGTCAGCAGCTTGACGATCCGCGGTGGCACATCGTTCAGCTCAAAGACGTGCGCGCGCCGCGGACCATCGTCGAACGCGCTCTCGCCCGGCCACTCGGCGATCGCCGCGCGCGCCTTCACTTGCCAGCGAAACAGATAGCGCACCAGCGCGTGACCGACGCCCGTCTCGGCCGTCGCGTAGAGGCGCGTCGGCGGGCGCCGCTCGCTCTCTGGCGCGAGCTCGAGCGAGAGCTTGAGCAGCAGCTCGCGGAAGTCGAGGTCGCGCTCGTAGGTGTACGCCTGCTGAAACGCGTCGTGATAGAGCAGCAGATCGGCGGGCGTCGCGTCGAGCTCCTGGACGTCGTAACCGAGCGGCGAGGCGCTGTCGCGATACTTCACGAAGTGGCGTGACGTGCCGGTGAAGACGAGACCACCGGAGAGGCGCGCGATGCCGGCGACGCGGTCCATCCGATACGACGACTCGGCGATCACGCTGAGCAATATCTCGCGCGTGCGCAGCGGCGTGATCACGCGCCTGATCGCGAGGCTCGGCACGAGCTCGTCGAGCGAGCCCTCTTCGCCATAGGCGCGGAGGAACGCGACGGCGCGGTCGAGCGATGCGAAGAGCACGAGGCCCCTCTCACCGAGCACCACGCCGCGAACGTCCGGGTTCACACCCGGGGTACGAAAGCGGCTTTGGTGAAGCGCTGCGCGCTCCAGCATCGCGAGACGGTAGCACGCGACGACGCAGTGAAGCGTGTTGCAAATGTCGATGACGCAGCACGCTGTAGCGTTGCTCTCGCGGCCCGCTTCCGTCAGCCTCGACGGACTCTCGGGGAGGAGAGACACCGGCATGCGCCTCGTTCTCATCGCGCAGTTCATCGCCGTCGCAGCGCTCGCGGCGTGTGGCGCGAAGACCGATCTCGATCGCCCACCGCCGTGCCTGAGCGACGCGGACTGCCCGGAGCGCGACGAGTTCTGCGGCGCCGTTCCGGTCTGCGTCTCGGGCGTTTGCGGCGTCGGCGATCTGCGCGATTGCGCTGACGACGATCTCTGCACCACCGACACGTGCGACGCGGCCTCGCGCACGTGCAGCAACGTCGTGCGGGACCGCGATGGCGATGGCGCGCTCGACGGATCGTGCGGCGGCGACGACTGCGACGATTCGGACCCGCGCGTATTTCGTGGTGCGCCCGAGCTCTGCGCTGACGGGCGCGACAACGATTGTGACGGGCGCACCGACTGCTCCGACTCCGACTGTCGCGCGTTGCCCGAGTGCGCGATGTGTGCACCTGAGCTCTGCACCAATGGCGACGACGACGACTGCGACGAGGCGATCGACTGCGACGACTCGGACTGCACCACCGACCCGAGCTGCTGCCGCGAGCGTGAGGTGTCGTGCGACGACGCCCTCGACGACGACTGCGATGGCGCGATCGACTGCCTCGACACCGACTGCCGCGCGGCGCCGACCTGCTGCGCGCCGCGCGCCGAGCTGTGCAACGGCGAAGACGACGACTGCGACGGAGCCGTCGACGACGGCGCGACGTGTTTCTTTCTCGATGGTGCGCCGCTCACGCCGCTGCAGATCAGCAGCTGCCCGGCGGCTTGGTACGCGTACGACGATCCCGACAGCGCGAGCGCGAACCCAGTGCCGGACATTCGCAGCAGCGATGCAGTGACCGTCGCCGTGGTGAGCGGGCCCGCTTCCTGCGGCGGCGCGGCGATCGCGATCATCGCCGACCAGACCGACGACGGCTCGGGAGGCGAGCTGAGCGCGCGCTTCGAGCTCACGCCGCGCACCGTGCGGGGCGTGCTGCTGAGCGACGAGGCCGACGAGTGCACGTACGACGCGGCGAGCGGCCTCGGCCGCTGCGACTGGCGCTGGCAGCCGTGCTGCACTGACGGCGCGCTGCTCGGCGCGTTCGCCGCCGACTTCTGCGCGATGCTCACGCTGAGCGCGGCGAGCGGCGTCGCGAGCGTCTTTGCGCACGACGGCAGCGGCGCGCGGCGGCTGCTGAGCTTCGATCGCGCGTTCGAGATCTGTGCGCGCACGCTGCCGGTCGTTCCGTAGAGAACGCTCTTTGCGCCGCGCGGTCGGCCGTGCGTGAATGGGCCCGTGCCGCGCCGACACCCGCTTCGAAGCCGCAGTCTCCCGCAGCGGATGGCGTACGCTCTCTCGCCTTCGCTGCGGCTCGCGTCGAGCCTCCTCGTCGCGCTGCTACTGCTCTCTGGGACGCGCGCGCGTGCCGAAGATCCGTCGGCACCGCCGCCGCGAGCGACTCCGAGCACGGCGGGATCGCTGCTCGGGGGCGTGCGCCCGCCGACGCTGTCGCGCGAAGAGAGCGCAGAGGCTGACGCGGCAGCGGAGCTCGCGGAGATCGCCGCGGCGCCCGGTCACGAGCCTGCGGCGGGCGCGCTGCTGCAGGCGCGCGAGGCGCTGGCGCGCGCGCGGGCGCGTCGACGCGACGGCGACACCAGCGGCGCCGCGCGTGCGCTCGCGGTGACGCGCGCCGCGCTGGAGCTCGCCGGCAGGCAGGCCGCGCTCGCACGCGAGCGGACGGCGGCGGCAGCGGCCGGTAGAGCGCGCGAGCTCGCCGTCGCGCGTGCCGCCGCCGCGCGCGAGGCGCTCACCGTCGCGCAGCGTGTTCGTGACGGCGCCGCACGCGACGGCGCCGCGGGTGAGGACGCCGCACGCGATGGTGCGGGCGCGCCATGAGCGGCGCGTTTCGACTCGCCTGCGCTGCCTGCGCGCTGCTGATGGCGTGTGGCGGCGCCGCACATCCGGGGACGCGCTTGCTCGCCGATCGCTTCGCCGCGCCTGGCGTCGCACGAGCGCGGCGCGCGGCGCCCGATCTCGTGGCGGCAGCTGAGCAAGCGCGCCGCACAGCGGAGGCCGCACGCGCGCACGGCGATACGGACGCTGAGCGCGACGCGACGACCTGCGCGCGGCTCTACCTCGAGGCCGCGCTGATCGAAGCGCGACGCGCGGAAGAAGAGCGCGCACGCACGACCGCCGAGCG
>Ga0209181_10007955_pt1 | contig 14363 bp, 13 predicted proteins | sample MAT05_FD_187208 | JGI IMG/M metagenome (GOLD analysis project Ga0209181, IMG submission 187208) | Freshwater microbial communities from Lake Fryxell liftoff mats and glacier meltwater in Antarctica - MAT-05 (SPAdes) (version 2) | ecosystem: Environmental > Aquatic > Freshwater > Ice > Liftoff... | reverse complement strand
TGCCACTGCGTTATCTTGTCTAATCCTAACAGCGAACCTCAGCCCTCTTTCGAGAGATTGCGGCAATCGGTTGAGTCTAGCACTATGCGTGGTCTGCCGGATCTGACAAATGACGTTAGCCCTGTTGCGCCATTTCCATCAACGTTGTGTGAGCACTTTGAGTGGCTTCTAGCGTTAAGGGGCAGCGTTGAACATAGTGGCCATCGGGTTGCAGGTCCCAGGCATAGCGGTTATCGGCCAGCATAGTGCCCAGAATCTCTTGCAAATCTTTGGCTAGACTCGGATCTTCGACCGGAGCCATCACTTCAACGCGACGATCTAAATTGCGCGGTAACCAGTCGGCGCTGCCAATGAACACCTCTTCGTCACCTCGGTTATGCACATAGAGGATGCGGGAGTGTTCTAAAAATCGCCCGATGATGCTGGTAACGCGAATATTGTGGCTAATGCCAGCAATCCCTGGACGCAAACAGCAAATACCGCGAATAATCAAATCAATTTTTACGCCTGCTTGAGATGCTTCATATAGCGCCGAAATGATGGCCGGATCGACCAACGCGTTTAGCTTAGCGACGATGCGGGCATGGCAACCATTTTTGCAATGCTGGATTTCGCGCCGAATTAAGCCAAGGAGGCGATCGCGCAAATTAACGGGTGCCACCATCAGCTTGCGATAGGCTTGCTGCCTGGAGTAGCCCGTTAAATAATTGAATAGATCGCTCAAGTCTGCGCCTAACTCTTCTTTGCAGCTAAACAACCCCAGATCTGTATAGGTTCGTGCCGTTTTGGGATTGTAGTTGCCGGTGCCAATGTGAACATAGCGGCGGATTCGATTTGGCTCTCGGCGCACTACCAACATGAGCTTGGCATGGGTTTTTAGCCCCACCAAGCCATACACCACATGCACACCGACCTTCTCTAACTGGCGCGCCCAGTGAATATTATTTTCTTCATCAAATCGAGCCTTTAGCTCTACCAAAACAGCCACCTGCTTGCCGTTTTCGGCAGCGGCAATCAGCGCATCCACAATGGGCGAATCGCCAGATGTACGATACAGCGTCATCTTAATCGCTAGCACCTCTGGGTCATACGCTGCTTGGACAATAAACCGATGCACAGATGACGAAAAAGCCTGATAGGGATGGTGAACCAGCAGATCTTGCTTGCGCAGCAGGGCAAAAAAGTCGGCGTCTGGTTCCATGGCTTGTTCGCCACTGGTCTCGGCAACGCGGCGTAAGCGGGGATGCACAACTGGAATCCACGGCGGATCTTTCAGTTCGGGCAGGGGCAAGTCCATTAATGCCATCAAGTCGCTCTGGCACAGCAGCCCAGTTACAGCATAGACATCATTTTGGCTGAGGTCCATTTCTGCCATCAGCGTTTCACACATGGCGGCGGGCATCGATGCATGAACTTCCATCCGCACCACAGATCCGCCAACCCGCCGCTTGCGTAATTCCTGTTCGATTGCTTGCAAAAGGTCAGCGGCTTCGTCTGTTTCTACATCTAAATCGGCATTGCGGGTGACGCGAAATAGATGGTAGGACTGAATATCCATGCCGGGGAAGAGTGCTTCCAGATTGTGGGCAATCACCTGTTCTACAGGCACCCCCGCCCACACCACGGCATGTTTGCGCACCCGAGGATGGAGTTCGGCGGGCAGCGGCACAAAGCGGGGCAGCGTGTTGGGCACCTTGACGCGAGCAAACCGAGCTGCGGTTGCCTCGGCTTCTTTGACCACCACCGCTAAACTGAGGCTGAGGTTGGAAATATAGGGAAAGGGGTGACCCGGATCGACCGCTAGGGGGGTGAGTACCGGGAAAATATGGTCTTCAAAATAGCGATGTAGATACCCTCGCTGGCGTGGGTTGAGGGTAGCATAGTCCAAAATATGCACCCCGTTGGCAATCAGCTGCGGGCGCAAGACATCTTGGGTGTGTCGATGTTGGCGCGTGATCGCTGGAGCTAGATGCTGCCGAATGGCAGTTAGGTGTTCTTGGGGAGTGCGACCATCGGCCGATCGCCGACTCACCCCAGCCTCTATCTGTTGCTTTAGCCCCGCCACTCGTACCATAAAGTACTCATCTAGGTTGCTGCTAAAAATCGCCATGAACTTAAGGCGCTCTAACAGGGGTGTGCGAGCATCCATCGCTTCATGTAAGACGCGGTCGTTAAACTCTAGCCAACTTAATTCTCGGCTGAAGTAATACTGCGGGTCGGTCAAGACAATTTCGGTGGTTGAATCGTTAATCCTGGGCATGGTGACCGGACAAAGTGACTAGTGAGAAGGGGCGATCGCTAAATGAAGCCTTACATTATTGCCCAAAAATCGTTAAAACACTGTATCTTCGCGACCTATCCACCATTCTCCCAACTGCATTAAATCCTGATGCACATCCGCTAGGGCTTTGACGTACTCATCTGGCGTTAGCTCTGCCCGTTGTTCCTGTAGCTTTTTTAGTCGCAGCTGAACCAGTAGCCAAGGGTAGTGCAGGGTGTCCGTGGCGGTCATATAGCGAGCTAGGTCATCACTATCAATGTTGTCCATAAGGGTTCATAGGATTGCTAGGTTGGTATATCTATTTAAAAGTAATTCCGTTTGAACAGCAGATTTGAACAGCAGAGGGGTGAGACGCAGAACGCCCCACCCCTCCGGTTAAGTTAGATTGTGACTCTGTGCTAAACCGCTGCCGTCATGACTAAGCTGCTGCCAAATTGTGGGCGACAAAGTCCCAGTTCACCAATTTGTCGAGGTAGTTGGCGATGTAGCTAGGGCGGGCATTGCGGAAGTCGATGTAGTAAGCATGTTCCCACACGTCTAAGGTCAGCAATGCCTTCTGGCCATGAGCCAAGGGGTTCTCGGCGTTAGGGGTTTTGGTGATTTTCAGCGTGCCGTTGTCGTCAATCAGCCAAGCCCAGCCGCTGCCAAATTGGGTTGCAGCAGCGGTGCTAAATTCCTTCTTAAAGTTGTCATAGCTGCCAAAAGCCGCATCGATCTTGGCTGCTAGGTCACCTGTTGGAGCGCCGCCACCACCTGGTTTGAGGCTGTTCCAAAAGAAGGTATGGTTCCAGACTTGAGCGGCATTGTTGAAGATGCCTGCTTTTGCTGGATCTTTGAAGGAAAGGGTGATGATTTCCTCCAATGACTTGTCCGCTAGGGCAGCGTCGTCCTTGATTAAGTTGTTGAGGTTGTCAACGTAAGCCTTGTGGTGCTTGCCGTAGTGATACTCAAACGTCTCTGCTTTCATGCCGTAGGGTTCAAGTACGTCTGTGGCAAAGGGCAGGGGGAGTTGTTCGATCGGCATGGACTTTGTTCCTCTCAATTGCATCACATGAAATCTATCGAAGTCTATGGGAGACTGTAGCTCTAGCGCATCTGTCCTACGTCGGATTGCAATGCTATTAATGCTATCAATGCTATTACAGTGGCATTGGGACGCAGCTTTACAGTTGGATTGCGCCACCATCAATACCGGATCGCAACGCAGGGCATAGCGGCTGAGCCTACAGCGATTCCATACAGCTATAGCTAAATTTTATATCAAAAACCCAGCATAGGGTGTCTTGTGGCGTACGTTGGCTCGAAAGTTGGGCGGCTCTCATCCCTAACCCCTGCCTATCCGGGCTATCATAGCGATTGTTGTAACAGCTACCAGCATGGGCAGACAGCGTTCTCTTTTGGCTTTGATTTTTGTACTGGCGATCGCTGCCATTGTTGTATTGGTGCAGGTTCCAATGCGGCAGGGGTTAGATTTGCAGGGCGGCTCTCAACTGACGCTTCAAGTTAAGACTACGCCAGCGGTGCCTGAGATTACTCCTGAAAAGTTGGAGGCCGTGCGCGCTGTGGTTGAGCGCCGGATCAACGGGTTGGGCGTATCAGAGTCGGTGGTGCAAACGGCAGGGGAGGATCAGCTCTTGGTGCAGCTGCCAGGGGTGAGCGACCCGGCTCAGGCCGAGCGGGTGCTAGGTGGCACGGCTCAGCTAGATTTTCGCGAGCAGCGCGCGGGCAGCGAAGGGCAAATTCGAGCAGAGTATGACGTGCTGCAAGGCTTGCAGGTGCAGCAGGCTAACTTGAAGGATGGCGGCGATGAGGCCGCGATCGCCACCAATCAGGACGCGATCGAGCGCAGTAATGAGGCGATCGCGGCATTATTCGACAAAAGCGGCCTCACAGGCGACATGTTGAAAAGCGCCTATGCCTCTCCGCTCAGCGGCAGCAACGCCTGGGAAGTCGGCCTAGAATTTAACGAAGAAGGCGGCAACAAATTTACTACCCTGACCAAAAATGTAGCCGGAACAGGACGCAGCCTAGGCATTTTTCTAGACAATGAATTGCTGAGTGCCCCCAATGTCGATGTCAAATATGCCGAGACAGGCATTTCGGGCGGGCGCGCTAGCATTTCAGGCGGGTTTGATGCCCAGCGAGCCGGGGAACTATCGCTCCAGCTCCGCAGTGGTGCCCTGCCAGTTCCGGTAGAAATTGTTGAAAATCGCACCGTAGGTGCCACCTTAGGGCGTGATAGCGTTCAGCGCAGTATTTATGCGGGTGTTGCTGGGCTATCGCTGGTGCTAGTGTTCATGGTTTGGTACTATCGCCTCCCCGGTCTCATCGCCGACATTTCTCTGCTCATTTATTCACTGTTAACCCTGGCCGTATTTAACCTGCTGGGAGTGACGTTAACCCTGCCAGGAATTGCCGGATTTATCCTGAGCATTGGCATGGCCGTGGATGCTAACGTGCTGATTTTTGAGCGCACCCGAGAAGAACTCCAGTCAGGCAAAACGCTTTACCGCTCCGTTGAATCTGGGTTTTATCGAGCCTTTTCTAGCATCCTCGACAGCAACGTCACTACGCTGATTGCCTGTGGAGCCTTATTTTGGTTAGGAGCGGGTCTAGTCAAAGGGTTTGCCCTGACACTGGCATTGGGAGTAGTCGTCAGTATGTTCACAGCGCTAACCTGTAGCCGCACCCTCCTGCTGGTGGCGCTTGGATTCCCGGCTCTACGCAAGCCCAAGTACTTTTGTCCTAACCTGCCTACGTCAATTCCGACCAGAACCGCCACTCCCTAACTCCACCTAGGCGTGAGGCGCGCGCGCCGTTCTTTTTCCCTGCTGCTGCAAAGGCGATCCCATGAAACTGCAAGTTATTAAACAACGCAACATTTGGTGGGCAATTTCTACCGCAATTATTTTGGCGGGAATTGTCGGCATGTTGATTTCGTTGAACCAATATCAGACACCGCTGCGACCCAGCCTAGACTTTGTGGGAGGTACCCGGCTCCAGCTAGAGCTGGCCTGCGTTCGAGAAAACACCTGCACTGGCCCAATTGATCCGGCAGTGGTTCGCGATGTTCTTACCGAACAGGGGTTAGGCGGCAGCAGCATTCAGGTAGCGGGTACCAAACAACAGGCTTTATCCATTCGTACCACCACGTTGGAGGTAGAGCAGCGCACCAAGCTGGTGCAGGCATTGTCTGCCAAGGTTGGAGCGTTTAACTCAGATGCCACCCAAATCGACACCGTTGGCCCCACGATTGGGCGGCAGCTGTTTACGTCGGGTTTGCTGGCGCTGCTGGTGTCATTTGCTGGCATCATGGGCTATTTAAGTCTACGGTTTCAGTTCGACTATGCCGTGTTTGCGATCGTGGCGCTGCTGCACGATGTGCTGGTCACTGTTGGGGTTTTTGCCATTCTGGGGCTGGTGCTGGGGGTAGAGGTCGATAGTTTGTTTATTGTGGCGCTGCTGACGATTGTGGGGTTTTCAGTCAACGACACGGTGGTAATTTATGACCGCGTCCGTGAAACCGTTGCGGCCAACCCCCATCGCCATATCAACGACATCGTAGACGATGCGGTCAACCAAACGCTCACCCGTTCAATTAACACCACGCTGACCACCCTGCTGACATTAACGGCCATTTTCTTATTTGGTGGCGAAACACTTAAATATTTTGCCTTGGCCTTAATTATTGGCTTCACCATGGGCGCGTATTCCAGCATTTTTATCGCCAGCACGCTGCTAGCCCTGTGGCGTGAGAAGACAGGTCGGGCGATCGCCGTTCCTGAACCTGCCGATGCCATGATCTTAGATGTGGCCATTAGCCCTGAAGATGCGTAATTGCGGCGACTCCCTGGCTGTCTTTTACGGCATGATCAAAACTGCATGATCACATGATCAATCTAAACGATTCGCTCTTGCCCCCAATCGATCCAGAACCCGAGTTTAGAGCCAGCGATCGCACCTGCCAACGCCAGCTGCAGCGGCTGCATCAAGTAGCGGTCTACAGCCGCTGGTTCTTAGTCGGCCTGCTGTGGATTAGTCTGGCACCTTGGAGCCTGTGGTCACTGCGGTCAGAATTTGCACTGTGGCGAGATTACTTTACCTGGACTGCGGTGCGCTATGGTTTGGCGTTTAACCTGCTGCCTGCCGTGGGTCTGACGCTGTGCATCGCGCTAACGGTTTCTACCTTGATCTGGCAAAGTCGCAATATTTTGTTTGGCCTGCCAAAACGCCAGCGCAAACAGCTCAAGCAACGCCTGCTTAAAATCCGTCAGCAGGGTGAGAGCCATCCTCTATGGCTATGGGTCTGCGGTGAGCTGGCTTAGCCCATTAAAATTACGCGATCGATGACGTGAATGATGCCGTTGTCGGCTTCAATATCAGCCGCCACTACGGTGGCATTTTTTACTTCAAAATTGGGGGCAGTAGGAATCGGAATGGGTGAGCCTTCAATTGAGGTGACCACGCCCAGTTTTACCAGTTCATCTTTGGTGTACTTGCCCGACACTACGTGGAATGTCAGAATTCGAGTTAGCTGAGGAATATTTTGCACCAAGGTTTGAATGGTGCCGGGGGGCAATTTGGCAAACGCCTCATCGGTAGGCGCAAATACTGTAAAGGGCCCAGGACTTTTCAAGGTTTCGACCAAACCTGCCGCCTTAACTGCCGTCACCAGGGTTTCAAAGGAACCAGCACTCACTGCAATATCAACAATGTCAGGCATGAATTTCACCAAAAAATGAGAACGACTTTGTTAAGTCTGGCAATAGAAGTTGTGTCTAAGCGCTAGGGGCGAACGGCCGTTTGCCCCTACAGAAGCATGGCGGAGTTATTTAATTCTCATTCCTAAGCAACGGCTGACCCCTTTCGCGTACGACCTATTTTGCGCTAGCTTGCTGCCCTTCAACAGTGTACCTGCCTGTCGAATTCATTTAGGGCTAGCGATCGCTTCCATTACCCTTAAAAACCTAATGGTTGATCAAGGCAACCGTTATGATTGCATCCGTCCTTCTGCCTCTGCCTCCTATGACCCAGCGCTACGATTTTCGCGATCGCTTCCTCCGGCTATCTCTGGTCAATATGTTCTCAAACCTGCTGGTGCCGCTAGCGGGGCTAATTGATGTGGCGTTTTTGGGGCATTTGGCAGACATTCGCCACCTAGCGGGTGTGGCATTGGCAACGGTTTTGTTTGACTACATTTACTGGACATTTGGCTTTTTGCGGATGGGCACGACGGGGACTACTGCCCAAGCCGTGGGGCGGGGTGATGTGGCCACTGTGCGGCTCACACTTTTGCGGAATGGGGCGATCGCGCTCGGGGTAGGCGTGCTGATTGTGCTTTTACAGGTGCCGCTGCGGGAGGTCGGGTTTGCGTTGCTCAGTGCGGCTCCTGAGGTCAAGCTGGCGGGGCAGGCATACTACAACGCGCTGATTTGGGGTGCCCCGGCAGTGCTGTTAAACCTGGTGATGCTGGGCTGGTTTTTGGGTCAAGAGCAGAGCAAACAGGTGCTGCTGCTGTCGCTGATTAGCAATGTCGTCAATGTGAGCCTCAACTACTTATTCATTGTGCAGTGGGGGTGGGAAGGGCGGGGAGCCGGAGCCGCCACTGCCATTAGCCAGTACGCCATGCTTGCGATTGGGTTGGCGTTGGTGGTGCGGCAGGTAACATGGCGGCAGGTGCAGGCGATCGCCCCTGATTTACTCAATGCTGGAGCGCTCAAAGCTGCCGTAGTGCTCAATAGCAATATTGTGATTCGCACGTTTGCCTTTGTCACCACCTTCGCAGTGTTCACGAATTTAAGTGCGGCTATGGGCACCGCCGTATTGACCGCCAACAGCCTGCTGCTATCAGTTGTGACCTTAGCCGCCTATTTCATTGACGGCATTGCCTTTGCCACCGAGAGCTATGCGGGGATATTTCACGGCACTGGCGATCGCACCAAGTTAATGGCACTGGCCGAACTGGCGGGCAGCATTAGCGTGGGGCTGGGAGTGGCGATCGCGCTCGGATTTGCCCTATTTCCGCGCTCCTTGTTTCAGCTGCTGACCAACCATGGCAATGTGGTAGAAACGATTGCTCAGTATGTCTGGTGGCTGGTGCCCGTACTGGGATTTGGCTCCATCGCCTACATGCTAGACGGCTACTTTTTAGGACTCACCGCCGGACGCATTCTCCGCACCTCAGCCATTGCTGCGGCGCTGATTGGGTTTGTACCCGTGGCGATCGCCGCCGTCCTCCTCCACAGTAATCACGTCCTTTGGTTAGCTCTAAGCCTATTTATGCTGGCTAGAGCGGTGACCTTAGGGCAACACCTGTGGAGGCACTTCAATCCGACGGTTGCCTCGAAAGAGTCCTAAAAAGAGTCCTAATCAAGAGTCCCGAAATCCGATGCTTCAGTCTAGATGCGTGGGGCTATCAAGCGTTGAATTAGGCGATCGCGTTGACAGCAACTAAGGGTATTTTACGACTAGAAGGCTGGCTTCAAACCCTTTAGTGCCCTCAAGCACCTATAATCTGATTTGTGCTCTCCGCCCGGTTACCGAAACCTCAAAATCCAGGTGGAAATCTAACTTGTCCTTTTCCACGGATTCCAGCAGATTTTTCAGGTGATCGGCCAGTCTCCACAAACTATTGTGTCCATCCTTCCACATAGTTGCTTCCATATGGTTGCTGCGAAAAATAAACATGAGTAAATTCAAGAGCTTTTCATGAGAAGACGAGGAGTGATCTATTGTGCGACAGGCAACCTAGCCTATCTTGAGGCAGCCGTAATCAGTGCGATGTCTTTGCGCCAGCACGAACCAGTATTACCGATTACACTGATATCCGACCAACCTTTACTGAAGCATCTACCCTTGCAGGATTATGGCATTACTCCCAAGCTAGTTGAGCACTGCGAACACGATCAAAATGCGTTCTCATCGCGATCGCTCAAAACCCGCCTAAATGCCTATAGCCCCTACGAGGAGACCCTCTTTCTGGATGCGGATATTCTTCCCCTACAGCCCGTTTGCGAGCTTTGGGACTATCTCAACGAGAGCGATCTCGCTATGGTCGTTGACCGCTTGCCGATGGTGAGTCTCTGTGATCACGTTGCTCCAGACGAAAAAGCCTACACGCTGCAACGTCTTTCAGGCAACACAGTGCAGTTTAATAGTGGGGTGATGCTGTGGCGAGATTCGCTAGCTACCCAGGCGCTTTTCCAACAATGGTATGAGGAGTGGCAGCAGTTTCAAAAGCATGATCAGCTAGCGCTGATCCGAGCGATTAAGGCAGTACAAATTCCTGTAACGAAACTTCCGATGACCTACAATATTTCACCCATTGATGCAGCACCGTTGATGGGTACAGATCAAGAGGTGTATCTGCTGCATTGCTGGGGTACGGTGACATCTGGTAAATACAGCCAAATTGCTCAGCAATACTATCCGTTGATCGTTGAGACAGTAGCCAGCTTCAAAATTGCAGCGCTGGGCAGAGAAGAGTCCTTCACTATGTAGGTTGAAAAGATTAGGTTGAAAAGATTAAGTTGAAAAGATTAGGTTGAAAAGAGCAGTGCCCCCAGCCAAACTGGCATGGGGGCACTGAGGCAAGGGAAAACATCCCTCAATTACTCAACTAATCGGGCTTGGATCAAGTATTGAAACGCCAGGAAATCTTTTAGGATCGGCAATGCGAAAAATTTGGCAACGCGATTAATTTGAGAAGGTTTCTCTAAAATTCGGTAGTTTGTGTCAATGGTGTCGATGGCCAGACCAGCGCTGCTGAATAGCTCTATGATGTTCTGCCTTGTGAAAAAACGAAGGTGCGTTCGATCATGAATTCCGCGCTCCCGATAGGGCCAATATCCTTTTAGGACTAGATGATAAATTGTATCAATGTGCCTAATGTTTGGAATTGAAGCAATGATGGTGCCTCCTGGATTTAAGTAGTTTTTTGCTGCACTGAGGACAGCCCAAGGATCGACTAAATGCTCAAGTACATCGGCAAAAATAATGGTATCAAATTTATAGTTGTCTAGTTTTCCTTGGAGCATAATCTCCGCAGCATCCCCGACAAAAACTTGATCGATGTGATTTAGAGCCTCATCGGCCATAGCTGCTGATAGTTCAATGCCAAAAACCTGTGCCCCAGTTTTGGCTCGGATGGCTGCACCTAATATACCAGTGCTACATCCTACATCAAGGACAGTTCTGGTATTAAGAGGAATCAATCTTTCAATATCTGGTCTTTGGCCTATATAAGAGAAATTAAAATCAGAGGAATTAACATTTTTTAAGTTCATCAGTAGTGGGCTATTAGGTAACTAATCTATCGGTCTATGTATGGTTTTTCTGTGTTTTTACACTATCGAATAGCAGGCAAATTGTTTTCTGTTGGATAGCCCACTCCCTGAATTGGCACGCCATCAGCCCTGTACCAGTGATAGCAGTAAACACCCTCCATAATATATGACTTATATCCTAATTCCCTAATTTTTCTGTCGATATCATTGTCTACACCTAGAAACCCATCCGCAAATCCACTTGTCTGCTTCCATACTGCCTTTGAAATTAAAATTACAACGCCACTAATTACATATTCACATTTTCTCAAAGAATTCCCATATTCAATTTGCCTTTGCCGCCCTATCTTTCTGTGGTAGTAAATATCATGATTTTGAGGGTCTATGCCTTCGATCAGCTGCTCAAGATTGCCAATTCGATTCGTGCAAACGGTTAGCAAGCCCGCATCATGATATGAGGTATCTAAGTCCTCAATAATGTTTTCCATTTGCTTATACCAATCAAGCGTTGTGAACATGGCATCATGATCAAGGAAACAAGCCCAGTCCCCATCTGGAATCATATTTATAAAGTTGTTATAAACTGCTCCAATATTCTTATCCATTGATTTGGGTGCATATGGAATATAAGTATGAATCATGGTTATATGTGCTCAATTAGCTGTTAAGTAGCCGATTCAGTGAATTCTGTGGAGCCTACTTGATTAAGTATTATCTTAAACAAAATAAGAAATATAAACCTCGTCTAACTTGAAACCCAAAGTTTTCCCCCACCCTTTTCATGTATGCCGAAGGATTTAAGCCCTCTCCCTTTGGGCTACCGTGTACACACATCTCGGACAAGGTATCAACGTACTGCGAGATCCCCCTAAATCCCCCTTAAAAAGGGGGACTTTGAATCCGGCTCCCCCCTTTTCTAAGGGGGGTGGGGGGAATCAAACCCAGTTGAGGCTAGATCAGAAGACTTGTGTGTGCACGGTAGCCCTTTGGGAGAGGGGCTGGGGGTGAGGGCTAAAACTACAGTTCTCAACATGGACTTGGTTTAGCTTCAAAAAAATAAGGAATATAAAAAGGAGTATTACGTAGAAAAATAAGATTAAAAAAACGCTGCATGTCTTCAATGAACACAGCTAGAACACCGTACAATGCTCTAAAAATTAGCCTTGGAACGCTTCTAATGGTTCACTAAGGCTGGCTGATTCATGGGTAAAACATGCAACGCCGTTTGGAAGGGAACGTACGTAGTTGCCATTACCCAATATCATAACGCTCTCATCTATAGAGTCAAGCCCTGGATTCTAATCTTTTGGATAGACTTGAATCTATATGACAGGGGTATCTATAGAAAAGACTCGAAGGAAGAACCCTCTGTGATAGACTCAAGTCTATAAACCTTACACACCATTTTTGGGAGGCGCTCCCCTGATCCACGCAACTCTACATCAGTTAAAAGTATTTGAAGCGACGGCTCGACACGGCAGTTTTACCCGAGCAGCCGAAGAACTGTTCTTGACCCAGCCTACTGTTTCTATGCAGGTCAAGCAGTTGACCAAGGCAATTGGTTTGCCGTTATTTGAGCAAGTTGGCAAGCGCCTCTACCTGACGGATGCTGGGCGAGAATTGTTTTCTACCTGCAAAGAGATCTTTACTAATTTAGAACAGTTAGAAATGACCGTTGCCAACTTAAAAGGCATGAAACAGGGCAAGCTGCGGCTAGCGGTGATCACCACGGCAAAATATTTTGTGCCTCGGCTGCTAGGGCCTTTTTGCCAAGAATATCCAGGGGTTGATGTTTCCCTGACCGTGACCAACCATGAACGCGTGATTGAGCGGCTGGCCAACAATCAGGATGATCTTTACATCATGAGCCAGCTGCCTGAGCATTTAGATATCGCGGCTCATCCATTTTTGGATAACCCGCTGGTGGTAATCGCTCCTCGCAATCATCCCTTGGCTAAAGAAAAAAATATTTCTCTCAAACGTCTCTGCGAAGAAACGTTTATTATGCGTGAGCCTGGTTCTGGGACTCGTCGAGCCTTTCAAAAGATGCTAGACGACCAGGGGCTGTCGGTTAAGGTGCGGCTAGAGTTGGGCAGTAATGAAGCCATTAAACAGGCGATCGCCGGAGGTTTGGGTCTGTCTGTGCTGTCGTCGCACACGATTTCGATGGAGGGGGTGCACGGGGAACTGATGGCTCTAGACGTAGAAGGCTTTCCGATTGCGCGTAAATGGTACATCGTGCATTTGGCTGGTAAGCAGCTGTCTGTGGTGGCCAGCACTTTCTTCGATTATCTGCAAGTTGCCGCTGTTCGGCTGGAAGCGGCGGGCAAGGTCATGGCGTAAGCAATGCCGGATGATGCGGCTGGTTCCTCCTGCTTTTGATCTAGATGCGACTATGGAGTGGCGGTTGTTTGGAGCCAGGTTTCAATGCCGTTTGCCAGCGTGTCTGCTAGTTTTTCTTGGGCGGCGATGTCGGTAATCCACTCGAATTCGGTGGGATTGATCATGAAGCCAAGTTCTAGCAGCACAGCGGGGGCGACGGTGGGTCGGGTGAGGGCGAGGTTATTCCAGAAGACGCCATAGGACGGGCGATCGAGTTTTTCGACTAGGTAATCGTGGAGAAACTGGGCGAGGTGGGATGACTGAGACTGATACCAGAAGCTGCCAATGCCGCTGGTGTTGATGGCGTCGCCGTCGTCGGGCAGGGCGTTGAAGTGCAGGCTAAGCGCTAGATCGGGTTCTTGTTGGGTAATTAGGGCAGCGCGGGCGTTGGGGTCGAGGTCGAGGTCAGTTTCGCGGGTCATGATCACGGTGGCTCCGAGGGCGGTGAGGCGATCGCGCAATCGATTTGCCACCAGCAGCGCGGCTGTCTTTTCGGGGTAGCCCGTTGGCCCCACCGCCCCCAAATCGTCTGGGCCACCATGCCCTGGATCAATCAAAATGCGCACTCCTGCCAACGGCTGCTCTCGGTTGCCGCTGAGATTTGGCGGATGCCGCAGTGACAGCACTAAGGTTGTGCCCTCATAGCGCAGTTTATAGCCCCACTGCTGAGCCGATTTGAGGTTGAAGGTGTACTGGGCTTGACCGGGGGCAAGTTGCTGCCAGTCGAGCCGTTGAATGACCGCATCGGCAGGGACAAAGATGGTATCGGTTTGGGCGGTGGTGTTGTGCAGGGTTAGGGTCAAGCTGCGATCGCCCTGCTGCAATGAAACGGGAACAGGCACCTGAAGCGGAAACACCACCTCAGTCCAGCCCCTCACCTGCCGGGAGCGAATGCCGCGAATTAGGGTGCGGGGCGGAACGGTGCTGGCGATCGCCTGGGTCTCACGAGTCCGAATCCAGCCGCCGTAGTCGAGCTGTAGCCAGTCGCCCTCACTGCCAATCACGCTGGCCTGGGTGCCCTGGGGCAACGGCGTCAGGCGCGAATAATCGGTGCTTGGCCCGGTGCGAGCCGTGCCTGGGTCTGCCGTGACCGCCACCACCTGTGGCGCATCTACCGAGACTAGCTCTACCGTCCCAGCCGCCTGCTGCCTGACGACCTGCCCGTTGAGGCTGAGGTGATAGGTCGGTTGACCCAAGGGGATGTTCTGTCGCTGCATGGAGCCACTCAGCTCGCCCAACTGCCCAGAACCAGAGCGAAAATCGGGGCGGAAGATAGCACAGCCCTGGTAGCGTTGAGCCAGGGAGCCAGAGCTGGGCTGGTTGCGATCGGTGAGAACCGCAGAGTTGGGCGGCAGGAGCGCCGAGCTGGGCTGGGGTGCCAGCGGCAGGTTTTGTCCTGCTAGCGTCACAGAGAC
>Ga0209181_10007954_pt1 | contig 14365 bp, 9 predicted proteins | sample MAT05_FD_187208 | JGI IMG/M metagenome (GOLD analysis project Ga0209181, IMG submission 187208) | Freshwater microbial communities from Lake Fryxell liftoff mats and glacier meltwater in Antarctica - MAT-05 (SPAdes) (version 2) | ecosystem: Environmental > Aquatic > Freshwater > Ice > Liftoff... | reverse complement strand
GGATTCATTCGTTCTCTAATTGGGCTGAGCCGAGAAGCTGCCAAACTAGCTTTTAGTGAGTTTTTGTCGAGTTCGACTGCATCAGCCGATCAGATTGAATTCATCAATCTGATGATCAATTATCTGAAGCGCCACGGCATGATGAAACCCAGCCTGCTGTACGAGTCTCCCTTCACGGATATCAACTCGCAGGGACTCGAAGGAGTGTTTGACCCAGACCAGTTAGATCAATTGGTATCCGTGCTGGAGAACATTCAAGCAACAGCAGCCTGATCACTCTCATATGACAGTGATAGAACTTACGCCTAACAAGAGGGAACGCTGGAGACGGTTAAAAGCTGTTGCCCTGTAAACTAAGGGAATGTATCCAAATTTTCTACCTGCCACAGTTGCCCAACTGACTGAACCCACCTCGATCGCGTTGGCAAAGCAAACACAGCGGCAAGCGATTTTGACACCGCTAAGAACTGGCGCGATCGCTACAGCATTTGTCCAGCAAGGCGAGGGCAATCCGCCGATTTTGCTGCTGCATGGCTTTGATAGCTCCGTCTTTGAATTTCGCCGCTTGCAACCCCTGATTGCCGCCCACCATGCCACCTGGAACGTAGACTTACTGGGGTTTGGCTTCACCGATCGCCCAACCGACGTGCCCTTTACGCCCGCTGCCATCAAAACACATCTTTACTGCACCTGGAAAACCTTGATCGGTCAGCCGATTGTGCTAGTGGGGGCTTCCATGGGCGGAGCCGCTGCGATCGACTTTGCCCTGACCTATCCCGAAGCCGTCAAACAACTGATATTGATAGACAGCGCTGGTTTTGCCGCAGGTCCAGAAATCGGCAAATTTCTGATTCCACCTTTGGGGTATCTCGCAACCGAATTTTTGCGTCGTCCTGGAGTGCGCCGTCGCGTTAGCCTGCAAGCCTACGCTGATCCGACTTTGGTGACTGCCGATGCCGAACTGTGCGCCGCGCTTCATCTCCAGCTTTTTGGCTGGCAACAAGCCCTAATCGCCTTTACCAAAAGCAATGGATACAACTTTCTCGCCAACAAGATCGCTCAAGTTACCCAACCAACGCTGATTATTTGGGGCGATCGCGATCGCATTTTAGGAATCGCCGATGCCGAAAAGTTCACCAGTGCCTTGCCCCACAGCCAGCTTGTTTGGGTGCCCAATTGTGGACACGTACCCCACTTAGAAAAACCCGAAATCACTGCCGCCGCAATCTTGGCGTTCATCGGTTCCTCATCAGATTAAATGGTGGCTCACTTAAAGTAAATCAGCAGATTGAGTCCGGGAATCGTGCGAGAGAGCGTCCATAGCAGCAGGGCGATGTAGAGGATTCCGAGCGACCATTGATACCAAACTAGAGTAGTTATCAGTCCGGGAAGGTGTTCATCGCGCAGGCGAATGTCGTTGAAGCCAAATTTCAACAGGTTATTAAAGCTGAAGTCAAAGTAGTTGAGCCAACTCCAGCGACGATCCCACAGGATGGGGACATAGCGTTCGCGAAACATCTCGAAGCGAGGCAGGATGGGAAGTCGCCCGATCAAGATGCGTAACTGGCGCAGAGAGCCTTCTTCGCTAAAGTAGCTGACCGTCATTAAGGAATGATAGCGCCCCTTTTGATATAGCCTAATCAGCAGCAGAGCCGGGAAGGGAACCGCGATCGCGCCTAAGCTCAACAGCGTCCAAATTGGATATTCAGCATTGCGAAAAATGGCGCTAAATCCTGCCAACGTCAGAATGCTGTAAGTACTCATTACCCAAACTGCCTCCGTGGGTGGCGGCACAATTGGATTGGGGGCAATGCGTCGCCAGCGATCGACCAGCCAAAACAATACGCCAAAATAGGCGATCGCTACCAGTCCCACTCCAAAAATCAGCCAAGTATTAGTACCATAGCGACTCAGCAGCAACAGCAATCCCAAACTGATGCAGGCTAGCCCCGTGCCGATGCGACTCAGCACTTCTTGGGTAGGAGACATCACGTCCCTGGTAATCACGCGATCGCGCACATTAATATAGGTTGCCAAATCGACCGCTCCTAAGGACAGCAATTCAGTCGGATTGCGGAAGGGAATTTGGGTACGACGTTGGGCGATCGCGGCGGCCTGGTCGCTAGAAAAACCCAGCCGCGTCAACTGCATCACTGGTGCCGTATTGATATTCACGCCATAGATCTGCTGCCGCAGTTCGCCCCAACGCAATCGCTCTCGCGTATATTCCAACTGATTTGCATCTGGAATTTGCTCCAATCGCCGGAAGTTACGCACCAGTTCCCGCAGCAGATTCTCATTGCCTTGCAGCGTGGGCACGGAAATATATTTGCCGATCTGCCCCGGATTTCCAACAATTTTTGCCTGATCAGAATCAAACCTCAATCCCGGCACATTCAAATGAGCGCCTTTGGCAAATCCTGCATAGCCAAAGTCCATGCGCCCCAACAGCGACGCTCCCCGCAAATTCACAGGCTGATTAAATCGCACTTCCCGAAACAACACCGTTTTTTCAAACACTGCATCGGCAAGGAATAAAGCTTGGCTGAAGGTGCTGCGCGTGAATATCACTTGATCGCGCCAAATGGTTTGAGCAAAATCGGCGTTTCCTTGCCACTGAATCCGTGAAAAATTGGCAGTTTGCTGAAAGACTGCCCGATTGAAATTGGCAGTTGCCTGAAACTCACTATTCTGGAAATTAACAGCGCCTTGAAACTGAACTTGATCAAAATCCACTTTGGTGAAAAAGATGCTGCTGCGAAAACGGGCATCGCGGCTAAAGGAAGCTCCAGCGAAGTTAGTGGACTGGCTAAATCGCGCTTGTGACCAATCAGCGGTTTGCAAAAACTGTGCGCCTTGAGCCTCAACCCGATTCAGAAAAAAGGTGTTGGTAAAATCTGCATTGCCCATAAACCGAGCCTGCATGAGTTTGAGGGCACCGCGAAAGGCAGTGATTTGCAAGGAAGTGGCTTGAGGATCAAGATTGGGTGTCGTCAGCAAGGATTTGGAAAGCTTGCCCAATTGAGATAGGCGGCGGCGATCGCGCTGAAGCTGCACTTGCTCGGTGGGAGAAAAAATCGGAGCGAGTGCTTGCCCATACAGCGGTGCTCGCAGCCCAAGCTGACTGACTTGAAAATCACCTTGGATTACAGAATTGCTCAAATCTAGACCCACTGGCGTTCCTGGGCGCTGAATTTGGACTTTTACCAATTGATAAAACTGATCGCGAAAGTCTGGATTTTCTGAACTGAGATCGATGATCAATCCATGCAAATCGACTGTGGGCAACCCATCACTTTGCACCAAATTTTTGAGGCGGTCTTGCAAAATCTCCAGCGTCAGCGGCACCCGATCAGGCTGAGCGATCGCTGCCTGTGCCGCAGGACAGAGAAACTGGAAATTAGAAAACGGGAGTAGTAAACCAATAAACAGCAGTAGGGCAATCAGCCTGCTGAAAATGGATAGATCAATTGAACGAGGCGATCGCGTATCCAAGCGAGATATTCAAACATAATGGGCGCTGCGATCGTACACTGAACCGCTAACAAAACACCGCTGCTATTCAAAGTTATCAAAGCAGGGGTCAGGGGCGAATTTCAGCGAGTATCAGCATTTCTCTGCACTCTGCATCCTAAACCCGACACTCAGCACCTTGTTCTAATTGTTTCAGGCGATTTCGGATGCGTTTGCAGTCCACGATCGCCGGTTGAAAGTCGGGCTTTAAAGCGATCGCGTTTTCAAACGACCGGATGGCTTCTACATATTGCTTCAGTTCCACCAACGCCCGCCCGCGCCAGTACCAGGGAACATAACGTTTAGGCTTCAGCCTGATTGCCTGCTCAAATGCTGCCACCGCTTCGTTGTAACGCTGCGATCGCATGAGGCTAGCCCCCAAACAGCACCAAAGTTCCACCTGCTCAGGCTGAAGCTGAAGCGCCTTATGGTACGAAGCCACTGCTTCATCATGGCGACCCAGTAAAGTCAGGACATTCGCCTGACAGCGCCACAATTCTGGATCATCGGAACAGGTTTGTAGCGCTTGATTAAACGCAGTTAGGGCTTCTTCATAGCGCTGCAATTTTTCTAAAGTACGCCCTTGACTGAACAGGGTTTTATAGGTGTCTGGGACAACTGGACTCAAAGACTTAGAATTCAGAGGCTCAGGGGCTTCTGCACCTATGAGGCTAGCAACCAAGAAATTAATGCTCGTTTCCTCTTCTTCAATCAGGTTCAAATCGGTGTTTGGCGGATCTGTGCTAGGGCTGATGATGAAAGTTTCTTCGGAAGCGACACGGGAAGTACGGTTTAAAGCTGCCGAATTTTGGGATGGTTGCTCCGTCTTATGAGCCGCCTTTAGTACTGTAAGGTTTTGGGGATTTGTGAAATCGCCTTTTTCAGTTATTCCCGAAAAGATGGTCACATCTTCTTCTACGATTGGCGTAATCACGCTTTGGTGAAGCTGTTTGAGGATGCGATTGCGGGCATCTACTGATGCTTGAAAATCTGGCTTAAGCTGCAAAACCCTGTCATAGCTGGCGATCGCGGCTTCTGATTGCCCTAGTTTTTCGAGCAGTTTCCCGCGATCGTGCCATGCCCAATAATTGGTTGGTTGTAGCTGGATAACCTGTTGAAACGCAATCAGTGCCTCATGTGGTTTTCTCACGATGGCTAGCAGCGTCGCTTGCTTGAACCAGGCAAGGTGATCATCCGGTTGGATTTCAACCACACGCTGATACGCCGCGATCGCATGATCCAATTCCTGCAAATTTTCCAGTGCCATGCCGCGCATAAACCAGGCAAGCCCATCATTGGGGTTATCTTGAATGGCGCGATCGCACGAAGCGATCGCTTCATCATAATGCTGTAAATGGTAGAGCGTATCTACCTGCTTTAAACGGCTCAAAAGTTGCTTACGGCTGGCAATTGCCACCTGAAAATCAGGCTTAAGGTTGACCGCGCGATCGTAGGATGCAATTGCCTCTTCAAACCGATTCAGGGTCTCCAACATTTTGCCGCGATCGTGCCATGCCCAGTAGTTATCAGGTTTTAGCTGCACTACTTGCTCATAAGCCTGAAGCGCTTCGGTCGATCGCTGGAGTTTTTCAAAGGCATTGCCGCGCTTGTACCACGCTAGGTAATCCTCTGGTTGAAGCTGAAGAACGCGTTCATAGGAATCCGCCGCTTCTTCGTAACACTCCAAGTTTTCTAAAGCAATTCCCCGCTTAAACCATGCCACATAGTCGTCAGAACTTGCCTGAATCACTCGGTCATAGGCAAAAACGGCTTCACGGTAGCGCTGCTGATGGAATAGTTCGTCCCCCCGTTCTAGCCAAACAAGATGCCCCTCTAAGGTAACGATGGTTTGCTCGGTTAATAAGTCAGCTACTGAAGTGACTCCCATCAGACTATTCAAATCTGCCAGGGCTTCTGCGGCAGAAGGATAGCGATCGCGAAAATCGTAGCGCACCATTTTATCCAAGATAGCTACAAGCTCAGAGCTAACCTGAACGAGATCGCGCCATACAATTTCGCTTGTCTTCAAATCCTTGGGCAATTTCTGTAAGTAAGTGCCTGTCAAACACTGAATTGCCAGAATGCCCACCGCATAAATGTCACTGCTGAAACAAGGCATTCCTGCCAGTTGTTCATTCGGCATGCAGCCAGATGACCCGATCGCCACGCTATCGGTTGAATGCCGATTTTCACCATCAGCCCAGCCGATTTGCTTGACGGCACCAAAATCAATCAAGACTAAACAACCATCGTGCGATCGACGAATTAAATTAGATGGCTTAATGTCACGGTGAACTACCTGCTGCTGATGCACAAACTCTAGCACCGTCAAAATATCTTGCAAAAGATGCAGCACTTCTGCCTCGGCAAATTGATGACGCTGCCGCAATTCCTGATTAAAAACGACTCCTTCAATAAATTCCTGCACCAAGAAAAACTTGTGCTCTTCTTCAAAGTGAGCAAACAGCCTAGGAATCTGGCTATGGCTACCTAAGGCATAAAGCACCTGAGCCTCTGTATCGAATAAGCGCTTTGCAGCTTGAAACGTTTCTGGATCAACCTTTTTAGGTTTTAGCTGCTTGACCACACAGGTAGGCTGTCCAGGCAAATGTAAATCGTCAGCTAAATAGGTTTGTCCAAAACCACCTCCCCCCAAATGCTGTCTGATTTGGTAACGACTTCCAAGAATTTTGCCCAGCATAACTTGTCAATCTTCCAGAGTTTACAAGCCTACGAGCGACAGCCAAGAAATGTCCAAGGCCGCTCCACCCTATGTATAAGGATCGCAACAAAGCGGTTTCAAAGGTTCCGAGAAATTACCCAGAAAAGCTCAAAACCTTCGTAGATTTGTATAAAGAAACCGTAAAGTTTCCGGTTTGAGATGAAGTTTGTCTGAATAGGAGAGCAAAAGCACTATTTATTGGAAAATAAAGGGCGATCGCTCCATCATGTTTGAATCAAATCCTGTTTAAATATGTCTTTTAATCAAAATCTTTATGTTTATGAAGAATCGATTAAGTTACGATTTTTGCTAGTTTGATCACTATGCTTAGGTTAAGAGTAAATACGCAAGCCTCCAATGCAATGTTGGACACTATATCGGCTTTTTTTGGCTCTAATGTGATGTATTTGTCAACGGTGCAGTTTGTCAAAAGTAGATGTACAAAATTAGTTGCCACCAGCTCTCGACTACGCTCAACCCTCGATAGTCTGATATAAGCGGGTTGAGGGGAGCCGAAAACCACACAGCATAAGTAAACAATTCAGTCTAGCTCCTTATTATGGGGTGGGTCGGTATTTGGAATTCCTACCAGATAAATAAATTACACAGGGATATTTTACGAAACGTCCAATAAAATGTTGATGCCGCCAAGAGCAGTATCAGCAACTAATCCTTAGAAATTAGCAATGGCTAACATTTTTCTAAGCAATTGAATATTAAATATAATTGGCTTTAGTTTATGTGTATAAATTGCATATCTCGTCCCTTTGCATCTCCATTGAGCATTGACTTATCTTCCTCTTTAGAAGATCTTGTTGCTCAATCTACATCACACTCGAATATTACTTTTAACCAAGAATTAATAGAGTCTACTTCGGTTAATCTCTTCAGAGCTTCTAGATCTTTAAACAGCGAGAATAGTGCTGGTCTAAACTCTGTAGACCGTAGCTCAACGCTATTTGATCAAGCTTTAACCAGTTTGACAAGGTTGGGGCAAAGCGCGATCGCACTTGCGCCTCAAGTAGCGCTCACCCCTGAATTAACGACCCAGCAAGGTAGCGCTCTTCAACGTCCGAGCCGACCCAGCTTGCTGATAGAACCAATCGATAGCAACCCAGTAGTTGTTGCGCCCATCAATCCGCCCATTGCGCTAGTTCCGGTCAGTTTGGTTACCCTTAGCAATCTACTTTTTAGTGGAAAAGAAGGCGATACAGGCACCTTCCAACTGAAGCTCAATTTGGCGCAAGCACCCACTTCAAACATTACGCTAGCATTTACACCGGGTAGCTTTTTGGTCGTGGATGCAGATAACAATTTGCAAAACGGCACTCAAAATTTTGTGACCTTTACGCCTCAAACTTGGGATCAAATTCAAACAGTTTGGTTTATTGCTGAAGTGGATGGAATTGGAACTGACCGCACGATTGGCAATACGATTGACTACCAGCTAAGCGGTGGAGCAGCAGACAACGGCACCTATAATCTCGGCTCAATTGCCAATACCTATGCTCCTGATACCTCGCGATTTAATATCGACCTTGATTTTCGTAACGATACTTCTGGTTTTTGGACGCTGGAACGACGGGCGATCGCCCAAAAAGCATCCATGGATTGGTCAAGCCGAATTGCGAATGAATGGACTGGCTTGCAATTAAATGGAACGATTAACAAACTACAGCTTGGCTCCACTACTACGGCATTTCAAACTCGGCGCTATGTAGATGATTTAGTAGTGTTTGTGAATACCATCAATTCCAATGGCACCGCAGGAGGCTATGGCGGAATTGAATATGACTATGGTGGCTGGATCACCTCCGCCGATTTGATGCCCCGCGTTGGGCAAATTGCGATCGATGAAGCCGTCAGCAATACCTACCTTTACAATGCGGTGTCGCACGAACTGGGGCATACCTTAGGATTACTAGGTTTAAACTGGGCAGGCTACTTGAAGCAAGACTTTACGACCCCCCAAGCCGCTGTCTTCAAAGGAGAATACTCCAAAGCACTTAATGGTGGGCAAGATATTCCTTTGCAGTCTCAAGATGGAGCTAATCCAGTCACAGGGCAATATGACTATTGGCACCCGGCTGGCAGAATTTCATCCATCATGTCTTACCAGTGGCTTTACTATTTACCGGGTCCGACCGAAATGGATTTTGCGATGCTGGCAGATAGTGGCTATCAGGTTTATGGAGTTAACGCACCCTTTCCGCCTGTGGTGGTACCTGTAGCCAGTATGCCCCTAGAAATGGAGCAGCCGACCAACCTAACTCGACCAGCCCCAGTGGTTGTTGTCAATGCTGAGCCGGTTGTTGCACAGGAGGAGCAAACGAGTCACCTAATCAGCACAGTTCTTCAAGGCTCGAATGAATCAATTCTAGAGTCAACTTCTGTTCTACAAGCGGTTTAGATATTTAGACGATTTCACATCCCAATGCCTAAACGCCCCGCCAGACTGGGAGTTAGTGGCAGCAATGTAACAATCATCAAAAATAGTGCCAGTAGACATAACGCCGCTCGCGCATCATCTGGTTCGGTCAGTTCGTTGGCGCAAGGACGCTCCAAATCACGCTGGAGAAACAACAGAACTATTGCCCAATAAAATGCCAGTGGATTCACAAAAGAAGCCAATCCCAATACAATCAAAACTCCAACGGTGGTTCGGGCAGCAATTTTTCGCCCATAGACTGCTTGCACAATCCGTCCCCCATCCAATTGCCCGGCAGGCAACAGGTTTAGAGCAGTAATCACCAATCCTAGCCATCCTAAAACAACGAACGGATGAACATCGACAATGGGTTGTTTTAAGGATTCTTGCAACACCACCCGCGCTAAAGTGCCAACCAAAATGGAACCCTGAAAAAATTCCGAAGGCAGTTGAAATAGGCTGCCTTGATGGGAGAGCAGCAAGCCAAGGAGCAGCACCAGGAATGAAACGCCCCCCCCGACAGCAGGTCCCACAAATGCCACGTCGAACAAAACATTGCGATTCGGCAAAATGGAAAGAAACTTGGTCAACGCACCAAATGAGCCAATTTGAAGGGTGGGAATAAAAAATGGCAAGCTCAGTCGGACATTATGGCGATCGGCAATGACCCAATGGGCAATTTCGTGGGCAGCCAAAATTCCAATAATGCCAGCCGCAAACGGAATCGTTTCAACGACTCTGTTGGGATTCTCAAATAAGTCAAATCCCAACATCAACCCTGAACTTTCTAAACATGCAAGCACACTAAGAACGAGTAAAAAGCCTGCTAACAGATTTTGCGTCAAGTTCAGCGGTTGTGGATCGCGACTGCTGGGCAAGACGATGATAACGGGCTTGTCATCCTGATTTTCGACCAAAAACAGCCGATAAGTTTCTCCCAGTCGCATCTTTAAGCTTTCGGAGAGTTTGGTGTAAGCGTCCTCTGGGTCACCGCGAAGATTGCCGCGAAAGATGGCACCTTCTTGATAAGGAATGGTTTCGGTGGCAAAAAAGGTGTCAATCCCAAAAATGCCTTGAATCGCTTTGAGATCTTCTGGGGGGAGGGGAACGATATCAGGGTCTACTTCGGGCACGGAGCTTACTTGAGATGGAGTAGGACTAGGTTCGGTGTGCGGTGAGTCGTTTAACACAGGTTGAACGAGAGTATCAGTTTCCGCGATCGCGGTTGCCCGTCGCGCATCAGTTGCCTCTTGTTTGAGCGATCGCACTTGACCACCCAAACCAACGTAAACTCCAGCGGACACCAACAGTGACAGTAACATAATCACCAAATTTAGCATCACTCCAGCAGCGGCAAGCCCAAGGAACAGCAGCCAAGGCAACATCAGCGCCACTGACTGCAACCACGCAAGAATGCCAACCTTACCCAAGGGTCTAGCGCGGAAAAATCCCCACGTTAACAAGCCAACTCCAAAAACAACGGTCAGTAGTGTTAAATCTTCAGTAATTGCCGTGAACATCCCAAACCCTTTTACTAAATCGAACGCCTCTGTTTAGAGAGACTTTATTTGTCTTAATAAAACGCCTAAATATCTACTCTACCTGAATTAGCTCCCTCCACTTCTCAGCAAAAAATAGAGGGAACCCCATTGGACTCCCTCTAAAGTTTGGTTTGAGCCAATTAGCCCTGTAAAAGCCAACTATTTCTTACCCTTTTTACCGTCTTTCTTGTTCTCTTTCTTTTTGTCATCTTTCGATTCACCGCTTGCGTCTGCTGTTTCAGAGGCTTCAGGGATTACAGCCGTAGAAACTCCCATTTGAGCCGCGACCTCTGCCGCAAAATCAGTTTCTTCCTTCTCAATTCCTTCGCCTAGTTCAAACCGCACAAAACGGCGAACTTGGATATTCTCACCCAGTTGAGCCACATTCTGAGCAAGCAACTCTGCGATCGTAATGGTTTGATCCTTAACATATGCCTGATCAAGCAAGCACAGTTCCTTCAACCGTTTTTCAATGCGCCCCTGCACAATTTTTTCTTTCATTGCCTCAGGCTTGCCCGATAGGTCATCCCGACCCATCTCAATTTCTTTTTCCTTGTCGGCGATCGCGGCAGGAATGTCGCTGATTTTGACGTATTCCACCTTGGATGCCGCAATTTGCATGGCAATGTTCTGCACGAGTGCTTTAAATGCCTCATTCCGAGCCACGAAATCCGTTTGGCAGTTCACTTCTACCAATACGCCAATCCGACCGCCAATGTGGATATATTGACCCACTAATCCTTCAGCGGCGACTTTTCCAGCTTTTTTTTCAGCCGACGAAATTCCTTTTTTCCGCAGCCATTCGCTTGCCTTTTCAATATTGCCCTCGGTTTCTTGGAGGGCTCTTTTACAATCCATCATGCCTGCGCCCGTTTTTTCGCGCAGTTCCTTAACCATTTTTGCTGAAACGTCTGCCATTGCCCTTACTCCTAACTGTCTAAAGCATGACTATTGAATGACAAGTTGGGGTAAACTCATCACTCAATATTCATCACTATTTACTGTGCGGTTTCTTCGGTTTCCTCAGGGAAAGCTTCACTATCTTCATAGTCATACTCCCCATCAGCACCGTCATAATCATCGTATTCTTCATCGGCTTCAAGCTGACCATGCCGACCTTCATAGATCGCATCTGCCAGTTTGCCTACGATCAGTTTGATTGACCGGATGGCATCATCGTTCGCTGGAATGGGAATATCCACCACATCAGGGTCGCAGTTGGTATCCAACATAGACACGATGGGTAGGTTGAGCTTTTGGCACTCTTGAACCGCGTTATATTCTCGCTTTTGATCCACAATCACCACAATGTCTGGCACCTTCCGCATCGCTTTAATGCCACCCAGATATTTCTGAAGCTTTTCGAGTTCGCGGCGTAAGACAGACGCTTCTTTCTTAGGCAACAAATCTAACCCACCCGTGGCTTCGCGGCGTTCGAGATCTTTTAGGCGATCGACGCGCGTTTTGATGGTCGCCCAGTTGGTCAGCATTCCGCCCAACCATCGCTGGTTTACATAGTAAGCGCCACAGCGGCTCGCTTCTTGGGCGACGATTCCGGCAGCTTGGCGTTTGGTGCCAATGAACAGGAACTTTTTACCCTGTTCAGAGGCAGTCCGAACATAATTGTAGGCTTCATCCATCAATCGGGCGGTCTGCACCAGATCAATGATGTGAACGCCATTGCGGGACGTGTAGATGTAGGTATCCATTTTAGGATTCCAACGGCGGGTTTGGTGCCCAAAGTGAACCCCGGACTCTAATAATTGAGCCAATGAAACGACTGGCATATCGACTTTTCTCCTGATCGGGTTATTCCTCCATCCGGCTGCATCTCTGAATTGAGACACCCGAAATTCCGGATGTGCGAATTTAAACAACATTTCCAGTGTAGCGCAGCTAGGATGTCATTTATTTAGCTGTGCTGCATTTCTCGATAGGCTTGGTAGACTCCTTGAACGTTGTACCAGTTGAGGAAAATCCGGGCGAGTTCTAGGGCGAGTTGGGGTTTGCCTTGGTCGATCAGCCATTGCAGCAGGGGAGCCATAGTGCGTTCGTTGAGCAGACCGCCGAGGGAGAGAACGCCCCAGAGAATGCGATGTAGCCAGGTCATTTGGATCATCAGGCGCACATTCCAAGTGGGATGTTTTTGATAAAATAGGACACCCATTTTACCTCGCTGGATTTCTTGGTCGATCAGTTTAGGAATTTGGCTGAGGACAAAGGGCGGATGCCAGTGATAGCCGACGGCATCGGGACATTTGATGAGCTGTAAGCCTAGATTTTTGAGCCGCACGCCGAGTTCTAGGTCTTCCCAGCCATAGAGTTGGAATTGAGTATCAAAAAGTCCGGCTTGGATCAGCCAGATGCGGGCGATCGCCACATTTCCGGTGGCAAAAAACGCCTGAGAATAATCGGTGACTTTAAAGGGTTCTGATGTCGGCTCCTCAAAATTGCAGGTGTTGATCACGCGCCCATAGGTGAAGAGGCGATCGTGACCCAGCGATCGCGCCCCTTCCACCAACTTTTCGGCGTGGGATTGCAAAAAGATCTCCGTGACCACCAAATCACTATCAATAAAAATAATCGTGTCGCCCTTTGCCTGCTCGACTCCCAAATTTCGTGCCGCTGCTGCGCCTTGGTGATTTTGCTGAAACAGGCGCACATGGGGAAACTCAGCCGTACTGTGCAACCATTCCACCGTTTCATCCGTGGAGCCATCATCCACTACTACTACTTCATATCCGGCAATTTGGTTCGGATCAAATACCTGATGCTCTAACGCCTTCAGGCATTTCTCCAGAATTGGCTTCCGGTTATAGGTGGGAATGACTACACTAAAAAACACTCTGACTCCTCTCAGTTCGTTCGTCTGAATAAATGGCAACGCTTTACCAGCTTGAGTTTAGCGTTCTAAAAACTCTCGAATGTATTGATTGACGAGTTGGGGCTGCTCTTGTTGCACCCAATGGCTGCAATTGGAAATGTATTTAATCTGAAAGTCGCGCACATATTTTTCGGTGCCATAGGTGAGTTCTTTGCCCAAGGGAATATCATCTTCACCCCAAATCATTAGGGTGGGCACTGACAAAACATTCCAAGATCGTTGCAGGGAGGAACCTAGTTGAAGGACGTTGCGGTAGTAATTAACGGCAGCGGTGAGAACGCCGGGTTTAGCAAAGGCGTTTTTGTAGGTTTCGATATCGGTGTTAGTGAAAGCATTCTTATTTTTTGCCATGCCTTTAAATGCTTGCTCTAATGCCTGATAGTCATTCAACTGAATCAGAAGTTCTGGCAGAAAGGGAAGCTGAAAAAAGAAAATATACCAACTGCGGAAAAGTTGTTGGGGCGTGCGTAAGCCTTCGGCGAATTTGGCGGGGTGAGGCATGTTAAGGACGATGAGGCGTTCCACCATTTCGGGGTGAGCGTAGGCAAAAGACCAGGCGATCGCGCCGCCCCAATCATGACCCACCAACACACATTTGTCGTATCCTAAGCCTGCAATCACACCCTGCACATCGTTGATAAATTCGGGCATTGAATAGGCAGAAGCATCAGTTGGCTTATCGCTATCGTTGTAGCCGCGCAGGTCGATCGCCACCACTTTGTGATCTTTGGCAAACTCTGGAATTTGGTGCCGCCAAGAATACCAAAACTCTGGAAATCCGTGGAGAAACAGCATCAAAGGTCCGCTACCTTGCGTCACATAGTGCAGCCGGATGCCGTTGGTGGTGATAAAGTCGTGAGTCCAGGTTTCTTGCATAGGAATGGCGAGTGGCGAAGGACGAATGGCGAATTGTGAATTAGAGATCGGAATTTGGTAGGGGTTTGGCATTCGGAATATAGACCTTGGATAAGTTGCAAAGATCGTTGCCCGTAGCTTGCTTTCCGCAGGATTATGCTAAACCCGTACAGGTATGAAATTAGAACGTGTCGGTTTGGATGCGTTGGGTTGCCCAAATCGGGTCGCCGTTTTCGTTGGTTTTGATGAAGGCTAAACGCCAGGTTTTCCCTTCTTTTTGGCGTTGCAAATATACTTCAAAGGGAGTTTGGCGTTGAGTAATATCTCGTTTGGGCAATTTGATCGTGTAGTCGCAAGTGCCTTTTACTTGATATGCCTGAAGCTGTTGGATTTGCAAAGGGGTTTTTTCAGCGATTTTGATG
>Ga0209181_10007953_pt1 | contig 14366 bp, 15 predicted proteins | sample MAT05_FD_187208 | JGI IMG/M metagenome (GOLD analysis project Ga0209181, IMG submission 187208) | Freshwater microbial communities from Lake Fryxell liftoff mats and glacier meltwater in Antarctica - MAT-05 (SPAdes) (version 2) | ecosystem: Environmental > Aquatic > Freshwater > Ice > Liftoff... | reverse complement strand
CTGCATCTGTAAACAAGTAGCCGGTATCATGAAACCAGGCAGCTATATAAACTGCCAACATATCATTTTCGCTCAGGTAATAATGGCCTGCAATTTGCTTGGTTCTTTCAACAACATTCTGGGTGTGCTGCAGGTTATGAAATACCAGGTTAATATTTTTATTATCATTGAATAACCCGGTTACAAACTGTTCTGTTTTTTTATATAAATTATTGGTATCCATATTTTGCTTTTAAAAATTCAATCTAAATTTTGTACCCAACGAAAAATTGAATATTTTATCTTCAGGCGAAAATCCCATGGTGGCCGAAATCATAATTAGGCTGTAAGGAATATAATACAAACCACCTCCATAAGCATTATGCCATTTTTTTGAATCTTCACCACGTTGCCAAACACGGCCCACATCATAAAAGCCCAGCACACCTACATCACCCGGCAGTATGTATGATTTTGATTTTAACAACCTCAGTCGCAATTCGGTACTTGCGTAAGCTGTTGAGGTACCTGCGAACCTGTCTCTTCTGTAGCCCCTTAAATTATTATTTGCACCAAGACTGAGTGCCTGAAAGTATTCGTAATTTTTGCTGAAAATATGGCCACCGCCGGCACGAAAAATTGCTGATAAAGTTGAATGATCACTTAAGCTTGCATAAATGGTCATATCAGAAGTTAGCTTTGTGAGCGCATGAGTATTTACATTAAACCCACGCAGGCTGGTAAATTCATTAAACCAGGTAATACCTCTTGTAGGAAATATTTCATTGTTGATATAACTCACATCCAACCTGGCTTTGCCACCTAAAAATTGTTTTTCGCCATAAATAGCAATAGAATCTGTACCAACTGCAGCGGGGTTACCCAAAATTCGTTTTGTATTGTCTTTATATTTACTGCTGTAGTAATAATAACTTGGGCCAACGGAGACGCTGAAAACATTGGTCAGTCTTTTTCTGATAGCCAGATCTGTCTCAAAAAATTTATAGCGTACCCTGTAAAATTTTCGATCAATTTTTTTATTGAGTACTGTTTCATTTCCCAAACCAAAGAAGTTGTTTAAAGTGGGACTTACCAATCGCATATGTACAAGCAGGTCGTTACCAAATATTACCTTGTTAAATGTTCCATCGTACCTAAGCTGGTATGCACCTTCAATGGGCGCAAACAGCGTAACTAGTTTTTGCTCTGATGCAAAAGGTTCTTTTCTGAATCCGTAGGTACGTCGGGAAAACCCAAAACCCACCAACAGTTTATCTTCCACATTATAACCCAGGTTTATCTGCGGAAATCTTTTACGGGTATATTCAAATTCATTGGTTTTATATTCATTTACTACAGGATCGGCTAAGAATTTTTTCTTAGTCCCCTTCATATTAATAATGCCGTTTTTTTCCAGCGAAAGATCGTAGATCTTATTCTTTGTATTGCCCTTCAGGTCGAAGCTGTCTTTGCCCTTACCACCAATTATCCTGAACTTTATTTTTGATGAAACATCGGGATCTATTTCAAATTTATCATCGCCATTTAATCCGAATAGCCTTATCTCTTTTGTAATTTTTCCATCAAATACCCGGTTGTACATAATGGTAGTAGAATCTGTTTTATCGGTTCTTTTGTATACCGTAAGTTGCAGGCCGCCATCATGTTTTTTTACACGAAAATATTCATCTTTATTGCTACCGGGCACCGTGACAATTTTAGAAATGAATTTGTAATAACTCAATGCCTTCTCCGGTAAAACATCCCTTCTGCTTCTGAGCTTTTCGGCAACAACAGCTGAATCAATAGCAGCAATAGCCTGCGGAAATTTGTTAACTGCATTTTGTATTACTTCGTCTGTTAAACTATTTTTAAAATCTCCGGTAATGCGTTTCCAGGTTACTTCATCAAGGTTGTTCATAAAAAAACGGTCGAAATCCCTTTCCTTATAATTTAATCCATTAATATTTTTAATGCCTTTTTTAAAACCCTGCAGATAAGGTATTATCCGGCGGGATAAATACCATAACAATAAACCATCCGAATTAAAAAATGCCTGATCACGGTCACGGGGAATGGGATAATATAATTTTCCTTTACCCGTATCACTCGTACCCCATTTCCACTGATCAGCATGGCGGTCCCAATCGGCAATCAGCATATCAAGCAAGCGTGCATTTAAAACTTTTTCCTGGTCAATATGATGGTCATTATCTTCCAGCATTTTATTAAGCACTTTGTTGGTACTTTTTATATCTACAAAACCAGAGCCAGGGTCCCTGTTCTCAAGCATCATCACCGAGTTAGCAAATATTTTCCGGTACTCGCCTAGCGCCGGATCATCGGGTACAAAAAAGAATTCGGGTTCGGCAGTAATAATGCCTGCTGCTTTGGCAAGTTCGCTTACAACCACCGGTGCATAAGGGTGCGCAGCGGAAATCATATCCTGCATAATACCCTTAGCCAGAGTACCACGTAAATTTTCGGGCAATGCTTTTTCAGGGTCTTTATCAACGGTTCTTAAAGACCACTCGGCACCATTTTTATCTGTAAGCCTTAAAGATTTTGTTTGCTGGCCGCCACCCAAACTTTTAATCGTTAAGCCTCCTTTTTCTTTACGGATATTAAACTCTTTAAATGTTACAGTCGTACTCCATTCTTTTCTATAATTGACTCCCAAAAAAACTTTTCGAAAGCCAACATTGTCTTTGTATTTATCGCTGGCAGATATTACACTGCTGTCCCGGAATTTGTAATCCGGGTGCCGGGTAGTATCGGCTTTGGGCAAGGGTATTTTTTCAAACTGAAGAATCTGTTTTGTATAAGCCATGTTTGATGAATCGCCGTTTACTATATATACTTTTGCCTGCACATTTTTATCTTTCGAAATCTCCAGTGTAACAAAACCATTGTCTGCCGATGCAAACAAAATGCTTTTACTTTTAGATACCCTGGTATTTTTACTGCCGCTGCCGCTGATGATATAATTAAAACTGCTGTCTTGTATAAGTTGTATTGAATGATCGTGACCACTTACATAAATAACGTTGCTATGCCCCTTCACCGCTTTACTTATTTCATAAATCATGTTTTGATAAAGCGGATGTTTCATATCCTGTTCGGTGCCAAAAACTGCCCTGGTAAGTGGATAGATGGAACCAAGTACCGGTAAAGGAATATACAGTTTTGGAATAGCATCTGTAAAGGGAAAAATATGTTGCTTAATACCAAAATAACCACCATGCGGACTATAGCTTTTGAAGGGATGATGCATGGCAAGCAGCACAATTTTTTTCGAATTTTTAGAAAGAATATCATCTAACTGTACCAGTACTTCTGATTTAGTTTTGTATGAGCAATCAGATTCAATACCCGGTTTGTCGTGTTCTTGCAACCACCATTGGCTATCCATCATTACAAGCGTAACATCATCGCTTATTTTAACCTCATCTGGTCCGGGGCAACCATCCCGGGGAAACATGGCTACATTGCTGTTACCCAGAAAATCTATGTAAGATTGTACCCGTAAAATGGATTCATAACCATTATTACCACCATTTGCCCAATCGTGATTGCCGGGTACAAAATAAACTTTAGCCTCACTTTTACCGGCAATTTGAATTTGCGAATCAAGCGGTGCTTTAGCAATATCATACGTAGGTAAAGAATTATCCGGTAAGCCGGTTTTGTATAAGTTATCTCCCAGAAAAATAACCGTTGTCTTTTTATCAAAAATTATATATCTTTTTGCGGCAGACACTGCAAAGTGCCTGCCATTGGTCAGTTACCCGGCATCTCCAATCAATATAATCCTTGCCTGCACACTATCCTGCGCCGCGGCAAATAAATACAATGCTAAAAGGCCACACACTAACATCACTGTTTTTTTCATAAACCTTTCTTTTTGTTTTTCAGAATCAGGATATTAGCCAAGCCTGTTTTGTGAGATTCGTTAGATATAATCATATCGCCGGCTGGTGTAAAGGCAATGCCTTCTGCCTGTTTATAAATGCCCGGGTCAAGCTCAAAAACTTCTTTAAATTTTCCAGACCTGTCAGTTACTATCAATAAATGATTGATGGAAGATAAAATGTACAATTCGTTAGTAACCGGATTTATGGCAGTTGCTGAAGGCTTTAATCTCATTTTTGGTTTGCCAAGCTTTTCGATTAGGGGCTGCACATCAATAATAAGTACCGCAGGAGTATAATTTTGACTGTCAATGTTGTATCCCCAGGCAGATACTGTTTTCTTACTGTCGTCTTCGCAATCTTTACACAACAAAACAAGTTGCTTAAGGTTGTCATCAAAATACATAGATTCAAATTCATTAGTCTTTTTACTGGCATCAGGAAAAAGGAATGTGTTACTGATAATGCTATCGCCGGTGAACTGTAATGATTCAATATCTCCATTGCTGATTAAAATATAGAAAATGCTGTCGTGTAAAACCACATCCTCGTAATCATGTTTTTTATCAAACTTCCATTTTTTTATTTCATTGTTTTTAGTCAGATAAATTTTATAAAAAAAACCATCTTCATCCTCAATGGCAAAAACAGAAGTATCTTTTGGATAATAAACTATGCCGGAAATTTCTGCTAAATCAGCGGGCATTTTTATTACAAACGGATTCATTAGATCGTACCTTGAATTTCCGCTGGAAGGACTTTTAGTCTTACAGGCCACAAATAATGTTGCAATAAAAAATACATAAGCTACGTGCCGGTAAAATGCCGTACTAGAGAAATTATTACAAAAATTGAAGGGCAAAACTTATGCCATTGCGATTTGGATTAACGAAATAACTTAAAGATACCCTTGTCTGCAATGTTGCTAATTACATAATAACTGTAAAAAAATACATTATTCCCATGTTTACTGTTATGCCTTCTAATCGGTGATATAATCCAGGCCTCATATGAATTGGCCTACAACATGTTGAAGCTTAAAATTTGAAGAATTTTAAAGCATTTCTTTGTTTCGGTTCGTCCGTTAATACAAGCCCACCGGCAGATACAACAAATAATCCAAGCTTTGTCCACTCACTTTCATACATGAGAAAAGGTTTTGCAACGGCCTGTTTTAAAGTGCTGCATGGTAAAATAGAATATCTATTAAAAGTTATGTTGGTTTGCTCATTGTAAGCAACTTAGTTGGTATTCTTAAGCTGTTTAGCGGCACTGTGGTTTTTGTACTCATGCTACATAATTCTCTTTCAGTGTTTCTGGTTGCTGGCTAAAACCTTTTAACTACAACATGAATAGAAATAATACGAAGATATCCTTATTCATTAAACAGGATTTTTATTGAAAATAAAATGTTTTTAAAACAGCTTCAAATGAAAACTAAATTACGTAAATGCAGTACCTCAAAGTATTTTACCATTTTATCTTTTTGTAAGAACAAATTTTTAAACCCAACGGTTTTTAAAATTCCTACAGGCATTTCAAAAAATTTTCACCCAAATAAAATGACAGCAATACTGGTTTCTGTTTCAAATTTGTTGCAAATCATTTCTTTTTAATTAACATTCTGTTGATAAGTAAATACACAATCTATCAAAAGCATTTAGCTATATTTGATAAAGAGACAAGTTAGTAAGCAATTGTATTTTTATTGATAACTAACCGCTGCTATGTATGCCCTGCAAAATCAGCATTACAGAAACAGTGGTAAAAACTAAAATCCATTGACAGAAACGATCATCAATCTCGAAACCGTAAACCCTATCGAATTTTTTGGCGTAAACAACGGTAAGCTAGATATCCTCAAAAAGAAATTTCCTCTTGTAAAAATTCTCAGTCGTGGCACGCAGATAAAATTAAGCGGAGCCCCGGAACAAATTGAAGGCGCCAGGGAAAAAATCGATCTTATTCTCCGCTATCTTGAACGAAACGGCCACATGAGTGCCAATTATTTTGAACAGATATTGGGTGGCGATGACGAACGGGCAGTTGATAATTTTATGGACCGCAACCCCAATGATGTATTGGTATTTGGCCCCAACGGAAAAACAGTAAGGGCACGCACTGCCAACCAAAAAAGAATGGTGGAAGCCTGTGATAAAAATGATATTCTTTTTGCCATTGGGCCCGCCGGTACCGGTAAAACCTATACTGCCGTGGCTTTGGCTGTAAGAGCATTAAAAAATAAATCGGTTAAAAAAATCATCTTAACAAGGCCTGCTGTAGAAGCTGGTGAAAGCCTTGGCTTTTTACCCGGCGATCTGAAAGAAAAAATTGACCCTTACTTGCGCCCACTGTATGATGCACTGGATGATATGATACCGGCTGATAAACTGGGTTATTACATGAGTACACGTACCATTGAGATTGCCCCACTGGCCTACATGCGTGGCCGCACACTGGACAATGCTTTTATCATATTGGATGAGGCACAAAATACCAACGACCTGCAGATAAAAATGTTTTTAACCAGGATTGGCCCAAATGCAAAAGCAATTATTACCGGCGATCCTACACAAATTGATTTGCCCAAAAACCAACAAAGCGGTTTGTTTAAAGCCACCCGTATTTTAAAAAATGTAGAAGGCATTGCACATATTGAACTGGATGAAGAAGATGTGGTTAGGCACCGTTTGGTTAAACAGATTATTAAGGCTTACAATAAAGATGACCTGCGCATTACAGAACAAAAAGAAGGCAGCACGAAAAAATAGTACTTACTGACCTTTACATACAGAGGCATCAAATGATGCCTCTTTTTTTATGAAAAATCTTTCTAAACAAAATTTAACGGGTTCTTTAAAAAAAAAACGGATAAAAGAAAAAATAAAATTAGTTTTACTCCCAAACTAAAATAACAAGACATGAAAAAAATAATTGTACTCCTTTTCCTGGCAGCAGGTTTTGCAGCCTGTAATGGTAAAACCGACCAGGGTTCGCCTACAGCCGCCATTGATGGTATGTTTACAGCCATGAAAAACGGCAACATGGATGATATAAAGAAGTTCATCACCAAACAGGATGTCGCTATGATAGAATCAGCCGAAAAACTGATGAGCAGTATTGATTCTCTGGCAATACAAAAGATGAAAACAAAAATGGCAGATCAGTTTAAGGAGAAAGTAAAAGATATGAAATACACTTTAAAGAACGAGAAAGTTGATGGCGATAAAGCCACCGTAGATGCAGAGGTAACAGAGGAAGGCAAAGTGAATACCCAAACCTTTAACCTGGTTAAAGAAGATGGTGCCTGGAAAATATCCCTGATTAATTCAGGTGATGGTATGTTTAACAGCATGAAAGGCAATATGGGGCCCAACGGCAAGGATATGGAAGAAGGACTTGAAAAATTAAAACAAATGAATCCCGATTCTTTAAAATTGCTCATGCAAAAAGGCCTGGAGGCTATGGACTCTTTAAGCAAGAAGATGGAGGAAAAGCATTAATATTATAATACCACATTAAAAAGCATCCCGCAGCTACGGGATGCTTTTTTTTAACCCAGATTTTGCAGTTGAAATTGTAGCGAGGGTTTCAGGTTATTTTTTGGATGAAAGAATAGTGAACTATTTTGAATTCAAAAAATGTTCTGAAAGGCTTAGCCGTGAAGGATTTGGAAGCCGCAGTAGATTTCAACTGCAAAATTTGGGTTTAACCTTAATGTAAAGATGTTTAACTTTAGACTATGATAAAAAGATACCTGATACTTATCCTGTTTGCTACGGTTGTTTTCTCCTGCACCAGCAAAACAAAAAAAGAACCGGTTACAGATACCGAAGTAGCCACAACCTTTGTACGTGATTTGCTGGATAACGATTTTAAAGGAGCCGAAAAATACCTTTTAAAGGATGAAACCAACAGCCAGATATTTGAACGCTTTAAAAAACAATACAGCGAAAAAGATAAAGCCATACTTGAAAAATACAAAGAGGCCGATATTATTGTAAATGAAACCAGCTACATAACCGACAGTGTGTATATTTTCAATTACAGCAACAGTTACAGCCGGGCCGACAAGACCATTTTAAAACTGGTGAGAGTGGATGGCAAATGGCTGGTTGATCTGAAATATACCTTCTCCGGAAATTTATAAACAGCTATGATCAAAAATTTATTACTAGTTGGTTTAGGCGGCAGCATAGGATCTATACTGAGGTATGTAGTATCATTAATTATAAAATCAAAAGCTTTTCCTTTCGCAACCCTTTCTGTAAATATCATCGGAAGTTTTATTATCGGGCTTGTATTTGCTATCAGTATCAAAGAAGCAGGACTGTCTAACAACTGGAGATTATTCCTGGCAACGGGCATCTGCGGCGGCTTCACTACCTTCTCTGCATTTTCATTGGAGAATATGGGATTGCTGCAAAGTGGCAAAATAGGGATGGCATTAATCTATATTATTTTAAGTGTGGTATTGGGTATTGCTGCAACCTTTCTCGGCTATCTCTTAATAATTAAAAATTAAGAATAAAAAATGAAGAATTAAAAACCAAACCCGCCTAAACCTATAAACGTTCTAAACCCCTAAACAATTATGAACACATTCGTCCTGCATCCCTGGCATGGTGCCCATTTTGGAGATAAAGCCCCACAGGTAGTTAACGGCGTTATCGAAATTCCGCAAGGTTCACGAACGAAGTATGAGATAGATAAAAAGACAGGCCTTTTAAAGCTTGACCGTATCATCTATTCTTCATTTCACTACCCGGTTAATTATGGTTTTATTCCGCAAACATTGGGAGAGGATGGAGACCCGCTTGACATACTGGTGATGTGCAGCGAAAGTATTCAACCGCTTTGCCTGGTAGAAGCAACCGTAATAGGCAATATGCAAATGATAGACAATGGTGAAAAAGATGATAAGATTATTGCCGTTGCCTCCAAAGACCCGGGCGTTAACTACATCAGCAACGTAGATGAACTACCCAAACATTTTATTGCCGTGCTGCGAAATTATTTTGAACAATACAAAGTGCTCGAAAATAAAAAAGTAGAGATTGATGAATTTCAGGATAAAGAGGCAGCTTACAAAGTGATTGGTGAAGCAATTGCTTTCTATAAAACAACATTCCCAAAATGATCATTAAAAAGAAAGTTATGGAGACACAAACGATACTCATTATCATTATGGTGGGACTGGCAGCCGGTATGCTGAGTGGCCTTGTAGGCGTTGGCGGTGGCATAATCATTGTGCCTGCCCTGGTTTATTTTATCGGCTTCAGCCAGAAAACTGCACAGGGAACCTCGCTGGCACTCATCATGCTTCCGGTTGGTATTTTTGGTGTGTTGCATTATTATAAACAGGGGCATGTTGACTATAAAATAGTTGGGTTGCTGGCAATTGGCTTTTTAGCAGGTAGTTTTTTGGGAAGTAAGATGGCCCTTTCCATATCCCAGGAAACCTTAAAAAAAGTTTTTGCCATGCTGATGATCGTGATAGCTGTTAAAATGTTGTTTTTTGATAAACCCAAAAAAGCAGATGCAGCAATAAATCAGGATCAGGAAATAAACAACAGCATAAACCAGGCAACAGTTAACTCAAAAGAAACAGACGGCGGCTAATTAAATATATCTTTTAATGAACCTCAGCTTTTGGGTTCGCAGCCCGCTATCGGTATCAATAATACCTTCTGTGTCAATTTTATCAATTTTTACTTTGCCCGCAGCATGAATAATTTCATGCGTATTCAACAGTATTCCCACATGAATAATTTCTCCTGCCGCATTATCAAAAAAAGCCAGATCGCCACAAACTGCCTGCTGCAAAAATCCCACAAGCTCTCCCTGCTTTGCCTGTTGTTGTGCATCCCGCTGCAAATGAATATTCAAAAATTTAAAAACTGATTGTGTAAAGCCGCTGCAATCAATACCAAAAACCGATTTGCCACCCCACAGGTAACTGCTGTTTAAAAACTTAAAGGCCACTTCCTGTATAGTTTCGGCATCCTTGCCTGCATTGGCAGCATCCCAAACCTTTACTCTTGCTTGTACTTTATTTTTTCCAAAAAGAATTTTGCCGTTTTTTTTACGCTTAATTATACTGCCCAGAGGTATAAACATTTTTTGCCCGTTATACTTAATTTCATTCACCCAACCTGCTGCCAGGTTGTTGTCGCTCAAATTAAAATAGGCCTCATCTATTTTCTGAAAATGCGTTTGCCTGCACCAACCGTTATATCCGTCTAATTTATTTTCAATTTTAATCCAGCCATCCTTTTTTGCATTACCAACAATACAACACTCGCCAAACAGCAATTGATTTATCATTTCTGATCTGTGATCAGGATCAATTCTTACCGGTGCTACCGGTACACAGCATACAGCATAGTTCAGCATTGTAATTTCTTTACAACTAAATTAAGGAAATTAATGTACCCTTTAATTGCTGCAGGCTATTATAAAATGTAACAACACAATCTTTGTATATTTGAAGCAAGGAAGCATTTAACCATGAGGCTATTTACATACGCAGGTACAATCCTGCGAATATATCGTGATATAAAAACTCAAAAGCATTACAACAAAGTGTTCCTGCTCCCCTATCTGCAGCAGCTTGAAATAAAATACGGCGGAAAGTTTAAGGATGAGCAAAAACAAAAAATACTCAATTATTACGGCTTGTTCATCACATCATTTTTGTGCAGCAGTTATAAAAAACTGCAGGGAACAAAAATCAGCGAAGCCGAAAGAAAAAGAGCCACCCTCTTTGGCATTTTAACCCCGGTTGGTGATGACCTGTTTGACGAAGACAAACTGGATATTGAAAGTATACGATCCATTACTTTCGAGCCTGAAAGCTATATGGCAACTACTTTTTCAGCTCAGGTTGCAAAAGAAATTCAAACATTTTTATTGCAGGATGTTCCGCATAAAGCGGCCTACCTGCAGGCGGCTGAAAATGTATTGGACATACAGATTGAAACCATAAAACAAACAAATGCAGGCATATCAAACAACGATCTTGAATACATAACCTATACAAAAGGCGCTGTTTCTGTTATCATTTATCATCAATGCCTTGATGAAGTTGCCGACGAAAAAATGAAAGCAGTACTATTTCTAATTGGCAGTTTATATCAACTTGGTAATGATATTTTTGACCTGTATAAAGATGTACGGGATAATATTTATACTTTGGTAAATACCTGCGGTGATTTTGCTGCTTTCAGGAAATGTTTTTTGGAAAGAATACAATTACAGAACCGGAGTATCATGGAATTACCATATCCCGAAAAAAATAAAAAAGAATTTTGCTTTGTAATGAATACCATTAATGCAAGGTCGGTTGTAGCGTTGAACCAGTTTGTGCGGATGCAAAAAAAAGCCGGTAAAAAAATAAACTGGCAACAGTTGCAGCGGAACGACATGATTGTGGACATGGAAAAACCCCGCAATTTTTTAAATTGGCTTTATTATGCCTGCAAACTTCCTGAACTAAAAACAAAATCTTTATAGTACAGCATTTATGAAAAAACTGCTTATACTTATTTTTATTTTGCTTGCTAATCCTGATCATTCGGCAGCTCAATCAGACACGGCATTAATAAATGAAATCATAAAAGACATTGAAGCTTCACAGATCAAAAATAAAGGAGAGTTTTATCCCGGTATGTTTGCCGGTTACAGGCAGAGCGCCGGCTCTCCACATAATTACCAGACAGATAATAATATTTTTTTTACGGCGATTACCGCCTTTACTTTAAAAAATATCAGTAAGCATTTAAATGATGACACAAAAGTCAGGGCTTTACAGGTAGTTAAAAATGCAGCATCAGCTTATCCAAATTATAGAAACAGCAACGGTAAACCTTACTACAGTTTTTGGCCAACCAATGCAGCTATTTTACCACATGCTTTATTTATAAACCGTTTAACCGGTATGCTGGCGCAGGGCGATGATGCAGATGACAGTGTAATGATATTAATGGGCGGTGAGGATAATGACAGCGATAATAAAGCGTTGAAGGAAAAGCTGGTTGAGGTAAGCAATCTTAAAAAAAGAAAGATCAATTCTACTTTTAAAAAGTACAGAGCTATTCCTGCCTACAGTACTTACCTCGGTGAAAAAATGCATCCTGATTTTGATTTTTCCGTGCAGTGCAATATTCTCTATTTTAATTTTGAAAAAAAACTACCCTTGGTAAAGGAGGACAGTGCCACTATTTTACTTTTGGCAGCAATGCTCAAAAACCGGGAATATGTTAAAAGGCCTGTGTACATCTCCCCCAGTTATTATACAGCATCCGTGCTTATTTATCATGTTGCAAGGTTAATGGCGGCATTCAAAATTCCTGAACTTGAATTATATAAAGAAGCATTAACTACTGATGCATATCTTACTCTTTCCAAAGCAACCAATATTATGGACCGTATCATTTTACGGACTTCATTATTAAGATTGGGTACTCAGGTACCGGAACTTACAATTAACTCGTTAGCCGATTTTGAAAAAACAGACCAGGATAAATTTGTTTTCTTTCAGGCCAGGGCTGCATTTGCACAACCAACGCCCGTAAAACAAATCTTTCTTCATTGGAATTACCTGATCTATTCGTTTTATTGTCCAACCTACAATAAGGCGCTTTGGCTTGAATATCTTGTCTTGAAAAACAATCGAAAGATCTAGGATATCTATTTGAGGCCACGAGCCTTTCAAGAAGTACAAGAAAAACGACTTACCGACTTACCGGCAAATAAAATCGTAAACATGAATGCTCTTTTGATAATCCTGCGGATTATGCTTTTGCCACTAAGACACGAAAACACAAGGGTTTTTTTCCCTGCGGGAAAATAAGGCGTGCCGGGAAGGCGGTAAGACGGGAAGGATTAATTAAACTTCGATAAAACATCTGTAGCAAAGACTAATTTCACGAAGTGAAAGAAACATTGTGCCTTTGTGTCTTTGTGGCAAATCCTTTTCACAGCGAAGCTGAGAAAAAACATTATTGTCTTCCCGATTTTTAGGAAAGATTTTAAAAAAATTATCAGTGCCCCCGGCTGTCAACTTTTCAAACTATGACATCCACGAAAAATCTTGTCAGTAATTAAAAAATAATTTCGTTTGTGAAGTAATCTGTAAATTGAAAACAAATCAGCAACCCGGTTTGAGTAAAAACAAATACAGCCATATTAGCGATGCGGAATTGCTTAGCAAGTTTTATGCAGACCATAATAATGAGTGGCTGGGTATTTTGCTGGAGCGTTATACCATGCTGCTGCTGGGTGTAAGTATGAAGTACCTGAAGAACGAAGAAGAAGCCAGGGATGCTGTGCAGCAGGTTTTTTTAAAAGTCATCAATGAGCTGCATAAATACAAAGTGGAGTATTTTAAAAGCTGGATATACATGATTGCCAAAAATCATTGCCTGATGCAGTTGAGGAACAAGGGCAGGTTCAATGCAGAGATTACCGAGCAAACGCTTACAACCCCCGCTGAACCCGAAACCAACCAGGTGCATATTGAAAAAGACCAGGCACTTGATAAACTGGCAACGGCCTTGCTGCAACTGAACAAAGAGCAGCAACTATGTGTAACTTTGTTTTACCTGCAGAAAAAGAGTTACCAGGAAATTTCTGAACAAAGCAGTTTTAGTATTTTACAGGTTAAAAGCCATATACAGAACGGGAAAAGGAATTTAAAAATAATTATGGAACGGAGGGGCAATGGGCAATAGGCAATGGGCAATGGGCGATGGGCAATAGGCAATGGGCAACGGGCAGTGGGCAATAGGTAAATGAACATAAACTATCAATCATCAACTACATCAATGAGTGACGATTTAAAAGACATACTATCAAACTTAAACAATGATATTGAGCAGGAAAAACTGCTTGATTACCTGAACAAGAACCTGAGTGCTGCCGAAGCACATGAAGTGGAAAAGCAGATGGCAGATGATGAATTTATGAATGACGCTGTGGAAGGACTGGAAAATTTTAAAAATAAAAAAGATCTTTCGTTACTGGTTGAACAATTAAACCGTGACCTGAAAAAACAAACTGAAAAAAAGAAACTGAAAAAAGAAAAGCGTAAGCTTAAAGAGCAACCCTGGTTTTACGCTACATTGGTTATTTTACTAGTGTTGATTATTGTAAGTTATTGGGTTATTAAAAAATACCTGATTGGGTAACCTAACCGTATTGTATAAAAAAAACCTGCACAAATGTGCAGGTTTTTTTATATTGTTGATTGACTTTATTGAATTACAAAACGCAATACTTTTGTTTTTCCATCTTCGGTAATTCCAACAAGTTGGTAGGTACCTGCTGCCAGTTTTCTAACATTCATAGGTATGCTGTTGAAACCTGCTATCAGACTTACTGATTGCTGCTGCAAAATTCTGCCCTGCATATCTGTAATTACAATTTCCATTTTTGTTTTTGCAGCGGCACTTACTTTCAGGTTAAATGCGCTGT
>Ga0209181_10007952_pt1 | contig 14367 bp, 8 predicted proteins | sample MAT05_FD_187208 | JGI IMG/M metagenome (GOLD analysis project Ga0209181, IMG submission 187208) | Freshwater microbial communities from Lake Fryxell liftoff mats and glacier meltwater in Antarctica - MAT-05 (SPAdes) (version 2) | ecosystem: Environmental > Aquatic > Freshwater > Ice > Liftoff... | reverse complement strand
CGGCGAGCGTTCAGGGCGTCAACGCGCCACGTGAGTTGTTGGCCGCGCTGGCAGCGGCGAACACGCGCAAGGAGTGCGATGTGCTTATCGTCGGTCGCGGCGGCGGCAGTATTGAGGATTTGTGGGCGTTCAACGATGAGGCCCTGACGCGGGCCGTGGCTGCGTCCGCGCTTCCCATCGTATGCGCCGTGGGGCATGAAACCGATTTCTCTTTATGTGATTTTGCGGCGGACATGCGCGCGCCTACGCCAACGGCCGCAGCCGCACTGGTGACGCCGGAGCGTGACGCCATCGCCGCGCTTGTCCATGATTTCGCTGAACGTGCGACCAATGCGCTGCGCCATCGTCTGGATCGGATCGGTGAACGACTGGATCGCGCTAATGATCGCTTGCGTAATTCGAGTGCTGTCATTGCCCCGTGGCGCGAAACGCTGTTGCGGCTGCAGTCAAGACTGCAACGGGCCGTAGCCTTTGCTGCACCCCGGCGACAGGCACGTCTGGCCTTGTCCCGGCAGCGTCTTGCCGTCGCCATTCAACGCAAACCCTTTGCTGGCGTGCGAGTCGAGGCAATGGAGCGTCGCCTTGCCGTCGCAATGACCGCTCTGCTCTCGGCACCCGCTGCGCGCCTTTCTGCGGCCTCGCAGGCGCTGGATTTGCTTAATCCGGCGCATGTACTTGATCGCGGTTATGCGCTTGTTTTCAATCCTGCGGGGATTCCGGTGACGGATGCGGCGACAGTCCCAGTCGGCTCAGCGCTGCGGATTCGCTTCCAGCGCGGTGGGGCTGACGCCACAGTTACGGCGACTGGCGACGACGGCAAATAGCCCGGGCCGGGTCAAAAGGAGGGGGGGCTAATTACGGGCAGCGTTTTGAAACGCCCGTTTTACGCAGCTAGTAACGCAATCCCAAAGAAATTGCACATTCGTATTGCAAGTCTTGCGGCAGCAATGCCATTGACATAAACTCTCGCGCTGGCCCTCCAACACAGAATCGCTATGGCAATGATGATGGTCGCGAAGCTTTCGGTGCCTTTGGTGTCGTTTGCAGCCGCAACAGCTTTCGCGCTGTTGTCTGTCACAACAGCGCAGGCGGCCTGTCCGTTTAATGTTGCAGGTGGCGCAACGGCCGATTCGCTGCGCGACGGCGTGCTGCTGGTGCGCTACGCCCGAGGCAAGCGCGGACCGGAGCTGGTCGCCGGAACCGGCGCGACCGCAGCGACCGTTGAATCCAACATCAGCAACAACATCGACAAGCTTGACATCAATGGCAACGGCGTCTTCGACCTTGATGATGCCGGAATTATTTCCCGCAATGTGTTTGGCTTCACTAGCGCCAATTGGCTACCAGACGGTAGAGCCGGAGCTTACGGCACGCGCAACACGCTGCCGCTGCTGAAGACCTACGTTGACGCTGGCTGCACACCGCTGGTCGTCAGTCCACCTACTGCGGCGCAGTTCGAAGCCTCGCGCTTTCTCATCCAGTCCACCTTTGGCCCGAGTCGTTCCGACATCGCCGCATTTCTTACTCTGCCTGGCGCTGACAACACGGCGCGCGCCACGCAGTGGATCAACACGCAGATGGGAATGCCGCGTGCACAAACGCACTTCCAGTATCTGCTGACGCGAAAAGCAGAATACGACGCGGCGGCCAAAGATTTCTACAGCGAGATGAGCCGCGAAGCATTTTGGGGCCAGGCCCTCGCCAGCCCGGATCAACTTCGACAACGGCTTGCATTTGCGTTGTCCGAGATTCTGGTCGTATCGTCGAATAGCAATGCCTCCGATCCGTACGAATTGGCAGCGTATCTTGACCTGTTGGCTGATAACGGTTTCACCAACTATCGCGAGATACTTTTCAAAGTCGCGCTATCGCCAGGGATGGGCCGATATCTCAGTCACTTGAAGAATGACGGTGGCAATAGCAATCCTAACGAGAACTTCGCTCGCGAAATCCTGCAATTGTTTGGCGTCGGGCTGTTTATGCTGGGCCCCGACGGTGAGAAACTGACGTTGGCCGGACAGCCGATAGCAACTTACGATGAGAATACCGTGAAGGGTTTCGCCAAAGTGTTTACCGGTTTGTCGTATGACGATCCGTACTGCACAACGATTCCGCTCGCCAATTGTCGCGACTTTTATACAGACCTTCACCCATCGTGGAACTGGTCTCCTGATCGCGACGATCTTGGCGCGAATTTCCCGCCTGACATGAATGGCTGGAAGCGTCCGATGGTGATGTTCCCCGGTCGCCATAGCGCGCTGTCTAAGCAGCTGCTTACCTACACCGACGCAAGCCCGGTGGGATCGATTTGCGCCGCAGCTGTATCACCAGCCAATCAGCTGCTCGCCGCGATCGACACCACCTCGTCTGGAGTGACGACACGCACTAAGGTCAACGTAGTGCAAGCCAACGCTACGATCAACAAGGCGATCGACAACATCTTTTGCCATCCGAACGTTGGTCCATTCATCGGCAAGAGCCTGATCCGCTTTTTTGTCACATCAACACCAACACCGGCTTACGTGTCGCGCGTCGCTGCTGCCTTCAACAACACGGGCGACGTTCGCGGCGACATGAAAGCGGTGATGCGGGCGATATTGCTTGACCCGGAGGCGACGCAGGCATCCGCGACTGCGCCCATGACGTTTGGCAAACTCAAAGAGCCAATGCTCCGCCTGAGTGCGATCTTCCGAGCGTTCAACACAAGAGCCAGCTCCGGGCGCTACCAGCTCCACTACGGTCTGGACGACGTTGAATTCGGCATCAGTCAGGCACCGTTGAGTTCGCCAACGGTGTTTAATTATTTCCACCCGGAATTTTCGCCACCGGGGCCGATCTCGGCGATGAGTGCAATTGGGCCGGAATTCGAGATCACCACTACCACGGCGATTGCCGCCACGCAGAATTACTTCGGCAATCTCGTCACGTCAACTGACACATCCAACAATAACCTGTTCACCACTAATCTGATCGGCCGCTTCAACTGCAACACAAGCGTCCTGACCAGTACAGACCCAACCGCTTCAACCCGTGGCAATTGCCTGCTGGGCGATATGTCGGAGCTTTATGCGCTGTATGACGATGCCGGGGGAATTTTTGATTACCTCAATCTGGTGTTGATGGGGGGGACGCTGAACGCCACCAACAAAGCGAATCTGGTGACGGCGCTCGACACCGCGTTCGCTGGAGCGTCGCAGAAGACGCGTCCGGTATTGCAGGGTGCGATCCCCACAGCGGCGCAAATTAGCACCTACAACAATCAGGTGAATAGTTGGCAGAGCTACAAGCGCGATCGTGTCAGAGGCGCACTGTGGCTGGCGGTGCATCTGCCTGAATTTCAAATTCAACGATAGGCTGCACCGACATGAACTTCAAAAACTTTAAGCAGCGCCGTGATTTTCTGAAGGCGTCTGCGAGTGTCGCGATTGGCGGTGGATTGCCCACGCTTGGGGCGCTCAGCAATGTCGCGCATGCCGCAGCGGGCATTGACCCCGCGCAAGTAGGCAGCGATTACAAAGCTATCGTTTGTGTGTTTTTTTACGGCGGTCAGGATCATTCCAACATTCTGATTCCGTATCAGGACGGCAATGCTGCGGGAACGGGTACTGACGCAACGTTTACCGAATTCACACGCTACGCCAGCGCCCGGACGCCCACCGGCGGTTCGCCGACGACACCGCCGACTTCGGGCGACTTGGGATATACACGGCAGGCGCTCGCAGCGACCGCTCTACCGGCAACGACGACCAACAGCGTCTCAACGCCGGGCGGCTGGACGACCAACACTTACGGTCGCCAGTTCGCGCTTAATCCGAATTACTTAGAACTGAAAGCGATCTATGACACTGGTAAGCTGGCGGTCATCGCCAACGTTGGGCCGCTGATTGCACCAATGACGCGCGCCCAGTGGTATGGCCCATCGGCGTCTCGTCCCCCAAGGCCACTCAATCTCTATTCACATGATGACCAGCAAAAGAGCTCGATGAGCGGAACCGCAAACGCTGCCAATCCGACGGTAGGCATCGGTGGGCGCATCGCCAACAACCCGGCGATTGTCGCGCTGAACGCTGGCGCTCAGGTGTCCACGCAGATTTCAGTCGACGGCAGTAACACGTTCATGTTGACCGACATCAATCCGTCGCCGAGCGCGATTGCGTATCAGATTGGCACCGGGAGCATCGGTCGGTTGCAGACCACGACGACTGGTACGCCTCCGGTAACCACCACCACTTGCAACACTCAGGCAAGCTTCATTAGCGGCAACCCAACGCTCCCCTACTGCGTCGTTGGCGGCCCTATTGGCCTGAGTGGTGGCTACAACGGTACTGCCGCGCTGAAAAATGCTTTCCTTGGGCGGATTGGAGCGACCAGCGAGGGAAGCTCGATCTACAGCGATCAATGGAGACTCACCATGCGGCAGTCGATTGACACGCAGGCCGTCATCGCCAATGCGTTTCTCAACAGCCCGCCATCGGAGGAAATCGTTGCCCCGTTCATTCCGGTGGTAGCCAACAACAACCTCGCGTCCCAGCTTCGCATGGTGGCGGCGATGATCCGCGCCAGCAGCCAGCTTGGCGCGTTAACCACGGTTGCCTCGCCAATGAAACGACAGATTTTCTTCGTCGGCATCGGCGGCTTTGATACCCACGGCAATGAATTCTGGTCATCGAATCCGTCTAACAACGCCAAAATCAGCAAGGCGATCAGTGCGTTCTGGACGGCGATGGGCAACATTGCCGCGATTGGTGGCGGTACGGCACGAGACAAAGTCACGCTGTTCACCATGTCCGAGTTTGGACGCACCCTGGACTCCAACGGTGAGGGTTCTGATCACGGCTGGGGCGGCCATCAGATCGTGCTCGGCGGCGCGGTCAATGGCGGCAAGATTTACGGACAGAACCACAACGTGACGTCTGCGCCTGCGGGTACCCCGAGCGCACCAGCCTACCTAGAGGTGGACTTGCTGGCAGGCGCAGTACCGAGGACAGGCCTGCCTCCATCACCCTATTCTGGAACCACACGCATCGCAAACAAGCTCAATCACGCTTTGCAGCGCGGCGAGTTGTTGCCAACCACTGCGAGCGACGCGGTTGTAGCGACGATTGCGAAGTGGTTCGGAGTGCCTCCGGCCGATTTGAATGCCGTGTTGCCAACCGTGGCTGCTGCGCATCCTGGCGGATACGACATGGGGTTCATGGCGTAGTGCGTCGCGGTCCCGATAGAGGTTACGCTTCAACATCGTCGTTGGTATAAAAGCATTGGCTACACGTTGTCTGAATGAAATTAATGGCTTTACGATTTTGGTTCAGCGCGCGAGTCGCGGTGCTTGCGATGCTCTCGATTGCCACCGCGTTAATATCGTCCGCCGCGCAGGCGCAAGACGTCAACGCAGGCAAACTCGTCTACACGACGCCACAGGTGAGCGGACAGCTAAGTTGCAGTGCTGGCGCCTGCCACACACCCAACCCGCTCATGAACGTGAACAGGATACTCAGGGCGGCTGACAACCCCGGCGCAATTGGTGTTGCGCTCAACACCGTGACGCAGATGGCGTTCTTAAAGGGCAAGCTAGTGACTCAACAATTCGTTGACCTCGCGGCCTACATCGGCAACCCTGGGGCCGCTACGGGCTCACCGGTGGCACAAATTGCGCCTGATTGGCTGCTGTTTGCTTCGACCGCGCTCGGGACTAGCGCCAGTTCACAATCGTTTGCGATTACCAATACTGGCACGGCATCGCTGCTCGTCACGTCCGTGACGAGCAACAACACGGAGTTCTCGCTGGTGAGCAGTTGCGGCACGATTGGCGCAGGCGACAGTTGTAATGTGTCGGTAGGATTCACACCGGCCGCCGCGGGTAATCGCAGCGGCACGATCAGCGTCAACCACAACGCATCGGGCGCGTCAAGCACGCTCGCCGTGTCGGGGACGGGCACCGCTGCGCCGACGCCGGGCATTCAGGTGTCCCCCCCGGCACTCGGGTTCGGCGCAGTGGCGGTGGGTTCATTTTTCGGTAGCCAGAACGTCACCGTCTTTAGCGTCGGCTCCGCGCCGCTCATCATCACATCGCTGTCCGATGCGGGCGCAGCGTTTCAACTGATTGGTGGGAGCTGTGCCGTCGGGGTGCCGGTTGCGGTCGGCACCAGCTGCACCATCATTTTTCGCTTTGCGCCGGAGGCTGCTGGCGCTTTTAATGGCGTCCTGAACATCGGTCACAACGCCAGCACGACGTTACTCACGGTTGCGTTGAACGGCGAAGGTGTCCTCGCCAACAGCACCAAGACAATGGTGGAATATCGCTATGTGCCGCTCAATTATTTTTTCATCACATCACGCGACGCGGATAAGGTGTTGCTTGACGGGATTGCGAACTTTCAGCGAACCGGTTTGAGTTTTCCGGTTTATGCCACTCAGGTCGCAGGCACCAAAGCGATCACTCGCTTCTACTTTGATCAGATCGCGCTAAACCGCTCACGCGGCAGTCATTTTTATACGCTGCTCGACAACGAAAAAACAGCACTGATTGCCCTCAATCCTGCCAACGTTTCAGCGCCCCGACTTCCGGTCGATGAGGGTATCGATTCCTGGGCGTTTTTACCGGTGGTGCCGGGGGTAGGCGGTTCATGCGCGAGCGGCCTGACACCGGTGTATCGTGTGTTCCGTGGCAACGGGCTATTCCCCGACGATCCGAACCATCGCTTCACCGTGAGCCTCAGCGTTTACGATTCCTTTGTTGCGCTGGGATGGGATGGCGAAGGCGTGAGTTTTTGTGTGCCGCTGCCGTAAGTAGCGGCAACGGCTAAGGCAGCAACGTCTGCAAATTTCCTTCAATCGTCGCCGCACTGGCTGCGGTTGCGTTGGCACCGCTAATCAGCGCGGCACCGCGCAGGTTCAGCAGATACCGCATCACCAGAAGCCCGTCGGTTGCAGCTTTGACACTTAAGTCGCCGTCAACGTCCAGCGCACTACCGAGCGCAGCGATGTAGCTTGCAATAGTCGTGGCGTTGCGCTCGGCATTCATGCCGATTGCGCCAGCCGTCAACGCGTTATCCCGCACCCCCAATAAGTAGCGCAGCAACAGCACGCCGTCGGTCGCGGCATCAAAATTGCCATCGTTGTCGATGTCGAGACTTGGCACAAAGCTGCCCGCTGTGAAGTTAGCGGTTAGCGTCGCATTGATATTAGGCACGATGTAGTTGTGTGAACGCGCTCCAGCATCGGACCAGCTTGAAAAACGCAAGCCGCCGGTGCCACGGTTCTGATCGCTTACAGCCACCAGCAGCGGCCAGCCCGCCCACGCTGTGACCGTTGTACCCGCGACTAGCGGGTTACCGCCGTTCACGCGAATGCGCGCTCCGCTCGCGGCGGGCTGTGGCTGCGCGGCAAAAGTAAGCGAAATCTTGCGTGGCATGACGCTCTGCGAAATCACGGTGCTGGCACCACCGCTATCGGTGACGGTCAGGATGATCTCCAGATAGCTCGTGATCGCGGCGGCGAGGTCTTCCGGGGCTGGAGCGATAAAAGTAATGTTGTTGCCGGCGGTCGCTGCCAACAGCGGATGCGTGTGCACGTCGTGATGAAGCAACACGCGCCATGACAGCGCACTGTCGGGCAATGCGCCGTCCTCGGCATCGCTGGCGATAGCCGCGAGCGTGATGACATCGCCGACGTTGAAGAGATAGGCTGTCGTGGGCGCAGTGATTGTGGCGGTGGGTGGCGCATTGCCCGCGCGCACGATGGTCGTCACCGGCGCAGAAAACGCGAAATTGCTATCGCGCGCTCTGACCGAAGCCGTGAATATTCCAGCCACGGTGTAGGACTTGTTAATCGTGGTCGCAGTCGAAGTGGCGCTGGTGCCATCGCCGAAGTCCCAGAAATAGGTCAAAGCGTCGCCGTTGGGGTCACTGGCCGTTGCCGAAAAGACTGCGTTGAGCGGCAACACGCCAGCAGCTGGATTAACCGTAAACGCACTCACAGCTGGCGCTGAATTGCCAGTCGCTGAATAGCTGATTTTGCGAATCTGGCCGCCTCCAGCATAGGTCGTGTAGTAGAGCGCCTGGCCTGCCCCGTCGGGACCGAACAGCAATGAGGTGGCGCTGCTGTTGCCCAGTCCTGTCACGAATGCGAACGCACTGGGCAGCGCGGCGGTCGGCGTGCCGGTGGTCGGGATTCGCAGTAGCGCACCGCACACATAATCAGCCAGCAGAAAGGTGCCGTCGTACGCTGCGGGCCACACGCCCGTTGGCACAAAAGCGCCGCCGGTGATCGAGGCGCATCCGGAGACCGTCGTACCGGGAATCGTGCCGCGCGGATATTCGTAAACCGGGTCGACCAAACCGAGCGTTCCCGGTGAGGTGCAAGGACCGGAGCTTGAGTTGCTGTGCCGCCCTTCGCGACAGTTCCAGCCATAGTCCGCGCCCGCCTGACCTTCGTCGACCTCTTCGTATGCGCCCTGACCGACGTCATTAATGTAGAAGCGCGTGCCCGCTGCATTCATGTCCATCGCGAAGCGAAATGGATTGCGTAGGCCCCAGGCAAAAGTCTCCTCGCAATGCTGGCCGACGATTGTTGCGCCGGTCACGTTGCAGCGGCGAGTGCCGCCCGCGACGAACGGATTGGTCGGCGGAATGCCGCCGTCCCGCGTGACCCGCAGAATCTTCCCGGTCAGGACGTGTTTGTCGCGCGCGGCGTCGTTGCCGCCCGCGGACCCGGGACTGGTGCCGCTGTAGTCGGTGCCGCCGTCGCCGATGCTGATGTAGAGGAGTTCATCCTTACCGAAATGCACATCGCCTGCGTTGTGATTGGTACCGCGCGCGGGCATGCGATCCACCAGCACCACTTCGCTTGCGGGATCGACCACGTCGGTACTGGCAACGGTACCGAGCACGAAGCGGGACACTCGATTGGCCTTGCGGTTAAACGCCGAGTAGGTGCCGTCCGGCGTGCCGTCGGCTGGATTCGCTGCGGTGTAATTCGGCGAGCTACAGCTAGAGCCGTTGCGCGCCGTGTAGAACAGGTAAATGAATTTGTTGGTGGCAAATGCGGGATCGACAGCAACCCCGAGCAGGCCCTGTTCGCCACCCGTGCAGATTTTCGGGTTGGCGGTGCTGGTGCCCGGGTCGAAACTGAGCGCCGGAGTCAGCAAAAGCGCGTTGTTTTTAAAAACCCGCAGCGCGCCGTTCTGCCCAGTAATGAGCATGCGACCGTCCGGCGTGAACGCCATGGCCGTCGGTGCGCCCACAGGGGTCACCAATGCGTCGGAAAATCCGCTCGGCAAAGTTTGTGCATGAATAGTAGGCGCGAATGCGATCAAAGCTGCCAGCGTCGCCGCGAAGAACAATGTGGATACTTTCATGATTGCCGGAATTTATGCCGTTAGCATTGGAACCGCAAGCAAAATTCGGCATAGGGGACGTCGAAAAAGCAAATAGCTTTTCGACTTATCGCTCTGTAACGACCACTTTACGCGGGCTATACTAAAATTTATCGTAAGTCGACATAGTGGCTAATCGTCAAATAGGCCCAGAGAAGCAGTCGTTCCACAATAAAGCTGTTGGCCTGCCTGTAGCGAAAACCCCAACGATTTTCGGCATCTGAACCGCTCAGTGACTAACCCGCCTTGTCCCGCAAGCAAACATCGCTACATTAACGGTTAGGCACTAGCCGAATGCAATTGGTAATTTCTCTTCTCCGCAGCCGCATCACACCTTGGCCGCTTCCGCCCCCAACGCTCCCAAACGCGCGAGCGCCTTCGTGACCGTGCTTTCTCCGCGTTTGCCGGTTCCCGCCCTTTCCGCCTCCGCTCCTCCTCGTTCATAAGGAAATTCATGACGCAATCCAAGTCGCGTGTCGTGTCCATTAATTCGCGCTCAGCAAAAACCAGATCAGCGCCCACTAAATTGTTCGTGCTCGATACCAACGTCATGATGCACGATCCGACGTCACTGTACCGATTTGAAGAGCACGACATCTTTCTGCCGATCTGCACGCTGGAAGAACTGGATAACAACAAAAAAGGCACGCTTGAAGTCAACCGCAACGCGCGTCAGGCTTCACGATTTCTGGACGAACTGGTCAAGGGATTCGACGAACAGATTGCTGATGGCATTCCGCTGACCACCGCCTCAGGCGGCGCAGCGACGGGACGCCTGTTTCTACAAACCGAGCCGCTGTCGGTGCAACTGCCGTCGTCCTTCGCTGCCGGAAAAGCCGACAACGAAATCATCGCCGTCTGCCTGCATCTGCGCAAAAAGGAACCTAAGCGTCACGTCGCGCTCGTTTCCAAAGACATCAACATGCGCATCAAGGCGCGTGCGTTGAACGTCGACGCGCAGGACTATTACAACGACAAAGTGCTGGAGGATTCCGACCTCCTCTACACCGGCATGTCCGAACTGCCGAAAGACTTCTGGGAGAAACACAGCAAGGGCGTCGAGAGCTGGCAGCAGGGTGGCTCGACCTTCTACAAAATCAGCGGCCCGGCTGTGGCGAAGATGCTCGTCAATGAGTTCGTCTACACCGAGGTGGACTCGCCGTTTTATGCTCGCGTAATTGCGATTGAAGGCAAGATCGCCACGCTACAAACGCTGCGCGATTTTGGTCATCACAAAAACTCCGTCTGGGGCATCACCGCACGCAATCGCGAGCAAAATTTTGCGCTCAATCTGCTGATGAATCCCGACATTGATTTCGTCACGCTGATCGGTCAGGCGGGCACTGGCAAGACGCTGTTGACGCTGGCGGCGGGCCTGCAATTGACGCTTGATCAGAAGATTTACAACGAGATCATCATGACCCGCGTCACGGTGCCGGTCGGCGAAGACATTGGCTTTTTACCGGGCACCGAAGAAGAAAAAATGACCCCGTGGATGGGCGCGCTGGAGGACAACCTTGAGGTGCTCATGGGTGCAGACAAAGAAGCGGGCGAATGGGGTCGCGCGGCCGGAAATGACCTGATCCGTTCCCGCGTCAAAGTGAAGAGCCTGAACTTCATGCGTGGTCGCACGTTCCTGAACAAACTGCTCATCATCGACGAGGCGCAGAACCTGACGCCGAAGCAGATGAAAACGCTCATCACGCGTGCGGGTCCGGGTACCAAAGTCGTCTGTCTCGGCAACATCGCGCAGATCGACACGCCGTACCTGTCTGAGGGTTCATCCGGTCTCACCTATGTGGTGGATCGGTTAAAAGGTTGGGCACACGGAGGACACGTCACACTGCAACGCGGCGAGCGGTCTCGACTGGCGGACTATGCAGCCGAGGTTTTGTAGAACGGCGCATAGACTCAAAACGGAATAAGGAGGAATTGTTATGCAAAAAGTTATCGTATCGGCACTCGCGGCCATCGCTGCCGCAGCCAGCACCGCGAGTTTCGCGCAATACCCAGAGCGCGCTGTCAACTACGTCATCCCGTTCGTACCGGGTGGTGAAAGTGACATCACGGCACGCTTGCAGGGCAAAGTGTTATCCAGGCTCAACGGCAAGGACTTCATCGTGCAGAACAAGGCCGGTGCGGGTGGCGCGCTGGCGTGGGGGCAGTTGAACAGTATGGCAAACGACGGCTACACCATCATGGGTAGCAATCTGCCGCACCTGATCCTGCAACCGCTTGAAGGGCAAGTACCGTACAAGACCGACGACATCGTCAACGTGTTTTTCTTCCAGTACACAGCAGATGCGCTGGTGGTTTCGGCCGACTCGCCGTATAAAACATTCGCTGATCTGGTGGCGGCGGCGAAGGCTAATCCCGAAAAACTCACGATTGCTGGCAGCGGTACCAACTCAGCCAATCACATGGCGTATCAGCGGTTGGGCCTGCAGGCCAAGGTGAAGATGACCTACATCCCGTTCAAGGGGACGGGCGATTTGACTACGGCCCTGCTCGGCAAACACGTTGATGCGGCGATGAGCTACCCAACGTTCGCCGTCGCCAACCGGGAAAAAATCCGCATGTTGGCGGTAGCAACGCCGAACCGGCTACCGCAATTTCCTAACGTTCCGACATTCAAGGAGTTGGGATTTGACTGGGTCGACGGCGCCTATCGCGGCGTCGCAGTGCCAAAGTCGACGCCCGAGGCGACGCGCAAGCAGATTTCAGATCTTTTCCTGAAAATCAACAATGATCCGGAGTTCCGAAAGCAGATGCTCGATGGCGGTTTTGAGCCCATCGACATTACGTATGAAAAAATGCCGGAATTCATGAAGCAACGCACCGTGGAGACGATGCCTCTGGCGAAGCAAATGGGGTTGGTGAAGTAACGTTCCGGGCGTTATTCCCGGCGAAGGTCGGGGACCCTCAACTGTGGCATTCAGAGGTTTGTCATAGCCCCGCTAAGGGACTTTTGAGGGTTCTGGCTTCCCGCTTGCAGCGAGAATGACACAGCGGGCGGTTACGCAATCTGCACAACCCCAGGCTGCACGGCAACTTCGACCGGCGTCTCCGCGACGCCCGCCTCGCGCGCCCGGTTCAAGTTACCTTTAATCCAGTTCACCAGCGGCACCCAAGCTTCAATCTGCTGCTCGGTTCGGGATGCGGGCAAATCGTAGATCGACACGCCATCGCGAGCGCACTGCGGGTAGACAACGCTGTCCGGGACAAACATCACTACGGGTAACCCGCTGCGCTTGAAAAAATTATTCAACTCCTGCGCCATCCGTGTGCGGCTATCGGTGCGACTGCCCACGAGTCCAATGGCCACTTTACCCGACTGCACATTCGGATCAGCATGCAGCTTGATCAAAAATTTGGCGGTCGCCTCAATGTCAAAGACCGACGGGTTAACCGGCACTAAAACGCAATTCGCGCGCGACAGCAAATAGGTACGATCAGCACGACGCAACCGGGCATGGGTATCAACCACCATCCACTGCGGAGCAAAAGCACGTAGCGCTTCCATGTCCGTGTCTTCGTTCCACGTCATGATCTTTGGCAACATAGAAGGACGCCGCGCCAGCCAGTTGGTGGCCGACTGCTGCTTGTCGAGATCCATGATGACCACCCGCTGCTTGGTCGACGCCAGCATGCCGGCGAGTTGGGTGCTGAGCGTGGATTTACCGGCCCCGCCCTTGGGATTTGCAACAAGTATCGTGAACATATGAAGAGTGTAGTGTCCTGATTGTGCCGGTGGGGCTGGTGGCGCTACGGATGTGCGTGCTTGGCTTTGGCAGCGACATGCTGTTGCAACCAATGAAAGATCGGTGGCCAGTCGGACCAGGCCTCCTCAGCGCGCGAACGCGGCAGATCAAATATCGACAGACCATCACGCGCCGCATGCACATACAACTGCGAATCGCGAACATGAGAAATCACATCCAGGGACAGCGGTGCCAGAAACTCGTCGAGATCGGACGCGGCAACGGTGCGGCCATCGACCTTGGAGCCGACAATGGCGACAGCACGCTTGCCATCTTTCACGGGCTTCAACGAAGCCAGCTCCGCTAAAAAGTCAGCGGTCGCTTCAAAATCAAATGTCGACGTGGACACCGGCACCAACACCGCGTCGGCCGCTTTGACCAACTCCGCCAGTTCCGCGCCATGAATGCCCGCAGGCGCGTCCACCACCATCCATTGCGGCGCATAGTCGCGAATGATTTTGCTATCGGTATCGGGCAGCGCGCCGCGAACCTCCGGGAAGCCGCGCGGACGCCGCGTCAGCCAGCGCGCCGCAGAGCGCTGTCGATCACGATCAAGCAAGACCACTCGTTGCCGCTTGCCAGCCAGATAGGCAGCAAGGGTCGTGGCGATTGTCGTTTTGCCTGCGCCGCCTTTTGGATTGGCTACAAGAATCGTAAACATGACGCCAAAGCCCTCCGCTTCTAGGTATTCAGCCGCAGTATAGGGCAGGAGTGGTGGCGCCAAAGCAACACCCTCTAGCTGAATTCGCCGATGACCGATTCAGCCTAAATTCCTCAGTTCAGCGATGGCGACAACGCCGCCGCCCTCATCCCCAGCCCTTCTCCCGGAGGGAGAAGGGGGTTTGCTCCCTCTCCCTTCGGGAGAGGGTTGGGGTGAGGGTGAGTTCCCGTTCACTAAGGCTTTGCGGATGATTTTGACGTTGCGAACGATGAATTTGGGTTCAGAGAATCAACCCAAAGGCACCGGTAACTTTATCCGGCAATTACCGCTGCATTGGGGCTCGCCTCGCATTTATTGATAAGTCGCCTTACTGGTCAAACCAGCCCGCAACCCAGGCGTGATGGCGGTTTCAAGACGAAGCTAATCATTCGTCGCCACGGCCAGTGCCGTCCGCTCGCCGCGCTCGTACACCACGTGCGCACGGCCCACGATCAGGCTGTCAATTTTGCCAACGGCATTCAAGTCTTTCGCATCGTACGGCAGCTTCGCCAGCACGTAGCGCATGGCGTTGA
>Ga0209181_10007951_pt1 | contig 14369 bp, 12 predicted proteins | sample MAT05_FD_187208 | JGI IMG/M metagenome (GOLD analysis project Ga0209181, IMG submission 187208) | Freshwater microbial communities from Lake Fryxell liftoff mats and glacier meltwater in Antarctica - MAT-05 (SPAdes) (version 2) | ecosystem: Environmental > Aquatic > Freshwater > Ice > Liftoff... | reverse complement strand
TTGCACTTAGGGATTCGGGCGGCGGGGCTAGAGGAGCTAACGGGGCACCATGTCGTCGTCCACAGTGCCCAGGCCAAACTGACAGACCCCGGCAACACCTGCATGATCTCGATTCCCTCGGTGTGGGATGCCAACCTGGCTCCACCCAACCACCATGTAGTTCATGCCTACACCCTAGAACCCTACGAAGACTGGCAGCAGCTCGATCGCCGCAGTGATGCCTACCAGGCCAAAAAACGCGATCGCGCCCTGCCCCTCTATCGCGCCCTCGAACGCGTCATTCCCGACGTTCGCGATCGCACCACCCTGGAGCTAATCGGCACGCCGCTGACCCACGCTCGCTTTCTGCGCCGCCATCGCGGCACCTACGGCCCTGCGATCGCTGCCGGACAGGGCCTGTTCCCGTCCACCCAAACGGCGATCGCCGGACTCTACCGGGTGGGAGACAGCACCCTACCCGGCATCGGCGTCCCAGCGGTGGCGGCGTCAGGGATTTTGTGTGCCAACACGCTGGTCTCGGTTGAGCAAACCGTGGCCGCGCTAAAGAAAATCGGGCGCTAGCCTCTGTCCTCTGCCCTCTGCCCTCCGTCCTCCTATCCCCGATTCCTCTTGCTTGCTTTCCTGACTCCCTTCACAGGCGAACTGGCCGCCATCGGTGCGGCGTTGATCTGGGCGATCGCCTCCTTCGTCTACACCCACCTGGGGCAGCGCCTATCACCGCTGACCTTGAATATCACCAAAGGCAGCATTTCCATTGGGCTAATTCTGCTCACTTTTGTGGTGCGCCAAGACGCGCTGCCTCAGATGGATACGGGTGCGGTTTTGCGGCTGGTTTTGAGTGGCGCAATTGGCATTGGCGTGGGTGACACCGCCTTTTTTGCCTGCCTCAACTGCATTGGAGCCAGACGGGCGCTGCTGCTGGAAGCTCTATCTCCACCGCTGACTGCCGTACTGGCCTTGATATTTTTGCAAGAACAGTTAAATGTCATGGCCTGGGCTGGAATTAGCCTGACTTGCTTGGGTGTGGCTTGGGTGGTGGTCGAACAAGAGCCAGACCAAAGGGAGGGTAAATTTCGACCTCTGCGGGGGATGGTCTACGGCTTGATTGCCGCCTTTGGGCAGGCCAGTGGGGCTGTCCTGTCTAGAGCTGCCCTGGCCACCACCGATATCAGCCCGCTGTGGAGTACGCTAGTCCGCTTGGTGGCTGGGATGCTGGTGCTGCTGGTGTGGATCAGCATCCAGCGGCAAATGTGGCGAGAATTTGGGCGGGCATTTGAGCAAGAATTTGGGGTATTGCGATCGCCCCGCATTCTCAGTATTACCATCGGCACCGCCTTTGCCGGTACATACCTAGGCATCTGGCTGCAACAAACGGCGCTTAAGTATGCCCCGGCTGGCATTGCCCAATCTCTGGTCGCCACCAGTCCCCTATTCGTCATTCCCCTCAGCCTCTGGCTAGGAGAACGGGTCAGCCCTCGGGCAATTGTGGGCGTTGTGCTGGCTCTGGGCGGCATTTGGCTTTTGTTCATGCAGCGCTAATGGCTAGTGTTGCAATTTGAATCTAATCCTGTGCAGAGAGGCGATCGCTCTGACAAGATAGTAGCGCTCTGACAAAATAGTGGCTCCTGAAACTAGCCGGATCTAGGTGGATTGGCGGAGAAAACGGAAGGAGGTTCACTTGAAAGCACCTGATAGGTTCACGTAGAGGATCGTATGCGTTATCTCATCCTGGCCGGATTATTGCTGCTGACTCCAGCCCCCGCACTCGCCCAGTTTAGGCTACCAATTCCAGGCATTCCGGGGCTGCCCACCGAAATTCCCCTGCCGCCTATACCCGGATTGAACGACCTGCTGCGAGAGCAACCCCCCATTTCCACTAATCTGGCCAATGCCGCAACTGAAATTGCGCTGCTAGATGACTTCAATCCCCAGCGAGTGACGCCAATGACTCAGCTGCGTCGGGGCGAGCACGGTAGCTTCATCCTCACCCCTGGCGTTTACGAATTCACTGCCCAAAGCTACTGCCTACACGCAGGCACCCACGCTCCTGGCGTTGGTGATGGCTACCTCTATGCCCCAATTGAGGGCAAACGCGACACGATCATTCGCCACATTTTACAAAATTCTGTAGACCACCCAGACATTGCCCAACGCGACATTCAGATGTTGATCTGGTCAATATTGGCGCGCACCCGCGTCAATGACCTATCCGACAACCTCGAAGCGGTAGCGCGGCGATTGCTCACCCGAGATGAAATCAACAAACTCAATGGCGGCGCGCTAGGTCAAATTCCTCCCGAAGTGCAAAGTCGGCTGTTTGCGGAGCTACCTGCTGGCGTGCGTCAAGTGCTGGCGGCCGAGGCCAACTTGCGATCGCTCTTTAGCCGTGGCAACGCCTCCTACGCCCAGCTAGAGCAAATTGCCGTGTTGGCAGGCGAGGTCGGTTTAGGTGAAGGCAGTCGGCAGGTACCGAGCGGGCGGTGGTCGCTGCATCCCGATGGGTTCTTTGTGCGCTATGTGCCGTCTGGCTATAGCCAAACCCGAATTCAGGTAGCCATGCCCGACCGCTACACCACTAGCCGCGACAATTTAGGGCGGATTACGGCGATCGCCGACACCCTGGGCAACCGCACCGAAACCACCTACGACGACACCATTGCGCCCCGTCCCCATCCCAACGACCCTAGCCTGCGCGCCTACGCCTTCCGCAGCATCCGTTTTATCCGCCCCAACCCCGTCCGGGGCGGTCAACCCGAACAAGTCGAAATCCCCAGTCGGGGCTGGACATTTGTCCACACGGCTGCCACGGCCACCCGGCCTACCCAGACGCCAACCGCTCACGGGTTAGCCGCCAAATCCCAATTGTTACCGGCGCTGTCCCAGGTTCTACCCGCCGCTCTGATGGCTCAAACGGGCGATCGCTACACCGACTGGCTCCGTCGCTCGCGAGAAGCATCCGACCAGCAGCAGCAGGTGCGCGACTACTGGGAACGGATTGACCGCAACACCCGCGATCGCAGCGACGCCGACATCAACGACCTGGGCGACACCGGACATTACCGCGATGGCATCGAAGCCGCCACCCGAGGCAGCCAAGCTGAGCGGATCGACTGGATCGCCCAACACCAAGAACGGCAGCGCAATGCCCTGCTCCACGCCATCTGCGTCCTCGGCGGCTGTGACAACGACAGCGCCACCGCATACGATCCGTCCGGCGATGTCGCCGTCCCTGGCAACACCTCTAGGCAACGGCTGGCACAATCGGCAAGAAGCTACTAAGGAAAGGCGGAAGGCGAAAGGATGAGGGATGAATGGGAAACGGGTGGGAACGTGGGGGGATGACAAGACAAAGCCGATTTGCCTTCATCCTTCATCCTTCATCCTTCATCCTTACTTATGTTCTGGATGTGTCAGCTCAGGGGGAACCACTCCCATTTCGTTAATCACCCGCAGCATTTTGTATAGCCGTCCCAAGTCTCGCTGATTAAATTCCAGCACGAGGCGGGGCAGGTGGGCAAGCTCGGGGGCATCGGTTTCTTGAGGTAGGGCGGCAGTTTGCTGAATCTGTCCCTGCACCAAAATGCTGCTGAAATTTTGATTTAGATCGTCTAACTGCTCTACGGATAATGCCTGATTCAGCCGAATCACGAGCTGGCTGCCGACGTAACGGCTAGAGTGATAAACCCGATAGAAGCTGGCGATCGCCTCACAGGCAACATCAACCCGATCGGTAATCGTATACAAGTCCAAATCGTGAGGGCTGATCAGTCCTCCCGCAAGCAGCTGATCTTTAATATACGACTGCCAGCCTTGCCAATAATCGCCCCCTGGCGGATCGACCAACACCAGCGGCACCAGCCCCGACTTACCCGTTTGCATCAGCGTCAGGCATTCAAACGCTTCATCCTGTGTGCCAAAGCCCCCTGGAAACAGCGCCAAGGCATCGCTCTCCCGCAAGAAAAATAGCTTGCGGGTAAAGAAATACTTAAAGTCAATTAGCTTGCGATCGCCCTCTAGCACCGGGTTAGCCCCTTGCTCAAACGGCAGCTGAATATTTAGCCCAAACGACTTTTCTACTCCCGCCCCTTCATTGCCAGCCTGCATGATGCCGCCACCAGCTCCCGTCATTACCATAAACCCCTGCTGCGTCACACAGCGGGCAAATTCAACCGCCATTTGATAAGCAGGGTGCTCAGGCTGAATGCGAGCCGAGCCAAAAATTGTAATCTTGCGGACATGGCGATACGGATGAAAAATCTGAAACGCCCGTCCCATATCTTGCAGCGACGCACTGAGGATTTTCCAGTCCAGGCGATCTGAATCCCCTGCCGCCATCTGAACTAGGGTTTGCAGTGCTTGTTGAATCAACTCGCCATGCTTGAGCGTTTGGAGGTGATCAATTAGACTGTTGACCTCCACCCGCAGCGATTCTGAAGCGGGAGATAAAGGGGATGGACACATGAAATCCTCCGGACTGCGCAGTACTTTATTCTAAGAAATTTGGGAAAACACGAAATTACCTTGATTGGCAACCCAACCAAGGCAATGCTCGATGCGAACATTAGTTGTTAGCTAACGCTCTACAGATGTTTTTCTAGCGTAGTGGCCAACGTTGTCTTAGGGACAGCGCCAACTACCATATCTACCCGTTGTCCGCCCTTGAAAATCATGAGCGTAGGGATGCTGCGAATGCCATACTGGCTAGCAACAGCGGGATTCTCATCCGTATTAACCTTGACGACCTTGATCTGTCCAACGTACTGTTCGGCGATCTCATCGACCACGGGAGCAACCATGCGGCAAGGACCACACCAAGGTGCCCAAAAATCGACTAATACGGGAACGTCGCTCTCCAATACCTCTTGCTTGAAGGTACCGTCTGTAACTTGTGCGGCTGCTGACATGCCTATAAACCCTTAGCCAACAATACTCATCCGAGATCTTACCATAGCCAACGTTTGTACTTCAGAGTACAAGTTCTACACAAACAAACACATTTGTTGGCTTAGTCATAGATGACACGAGCATCAAACCCCTGATTTCTCAGACGGCGAGTTAAGGCATTTGCCTCAGAACGGCGATTAAATGAGCCAGCATTGATAAAGTTACCGCGTGAATCCGTATCTTGGTAGGCACCCGGAGCAGCTCGTCTAACTTGGTTAAACAGTGCGTAGTCGTTTCCGGGAACTGCCACCAAGTAGGGGCCACGCTGTAGTCCGCCGCCTGGATTGCCGCCAATAGGGCCGCCAATGCTGTAGGGAACCAAGTAATCGGCGGCAACCCACCCTCGGTTAGGACGGGCTAATTCTGTCCAGGTGTAGCCCCCAGAGGTCTCTCGCCGCCCCGACAGATAAACCGCCGCTCCGTCGTCTAGCCCACCCACCGAATTGCCGTTGGGGCGATCGCGAATTTGAACGCCGCTACCGCTTGGGGTTCGAACTGTGGCGCGTTCACCCAGGTTAGAGGGTTGGCTGTAGAGCGGGTCTGTCGGCCCGCCTACATTGCTGAGGTTGCCGTCAACTAAATAGGGCAAACCCAACGCTTGTAGAGTAGCAGGGCCGGCCTGTCCATCCATTTGCAACCCATTGCGAGATTGAAAATTCATCACAGCCGTTTCGGTTTCTGGGCCATATACCCCATCTACCCCCACGCCTAGCTGTTGCTGAATATCAGAGACTGCGTTTCCAGTGCTGCCAAGGGTGTAGACTTGCGCCAGGGCTGCTCCAGCGGTGAAGTAAATGGATGACGCGATCGCTGCCCCCATCAATTTCCAAGCCCAAGACTGACGTAGCGTTGAAGACTTAGCTCCAGCTTGAGCCGAATGGACAGAATCAGACGTTAGCTCAGCTCTGGCCAATGGTAAAAACGGTTGGGCTTTCATGGTTCAATGGCTCATTTTGTTAAGGAAAGAGGGCACTCAGAGGCAAGAACAGCAGATTTGCAACAAGCTCTAGTAAATATTAGGCATCTGAACCTGCCGATGATCTCAGTTTTAGCTACACTATGAAGCTGTCGGATTTCGTGAAGTTTTGGACTCAAATAGTCCATTACCCTGGGGAACAATCCAAACTCGCGGATGGCCCAATTTTTACAGGCAACACGATTTCTACAGGTTTATTTCTAATTACCCTATCACTCGAAATTCGGGTATGAAACGATTTTTCCTCTCTCGTCGATTGGCATGGTTAATTCCCACAGGCAGCCTTTTAGCAGGGGCAACTTCTGCTGTCTTTGTGAGTGCTCTAGAGTATCATACTCGGCTCAATTCTTCGAGTGTCACCCCGCTTGCAGATAATTTTCCTACAGCCAGGTTAGCCGTTGGGGCGATCGCTCCGCTTCTACCCAACGGTAGACCCAAACTGCTGCCCCTACCTGCCGCCCAAGAAACATGGGAGTGCGAAGTAGTTGTAGTGGGTGGTTCTTTGGGGGGCATTGCTGCTGCCTCCCAATCGATGAAATCCGGTGCCCAAACTTGTTTGATCGAACTGACGCCTCAATTTGGGGGGCAAATTAGTGCGCAGGGCGTTTCGGCCATAGACGAATCCGTCAACATGGTGCTGCGAGACAATTTTGCCGATAGCTGGAGAGGATTCAAACAATTAATTTTAGGACAGACCGTGAAGCTGCCAACCTGGACAGGCATCTCTGAAGCCCTCCCGGTCACAGATCTAAATCGCTGTTGGGTGGGTCAGCTTTGCTTTTTACCCAAAGTTGGAGCCACTGCGGCTCAACAGCAGTTGAAACGGTATATTGCCACAGCACCGGGCAGTCGATGGGCTACCTCTACCGCGTTTAAAGGAGCCGAATTTGATGACAGTGGACGTTACATTACCGCCATTCATGCTGTACGCCGTATCCCGCTCGATCCGACATATATCCCCCAAGGGCGGCTCTCGGTTGAGCTAAACAGCTGGTATACCTGGAATGGGGACGACACCTTTCAAAAAGTGCCCCTACAGCTGCGTGCGCCCGCTGGCAAACGCATGATCGTGATCGACGCAACCGATACAGGCGAACTAGTTGGATGGGCGCAAGTGCCGCACCGCTTGGGTTCTGAATCGCGAGCCACCACGGGAGAACTATTTGCCGCCGATCGAGATAACCCGGAGTGTACCCAAGCCTTTACCTTTACCTTTACTCTCGGCATTCGGCAAGATAATGGAGCCAGCCTCAAGACGCTGGAGCGGGTGCAGTCACTCTATCCCAGTGAAGAGCATCATCGGATCTATACCCTAGATGGAACGCCTCTGTTCAAAGGGCAAAGTTTTTTTAACTATCGTCGGCTGGTCAGTACGACCTCCAACAACCCGTTCAAAAGCAGCCCCGCTATGGGTGATATTACCCTAGTGAATTGGACACAGGGAAACGACTGGAACTGGATGAACCCCCCTCTAATTCTGACGTCAGAGAAACTAACCCAAACGGGGCAATACCAAAACTGGACAGGCGGGATGTCGGTGCGGGCGCTGCGACACGCCGAAAACCACTCCCTGATGTTTGCCAAGTGGTTACTGGAAACGCAAGCCGATGCGCAAGCCGAGTCTAACCTACCGCTGGCGTATCTATCGGGGGTAGATGCGCCCATGGGAACCGTTTCGGGACTGAGTATGGTGCCCTATATTCGCGAAGGGCGGCGGATCTTGGGGCGCACTGCCTACGGGCAAATGGAGTTTTTGCTGCGGGAATCTGACCTGCGTGAAGATATGGAAGGGCGAGATTTTACCAACACTGTCGTTGGCATTACTCACTACGACATCGATATCCACGGCTGTCGCTATCGCAATTGGGAGCCGTCGGGGGAGGCCGTTAAGGCATCGGTCAAAGAATATTACGTGCGTCCAGTCCAGATTCCGTTAGAGAGCCTGATTCCGCAAGGGGTCGATAACCTGCTGGTGGGAGGTAAAGCGATCGCGGCCACTCATATTGCTACAGCGCTAACCCGCGTTCACCACGGCGAATGGACGATTGGCTCGGCGGCAGGCGTTACGGCGGGCTGGTTAGTTACCCAGCACCCGGAGATCGTTCCAGCGGCCATTGTCCCCAAAGGTCTGATGCGATCGCTACAGCAGTACATGATTGATCAGGGGCTGCGGTTGGAGTGGTAATTGCGGCTGCCGTCAATCAGTCAGCTGCCACACCTAACTAAATCCCTGCTAGGATCGGGCAGACTATGAACGCAGCACTTGGAGCCTCGATATGTTTTTAGATGAACTCACCCCGATGGTCAGAGAATTGACGGCTCACCCTGTGGCGTTTCTGGGTGGCTTCTTCTCTGGCTTATTTCGCCTTAACTTAGCAGACGATCCCGTTAAAAGCTGGCTCGATCAGCAGTCTGGTGGGTCAGGCTATGTCTCTCCCCAGCCTAGCTCTAACGGCAATGGCAGCGGCCCTCAGTCGATTTCAATTGACTAGTAGAAGACGGCGCAAGTTTAGCTACCGTAGTGCGGGCATCTTGCCCGCGCAGGCTGGAAGCCTGCACTACGAACGGTAGGCAGATTTATGCCTCAGACTACTAGTGCCAGCAGCTTGCTCGCGAGCAGGACGTCGCGAGCAGGATATTTTATCGCCCTCAGCCTTCATTCATCCGTCCTAATGGTCTCAACAGCTCGTCTTTCCAGACTTCGATTTGAAGTCTGAGGCGCGTCGTTGTCCCTGTTGCCGCGACAGTAGGCAGGTTGAGGGTGTCGATTGCCCGTTGATAGTCTGCTAAGGCGCAATTCCAGTCGCCCCACACATGATACGTACGGCCTCGTTCAGCGTAAATGTGGCTCTCGATCCGACCTAGCTTGAGGGCGAAGTCGAAGCATTCAACTGCCCGATCAAACATCCGCAGTTCTCGCAGCGTAATGCCCTGATTGAGCCATGCTCGCCCGTTCGCAGGGTTAAGGTCAAGGGCGGCATCGTAGTCTAAGATGGCTTCTAAGAACTTGCCCTGGGACGCGTAGTAGTTGGCGCGGTTATTGTAGACACTGTCCAATCTATCGTCTAGCTGGAGGGCACGGTTGTAGTCGGCGATCGCCTGCTTCATTTCGCCGCTTTGAAAGTAGACCAGGCCGCGATTGTTATAGTCGCGGGCACTCTGAGGGTTGGTCGTCAAGATTTGCGTAAATAGGGCGATCGCAGCAGCATGATTCCCTTGCTGAGCTTCTTGTAATGCATATTGCCGCAGCCTTGTTTCACGCTCTAGCTGGCTTGTCCGGGAGGAGGAGGAGTGCAATCCTGTTCGCTCTTCTATCCGGCGAGATTTAGGCTGCCAACGCTTCTGAAGTTTTCCAGCAGATCGAACAATTGTGTCAGTGATCCCACTGAAGCGATCCTGGTTTCCAGGATTACCTTGACGACTTGTAGAAGAGCGGGTGTTCATAAATCCTCACGTTAAGCAAAGGCTTGTAGACTCGGGACGGTTAGGCTTAAATTTTTGAGATCCTGCGATTGCCGCTGGAATACGTCTTTCGTGGGTTTCACTTGTTACTGTCTCTCAAGAACACGGAGATTGTTAGGTTGAAAGTACGGAACTATTACCTACCTGCTCTTGCCCCAATCCGGGAAAGTACTTGAGTCACCCTCCTTAAACGCCCATCGCACCAGAGACATTTTCATGGCTTAATCATTTCTACACGTCAAGTCGGGAGAATTTCTGAGACGGTTTCATTTTTTTTGTGAACTTCATAAAACCTTTGTATGGCCAGCTTTTGTCCTGTGATTCTGAGCATTTTTGTGAAGCCCTGATAATCCTCTCCATATCTCAGAGAGAATGGAGGTTCGTCGTTCAGGTTTTGGGGTAGAGATTTCATAACCACCGCCACTACATATTCCAATGCATCCGATCTCTCAACTGATGATTATTTAGTCATCGGGTTAGCCAACTGTTTTATCAAAGAAGACGGTGAACTGCATTCGGTCAAAATTGCTGAGCCGATTCCTTCTGCTGCTTTAGAAGCGATCGCCAAGGGCATTCCCACATCGTACGAACTGGCGTGCGCAACGACATTAGGAGCAGTGCTTGAGGGTGAGACGTATAAACTCCCTCCAGAGTTTCCGGCCAGCACCCAGTTTTGTGATGAATTTACCTTGCGTGCCTTTTCTGCGGCTCGTACTTATAAAGCACGGGTCGTGGCTCAAGCCATGATCCCGCCCGGAAGCAGCCGTCAAGATTTCAATTTCTCTGTTGAGCGCAAGCGAGTCCTAAATTCGGAGCGGATTATCAAAACCGAGGATAACGTCAAACAACACGCCTACACTCATCAAGTCCTGTAATGCTAAGACTGTATGGCATTGCTCGCGGCCACGCTTCGGTTGCGCAATCTAGGCGAAACCTAATGCAAATCTGGCGTGACCCAATTGGGTCACGCCAGATTTTTGTCAGATTGAGTGTGAAAGTTTAGCGGAAACCTACCGCAGCTTGCCAGACAAAAGCTAGCAAGAAAAAGAAAACCGGAATAATTGGTAGCACGTCTACCAAGGGATCAAAAATTGCGTAGGCTTCAGGCAGTTTTGCTAAGAGTAATGCCGCTTCCATTGATGAATCTCCCTTCCAAACACAGATCTCATAATTGCTGCATATCTTAACATGAGGAGGGGTATCTACACCATTGCCTGTGATTTGCAAACTGCTTCAAATTATCTAGGTCGCGATCGCGTGCTAGAGTCTAGACATTAGACGTTGTAACTCTTCCAGCCCTTTAACTTGCGATCTCCAGCTGCCATGCCCTTTCCCAGAACCAGCGGAATTTTACTCCACCCCACATCATTTCCTAATCGGTTTGGGATTGGCGACCTAGGGCCGGGTGCATACCAGTTCGTCGATTTTTTACAGCAAACAGGGCAAAAGATTTGGCAGGTGTTGCCCCTAGGCCCTACAGGGCACGGCAACTCACCTTATATGTGCTTTAGCTCAATGGCAGGCAACCCGCTGCTGCTTAGCCCAGACGTGCTGTTAGAACACGGGCTGCTCACGGAGGCAGATTTAGCTCAGGTGCCTAATTTTCCCCTCGACCAAGTAGCCTTTGACGACGTCGCTCGGTTCAAAATGCCGCTACTTTTAAAGGCGGCAGGGCAGTTTGAGGCAACGGCCACAGTTGAGCAACAGCAGGAATTTAATGCTTTTTGCGTCAGTCGAGCCTTCTGGCTCAATGACTATGCCCTGTTTATGGCGCTGAAGCAGGCGCAGGGTGGCGTCAGCTGGCACCAGTGGCAGACGGCGATCGCCCAGCGGGATCCCGACACTCTAGCCCACTGGCGGCATGAACTCAGCACCGAAATTTATCAGCAGAAATATCTCCAGTTTGAATTTTTCCGGCAGTGGTCTACGGTGAAGCAGTATGCCAATCAGGCAGGCGTACAGATCATTGGCGACATCCCCATTTATGTGGCGCACGACAGCGCGGATGTATGGGCCTTTCCTGAATGGTTTCACCTCTCGCCCGAGACAGGTGAGCCAGCATTGATGGCCGGGGTTCCACCCGATTATTTCAGCGAAACAGGGCAACTGTGGGGCAACCCAATTTACAACTGGGACGCAATGGAGAAGACTGAATTTGCCTGGTGGATTCAGCGCTTTCGAGCCACGCTAGAGTATGTGGATTTAATTCGGATTGACCACTTTCGCGGCTTCTGTGCCTACTGGGCTGTGCAGGCCGGGGAAGAAACTGCGATCAGCGGGGAATGGGTGGAAGCCCCCGGTATCGCTTTCTTCCAAACGCTGAAGCAAGAGCTGGGCAGTTTGCCGATCTTGGCAGAAGACTTGGGGGTAATTACGCCCGACGTGGAAGCGCTGCGGGATCAGTTTGAGTTTCCGGGGATGAAAGTTCTCCAATTCGCCTTTGGCGGCGGCACCGATAATCCGTTTCTGCCGTTTAACTATGAGCGCAATTACGTGGTGTATACGGGCACCCACGACAATGACACGACGCAGGGATGGTTTAGCCAGCTTTCAGACCACGAACAGGGGCAAGTGCTCAGCTATCTGGGCTGCACCTGTGCCGATGGCATTCATTGGGATTTGATCCGGCTGGCAATGAGTTCGGTGGCTAACCAAGCCATTTTCCCCTTCCAAGATGTGCTGGGTCTAGGGAACGATGCGCGGATGAACTACCCTGGCAAACCGTCGGATAACTGGGGCTGGCGCTATCGCTCGGAAGCCCTAAATCCTCAGGTGGGCGATCGCCTCTATGCGCTGACCCAAGCCTACGGACGTGGATCTAAGCAACTTAGTTGAGTTAAACCTCGTCTAACTTGAAACCCAGAGTTTTCCCTCACCCTAAATCCCTCTCCCTGGGGAGAGGGACTTTGAAAGCTTTTCCGGCTCCCCTCGCCCTTTGGGAGAGGGGCTGGGGGTGAGGGCCAAAACTACAGTTCTCAACATGGACTTGGTTTAGCTGTCTAAGGATTATGGATTTAATCAGATCGGGAATTTGATTGCTGCTAGGGGCGAACGGCCGTTCGCCCTCAGGGGGTAGCGGGTAGGGATGCGGATGCCCCGCTAGTTGGGGGAGAGAAGATGACTTGCTGAACCGACCCGGCTTTGCCCATTTGCTTGGGCTGGGTGTCGTTGTAAGTCACCATGACAGCCCCGGCATCGCCTGCCCGCACCCTGAGTTCGCGGTCTGCGGTCCAGGTGCGCTGGGTGCCCTGCTCTAAAATGCCCTCAAAATCTGTTTTTCCGTCTACAACCACCCGCAGCCAAGAGCGGGATGTGAGGGCAACATTGACTCGAATCGCCTTGCCTGTGGTGTCAGGACTAGGTGAGGGGGAAACAGAGGGTTGGGGACTGGCAACGCCGGGGCTAGCAGATCCTGAGCTGGCGATCGCCGCTGGCTGCGGTGACGGCGAGTTCGTCGCAGGCGTAGTCACTGCGGGGGGAGACTTCACAGCGCTGGGGGCTGGAGCAGAACGGCTGAGTAAATAGGACAGCCCCCCAATGGCAGCAGCAATCAACGCGGCATAGGCCACATAGAGGTGCAGAGGACGCAGTTGAGCAGCGGGCGATTCTTGCCAGGATGGGTTGATCGACCGCATATCTGGCTCTAGGGGAAAACTGCTGACAAATTCTGTCCCGTTTAAGCCCAGGGCATCGGCATAGCGCTTGAGAAACCCACGCACATAAACGGCCTCGGGCAGGATGCTGGTATTACCCGATTCAATTGCCAGCAGCAATCGGGGCTGAATCATGGTTCGAGCCGCAATTTGGTCGATCGACAGCATTTTTTTCTCGCGCAGCTGACGCAGCTGGAAGCCCAGCTCTTCTAGCTTTACACCTTGCTCGTGCTCCAAGGCAGAGGTACCCCTATCCATAGCTTCTAGCACCTACTAACTCCTCACATCTGCTGATCTTACTGCCAGGGCCGAAGACGTGGCGAAACGGGTTAAGCCGAACTTCTTCCGTTCCTATTACCTGGGCAAACCCTGCCTTAAACTTAACTTAAATAGCTTATATACAATGACAGATATTACACATATCCTACATTGCTTTGCCCTCAGTTGATGCCGAGAAAAATGGCTGAATCTGGGAGGTTTTAGTAACTAGGGCGCTCAAGCGATTGAGGATCATCCAATTCGCAGACTGATCGGGGCAGGAGACACGGCTTAGAGCTAATTTCGAGCAACGATTGGGTTTGGGGTAGATTGGGAACCGGGTTTAATCTGAGCGGTCAAGAAGCTAATCTCTGCCGTCGTTAGCGACCGATATGTTCCAACTACCAACGCATCTAGGTGAATGGAACCAATCGATATGCGATGGAGCTGCGTCACCTCATAGCCAAGCTGTTCAGCGATCCGGCGGATTTGCCGATTGCGGCCTTCGCGCAGCACAATTTCTAACAGGGTTTGCGATCGCGTTGAGTGCACTATACGGACTTCGGCAGGGCGGGTGGGTTTGCCTGCCAAGACTACCCCTCTACGCCACTGTTCTAGAACGGCTTCGGGCGGTGATCCTTGTACCCAAACCTGGTAGGTTTTGGCAATGGCATGGGAGGGATGAGTCAGGGCAAAGGTCACCTCGCCGTCATTAGTCAGCAGCAGGGCACCTGTGGAGTCGGCATCTAGCCGTCCTACCGGATGTAGCCCAGCTTCGGTGGCTAGGTGAGAAGGCAGCAAGTCTAGAACGGTACGGCGCGCCCAGGGATCTTGGCAGGTGGAAACAACGCCGGCAGGTTTATGCATCAGTAGGTAAAGAGCGGGTGGACGTTGACGGGGCTGCAACCATGCCCCATCGACTTCAATCCGATCGCAGGTGGGATCAGCTTTTTGCCCCAGGGTCGCGATCGCCCCATTGAGGCGCACCCGTCCGGCCAAAATCATCTGCTCGGCCTGACGGCGAGAGGCAATCCCATATTGAGACAAAATCTTTTGCACCCGTTCGACCATAGCTA
>Ga0209181_10007949_pt1 | contig 14370 bp, 13 predicted proteins | sample MAT05_FD_187208 | JGI IMG/M metagenome (GOLD analysis project Ga0209181, IMG submission 187208) | Freshwater microbial communities from Lake Fryxell liftoff mats and glacier meltwater in Antarctica - MAT-05 (SPAdes) (version 2) | ecosystem: Environmental > Aquatic > Freshwater > Ice > Liftoff... | reverse complement strand
GTTCTCATGGATTGCGAATGGGTTAGGTGGGGATTTGCAGCGGATCTCGTGGCGGATGCTGCCAGCATCCGAACCGACGCTAGCAGCGTCGGCCACGATGCAGCGTCGGCCACGATGCAGCGTCGGCCACGATGCAGCGTCGGCCACGAAGTCCCTTAAGAAAACAGTTCCTGGACCACGCGTCCGTGAACATCGGTCAGTCGGAAATCACGCCCGGAATATCGGTAAGTCAATCGCTGATGGTCTAAGCCCATTAAATGCAAAATCGTCGCGTGCAAATCATGCACATGCACTCGGTCTTCAACGGCATTCATTCCAAACTCATCCGTCGCTCCATAGGTGAGTCCGCCCCGAATTCCGCCCCCCGCCAAGGCCATCGAGAAGCCTGTGTGATGGTGATCCCGCCCCGGCTTGGCTTTGTCGTTTTTCTTGTTGATTTCCGAATAAGGTGTACGACCAAACTCACCACCCCAGATCACCAACGTATCGTCCAACATCCCGCGCTGCTTCAGATCCGTCAACAATGCGGCGGTCGCTCGATCGCTGTCAGCGCATAGCTTGCGATGTTGATTATCGTTGTCGCTATGCGTATCCCAAGGCTGCTTGTTCTTATTGGTAACGTAATACACTTGAACCATGCGAACACCACTTTCCAACAACCGTCGAGCAATCAAACAACTGTTTGAAAACGGTGTCTCACCATACATTTGGCGAGTCTCTTTGGACTCGCGTGTCACATCAAACGCCTCTCGAACTTCGCTTTGCATTTGAAAGGCCAACTCCATCGCTCGAATCTGCTCGTCGAAGATTGCATCGTTCTCTCGGGCCTGCATGTGCTTGCGATTCAAGGCTTGGAGCAAGTCCAGTTGCTGCCGCTGTTCTACCTTGCCCAACAACGGATGTTTGATGTTGGATACCATTCGGTCGACGTCCAAATCGTTTGTGTCCACCGACGTCCCTTGATACTGCCCTGGAAGGAACGAATTCGACCAGAGCTGAGGGCCAACGACTGGTCGGCCCGGACTCAAGACTACGAACGATGGCAAGTTTTGGTTTTCACTCCCCAATCCATACGACATCCATGAACCCAAGCTAGGACGCACGGGCTGCAAGTGACCACAGTTCATCATGAGCAATCCAGGTTCATGATTCGGGACATCCGTATGCATCGATCGAATGACGCACAAATCATCCGCGTGACGCGACATGTTAGGCAAGAGCTCGCTCATGACCATGCCCGACTCTCCATATTGTTGGAAACGAAACGGCGAAGCCATGTAGCCCGAACCTTTCGATTCCCTGTACAGTTTTCCAGAGGGTTGCTCCCCTTCGTGCTTTGCGAGCATCGGCTTCGGATCAAACGTGTCGACGTGCGACGGAGCACCGTTCATGAACAAAAAAACCACTCGTTTCGCGCGTGCCGGGAAATGCGGAATGCCAATCGGTGACGAACTTTCAGATGAACCGTTGGCGAAACTCGAATTGGCCATGGCTCCCATCCATCCCAACGCACCAAAGCCTGCTCCACAGCTATGCAGCATCTGTCGACGAGAAAAGTTAGTTGGATCCATATTTTTTCAGTCCACTATCAGGAGTTCGTTCGATGCCAGTAAGGCCTGCAAGTATTTCGTCCACTGACGCTTTCCGTCGCTACTTTCCTTCAGGAAATCCAGTCCTAAATGGAGCTCCTCGCGGTCTGGGTTTCGCGAATAAATGGATGCATATGCGCTGCGTATGCGATCCTCGTTCGTTGAAACATCCAGATGGATCAGCCGGTCCGCAAGCTGTTCGGCTTGTTTCAGCATGAAGTCACTGTTCATAGCAAAGAGTTTTTGGAGAGGAGTCGTCGTCAACGACCTGCGCTCACTGTGCGTATTTGGATCCGGAAAGTCGAATAGTACTAGTAAGGGGTCCAACTGGAAGCGACTGATCGAGCTATATAAGGTACGACGCACATCGGTCGCTTTGCTTGCTTGAATCGATCCTTTGGCAAACGAATAGTCGATGGCACCAGAAGCCACCAATAGGCTGTCCCGCCAAGCCTCCACGCTTAGACGCCGACGGTTGGCTCGCCAAAGCCACTGATTTGCTACATCGCTTTCTTGCTTTTCATAGTCGATCGCACTCGATTGCTGATAGGTGGCTGACAACACAATCTCGCGGTGCAACCACTTGAGCGACCAACCATTTTGCATAAAACGTACCGAAAGATCGTCCAACAATTCAGGATGGCTAGGTCGATCGCCCAACTTGCCGAAGTTGCTTGGGGTGCCGACGAGAGGCTTTCCAAAGTACTGTCCCCAAACGCGATTGACGATCACGCGGGCCGTCAGCGGGTTGTTGGGCGAACCGATCGCATCGGCTAGCTCCAATCGCCCACTTCCCTTTTTGAAGACAACTTTCTCGCCACCGGTTAGGACACGAGGGAAGCCGCGTTCTACCAACGCCCCTTCGTTTTCGACATTTCCGCGGATCATCACCTTGATGTCTCGCGGTTTTTGATCGCGGATGACGTGCATGGATTGTTCAGGGTCCTTGGCATGACCATCTTTGGCTTCCACCGAATCGTCGAGAGGCATATTGAGCATCTCTGTCCCGGCAAAAACGCCAGCCAACGCGTAATAGTCCTCGGTTGGAAACGGATCGTATTTGTGGTCATGGCATCGAGCACACGCGATGGTGACACCGAGCAAGCCACGTGTGACTGTGTCCACTCGATCTTCCCATTCCTCTGCCATCACATCCGGTGCGTTGCGGCGATAGTACTTTGGACCGAGCCCGATAAACCCCAACGCGACCCAATTCTCACGATCCTCCGGAGACATCAAATCCGCAGCCAATTGCAGACGAACAAACTGATCGTACGGGGTGTCGAGGTTGAACGCGCGAACGACCCAGTTGCGATAGAGGTACGCGTTCGGAAAAAAGAGGGATTTGTCGTCACCAACAATGTGAGCTTGGTCTTCGGCATATCGAGCTACATCCAACCACACGCGAGCCCATCGTTCTCCGAATCGAACGGATGCTAGGAGTTGATCCACTCGATCTTGAAAGGCGGTTGGCGATTCGTCTTGGACGAAGGATTGCACTTCCTGTTCGGATGGCGGTAGGCCGATCAAATCAAGATAAGCTCGCCGAAGCAGAGTACGCCGGTCCGCGGCTTCGTTTGGAAAGAGCCCTTCGGATTCGAGTTTCGCCAAAATGAACGCGTCGACAGGACGTTGGATCCATTGAGTCGATTCGACGTTCGGCAAGGCAACCCGTTTTGGTGGTTGAAAGGACCAAAAGGCAGAGGCCGTTTTCCAATCGATCTCCGACTTGGCTGCCAGTGCTGGAACGGACTCTGCATTGCGTGGATCGATGGCTCCGTCGGCGACCCACTTTTCAAAGTCCGCAATAACATTTTCGCCGAGTTTTCCCTTGGGCGGCATCTCAACCGACTCGTACTTCATGGCCGAGACGACGGAACCTAATTCAAGATCACCCGGAACGACTCCAGGCCCGCTTTCGCCGCCACTGCGTAAGGCTTCTCGCGTATCGAGACGCAGCCCACCCTTGATAGCCTTGGCCGACGCGGAATGGCATTCGTAGCAATGCTCGACCAAAACTGGACGGATTCTCTTTTCAAAGAACTCCGCGTTATCGATCTCGTCGGCCTTAAGCTGCAAAACGAAAAGGCCGCTCAGAATCAACAGGAAAAAAGTGAAAGGCAATGTGAAGCGGATCATTGCGTCCTTTTTTGCCAAAAGAGAAGGCGGAGGGGGGGGATAGGCAGGAGACTTAATTGTACCCTTTCGCTGGCCACGTTTCAATTGGTGTGGCACGCTCTGAGACTGTGATTATATAGTACCAATCACACTCCGTGTGATTTCCGCGGTTAAAAACCTGTGATTTCTGAGGCAACATCACACGGAGTGTGATGGGTACTTTCTTCGGATTCAAAAAATCACAGCCTCTCTGAGGTACGAAGGGCGTGGCAGTCGCTAGCAACTGTGGCTTTAGCTTATTGCGCCAACGCTCAGGTGAAAACTATTTCAAATCGATGTCCAGAGTTGAAGTGCCAGAAGTTGGTATTTCGATTTCAAGCCCTGATGTTTTTGAGTCCTCATAACTCTTGGGCACCTTAATTTTTGGACTTATGGTCTTAAAGACTTCACGCCCCGGTTCGCCTTCGACTACTTCGGAAATAAAAACTACAGCTACTTTATGCTTGCCTGTTGCGGCGCCATCACCCGGGAGATTTGTTCCTAATACAAACTTACCTTCCGCATCCGAAATCGCTGTAGCAGACTGCCGCTCTCCGGAAGGTTCAAATGTTAGCTTGTAACCCTCGAGTGGCTGGCCTTGGAATTTCAAAACACCACTCGCTGGCACGACTTTTTCCATTTTCGCACCATTGCCACAACCAGAACCTGCTATCGAACATGTTGCCAAAATGAAAGTCAGAACGAACCGATTCATCAACTACTCCTTAAGAATTCGTAACAAAAAAGAGCGACTTTCGAATGAAAGTCGCCCCTCAGATACCGTTGTTTGACCAAAACTAATTGTCGATCGTGAGCACTTCTCCACCATTGATAGTGCCAAGGGCGAGCCAGGCGGCGGCGTCCACGGAGTTCGAATAAAAGGAAACGGATCCATCGCCACGAACCACATTCACACCACCGGTGTGATAACTTCTGGACGCTAGGTGTCCGTTCGCTGTGCCTGAGCAGTCGCGGAATTGCGAATTCGGAGGCAGTGTATGGTTATAAAAGGTTGCTACCGTCAAACCACGGTAATACTGAAGTCCGCGATACTGCCATGCCCGCGTTGCAGGATTATCGCACTCGCTGATCGGGTAGGTAGCCAACGTCGCAGCTGTCCAGGTCGCGTCCGCTTTGTCAGTAGCGACGGCTGAATAATTTGGGTTAGTGCGGGGCAAGGTTACGAATGAGGAAGCCGACCCGCCAGGATGCGGGCCACGCTTAATTTCTGCAAAAAACGCCGTGTTCGATAATCCATCTGTCACGTCGGCGAATCGAGTCTTTGAGTTTCTAAAGAATGGTCCGGTCAAGTTCGAATAGCTGGCGTTCCCACCCATATTCTGCATGTAGTCGGCGTGCCCTGCCCACGAAAAACCAATCTTTTCTGGTGACGATGGACAAATGTAATAAGGAATCGTCTGCCTAATTGCGGCACTGTTTAACGCGCTTCCATTCAAGCTCACATTGAAATTGAACAGGTTAAATGAATTGCTTGCTTCCAAATAAGGCAGCAACACGGTGTGCGGCGTAGCATCATTTACCACGAAACTCCCGGACGGGAGTCGCTTAATAGCAGATTCGTAATTATGGATCGCCAACCCGATTTGCTTGAGATTATTCGTGCACTGCATGCGTCGAGCGGCTTCGCGAGCGGCTTGAACTGCCGGTAGCAAGAGTCCGACTAAAATCCCAATGATCGCAATGACCACCAATAACTCAACCAAGGTAAATCCAGACTTTTTCCGTAGCATACTCATGTACTCCAAACAGATGAATAAAAATGCGATTCCACGTCCCAAGACGCACTAACTAACGATAGCAGTTCCATTAGAAAAAACACGGGAATAACTTTTTGGAGTTTGAAAGTGTTGCATGCTACCTCTAGGCGCGGTAAGGGCACGGCTGTGTAGATAAAGGCCACAGAACGCACTTTTAAGAGCCGGAAAGCATCCCGGCATTCCTTGCAAGATCAAATTATAGTTAAATATTCAATAAATTTTTGATTTGCCGCGTTAGGCTATTGCAGTCCGCTACGATTTCGCAGCGGCTTTCTTGGGTTGTCTTGGCGTCTGCATCCTGTCGAGCTGCTTCTCATGGATTTCGTTGGCCGCGCCCGTTGGTGGAATTTCGAAGCCTGCGGTCCACAGCACGCCGTTGACCACCAACTGCCGCATTCCAGGTAGCGACCAAGCTGAATGTGCATCCAAGCCTGTGAAGGAAAAAGAGCGACCGCCGGTCGGACGTTCGTAGGACCATGCCACGATGTCTTTGTCCAGACCAGCGCGACTCCCAGCATACTCTTTGCCAGACCAAACCAATGGTGTTAACCCTTTCATGGCATCGACGAATTGAATCCCATTAAGCCAACCATCGTTGATCTTCCAAGGTGCCACGCCTCGCGTAATCGCATGTTTCGGGAAATCGACATGATTGCTATCCCAATGACCACGCCCCGACGCGGTTTTAACGTAAATGCCACCCAGCCAACTCTTGGCTTGATCCGCGAACGATTCGGGAAAGTCGACTGCCTGATGTATCATCACAATACCAACACCCGAGTCTACTAACGATTGAAGTTTGGCGACTCGCGATGGCGTTTCGAGAAACGCTTGCTTGCCTCCACCATCGGTGTAGAAGACGATTGTCTTGGCATTCGCAAAGACACGATCCTCTTCGGGCCATCCGTCTCGCACTTGGACAATTTCCACGTTGCTGGTCTGCCTAAGCAAAGCTTCCAGGCAGGCGCACCCCGCCAAATAGTCGTGATGGCCGACAACATCCACCATGGCTGTCTCGCCTGCAACAAGCACAATTCTTTGTTTGCTGTCGGGCGATTCCGATTGCGCCGGAAGTGAACCAGCCAGGATTAACGACAAGGCTACAAACGACAAAACTAGAAACATCGGCGAGCGAAGCCACACATTGCTTTTTTTGGTATCAAGACCAGTCATAGTTTTTCTGCTTGCGAAAGCCGCGGACGTGGAGAGTGCCGTTTGAGTGAATATCAAGAAGCGTGTAGCTGTTGTTGGTAACGCCCGATCCTTCGACCATTGCAACAAGGGTGCAATAGTGGATATGTTCGATTTCGGTGTATGCGTTTTGGTGGCTATGGCCTTGGAATACCGCAAGGACCTTTTTTGAACCTTCGAGAACACTGCGAACTTCGGCGGCATTTTTCACGCAATGGGAACTGTTGCCGTCCAGTCTCTGATGAGCCAAAACGATAACTTTGCCCTCCGCTTTCTTGAGATCTTGGCGTAGCCAATCGATTTCGGATTCCGGGATATTGGCATCATCCCAGGCTGAGTTCTTGCGACCGTAAGGCTTGCCGTCTTTGCGAAAGCATGCGTCAAGTACGACGAAGTGCACCCCTTTGCGATCAAAGGAATAGAAGGATTCCTTTTGCCCAACGTGGCCTAGAAACTCTTCCTTGGTAAGCATATCAACACAATGGTTGCCGAGGACATAGTGTCTGTCTTGTGCGATGGCGGCAAACGGCTCGTTGATCTTTGCGAGGTAACCGAGTTCCACTTCTGGCGAATCGGCGGCATCGATCAAATCCCCGAGCTCGACGAGGAAATCGGGCTTATCGGTAGCGAACTGAGTCGCGGCCTCTGCAAGCTTGGGAAGTGTTTCGCGATAGTGGCGAGTACCGGCAGGATCCTTGTCGGCGTAGTGCATATCGGTCACCAAGGCAACGCGAAGCGTGGGTGGTTTATCGTCTGCCCAAAGCAAATTCGATCGCGAAAACGCAGACGCGCTCAGCACCAACGAGCTTCCCCTAAGAAACGCCCGGCGGTGCCATAAGTTGAAATTGTTATGAACTCGTCCCATGCTACTGCAACCCCATTTCAAGCTCGAACTCCAATCCTCCATTCCTCCCCTACTCCATTCCTCCACAACTCCCCTCCTCCCCGCCCTTACTTCTTCGCAAACTCATGCAGCAATCGTCCTGGGCTGCCCATGATGTTGTAGCCCGCATCGACGTGCAAGATTTCGCCGGTAATGCCGCCGCTGTAGGGGCTCATCAAGTAGGCACCGGAGCGACCTACTTCTTCATGCGTGACGCAACGCCCAAGCGGTGCCACGTATCCGTAGTACTCTTGCATTTCGCCGACGCCGGCCGCGACGCCAGCTAAGGTTTTGAGTGGTCCAGCGCTGACAGCGTTGACTCGAATGTTTTTTGGGCCCATGTCGTAGGCCAGGTATCGCACCGTTGCGTCCAAAGCCGCTTTGCAGATCCCCATCACATTGTACCCGGGGACGCATTTTTCGCCTCCAAAATAGGTCATGGCCAGCACCGAGGCTTCTGGATTGAGAATCGGTCGTGCGGCGTTGGTGACCGAGATGAGACTGTAAACACTGACGTCCATCGCCAGTTTGAAGCCCGCTCGGCTGGTTTCGACGGTATCTCTTGACAAGTCATCGCGGTCGGCAAACGCTATCGAGTGCAAAAGGAAGTCGATATTCCCCATTTTTTCGCCGGCCATTTTCATGAAGGCATCGACTTGTGTGTCATCCTGCACGTCGAGTGGCTCGAGAAAGGCCGTTTGGCTTGGGTATGCAACCGTGCATTTTGAAACCCGCATCCGGTTTTTCTTTTTTTCATCCTCGGGTTTGTCGGGCAAATGGGAAAAACCGCAGACCCCGCCGTGTTCCATGATCTCGCGAGCGATTGCCCAAGCGATTGAGCGATCATTTGCAACCCCGAGGATCAATCCCTTCTTGCCTTCGAATAACTTCATTGCGACAAACCTTAGACATTGAATACATGAATGACAACTTTTCTAACCGCGTAGCCTACCCGCCGATGGTGACCATCGACAAGCCCCGCTCGAAAGACAGAGACAGTGAAACGCGGCCATTTTTGAGCTATCATGCTATGCCCCTGCTCGTTGCTCCTTCGTTTTCAGGTTATTATTGAGCTTAGGGGCTGAGAACGTTCGTTCCGAATGCCCCGTTTCCCTCGTAAAGCCAAGCTAAATATGCCAGAGGATTCGTCTGAAAAACAGCGTCCACAGTATCGTCGCGTGATCTTGAAGCTGAGCGGCGAGAGCTTGGCTCACTCGGGAGAGCGAGGGATCAGCATGGATGAGGTGACCGCGATCGCCAAGCAGATAAAACAGGCCCATGCCCTCGGATGCCAGATTGCCGTGGTGGTCGGCGGCGGCAATATTTTGAGAGGAGCCCAGTTCAAGGGCTCGAGCGGCGAGATGATCCAGGAAGCAACGGCTCACTACATGGGGATGCTTGCCACGGTCATCAACGCGCTTGCTATGCAAGATGCCCTGGAGAATATCGGATGCACAACGCGCGTCATGTCTGCGATTAAGATGGATGGAGTGGCCGAACCCTTCATCCGTCGCCGAGCGATACGCCACTTAGAGAAGGGGCGAATCGTCATTTTGGCGGCTGGAACGGGCGCGCCGTTCGTGACGACCGATACCGCAGCAGCCAATCGCGGACTTGAGCTGGATGCCGATATTGTTCTCAAAGCAACTCGCGTGGATGGTGTTTACAGCGAAGACCCCGAAAAGAACCCACATGCCACCCTCTATCGCGAACTCGATTACGACACCGTCATCGAGCGAAATCTCAAAGTAATGGATTCCACCGCGATTGCGCAATGTAGGACCCATCAACTGCCTATCTTAATTTTCAATTTCAAGAAGGAAGGCAACATCGTTAAGGCCGTGAGCGGCCAAAAAGTCGGGACACGTATCAGTCCACGCACCGCTTCGGGCGAACGTATTCTAGTGAACGCAAATTGATTCACACTACTTGAATTCCCACCCACCTACCATTCTCTTTTCCCATTTAGGAGTATTGCAATATGAGTGTCGAAGACATCTTGATGGACACTGAAGACCGCATGGACAAAGCTCTTGGCGTGCTCAAAAACAATTTGGCAGGAATCCGCACTGGGCGAGCAACACCAGGGTTACTCGACTCGGTAAAAGTAACGATCTACGGTTCGCAAACGCCGCTCAAGCAACTGGCTAGTGTCGGAGCTCCCGAGCCTCAACAGTTGGTGATTCGCCCTTTCGACTCGAGCACCATCAAGGAGATCGAGAAAGCGATTGTTGCGAGTGAGCTAGGGCTCAACCCTCAAAGCGATGGCCGAATCATTCGTATTAATATTCCCCCGTTGAGTACCGACGTTCGCAAGAAACTGGTCGCGCGCATTAAGGACCTCTCGGAAGAGAGCCGCGTTTCGATTCGGAATGTTCGACGCGATTCGAACAAAGCCGTCGATACGGCTGAAAAAGATAAGACAATCAGCGAAGACGACCGAGACAGGGCAAAGGAGTCGATTCAGGAACTTACGAAGAAGTTCGAAAACTCCGTTACCGATTTAGCTCGGAGTCGTGAAACCGACGTCATGGACGAGTAAGCTGCCGGGGGATCGCCGCGAAGCGGCCCACCCCAGGGGTTCTATCCCGATAGGGATTACAGCAAGTAGCCGGGGGTCGCCGCGAAGCGGCGCACCCCCGGAGAACAAAAGGACTAGCAAATGACCCTGAAGGGGTCAAAGATCCTTTGATTCCTTCAGGATCGGAACAAACCTTTGCCGGTAGTGTCGCTCTAAATATTGTTACTGAAGATCGAAGGCGAAGTCATGATCGCGTGCGCGGGTGAGAAACGACCGACTGAATTCACGAGCAAAGCTGGCAGCGGTCATGTCGGTCACCGGGTCACCGGGGCATCGCCGAGTTCCTTCTCGCTCAGGGTGCGAGGATCGACATTTTCGCGGCGGCCATGTTGGGATTCACGAACGTCGTCAAGGCGTTCGTGGACGCGCAGCCGGGCATCCAGCGCACGCTCGGGCCGCACGGCATTCCACTCCTGGCGCACGCCGGGGCGGGGGGCAAGCAGGTGGCCGACACCGCCGAGTACTGTCGAGCCTCGGCGATGCGGGTGCGGGGTTGAAGGTCACACCCTTGGCGGAGGAGAACAAGCAGAAGTACCTGGGCGAGTTCGTTTCCAAACAACCCGGCCTCAAGTTGGTGTGCCGGCTCAACAAGGCGGACCGACTGGTCGTCGATCTTCAGGCGGGCGAAAACCATTCAAACGGTCGCATCATCCATTACCTCGGGGACGACGAATTCTTCCCGGCCGGCGTTCCGAGTGTCCGCATTCGGTTCGCCCTCAATCGGGACAAAGCGAACTCGGTGACGATTCGCGGAAGTGTTCCCGAGGTGACACTGGAACGCACCGGAGGCTGAGCCGTCCGCGGGTGTGATCGCCCTAGCTGGTCGCGTGGTGCACCGAATCGCCGCCATTGTACATACAGTCAATGCCGACAATTAACTGCTTTGATGAAGACGCGTCGCGTCAAAATCATCGGAGGTTTGGTCGGTCGCAGCGATCAAAGTTAGCGATGCGATTGCAGGTAGCCCAACCCAGCCAACTCGGTCCAAGATAGTTGGCCGCATAAGTGCTTCGGCTGCCGTCTCAAACGTTGCAGAATGCTCAAGCCTAGAATCGGCATCTCGCATCAAAAAGTAGACGACCACAATCTCAAGTACGGCAAAAAGCCAAAATCCGATTGTCCAAAGCGAGCCCATCCGTGGTAGTTCAAACAGCGGCTCAAATACATAAGGGAACGACAACAGGGCCACGAATGAACCTATATTTGAGAGAGAATAAAGCCGATACGGAGACCGCCCAGGAAATGCCAAGCTGAACCAATACTGAATCAATGGTCCTGTTGTTGCCAAACAAAAATAGGGAAGTCCCACGCAACAAATCAGTAAGAAAAGAATATGCCGAACCGGATTCTCGTCTCCGGTAGGTTTGAAACCTTCGCCGGGAATCACATACAGCGATACGAAGGCTGCAGCAACAAGTAAGACGCTTTGCAGAAATGTCTGTTGCTTGACCGAAAGGTAGCGTGTAATCGCGTGGGAGTAGGCATAGCCTCCGAAGAGCACGCATTGGAAGAACAACATAGCCGTGGTCCAAACCGCTGGGCTACCTCCAAACCAAGGCAGTATAAGTTTGCTGATCAGCGGCTGAACCTGAAAGAGAAGGTACGCGCTGAGGAAAATCGTACTCGCCATGAACAGCAAATATAGTCGCTTGGAGGAACTCGCCTTTGCTTTAGAAGTCGCATAAGCGTCGGCAGTCATCGGTGACACGTTGAAATTTCCTTGCCAAGTTTGTTGAAAAAGACAAAACGGGTCAATACCCTGTCGCTTAGACCAATCGACGCGAGAACTTGGATCTGGCCGACGCCAAGAGATCTTTGCGAAATTTATGGCACAGCTTAGTATGGGATTTCATTCGCATTAGTACTCCTCTCCAAGATTTTTGGAAGGGGACCGACGAGGTCGTCCTAGGTTCGGATGTGATTTGTTTCATGGAGTGTGTTTCGTGCATGTGTCCTCGGGTCGAACTTAAGCGTGGAAAGACAAATGACATCTCTTTTTTGATACTATTCTGAATCGCCGTCAACCGTGCAAGTCGTTCGTTCATAAACTAGATGGCATTGTGAAAAACGCCGACGTTTAATAGATCGCGAACATCGCCGCATGACCAGCTCACTGGACCGCTAGTGCAATCGCGGAAAGCAAACAAACCGCTCCAATGAGCCGATTCACCAGCGCCGTTCTGGCTAGCCGGCCTTCATCGTTCTGAAAGTATCGCCCTACGCTCCACACGAGCAGCACGCTCAGGAGCCCGCGAATCGAATAAGTTACGTTGGCTTGGGCGGCGCGTCCATATACGACCAGACAGCCGATAAATAAGAGGCCTTGCAGAGAAATGAGTAATGCACCGGCCGAAAGCCAAGCCAATGCAGGTCGTGAGTGCGAACTGAGCGGCGAACGGAAACCGCGCAAACAGGTGAGCGAAAAAACGGCATTGATCCAAAACACACAGGGGAGCAATCGACCGATTCCCCAAGCTTGCCCCCATTTCGCCACGAGCAGATCGAACGTGCCGAAGCATGTAGCCGCCAACAAACCGGACGTAACGGCAATTGTGAAACTGCGAGAACTGCCGCTATTTCCACCCCGGTTCAACATGGTTACGCCGAAGAGCGAGAGCGCGACCGCAACCCAGAGTTGAACTGGAATCGCCTCACCCACCACGATTGGACTCATGATCGCCACTACCAACAGTTTAAGCCCCATCACCGGCACTGCAACTGAAACGTCGCCGCGGTGCAACGCAATGAACTGAGCCACCATTCCAGCGAAAAGGCAGATGGCAATCAGCGTAGGTTGGTACCATAACTCCATTCGCACAGGCGGACCGCCGACGAACCACAACCCTGAATAAATCGCCCCGGCGGCGATATTCACCACGAACGCCGTTTGCCAAACATCCACCCCCAGTTGATTCGCTCGTTTCACGGCCAGTGCGGCGAGCGCGAAAAGAAAGGCCGCAGCCGCAGGCAACACGATCACACCAACGGTTGGAGAAAGATAAAACACGTTGGTAATCGGGAGAGCGTAGTTCGGAGGATCAGCAAGAGAATTAATCGTTCAATGGTAACGTGGAAATGAAATTTTGTCGCCGGGCAGGTGGGCAAGAGGATGATGATGAAATTGTTCGCGTGAGGCTCAAGCTCGCGATGGTGAAACAAGCGTGCACGCCATGGAACTTCGCTCCCTGGACGGATATCGGAGCTACATGGACATTGAGCTCGCCCGGGCACTGGATCATTTCCGCAAGGCGGCTCCCGCCAACCGGGGAACAGCTCGCGGGTGGTTGCTAGATGGGTTCTCGCAAACTGCTTTCCTTGCATTGATCGCAGTTCGCTTGCTCGCTCATGACACGCCCTCCTGAGTGTGAATTATGTGCGCGATAGATGGATCCGATTCTCCGAACACCTACGGAATCAACAGCCTCGTCTTTCTACATTACAGCGACGTCAGATGAATCGAACAGCAACCCACGTTTAGTTTTCCAAAGTCTCTGTTTCCTCGGTTTCCTTCTGTTCGACTCACTTCTTTGAATTGCTCTGGGCAAGGATAATTTGAACAGGAGTCCACTGAGATAACGGAGGGTGGCGTCGCCAGGGACGCTTGGTCAAAGTCCGAAACCTTGTCGGAACAAGAGGAATTCAGTCGTCGAACCTGCGTTGCCCGCTCAGGACACGCCCTCCTGAGTGGGTTTTGACGAGTGCTATTTCTGAACTTCCGCCATCGGGGCTGACATCACTTCCACTTCGCGATTTTAATCTCCCGGTGCTGACCGTGTTGCTAACACTTTTCTTCAAAATGTCCTGGGAGTTTGCATGGAAGTTATTCCAGGGCGATCGCTTAATTGCTTCCAGGACAATGGTCCCACGCTAGGGTTCTACCGTTAGCGATTCAATGCTGCCGTTGGTTTTGAAGTCTTGGGTAAACCTAACCGACGCTTTTACTCTTACACTCTCATGGCCCATTACGGAAACCGTGGGGTCGGTCAGGTATCCGGAGCCGGCATTGATCAGTTTAAAGCCGGTTACTTTTCCGTCCGTCACGATCGCGGTCGCACACGCCGGAACGTGCTTCCAAACGTACCCTGGCCCAGGCGGATAGCGATACTGGTCGGAGACTTCGTCGAGCCGTTCGTTAGTAATGCCGTAGGGACCTAACGCATCCATCAAGACTTTTTTGTTGTCACGCGCCGC
>Ga0209181_10007948_pt1 | contig 14371 bp, 13 predicted proteins | sample MAT05_FD_187208 | JGI IMG/M metagenome (GOLD analysis project Ga0209181, IMG submission 187208) | Freshwater microbial communities from Lake Fryxell liftoff mats and glacier meltwater in Antarctica - MAT-05 (SPAdes) (version 2) | ecosystem: Environmental > Aquatic > Freshwater > Ice > Liftoff... | reverse complement strand
AAGCCCGCCGAGGAGGGCATCGGCGACGGCGTGATCGCGCGGCTCTGGAACGTGGCCAACACGCCCGCGACAAGCCAGCTGCGCCTGAGCGTGGGCATGCTTGGCGCGCAGCGCACCACCCACATCGAAACCGACCTTGAAACCCTGCCGCTAGCCGCCGACGGCAGCCTGGCCACACGCTTTGCCAAACAGCAACTGCAAAGCTTCAGGCTTCGGCTCCAGCCGGCACCTTGAGCCTGCGCCAAACACTCCAGGCCTGGCGCCGGCCGGGCATGGCGGACGTCGTGCCCACCCGGCTGACCTTCGCCTTCGATCTTCTCCATCGACCCACCGCTGCTGCGCTGAAGCAGGCCCTCATCGGTTTGATGGCCGGCCTGCCGCCGCAGATCCTGAAACGACTTCCTGTCGCTGCCATGAAGCAGCGCCGGCAGTGCGGTCACGGGCTGTGCGCGTGCTCGACGATCCAGTCCCGGATGCGCGCGCCTTGCGTCAGCGGGTCGGTGGTTTGGCGCTGCTCGGGCGCGATCAGCAACTGCTTGGGCGCGCTGATCACGTTGTAGGTGGTGCAGGTGGTGCAGGTGGACGTTGGCGGCGTCACCTCGTCATTGAAGCCGAAGAAGTAGTGGCCCGACACCTTCAGGCGGCGGGCGAAGTTGACGGTGTCGCAGTAGGCGCTGGTGGCCAGCTTGGGCTCGACCGGCGCGTCGCCGCGCTTGCCGTCGGCGTGCAGCTTGAACAGCCCCGGCCAGCCGCCGGCGTGGCCAAAGACGCAGCCCGAGACGTCGCTGTACGCCGGATAGCTGGCGGCCAGCGCGATGTTGCCGCTGTCGCCGCGCACGTCGGCACCGGACACGTTCAGCAGCGCCGGAAACGGCCCGTCCCCGCGTGGCACGGCCAGCACGCCCTAGAAGCGGCTGGGGCCGGCCCACCCGCCGACGTTGGCAAAGCTGAGGAGAAAGACCTCAACCTTGGGCGTCGACAGCCCGGGCGCCGGCTGCAGCCGCAGGTCGGGTGGCACACGCGCCAGCTCGGCTTGTTGCGCGGCCCAGAAGGCGTCGAAGTCAGCCGGCTCGGTCTGCGTCGGCAGCAGCTGCGCCGGCGCGAAGCCGACCGTGGCCATCGCGCTGTGCACGGTGCCGAGGATATTGGCCTGCACGCTGCAGCGCACGAAGCCGGGTAGCGCTGGCGCATATACCGTCAGCACCAGGCCCTCGGCAGGCACGACCGCCCGCTGCTCGGGCGCGTCCAGCATCTCGGGCCCGACCCGGTATCGCACCGCCACGCCGCCCGCAGGGTAGGGCGCAACAGCCACGCGGATGCGCAGGGTCGCTGTTGCACCGGCCGCATACATCCAGTCCGCACGGTCGGGTGTCACCGTCAGGACCGTGCCCGGTGCGACCTGCACCGGCAGCACCGTTGGCGGCGGCGGCGTCGACGAGGTGTCGGCCCATGCAGGCTGCAGGACAACAAGCACCAGGCCGAGCAGGGCCGACAGGACCACGTTCAACATCGGACTTCCTCATACGCCGGCAGCGCCAAAAACAGGGAACGCAAGGGTTTTTCGGTAACAACGGGTCGACTTACTGTCGCGCGTTAGTCCACAATTCCAAGCCAGTCCGCGACATCGTCGGCGCGGGTATTCACGGTGGCCCGATAGGCCGCGACGCGATCATCTGCTTGAGCAACAAAGGAAGTGCCATGGCCGGTTGGACCACACTCGAAGAACTCGTCAGCCGCGAGTTCCAGCAAGCGCTGGAAGAAGGCAAGAACCCCACCGCCGTGGCCGAACTGCGCCGCGGCTTCGACGGCCTGCACGACGCCGAGGCCCTCCGCGCGCTGCATGCGCAGTTGCTGGCGCTGCCAGTGGACCCCGCGTTCAACTTTGACGAGCCCAACGATCTGCAGGCGATCCGCGCGCTGCGCGACGGCCCGCTGCAGTTCACGCCGCCGCCGCTGGACGATGCGCTGTTCGACCGGCTATACGGCGCCTGGCTCGGCCGCTGCGGCGGCTGCGCGCTGGGCAAGCCGGTGGAACTGATCGGCCTGTGCCCGCCCGCGGCCACCCGCCAGCACACCTGGCGCGACATCAAGCGCTACCTCACCGCCATCGACCCCGCCGAATGGCCGATCCGCGACTTCATCCCCGTCGCATCGCCCGCCGCGGCCGAGATGACGCGCCTGATCGCGCCCAATTCAACGCGTGAGCACATCAGCCACATGGAGAGCGACGACGACATCCGCTACACCGTGCTGGGGCAACTGGTGCTGGCCGACAAGGGCGCCACCTTCCGCACCGAGGACGTGGCCGACAAGTGGCTGCAGAACCTGCCCTACACGTCGGTGTGCACCGCAGAGACGCAGGCCTACCGCAACCTGGTCGTGCGCTACGACACGCATGAAAGCACGCAGTGGTCGGTGGCCGGCAACAGCGTGGACTGGTCGTGGGTGGCCTCGCACCTGAACCCCTACCGCGAGTGGATCGGCGCGCAGATCCGCATCGACAGCTACGCCTACGCCGCACCCGGCGACCCGGCGCTGGCGGCAGACTTTGCGTGGCGCGACGCGCGCCTCAGCCACACCAAGAACGGCATCTACGGCGCGATGGCCTGCGCCGCGATGATCGCTGCGGCCTTTGCCAGTGACGATGTGCAGCAGGTCGTCGCGGCCGGGCTGGGCGAGATCCCGGCCACCTCGCGCGTGCATGGCGAGATGCTGCAAGTGGTGGCGTTGTGCGCCGAGCACGGCAACGACTGGGACGCGCATGAGGCGGTGTTCGACGGCATCTGCGCGCTGCTGGGGCACTACTCGGCCATCCACACCAACAACAACCTGGCGGTGATCGTGGCCAGCCTGTTGCTGAGCGGCGGCGACTACCACCGCGGCATCACCACGGCGGTGATGGCCGGCTTCGACACCGACTGCAACGGCGCCACCGTCGGCTCGATCCTGGGGGCGATGAACGGCGCATCCAAACTGCCGGCGCGTTGGACCGCGCGGTTCAACGACACCTTGAAGTCGGGCATCGTCGACTACCACCCGGTGGCCATCAGCGAATGCGCACGGCGCAGCATGGCGATCCTGCAGAAGATGCGGGCATGACGGCAACGCCCGTCAAGACCGCTGGCGCACGGACGCGGCCTTGCTGATCGGCAACGCCCGGCGCATCGTCGTCGTCGGCAGCGTCAACATCGACCTGATGCTGCGCTGCCCGCAGTGGCCCGCAGCGGCCGCCAGCCGGCTGCTCAGCCCTTGACAGCGCCCGACGCAATGCCGCGCACAAACCAGCGCCCGGACACCAGGTACACCAACAGCGGCACGGCCGAGGTCAGCAGCGTGGCCGCCATGTTGACGTTGTAGGCCTTCTCACCGAACGTGCTGTTGACGATGTTGTTGAGCTGCACCGTCATCGGCACCATGCCCGAGCCGCCGAAGATCAACCCCATCAGGTAGTCGTTCCACACGCCGGTGACCTGCATGATGGCGGCCACGATCAGCATGGGCGTGCTCATCGGCAGCATCACGCTCCAGAAGATGCGCCAGAAGCCACCGCCGTCGATGCGCGCTGCCTTGAACAACTCGTCGGGCAAGGACCCGTAGTAGTTGCGAAACAGCAGCGTCATGATCGGCATGCCGAAGATCGTGTGCACAACCACCAACGCCGGCAGCGACCCGAACAGCCCGACGCCGGCCAGCATGCGCACCAGCGGCACCAGCACCACCTGCGCCGGCACGAAGACGCCGATCATCAGGATCGCGAACAAGGCATTGCCATAGCGCGGCCGCCACAGCGACAAGGCGTAGCCATTGACCGCACCGACTGCGATCGAGGCCACCACGCTGGGCACGACGATCAGGACCGAATTCCAGAAACCGACGCTGACGCCGCGGCATTCCAGGCCCGTGCAGGCGCTGGACCATGCCTGCACCCAGGCGTCGAAGGTCGGCCGCCACGGCAGCGCGAAGATCGAGCTGCTGCGGATCTCGTCCATCGTCTTGAACGAAGTCACCAGCATCACGTACAGCGGCAGCAGGAAGAAAGCTGCGGCCACGCAGAGAAAGGCATAAACGCCGACGCGCGCGGGTGTGAAGCGACGCCGGCGCGGCCGGCCGTGTGGGGCGGTGGGGGCCGCGGGGCGGGACGGCGGCAGCGTCGCCAGGATGCTGGACGCGGCGGTCATGCGCCGTGCCCCGACTTGGCGGCCTGGTGCTTGCGCAGGTAGTGGTAAGGCACCAGCAGGGCCACTGCCGTCACCAGCAGCACGGTGGACGCTGCCGCAGCCTGGCCCAGGTTCGACCGCGAACCGATGTTTTCCATGATGAAGCGCGCTGGCACCTCGCTGGCCAGGCCGGGCCCGCCGCGGGTCATCGCCACCACCACGTCGTAGACCTTGATGCTGCCGATCAGCTGCAAGGTCAGCGCCGTGGCCACGGTGCCGCTGAGCATCGGCAGCACGATGCTGAAGTAGGTGCGCCAGACCGGGATGCCGTCCAGCCGCGCGGCCTTCCAGACCTCTTCATCGACACCGCGCAGCCCCGCCAGCAGCAGCGCCATCATGAAGCCCGAGCCGTTCCACACACCGGCCAGCACCACGCAGTACATGACCTTGTCCTCGGACACGATCCAGTCCAGCGTAAAGCTCTGCCAGCCCCAGTCGCGCACTGCGGCCTGCAGGCCCATCTCGGGGTTCAGCACCCACTGCCACACCAGTCCGGTGACCACCATCGACAGTGCGAAGGGGTACAGGAAGATGCTGCGAAACAGGCTTTCGGCACGGATCTTCTGGTCGATGAAAACCGCCAGCAGGAAGCCGACCAAGGTGCACAGCAGGATCGAGAACACCGCGAAGAACAGCAGGTTGTCGATGGCGATCGACCAGCGCTCGCTGGCAAACAGCCGCTCGTATTGCGCCAGGCCGACGAAGCGGCTGCTCGGGAACATGCGCGAGCCGGTGAACGACAGGGCCACCGTCCACACGGTGCTGGCCAGATAGGCCAGCAGCGCGGTCAGCGCCAATGGCAACAAGGCCACGTGCAGCCACACGTTGACACGGCGCGGCGGACGGGCGCGCGGCGCGGCTGGCCGCACAGCGACAGGCAAGGGTTGGGCATTCGGCATCGTCACATCCTCAGTGAAGCGGCCAACGCGCGCGCCGCGCGGTCGACGGTTTGTCGGGTGTTCCAGAACTCGGTGATGGCATCGCCGATGGCGGCATTTTTTTCCGGGGCCACCATCTGCTCGACCGACGGCACGTGGCGCGACGGGTCGCGCAGCCCCGCCAGGCCCAGCGCGGTGCACAGGTCGACCTCGCCCATGTCGACGTCGGCGCGCACCGGAACCGACCCCTTCTTGCGGTTGAAAGCCACCTGCGCCTCCTTGGACATGATGACCTTGGCGAACAGCTGTTGCGCCCGCACGACCTGTGGGTCGGGGGACTTCGGGAACACAAACACGTCGCCGTCGATGACGAAGGGCGCCTTCGGGCCGAAGCCGGCAAAGCAGCCGTAGTCCCGCCCGGCCACCTTGCGTGCAGCCTCGAACTCGGCCTTCACGAAATCGCCCATCACCTGGAAGCCGGCCTTGTCGGCGATGATCAGGGCCGAGGCGACATTCCAGTCGCGGTTGGGTGAGCCGCGATCGACATAGTTCTTCAGGCGCTTGAAGTCCGCCAGGACTTTCTTGAACTCTGGCGTCAGCGCCACCGCGCCGTCGGCACTGGTGTAGAAGCGCCGGTACAGGTCCTGGCCGCCGGCGGCATGCAGCACCGCGTTGAACAGCATCAACTCCTGCCAGCCCTGCCCGCCCAGCGACAGCGCGATCGCGCCGCTGGCTTTGACTTTGTCGAGCGCGACAAAAAACTCGTCCATGTTCGCCGGCTCGGCGGTCACGCCGGCCTTGGCCAGCACGGCCTTGGAGTACCAGAACCAGTTGGTGTTGTGGATGTTGACCGGCACCGCCCAGTAGTGACCGCCGACCTTGACGAAATTGCGCAGCGGCTCGGGCAGCAGCCGGTCCCAGCCTTGCGGCACCGCCACTGCATCGATGGTGTTGAGCAGGCCTTCTTCGATGATCTCGTGGAACTGCAGCGAGGCGTTGAACTGCGTCACTGTTGGCGGCTTGCCGCCGGCCATGCGGGTGAGTGCGAGATTGCGCGCGTTGTCCCCGCCGGCGATGGCCGTGTCCACCCAGGTGCCGCCGGCTTTTCGATAGGCCGCGGCCAGCTCGTTGACGGCGGCCGACTCACCCTTCGATGTCCACCAATGGATGACCTCGGCGGTCTGCGCTGCGGCCGTCCCGGCAATCGTCAGCCAGCCGGCCAGCACAAGCACCAGCGCCGCCACTGCATGGGCTGTGGCAATGCGCGGGCGGGGTCGGTGGCTGGACATTGCATTGAACCTTTGGTCGATTTTTGAAGGCAGACGACCCGGTGCCCTGCCTTTGGGGCCGTACTGGGTGCGTCCACCGCGGCAGGCACCACGCGCCGGTGATCTGGCTTGTATCAGTGCTGGGGCCTTTCGCTCAGTTCAGGGAACTGACGCGCGTTAGTTACTATACGAGATTTCTGACCGTGGCAACACTCGGTGCTAACGCTTAGCGGCCTTTCGGCTTTCTGGCCAACCGGACAGCGCGCAAAGGTGGACGGTGCGCGCTCCAGTACGAGGCAGCGGCCCATTCGCCGCCCACACACTACGGCATGGCGAAGCCAACGCGGACCGCAGCGCAAGTGATACGCGTTTTCCCGGCCCTCGAACAAGGGGGAGGCGGCCAGGGATGACCCTGAGGCGATCCTGACCAGAGTTCTGGATAATCAGTAACTAACGCGGGTTAGTGACCCGCGTCACTTAAATCGCCAGTCATGAAGCCGCGCTGGGCCGGTTGCCCCGCAATCCAAATCGGAAGAACACACCCGTGAACCTCAAGCATTTGCACAATTTGCCGGCCAAACGTGCCGCCGTCGCAGGCCTCGCGCTGCTCAGCAGCCTGGGCACCGCCCAGGCTGCCGGCGAGCCCTACAACCTGGCCGCCAGCTCCTACCCCAGCTCGACGCAGGCTGCCCTCAGCTGGTCCAGTGACGCGTTGGCGCCGAATGCGGTGTTCCGGGTCGAGCGCCGCACGGTGGGGTCGCGCGCCTGGTACGCAGTGTCGGGCGACCTCGCCAGCACGGTGCGCAGCTACATCGACAGCGGCCTGCGCAATGCCAGCGCTTACGAGTACCGGGTGAGTTCATTGATTCCGGGCTCAACGGCCTTGACCTCGCCAGTCAGCCTGCTCAGCACACCGGCCGCCGGTTTGACGCAGCCCGGGTACGACGCCGCCGCCGCACCGCGCCAGGTCGACGCGCAGGCGGTCAGCAGCACCGAGATCATCGTCACTTGGGCCGACCAAACGCCCGATGAGACCCTCTTCAAGGTCGAGCGTCGCCAAGGCAACGGCATCTGGAGCGCCGTGGCCGCGCTGCCCGCCGACTCAACGCTCTACAAGGACTCGGGCTTGAACCCGGCGAGCAGCTACGAGTACCGCGTGGTGGCCGAGCGCAACGGCCAGCTGCCTGCAACGTCTGTGTCCAAGTTTGCAGCCACGCCCGCGGCTGGCAGCACCACCCTGCGCTACGTCGATGGCAGCGTCTGCAACACCGGCACCAACAACGGCTCCCTGACCAACCCGTGGAAGAGCATTCAGCTCGCAGCCTGGGCACTGACGGCCGGCCAGACGGTGCTGGTGCGCAACCGCGCGGACTGCGCCACGCCCACGGTCTACAAGACCACTCCGAATGCCGTCACTGGCAAGCACGGCTTCGCTGTCGTGGACATCTCCAACGATGCCAACAGCAGCCAATTCGCCACCGGCGGCGTGAGGTCGGGCACGGCCGCGGCCTGGATCACCTACCGCAACTATCCCGGCGAGCGGCCCAAGCTGCGCACCGCGCGCGGCGGCCTCACATCGGGCGGCTACAGCACGTCCGACGCCGGCAACTACAACGGCTTCTCGGTGCGCAACGTCTCCTACATCGTGATCGACGGTTTCGAGATCGAAGGCCATCTGAATGATGTGACCTTGGCCGAGGCGACGGCGCTGAACGCCAAGCTCAAGGCGGACTTCCTCAACCCGCCGGTGGCACCGGCCGTGAAGACGCCCATCACGCCGGTGGTCGATGCCAACGGCATCGCGGTGGGCACCGGCGTCTCGGCTGCACAAACCAACCGGATTCCGCACCACATCATCGTGCGCAACAACGTGGTCTACAACATGCCCGGCGCGGGCGTCGGCGGCTCGTACGCCGACTGGCTGACGTTCGAGAACAACCGCGTCAGCAACAGCGCCTGGTATACGCCGTATGGCAGTTCGCCCATGGGCACGCTGATGGCCAAGGACGTCGACACCAACACCAGCGACTACAAGATCGTCTTCCGCGGCAACCACATCTCGGACTCGGGCAATCTCTTCCCCTGCAACTGCTACAGCTACATCCAGCCGACCGACGGCAACGGCCTCATCCTGGACCTATTCCGCTCGACGAGCGGCGGCCTGGCCGCCTACAGCGGCCGCAGCTTGATCATCAACAACGTCATCACCAACAACGGCGGACGTGGCATCCACATCTTCAAGTCGCAGAATGCGGACATCGCGTTCAACACTTTGGTGCGCAACAACACCATCGCAGTCACCGGCGACGGTGAGCTCTCGTCACAGAACTCGCGCAATGTGCGGGCCTACAACAACATCGTGGTGGCCCGTACCGACCGTCCCACCCATGTGATCTCGTTCGCGGATGCCGCCGTGAAGATCGCCGAGGGCGCGTCGATCGACTTCGACAACAACATCATCTTCGGTGGCAACCCGTTGGCCTCGCAGGTGCAGGTGACGGACACCCGCGGTGCGCTCGGTGCCAACAACCGGCTCAACCTGGATCCGAAGTTCCTTGCCACCACCGGTGTCAATGCCTTCAAGCTGCAGGCCAACAGCCCGGCGGTGGACACGTCTGCTGCCATCACCTGGCCCGGCTTCACCCTGCCGGCCACCGACGGCCAGTTGGCCCCGCGTGTGCGCGGCGTCAAGCCCGACGTCGGCGCCCTCGAAGCGTTCTGAGCCTTTTCCACGACGAGCGCTCTGCGACTGATCCTGCTCGATCTACCGACAGCCGCAGAGCCCCCCGATCGCCTCGCGCGACCCGCCCCCAAACCGGAACCTTCATCATGAAGACGACTTTGAACAAACTTGCGCAGGCCCTGGCACTCGCCGGCGCCCTGCTCACCACGGCGCTGAGCGCCCACGCCAGTGTCATCAGCTACACCGACTTCACCGCCTTCCAGGCCGCCCTTGCAGGCAACGGCAGCGACAACTATGACGACCTGGTCGCCGGCGGCCCACTGAGCGGAGCGCTCAGCCGGATGGCCGGCAGCTTTGACTACCAGGTCGCCGCCGTACCCAGCGCCTTGAACGCCGGCCAACTGGGCGACAGTGACTTCTACCCGGTTGCCCCCGGTGGCACCACGGCACTTAGCACCAACTTCGCCGACAGCACGCTGCATTTCACAGGCTTTGCCAGCACGGTGCGCGGCCTGGGCGGCCGCTTCTTCAGCACCGACGTGGATGGCGCCCTGGTCGCTTCAACCCAACTGCTGCTGCTCAGCCTCACGGAGGCCGACGGCACGGTTACGCAGGAAAGCGTAAATACGGGCCTGAGCGGCTTCTACGGCTTCATTTCCACCGGCAGCCTGCTGGCGTTCTCCGTGCAGAACACAAACGGCAACTGGGCCTCGGTGGACGACTTCAGCGTCGGCGCCGCGGCCAATGCGGTGCCCGAACCGGCCAGCCTGGGACTGGCGCTCTGCGGGCTGATGTTGGCAACCTCGTTCCGCAGGCGCCGCGGCCGTTGAATCAGGTACGCGGCAAGCACTTCGTGGTCGACAGTCGCCGAGGGCCTGCGCGATGATGTCGGTGACACTGGCGCGAGACCTGTGACATGAAGATTACCGACATCCGCTGCCACCTGATGCAGGCCGGCCCGCCGCCTCACACCGGCTGGTCGGCCACGGGCACATCGGCACTGGCCGGCAGCCGCAACTGGCTGTTCGTCACCGTGCACACCGATGCCGGCCTGGTCGGCACCGGTGAAGGCTCGGGCTGGCCCCGCGTGGTGGCCGGCGCGGTCGATGACCTGCGCCACCTGTTGATCGGCGAAGACCCGTCGCAGATCGAGCGCCTGGGCCAGAAGCTGCGCGTGGCCATCATGGGCCACGGCCAGACCGGCGTGGTGGGCATGGGGGCCCTGGCCGCCATCGACACCGCGCTGTGGGACCTGAAGGGCCAGGCCCTGGGCACCACCGTGGCTGACTTGCTGGGCGGCCACACACGCACACGCATCCCGTACTACACCCACGCGGCGAACGTCGAGACAGCGCTGGCCGCCGTGGCGCGCGGTGTGCGCGGCGTCAAGGTGGGCGGGCTCAAGGACGTGGTGGAGCGCGCCTTTGCGGTGCGCGCTGCCGTGGGGCCGGACATCGACCTGATGGTCGACCTGCACGGTCCGCCCTGGCTGACCGCTGCCGATGCGGTGGCGATCGGGCGTGCGCTCGAGCCCTTGAACCTGCTGTTTCTGGAAGAGCCCGTGGCGCCCGACAACCTGGACGCGTGGCGCCGCGTGCGCGAGCAAGTGGCCGTGCCGTTGGCCGGTGGCGAGCGGCTGGCCACGCCGGCCGAGTTCCGGCCCTTCATCGAAGAGCGCCTGCTCGACGTGCTGCAGCCCGACACCGGCCGCTTTGGCGGGCTCACCGCCATGCGCAAGCTGGCTGGCACCGCCGAGGCGCATGGCCTGCTGGTGGCGCCGCATTCGGGTTCACTGGGCCCGGTGGCCGAGGTGGCGGCCATGCACCTGATGGCGGCCCTGCCCAACGCGTTGGTGCTCGAACGCATGGACCCCGACTGGCCGGGCCGCGCGCAAGTCACGCGCAGCGCACTGGCGCTGGACGCCGGCCATCTGCTGCTGCCCACCGGGCCCGGCCTGGGTGTGCAGATCGACGAGGCCTTTGTCGCCCAGCATCCCAGCCAGCGCAACACCGGCGCCGCCAAGGGCGGCTGGAACGACGGCACCGACGACCAGTTCGCCTACCTGCAGGCGCGCCGGCCGCGCAGCGCCATCACCCACACTTTGCCAGCCAAGAAAGCACCATGAGCGATACGTCTGCCCTTTTGCCCCTCACCCACCAACGCCTGATGCAGGTGTCCACGGCCACGCTGACCACCGTGCTGTTCAAACACGGGCTGCGCAACACCTTCTTGCAAGGCCCACGGCCGCTGGGCGCGGCGCAGCGCCTGGTGGGCCCGGCCTACACCTTGCGTTACATCCCGGCGCGCGAGGATCTCGACCCCTTGAAGGTGTTCGAGGACCGCCGCCACCCGCAGCGGGTTGCCGTCGAGGAATGCCCGCCCGGTCATGTGCTGGTGATCGACAGCCGGGGCGACGCCCAAGCCGCTTCGGCCGGCAACCTGCTGGTCACGCGGCTGATGAAGCGCGGTTGTGCCGGCGTGATCACCGACGGTGGTTTTCGCGACACGCCGGAGATCGCCGCCCTGGCGATGCCCACCTTCCACCAGCGGCCTTCAGCGCCCACCAACCTGATCCGCCACCACGCCGCCGATCTGCAACTGCCGATCGGTTGTGGCGGCGTGGCCATTTACCCGGGCGATGTGATGGTGGGTGACGGCGAAGGTGTGGTCTGCATCCCGCGCGAGATCGCCGACCAGGTGGCGCAGGAAGCCTATGACCAGACTCTGTATGAGGACTGGGTGGCCGAACGCATCGAAGCCGGCGAGGGGCTGTTCGGCCTGTACCCGGCCACCGACCCTGCACAGCGCGCCAACTTCACCGCCTGGAAGCTGGCCCAGGCGGCGCGCTATCCGCTGGCGTCAGAGAACATGAAACCCGAGGCCTTGGGCCTGCGCAGCTGACCAGGCGGCCAGCAGCGCGGCGATCGCCGCGGGTCGCTGGTCGCCGGCCGCTGGTCGCCGGATGTTCAGGGCGTGAAGCTGACCAGGCTCTTGTCGGCAATCAGGATGGGCGCGTCATAAACCGGGATGCCCTTGAAGCTGAAGGTGTTGCCCTTGCGGCTCCACTGGCTGGCCGGGATCTCGTGCACCGCGCCGGTGATGATGTCCACCCAAACCGGCTGGTCAAAGTCGCCACCGGTGATCTGGATGTCCTGCAGTCTGACGGCGATGTCATTGGTGGGCACGCTCTCGCCGTCCCAGACCGTGTAGACCTGCTTGCCCGTGCCGGTGTGGCGATAGCCGAAAAACTGCAGCTTGCGGTCGGTGGTGTGGCTGTACAGGTTAGGGCTGGCGCCGCTGTCGATGTTGTGGGTGTGCTCCAGGCCCTTGATGCGCTGCAGCGAGTTGTCGAACACCGACGTGACGTTCTGGATCGCGTAGTAGGCGGTCTTGGGACGGATCACCCGCAGGCTGGCGTCCGACTTGAGGATGCCCTTGAAGTTGAGCCGGTTGATCGGCCCGAAGGTGTAGTTCATCTCCACCAGCCCGAACACGCTCATCTCAATGTCTTGACCGAGCGTGCCCAGCATGCGGCGCGTGTTCCATTTGGCCTGCGACAGTTCGGTCCAGTCGTGGTCCCACAGGGCGCCGCGGCCGGTGCCGCCCGCCGACGGGGCGCCGTTTTCGCCCTGGCGCAGGCGCACCCGGGTGGTGTACTTCTCGAGCTCGCGGCGCAGCTCTCCGGTCTCGTGGTGGTCACTGTCCGGGTTGTAGACGTAGTTGTGGTACGTCATGTTGTCGAACAGGTCAAACTTGCCTTGGTCGGCCAGACGCTTGAAAAACCGGGCGACAAAGCGCTGGTTGTGGTGGCCCAGCGCCAGGCCCGAGATGCGTGCTTCGGGTTGGATGCGCTTGATGATCTCGGCCGTGCGGATGTTGAAGTCCGCCGTCATCTCCGGCGTGTTGGTGGTGTTGTCGCCGAAGTTGGGTTCGTTCCAGACCTCCCAGTCCTGAACCTTGCCCTTGTAGCGCGTCACCAACGCAGTCACCCAGCGGTCGTAGGCAGCCAGTGCCTCGGGCGACACGGGCATGCCGGCGCCAAGGTTGGCGCCGCCGCCGCCCGGGTACAGCACATTGCCGTACGAGGTTTGCAGCCAGGGTTTGAAACCGCGTGCATGGGCATCGTCGATGATGCGGTCGAGCCACGCAAAGTCGTACCGGCCCAAGACCTTCTCGGTCTTGTTCCAGCCGGCCTGCATGCGCAGCCGCTTGATACCCAACGGTGCGATGAACGCCTTGTACTGCTCGTAGTCGGCGAAGTCGCGGTCCAGCGTTTCCGCCCCCAGCAACCAGTTGGACCCGGTGATCTGGTCGGTGCTGCGGGCCTTCACGGTGCCAAGATAGGGCAGCTTGACGTCAAGATTGGTGACGACGCGGTATTTGTTGGTTTCGATCACCTGCGCCTGGCCCGGGGGGCTGGCCAGGGCAGCAATAGCAAGCAGCAGCGGTGCCAGCACGGTGTGTTGTTTCATGGCGTCAATCCAGAATGCAAAGGGGTGCAAAGCAAGGCGCGGCAGGCGTCAGGCCTGGCCGAGCGCCTTGGCCTCGGTGTAGCGGCGGGTCGTGTCCTCGTCGGGCGGATACACACCCTTGATCGAGCGGCCGGACTCGATCTCCTTGAACAGGAAGCGCTCACGGCGCTCCATCTCGGCGGCGTCGGCCGCCACCTCGGCGGCCAGGTGCCGGGGCACCACGATCACGGCCTCACTGTCACCGAAGATCACGTCACCGGGATACACCGCCACGCCGCCGCAAGAAACCACCACGTCCATGTCGGCCGCGTGGTGGCCGGCGTAGTTGGGTGGCGCCGACGGGCCGGCGCAGTAGGTGGGCAGGTCGATCGACTCGAAGGCGCGCGTGTCGCGCACACCGCCATCCAGCACCACGCCCTTCACGCCACGTGTCACCAACCGTCGGCCCAGGATGGCGCCGATGCCGGCGACGTCGGTGCTGCCCCGGCAATCGACCACGAAGACCCGGCCCGCTGGAATGGCTTCGATGGCCTGACGCTGCACGTTGCTCGGGTCGCCGCCCGAGCCGTAAGCGTCCAGGTCTTCTCGCGCAGGCACGTAGCGCAAGGTGAACGCCGGGCCGACCATCGGCGGCAGGTCTGCACGGATCGGGCGGACCCCGCGGATGGCGACATTGCGCAAGCCGCGCCGCACCAGCTGGGTACTCAGGCTCGCCGATGAGCACTGCATGAAGACGGCGTACAACGCATCGGGCAGGGTGTGGTCGTTCATCACGGGCTATTCATTATAGATTCTATAGAATGTGTAATGTACACTGCAGCCATGGATACCATCAACACGCCCACCTACCAAC
>Ga0209181_10007941_pt1 | contig 14385 bp, 14 predicted proteins | sample MAT05_FD_187208 | JGI IMG/M metagenome (GOLD analysis project Ga0209181, IMG submission 187208) | Freshwater microbial communities from Lake Fryxell liftoff mats and glacier meltwater in Antarctica - MAT-05 (SPAdes) (version 2) | ecosystem: Environmental > Aquatic > Freshwater > Ice > Liftoff... | reverse complement strand
GTGTCGCTTCTAGCAGTGTGAAGGTGCCGTCGACGTTGGTCTTCATGAACGCACCCGGGCCGTGGATGCTGCGGTCGACATGGCTCTCGGCAGCAAAGTGAACGACGGCGCGGGGGCGGTGTTGCGCAAAAAGCTTGTCGAGCAGCGAACGGTCGCCGATGTCGCCATGGACGAACACGTGGCGTGCATCGCCTTGCAGCGCGGCCAGGTTCTGCAGGTTGCCGGCGTAGGTGAGTGCGTCGAGGTTGACGACCGACTCGTCGGACTGCCGCAGCCAGTCGAGCACGAAGTTGCTGCCGATGAAGCCGGCGCCGCCGGTGACGAGGAGGGTCATGAGCGGTCTCCTGCAGGGCCGCCCCAAAAGAGACCGAGCCCCCCCGGGGGGTGGCGAAGGCGCGCAGCGTCAAGCCTGGGGCTCATCATTTTCTGCCATACGTGTCTTCAAACCGGACTATGTCGTCTTCGCCGAGATAGCTGCCCGACTGCACTTCGATGATCTCCAGCGGCACCTTGCCCGGGTTGGCCAGGCGGTGGGTCTGGCCCAGGGGGATGTAGGTGCTCTGGTTCTCGGTGAGCATGATGACCTTGTCGCCGTTCGTGACCTCGGCCGTGCCGCTGACCACGATCCAGTGTTCGGCGCGGTGGTGGTGCATCTGCAGGCTCAGGCTGGCACCCGGCTTGACCAGGATGCGCTTGACCTGGTGGCGTGGACCGTGGTCGATGCTGTCGTACCAGCCCCAGGGCCGGTGCACCTTGCGGTGCAGGTTCTGCTCGCCGCGTTTCTCGGCGCCGAGTTGCAGGACGATCTTCTTCACGTCCTGGCTGCTTTCGCGGTCGGCCACCAGCACGGCGTCGGGCGTTTCGACCACCACCACGTCGCGCAGGCCCACCACGCTGACCAGGCGGCTGGTGGCGTGCACCAGGGTGTTGCGGCTGTCGCGAACGATGGCGTCACCGGTGCTGGCGTTGCCGTCGGCGTCCTTGGGTGCCACCTGCCACACGGCTTCCCAGGCGCCCAGGTCGTTCCAGCCGGCGTCGAGCTGTTGCATGCGGATGTCGAGCACGCCGGGGCACTTCTCCATCACCGCGTAGTCCACCGACTCGGCGGGTACGGCGGCGAACTCGGCCTGGCCGGGGCGCACGAATCGCTTATCACTGGTGCGGGCGGCAAAGGCGGCCTCGCAGGCGGTGAGGATGTCTGGCCGGAAGCGCTGCAGAGCGGCCAGCCACACCGAGGCGCGCACCACGAACATGCCAGCGTTCCAGAAGTAGCTGCCCTCGTCCAGGTAGCGCTGGGCGGTGGCCAGGTCGGGCTTTTCGACGAACTCGGCCACCCGGTCGCCTTCGGCGCGGATGTAGCCGTAGCCGATGTCGGGCCGGTCGGGTCGGATGCCCAGGATGGCGATGGCGCCGGCGTCCGCCTGCGCCACGGCGCGCCTGAGGGCGGCGGTGTAGGCCGCGCCGTCGGTGACGGTCTGGTCGGCTGAGACGACCACCAGCACCGGGTCGGCGCCGTCCTGGCAGGCCTGCAGCGCGGCCAGCGTCATGGCCGGTGCGGTGTTGCGGCCCACGGGTTCCAGCAGCACGGCCGCGGGTTCGATGGCCAGTTCACGCAATTGGTCGAGCACCAGGAAGCGATGCTCTTCGTTGCCGACCACCAGGGCCGGGCTCAGCGACAGCTGGTCGTCCGCCAGGTCTCGCAGCCTGTCAACGGCCTGCTGGAAGAGGCTGGTATTGCCCGACAGCACCAGGAACTGCTTCGGGAATCCCGACCGCGACAGCGGCCACAGCCGCGTGCCGGAGCCGCCGGCCATGATGACGGGTTGAACTGCGATGCGACTCATGCGGCGTAGCCTTTCGGATTCATGGATTGCCAGCGCCAGCTGTCGGCGCACATGCGCTTGAGGCTGTGCCGGGCCCGCCAGCCCAGCAGGCGCTCGGCCAGGCGGGGATCGGCGTAGCAGGCAGCGATGTCGCCGGGGCGGCGGGGGCCGACTTCGTACGGCACGTCGCGAGCGCTGGCCTGGGCGTAGGCCTTTACGACCTCGAGCACGCTGTGGCCCTGGCCGGTGCCGAGGTTGACGGTGATGGAGCCCGGGTGGTCGAACAGGTGCCGCAGCGCGGCCACATGGCCGTCGGCCAGGTCGCAGACGTGGATGTAATCGCGCACGCCGGTGCCGTCGGGCGTGGCGTAGTCGTTGCCGTGCACATGCAGCACCGGTCGCCGGCCAATGGCCACCTGGGCCACGTAAGGCATGAGGTTGTTGGGCGGGCCAAGAGGGTCCTCGCCGATCAGGCCGCTTTCATGCGCACCCACCGGATTGAAGTAACGCAGGCAGGCGGTCTGCCAGCCGGCATCGGCGGCACCCAGGTCACGCAGGATCTGTTCGCCCATCAGCTTGGTCTGGCCGTAGGGGTTGGTGGCCGACAGGCTGGCGTCTTCGGAAATGGGCAGGTGCGAAGGGTCACCGTAGACCGTGGCGCTGGAGCTGAAAACGAATCGCTTCACGCCGCGGGCCTGCATCACGGTGCAGGTGGTCGTGAGCCCGCCCAGGTTGTTGGCGTAGTAGGCCAGGGGCTTGGCCGCGGATTCGCCCACGGCCTTGAAGGCAGCAAAGTGCACCGTCGCACCTATGGCGTGACGTTCGAACACCGCGTTCATCGCCAGGGCATCGCAGACGCTGGCCCGCTCGAACACCGGGCTGCGACCGGACAGGCGCTGCAGGCGCGAGAGCACCTCGGGCGAGCTGTTCGAGAAATCGTCCAGCCCCACCACGTCGAAGCCGGCGTCGAGCAGTGCCAGCCAGGTGTGGGATCCGATGTAGCCGGTGGCGCCGGTCAGGAGGATGGTGGGCATCGGGTACAAGTCATTGCAGGATGAACTGGCCGTAGCAGCTGAAGGCCGTGGCGCTGAAGGAGCTGTTCTGTGCCGGATTGCTGTTGCCGCCCAGCCGATCGGCGGAGACGTTACAGCCGACGACCGTGCTGCGCACGGGCGCCCAGCGCGCGCCGAGCGCCAGACTGTTGCCGTTTTCACGCCCCGAGAGCCCGCTGACGACCTGGCCCCGGCCGTCCAGCTGGCGGTTGTAGGTGCTGACGGCCAGGTTCATGCCGATCTTGGCCGACAACGCGTAGTCAGCCGCGACGCGCAGGGTGTCGGTGGTGCGGGTGTAGGCAGTGGTGACGCGATCGGCGTCCTGGCCGCTGTCCCGGGACAGCCGGGTGTTGAAGCGCAGCTTGGCCAGGGGCCGCCAGTCCCATCCGGCCGAGCCCGTCACGCCAGAGAAGTCACGGCTGTTGAACTGCCGGTGTTCGGTCTTGCCGCTGCTCAGGCGGATGTCGTAGCTGCTGACCCCGGTGGGCTGCCACACCAGGCTGGCGTCGAGCGCGTTGCGCACGCGGCGGTCGTTGGTGTCGGCCACGCCGACCAGCAGATTCGGGTAGTCCCAGCGTGTCTGGCGCAGACCCAGGCCCCAGGTGGTGGTGCTGCCGGGCTTGTAGCGCAGGCCCAGCGAGGCGCTGCGCTGTTTGTATTCGCGAAAGGCGGCCTCCGCGGCCGAATAACGCACGTCGCGCTGCTGCAGCGTGGCCTCGGCCGACAGACGCGTCACCAGGCCCACATTGACACTGGCGTCGAGCTGGTTGGCGGTTTCGGCGTTGGAGCGCAGGATGAATCGGTCGCTGGCGTCGCGCACGTCGGCACGCACGGTGCGGTCCGACGAGACCGAGGCGCGGCCCGACACCCGCTCTATGGTTTGCCAGTCCAGGCCCAGACGCAGCGCGTAGCCCGAGCTGTTGAAGTCGCCGTTGCGGCTGTAGCGGTTGTTGCTGAGGTTGGCCGTGCCGAACAGGCGCTGGCGGCCGAAGGGCTGGTCGACGCCCGCCACCAGCGCCGTGCTGTACACGGTGTCGCTCTTGCTCAAGCCGGCAGGCAGGGCCTGGTTGTCGCGCAGGCGGATCAAGTTGCTTTCGTAAGCAATCGTCTGCGCCACGCCGATGTAGTACGGGCTGGTCTGGGCGGTTGCGGTGGCGCAAAGCAGTGCCAGGCAAGGTGCCAGGCAAGGTGCAAACAGCAGGGGCGGCTTGGGGGCTTTGCTCATGGGAATCTCCGGCAAGCGGTGAAGACCGGCCTGTTGGGGGTCAATGGTCACGGGTCAAGGATCAAGCGTTAAGAGGGTCAGTAGGCGTTGCGGTCGAAGAACACCAGCTTGATGGTGCGGGCAATGATCTGCAGGTCCAGCAGGGGCGACCAGTTTCTCAGGTACTCCAGGTCGTACTCCACCCGGGCCTGCATCTTCTCGATGGTGTCGGTCTCGCCGCGGTGGCCGTGGATCTGCGCCCAGCCGGTGATGCCGGGCTTGACCTTGTGGCGCACCATGTAGGCCTTGATGAGCTGCCGGAACTGCTCGTTGTGGGCGACTGCATGGGGCCGCGGCCCGACGATGCTCATGCGGCCCTGCAGCACGTTGATGAACTGCGGTAATTCGTCCAGTGAGGTGCGGCGGATGAAGGCACCGAAGGGCGTGACCCGCGGGTCGTCCTTGGTGGCCTGCGGCACGACCTGGCCGTCGTCCTGCGAACGCATCGAGCGAAACTTGTAGACCACGATCTCCTCGCCATCCAGTCCGTTGCGGCGCTGCCTGAACAACACCGGGCCGGGCGAACTGAGCTTGACGCCGATGGCGATGACCAGCAGCAGGGGTGCGATGAGCAGCAGGATCAGGGATGCCAGAACCAGGTCGGAGACGCTCTTCACCAGCCGGTTGATGCCGGTGAACGGCGTTTCGCACAACCCGACCACGGCCACGCCGTTCATGTCCTGCAGCCGCCCCTGGATGATGCTGATGCCGAACACGTCGGGCACGAAGAACACGCTGGCCGTGGTGCCCTGCACCTGTTCCATCAGTTCCAGGATTCGCGGCTGCGAACCCAGCGGCAGGGTGATGTAGACCTCGTTCACGCCATTGGCGCGAACGAACTCGGCCACCTGGCGCAGGCTGCCCAGGCGCTGCACGGCTTCGGCGTCGATGCGGTCGTCGCTGCGGTCGTCGAAGTAGCCCAGGAACGACAGGCCCAGGTCGCTGCGGCTCTGGAACCCACGGGCCACCTTGACCCCCAGGGCACCCGCACCGACCACCACCGCCGTGCGGCGGTTGGCGGGTTGGGCAGCCAGGTGGCGCAGGGCCTTGCGGCCGCTGAAGACGGTGAACCACAACAGCGCCGGCGTGATGAGCGCCCACCAGACCAGCACGTTGAAGTCGAACAAGACCAGGCTGTTCGTGGCGTAGCCGCACAGCGTGAGGATCACCAACAGGCTCAGCCAGGAGATCGAGATGTCCACCGCCGCATTCAGCGGGCGGTCCCAGAAGCGGTTGCGGCCGGGGAAGGTCAGGGCGAAGATCAACAGGCACAGCGTCAGGTCCGACCGCGCGATCGGCTCGTCGAACCACCGCGCCACCGCCAGGTACACCAGCACCGTCAGCGCCGGTTCCAGGCACGCCGCCACCAGCGACGTCACCGACTGCGGCGCGCTGTAGAACGTTCGGTTGTAGCCTCTCTCTTGGAACATCGATCGAGCTGGTCTTGTGTACCGCCAGGTGGAGTGCTCAGGCGTCGGGAGGCTTGAGTCAGGGCCTGGGCGCTGCTGGAAGCGACGCGCGGGCCATGCAAACCCACATTCTGGCCTATCAAAGTGGCAAGGCCCCATCGGCCTGATCCCGCTTTGACCTTGCTTTTGTGCGGCGCTGCCTACAATCGAACCATGCTACACAGTCTTCAAGAAATGCTGGCGCCGGCCGTGCTTGAACGCATGACGCTGGTTTTGAACCATGTGCTGGGCGGCGAGGCGGTTGCGACCGACCGCCTGCGCCCCCACGCGGGCCGAACGCTCGAGCTCCGGCTCGGCGGCTGGCCGTCGTTGTTGCCCAGGCCCCCGTCGCTGGCCTGGCGCGTCACCCCTGCCGGGCTGCTCGAATGGTGCGGCCCGACGCAGGGCGCGACGTCCGACCTGACCATGAACCTGGATGCGGCCAACCCTGCGCTGCTGTTGGGGCGGTTGGTCGCTGGCGAGCCGCCGACGGTGCAGATCGACGGCGATGCGCAACTGGCCGGTGACGTGAACTGGCTCATCACCAACCTGCGTTGGGACGTGGCGGCCGACCTGGAGCGCCTGTTCGGCCCGGTGGTGGGCCAGCAATTGCACCGGCTGGGCTCGGCGCTGGCCAGTGCCCTGCGCAGCGCGCTGGGCGGCGCTGGCCGCTTGAGCGAACGCTGGCGGCGGCCCACGGCTTGAGCGCCCCGCCCACGCCACGGCCTGCGGGGGGACGATGAAGCAGGCCGGGCGGCTGGTGTTCATCGTCGTCACCGTCCTGCGCTTCGGGCTCGACGAGGTGGCGCTGTCGGCCTTCCCGCAGCGCTGGGTGCGCGCCCTGGTGCGGCTGGTCACCGTCGGGCGGCGACTGGACCAGCCCCGTGGCGAGCGTCTGCGCATCGGGCTCGAACGCCTGGGGCCGATCTTCGTCAAGTTCGGCCAGGTGCTGTCGACCCGGCGCGACCTGATCCCGCTCGACGTGGCCGACGAGCTGGCGGGCCTGCAGGACCGGGTGCCGCCCTTCCCCGCCGCCGAGTCGCGGGCCTTGATCGAGAAAGCCTTCGGCCGGCGCATCGATGACATCTTCGGCAGCTTCGAGGCCGAGCCGGTGGCCAGTGCGTCGATCGCCCAGGTGCACTTCGCGACCCTGAAGGACGGCCGGGCGGTGGCCGTGAAGGTGCTGCGCCCGGGCATGCTGCGCGTCATCGACCAGGACCTGGGCCTGCTGCACACCCTGGCCCGCTGGGTCGAACGCCTCAGCGCCGACGGCCGGCGCCTGAAGCCGCGCGAGGTGGTGGCCGAATTCGACGGCCACCTGCACGACGAGCTCGACCTCGTGCGCGAGGCCGGCAATGCCGCGCAGCTGCGCCGCAACATGGCCGGCCTGAACCTGGTGATGGTGCCCGAGATGGTGTGGGAGCTGTGCACCCAGAGCGTGCTGGTCATGGAGCGCATGCACGGCGTGCCGATCAGCCAGATCGAGCGCATCCGCGAGGCCGGCGTCGACATCAAGCGGCTGGCGCGCGACGGCGTCACCCTCTTTTTCACCCAGGTCTTTCGCGACGGCTTCTTCCACGCCGACATGCACCCCGGCAACATCCAGGTCAGCCTGGCGCCGGCCACCTTCGGGCGCTGGATCGCGCTGGACTTCGGCATCGTGGGCACGCTCACCGACTCCGACAAGGAGTACCTGGCCTACAACTTCATAGCGTTCTTTCGCCGTGACTACAAACGTGTGGCGGAACTGCACATCGAAAGCGGCTGGGTGCCGGCCAACACCCGCGTCGATGCGCTGGAGGGCGCCATCCGCGCGGTGTGTGAACCCCAGTTCGACCGGCCGCTGAAGGACATCTCGCTGGGCCAGGTGCTGATGCGCTTGTTCCAGACCTCGCGCCGCTTCAATGTCGAGATCCAGCCCCAGTTGGTTCTGCTGCAGAAGACGCTGCTCAACATCGAGGGCCTGGGCCGCCAATTGGACCCGGACCTGGATCTGTGGACCACGGCCAAGCCCTTTCTGGAACGTTGGATGAACGACCAGATCGGCTGGCGTGGTCTGCTCGACCGCCTGGAGAACGAGGCGCCACGCTACGCCCAACTGCTGCCCGAGTTGCCGCGCCTGGTGCACCGGGCGCTGGAGCGCCAGGCCGGCGTCGGCGACACCCCCGCACTGGTCGCCCTGCTGGCCGAACAGAGGCGCACCAACCGCTTGCTGCAGGCCCTGCTGTGGTCGGCGGCCGGCTTCTTGGCCGGTGCGGTGCTGGTGCGGTTCCTGCTGCCCTGGCTGGGCTGAGACCGGGCTGGGACCGGGCCGGGACCCGTTCGCCGGGCCACGCGGCCTATAATTTCCCTTTTTTATCAACGGTTTAGCGGCCGCCCCTGGGGCCTGGCCGTGTGCCCTTACCGACGGTTCTCATCTCGCCATGCCCATCTATGCCTATCGCTGTGAGTCCTGCGGCCATGCCCAGGACGTGCTGCAGAAGATGTCGGACCCGGTGCTCACCGTGTGCCCGGCCTGTGGCGAGCCCCGCTATGCCAAGCAGCTCACGGCGGCGGGGTTTCAGCTCAAGGGTTCGGGCTGGTATGTGACCGACTTCCGCGGTGGCGACAGCGGGCCGAAGAAGGACGCTGCAGACGCCGCCGACAAGCCGGCTGCGGCCCAACCTGCCGACCCCAAGGCCGGCGACGGCGCAGCCGGTTCTGCCGCAGCGGCCGCATCGGCCACAGGCGCCCCAGCGGCCGCGGCTGCCAAACCCGCGCCTGCCCCGGCACCGCCTGCGGCGGCACCGTCCGCCGGGTCCTGAGCGACTGGCGCCGTGCCCGTGAAGAAGTATCTCGTCGCCGGCCTGCTGGTGTGGTTGCCGCTGGCGATCACCATCTGGGTGTTGTCCTGGCTGCTCGGCGCGCTCGATGGCGTGTTCGCCTCGGTGCTGTCGACGTCGCAGGCGCTGTTGCCGGAGTCGGCCCGTTCGCGCATCGAGCAGCTGCGCCACGTGCCGGGCCTGGGCGTGCTGGCGCTGGGTGCGCTGATGATCCTGACCGGGGTGTTCGTCACCAACATCTTCGGTCAATGGTGGCTGCGCCAATGGGACCGGCTGATGGGCAAGATTCCCATCGTCAAGTCCATCTACAACTCGGTCAAGCAGGTTTCCGACACGCTGTTCTCCAGCAACGGCAAGGCTTTTCGCGAGGCGGTGCTGGTGCAGTACCCGCGCCAGGGCTCGTGGACGATTGCCTTCATCACCGGCAAGCCGGGGGGCGAGGTGGCCGAACACCTGCGCGGCGATTGGGTCAGCGTGTATGTCCCGACGACGCCGAACCCGACCTCGGGCTTCTTCCTGATGATGCCCAAGGCCGACATCGTCGAGCTGAAGATGAGCGTCGACGAGGCCTTGAAGTACGTCATCTCGATGGGCGTGGTTTCCCCGGCGAGCGTGTCGGTGCCTGCGGCCGCGCTGGCCCGAAATTGACGGGGCTGGTCCGGCCCGGCAGCCGGCCAGTCCGCACGGGTCTGCAGCCCAGCCCGAGGTCAGCGCCAGCCCCCCATCCTCTAGATCCTCATCCCCGATTCCGCTTGGAGTGAAAGCTATGCGTACCACCTACTGTGGCCAGGTCAGCGACACGCTGCTGGACCAGACCGTCACCCTCATGGGCTGGGCCCACCGCCGCCGCGACCATGGCGGCGTGATCTTCATCGACCTGCGCGACCGGGAGGGCCTGGTGCAGATCGTCTGCGACCCCGACCGCGCCGACATGTTCGCGGTGGCCGAGAACGTTCGCAACGAGTTCTGCCTGCAAGTGGTCGGCAAGGTTCGTGCGCGCCCGGCCGGCACCGAGAACGCCGCGCTCACCAGCGGCAAGATCGAGGTGCTGTGCCACGAGCTGGTGGTGCTCAACGCCAGCGTCACGCCACCTTTCCCGCTGGACGACGAGAACCTCAGCGAGACCACGCGCCTCACGCACCGCGTGCTGGACCTGCGCCGCCCCGAGATGCAGAAGAACCTGCGCCTGCGCTACCGCGTGGCCATCGAGGTGCGCAAGTTTCTCGACGAGTTGGGTTTCATCGACATCGAGACACCCATGCTCACCAAGAGCACGCCCGAAGGCGCGCGCGACTACCTGGTGCCCAGCCGCGTGCACGACGGCCACTTCTTCGCGCTGCCGCAGAGCCCGCAGCTCTTCAAGCAGCTGCTGATGGTGGCGGGCTTCGACCGCTACTACCAGATCGTCAAGTGCTTCCGCGACGAAGACCTGCGCGCCGACCGCCAGCCCGAGTTCACGCAGATCGACATCGAGACCTCGTTCCTGGGCGAGGAAGAAATCCGCGCCATCACCGAGGCCATGATCCGCAGCGTGTTCCGCAAGACCATGGGCGTGGAGCTGCCGGTGTATGCGCAGATGACCTACGCCGAGGCCATGCACAAGTACGGCTCCGACAAGCCCGATCTTCGTGTCAAGCTCGAATTCACCGAGCTGACCGAAGTGATGAAGGACGTCGACTTCAAGGTCTTCTCGGGCCCGGCCACCACGCCCGGCGGCCGCGTGGCGGCGATGCGGGTGCCGGGCGGCGGCGACGCGCAGGGGGGCTTGAGCCGCGGCGAGATCGACGCCTATGTGGAGTTCGTGAAGATCTACGGTGCCAAGGGCCTGGCGTGGATCAAGGTCAACGACGCTGCCAAGGGCCGCGAGGGGCTGCAGAGCCCGATCGTGAAGAACCTGCACGACGCGGCGCTGGCCGAGATCATCGCCCGCACCGGCGCGCGCAACGGCGACCTGATCTTCTTCGGCGCCGACAAGGCCAAGATCGTCAACGACGCCCTGGGCGCGCTGCGCGTGAAGATCGGCCACAGCGAGTTCGGCCGCAACCACGGCCTGTTCAACGACGTCTGGGCGCCGCTGTGGGTGGTCGACTTCCCGATGTTCGAACATGACGACGCCGCCGGGCGCTGGAACGCCGTGCACCACCCCTTCACGGCGCCCAAGGACGGCCACGAGGACCTGATGGACACCAACCCCGGGGCCTGCATCGCCAAGGCCTACGACATGGTGCTCAACGGCTGGGAAATCGGCGGCGGTTCGGTGCGTATCCACCGCGCCGAGGTGCAAAGCAAGGTCTTCACGGCGCTGCACATCAGCCCCGAGGACGCGCAAGCCAAATTCGGCTTCCTGCTCGACGCGCTGCAGTACGGCGCGCCCCCGCACGGCGGCCTGGCCTTCGGGCTGGACCGCATCGCCACGCTGATGGCCGGCGCCGAGAGCATCCGCGATGTGATCGCCTTCCCCAAGACCCAGCGCGCGCAGTGCCTGCTGACCGGGGCGCCCAGCCTGGTGGAAGAAGCGCAGCTGCGTGAACTGCACATCCGGCTGCGGAACTCGGCCCAGGCCGCACCCGCGGCCTGATTAGCTAAAATGGCCGGATTCCGACTCTGGGGTCCGGCCATGGAAGTTACCGCCACCGAAGCCAAGAACCGCCTCGGGCAGATGCTGGAGCATTGCCAGCGTGAACCTGTGGTCATCGCCAAGTCCGGTCGGCGGCACAGCGTGTTGATTTCAGCAGCGCAGTACGACCGCCTGGTCGCTGCCCGCTCCCGCAGCCATGCCGTGCTTGGCGAGACCGCCGGCCAGGCCTTCTACCGCGAGAACAAGGCCTGGGTCGATGAGCAGAACGCGCTCATCCAGCAGTACGGCATTCCTGGCGAAGAGCACCGCGTCTGGTGAGTTGGCAATGTCGCAGTTCGATGCGTTCGAGAACCCCAATGCGGCCCAACGCTCGGCCTACCCTTACTTCGTGGTCTTGCAAAGCGATCAGCTCGACCACTTTCAAACCTGCCTGACCATGCCACTGACACGGGGCCGCACGCCAGGCGTCAAGCCACCCAGGCGACTGGCGCAGACCGTTGAAATCAACGGCGAAGTCCTGTATCTCGCCCCGCATCTGCTGGCTGCTTTACCCAAGGCTGCACTGAAGCGGCGGGTTGTTTCGCTGCGAGCAGACGCCGCGCTGTTTGTCGACGCGCTGGATGCCGTCATCAGCGGTGTCTGAAGCCGCGCGTCCGTTCAAGATTCCGCGCTCGGTGCTGGTCGTCATCCACACCGCGGCGCTGGACGTGCTGCTGCTGGAACGTGCCGACAAGCCCGGTTTCTGGCAAAGCGTGACAGGCTCGTTCGACGCCGAAGACGAGTTGCCGGCCGACACGGCGCGGCGCGAGGTTCAGGAAGAAACCGGCATCAGCGGCGGCGTGCTGCGCGACTGGGGGCAGGAGAACGTCTACGAGATCTACGCCACCTGGCGCCATCGCTACGCGCCCAGTGTCACGCACAACACCGAGCAGGTGTTCGGCCTGACCGTGCCGGCCGACACGCCCGTGCGGCTGGCGCCGCGTGAGCACCTGGCCTTTCTGTGGCTGCCCTGGCAAGACGCGGCGGCGCGTTGCTTCTCGCCCAGCAACGCCCAGGCTATTCTGCAGTTGCCGGCGCGGCGGCCCGGCCCGCAGGCGCCTGCATGAACGCCCTGAAGCCGCTGCAGTCCTCGCTGATGCCTGCGGGCACCGGTGCCGCCGACGTGCTGCGTGTGGCCACCTACAACATCCACAAGGGCGTGCGCGGGGTGGGGCCGCGCAAGCGGCTGGAGATCCACAACCTGGGCGAAGCGGTCGACGCCTTCGACGCCGACCTCGTGTTCCTGCAAGAGGTGCGCCTCTTCCATACGCGCGAGGCGCGGCGCTTCGACCGCACCTCGTTCGGCTGGCCGGCGCAGGGGCAGGCCGAATTCCTGGCGCCCGAAGGCTATGAGGTGGCCTACCGCACCAACGCGGTGACGCGCTTCGGCGAGCATGGCAACGCGCTGCTGTCCCGCTGGTCCATCCACGAGGTCGGCCACCATGATGTCAGTGACCACCCTTTCGAGCAGCGCGGCCTGCTGCACGCGGCCGTGGACTGGAACGGCACCCTGGTGCATGCCGTGGTGGTCCACCTGGGGCTGGTGCACGCCAGCCGGGTGCGCCAGGTGCAACGGCTGGCGCGCTTCGTGCAGCAGCAGGTGCCGCCGGGCCAGCCGCTGGTGGTGGCGGGCGACTTCAACGACTGGGGCGAGCGCCTGGACGAGCCGATGCTGGCCCTGGGCCTCACGCGCGCCACGGCGCCGGCCGGCGCGCCCGGCAAGCGCGCCACGTTTCCGTCGCTGGCGCCGGTGTTCGCGCTGGACCGCTTCTACCTGCGCGGCCTGCGGTGCACGCGCACCATGGTGCCGCGCGGGTTGACCTGGTCGCGCATGTCGGACCACCTGCCGCTGGTGGCCGAGCTGGCACTGGTTTGACGCCATGGCCAGCGGCGACCTGAAACGGCTGCGCGCCTGGGCCTCCGTACCCGAGCCGGAGTTCCTGGGCGGCAACCAGATCGATCTGCTGCAAGGCGGGGACGAGCTGTTCCCGCGCATGTGCCAGGCCATCGACGCCGCGCAGCGCGAGGTCTGGCTGGCCACCTACATCTTCCACACCGACGCCGCTGCCCATGCCGTGCAGGCCGCGCTGGTGGCCGCCGCAGAGCGCGGGGTGGCCGTGCATGTGGTGGTCGACGGCTTCGGTTCCCTGGCCACCCTGGCGGCGCTGCGCAGTGCCTTGCAGCCGGCCGGCGTGAAGCTGGAGGTATTCCGCCCGCTCGAACGCTGGTACGCCTGGCTGCAACCCGGGCAGCTGCGCCGCCTGCATCAGAAACTGTGTGTGTGCGACGACACCGTGGCCTTCGTGGGCGGCATCAACGTCATCGACGACCGGCACGACCTGAATCACGGCTGGGTCGACGAGCCGCGGCTGGACTTCGCCGTGGCCGTGCACGGGCCGCTGGCGCAGTCGGTGCATGCCACGGTGCGCGCCATGTGGGCGCGGGCGCACCTGGTGCGTGCCTGGCGCCAGGAGGTGCGCGCTGTGTCGCGCAGTCGGCGCCCCGTGAAAGCATCGTTGAAGCTGCTGGGGCAGCTGCGCGGCGCCGTGGCCCAGCCTGGCGCCGACGCCAACGCTCAGCCGGTGCAGGCGGCGTTTCTCGTGCGCGACAACCTGAGCCAGCGCCGTGCCATCGAGCGCAGCTACGTGCAGGCCATTCGCCAGGCCCGCACGCGGGTCGACATCGCGGTGCCCTACTTCTACCCTGGGCGCAACTTCCGCCGGGCGTTGACCGGGGCGGCGCAGCGCGGCGTGCGAGTGCGCTTGCTGTTGCAGGGCAAGGTCGACTACCGCATCGCCGGCCTGGCCGCGCGCGCCGTGTACGACGAGATGCGCGCGCGCGGCGTGCACATCTACGAGTACACCCCCGCCTTCCTGCACGCCAAGGTGGCGCTGGTGGACGACCACTGGGCCACCGTGGGCAGCTCCAACATCGACCCGCTGTCGCTGTTGCTGAACCTGGAGGCCAACGTGGTCGTGCGCGACGCGCCCTTCACCGCCGCCCTGGCAGGGCGCTTCGAGGCGGCCCTTGCCGTGTCGCAGGAGGTGCTGGGCCCGCCGGTCCGCGGTGGCTGGCGCGGCTGGCTGATGCGCGCCGCGGTGGCCTGGGTAGCCACCGTTTACCTGCGGATTGCCGGCATCACGGGCCGGTATTGATGGACCCCCAGGTCCGGCCTGCGACCGGCCCGTCCCCCGAGGGGAGCTTCAGGAAACTTGGGGCGGCCCGGCGTTTCCTCCAGGGCCCCCAGGTCCGGCCTGCGACCGGCCCGTCCCCCGAGGGGAGCTTCAGGAAACTTGGGGCGGCCCGGCGTTTCCTTCAGGCCAGCGGATCGGGCCCGAAGCGGTTGTTCCCGGCCGTGC